>Ga0194115_10001161_pt1 | contig 34654 bp, 22 predicted proteins | sample TA2MahsurfametaG_3_FD_148656 | JGI IMG/M metagenome (GOLD analysis project Ga0194115, IMG submission 148656) | Freshwater microbial communities from Lake Tanganyika, Tanzania - TA2015002 Mahale S4 surface | ecosystem: Environmental > Aquatic > Freshwater > Lake | place: Tanzania: Lake... | reverse complement strand
AATAGGTTTGAACAAAGCGTACACGAAATTGAAAATCAAGGCTCCAGCTTCAATGCATAGCCCAATAAAGGCGACCCAAGACACAACATGTAACACTTTTAAGATAGCATCATTTTTCTTTGTCATAGAATTTAAGATTAAATAATTGATGCAAAGATAATAAACATTTATTGATTAACAATAAAATAAAAACGAAAAACAAAAAAATAACTACCAACTTGAATTATAAGTCCGCAGTAACTACTTGATACAATGATGTTCAAATTGAGAATGAAAGTCCGAAAAAAATCGCTTCGGGAAGGTCGTGATATTTAGGAACTGTCTTTCACAATGACCGCTAACGGTTTCGGGCTTTGCGTTCGGGCGGGTTTCGGAGCACAAAACTGTCAACCTGCACTGAACCGCCACTTTTGCCAAACCCGTGTTATGCCTTCGTTGTTTCTTGTCCGCTGTTGTCCCAGTGCGTTGGCTTGGTGGCTCTTTTGCTTTTTTTGTTTGGCCTTGTGCATTTGCAAAAAGCAAATGTGCTACCCAAAGCGGTGACACAATTTAGCGTTATATCTCTTTTGGGAATGGGTCTACAAATCCTTGTTTATTCTCAAACTGATTTTGGTCACTGTCTTGAAGTAAACATTTTTCAATGTCGTCTATGATTTTTTCTTTGTCAATGTCTTGACCGATAAAAACAAGTTCATTCATACGGTCGCCCCATTGTTTGTCCCATTTGCTTTCAATATATTCTCGGTTGTCAACGAATGATTGGTATTTTATTCGTTCATTAAAAGGCATACTAATCCACCAAACACCTGCTTTTTCAAGACGAGATGAACCACCTGCTTGACTGAAATTTATGACGTCATTTGGTCTTGATGCCAACCAAAATAGTCCTTTGGCTCTAATTACTCCGCTTGGATAATCTTCATTTAGATATTTCCAAAATCGTTCGGGATGAAATGGTTTTTTATTGCGAAACACAAAGGATGAAATACCATATTCTTCAGTTTCGGGTGTGTGAACTCCGCCTTCCAATTCTTTTTGCCAACCTGCTGAAGATTGTGCTTCTTCAAAGTCAAAAAGTTTTGTGTTCAAAATTTCTTTGGGTTCTACTTTGCTAAAATCAGAAGTCAAGATTTTAGCACTTGGATTTAATTTTTGAATGGATGCTTTTAAAAGTCCAACTGTTTTTCCATCAACTAAGTCCGTTTTGTTTAGAATGATCACATTGGCAAATTCTATTTGGTCTGTTAGCAAGTTTACAATGGTTCTGTAATCGCCTTCCATATTGGTTAGTTTTCGGTCAACCAACAATTCGTTTGTTCCAAAGTCATTGAAGAAATTGAAACAGTCTACCACCGTTACCATTGTGTCAATGTAACTGAATTTCGAAAGGTCAATTCCTTTTTCTTCGTCCACAAAGCTGAATGTTTGAGCAACGGGAACAGGCTCACTAATACCAGTGCTTTCAATCAGCAAATAGTCAAACCGACCTTCATTGGCAAGTTTTTCAACTTCTATCATTAAGTCTTCTCGAAGTGTGCAACAAATACAACCGTTGCTCATTTCTACTAATTTTTCCTCTGTTCGTGAAAGTACATTTTGCTCGTTCACAAGTCTTGCATCTACGTTTACTTCACTCATATCGTTTACAATTACGGCAACTTTTAAGCCGACTTTGTTGTGCAAAATATGGTTGAGCAATGTTGTTTTCCCTGCTCCAAGAAATCCGCTTAACACGGTTACTGGTAATTTTTTTGTTAAAGTCATATTTGTTGTAACCATTGTATAATGTTTAAAAGATGTTGTTGACCGTAAAGCGAAATGAACTTTTGAGTTTCAACATTTTTATTGTCTTGATAAACTGCCAAGCGCTGTGTTGCAAATTCTCTGGTAAGGTTAATTTTGCATTCGTTTACAATGCAGTTTTTCCAGTCGTTGAATGTTTGTGGTATTATATAATTTATATTCATTCTAATGCAACAATGTTGCAAAAGTAATCATTATCTTTGTAAACGCAACAATGTTGCATTAAAATATTTGAACCGATGAAGACAGCAAGAAATACCGCAGCAAAAACAGAAATTCAAGATTTGATTGTAACATCCAATGTTGCGTTGTCGCATTCTGAAATTCAGAAGTCATTAGACGGTCTGTGCGATAGAGTTACAATATACCGTGTCTTGGAAAGATTGTTGGAAGAAGGCACAATTCACAAAATTGTCAATGTAGATGGCGTTGTAAAATATGCAGGTTGCCATTCGTGTTCTAAAAAGCACAGTCATAACCACATTCATTTTAGCTGCCAAAAATGCAAAGCAGTTACTTGTCTTGAAGATGTTGAGCCATCCTATAAGTTGCCAAAAAATTACAAGGTCAGCGAAATGAATTTTACTTTATCAGGTCTTTGTCCGCAATGCTTGTAAGTTAGTCGTGCGGTTGGGTAAAATTAAATGTGCTGTTTTTGGGTCGGCTTGTTTGATGGCAAAACAGCTCTTTTAATTTTGCGAAGGGTTGGCTTTTTGTCGTTCAATGTCAGGACGAATGTTGATGGTTGAACGGTCGCCCTACAATGAGGCATAACGTTTTGCAGCTACCCGAAGGTGGCGATTTCGAAGCACTGGTCCTCCCCCTGTTTCATTGACAGTGAATGCGATCAGTTGATTGTGAAAATAGTAGTTTTTCGAATTCTACCGGTGTGAGATGTCCAATGCCTGAATGTAGGCGCTTTCGATTGTAGAACAGGTGGACCCAATGATAGACAACCCGACTTGCGTGACGCAGATCATCGAACATCATTTCTGACCTGAGTTCAGTTTTCATACGAGCCCAGAACGACTCCATCGGTGCATTGTCATAGCAGTTGCCGACTCCGCTCATACTCTGTTCGATGTTGAGAATGGCAAGCTGACGCCTGAACGTCTCGGCATTGTACTGACTGCCACGATCTGAGTGAAAGATCAACGGCTGTTCAGGTAAAGCACCACCACGAACCTTGCAAACCTGCTCCAGGGCCGCCAGCAGTGTCCGAGTCTGCATCGAGTGCGGATACCACGCAGCCAAGTATCCTACGTGAGCATAGGCCCATAATAGCCACAGCATAGGCCTTTCCATTGCGGCATGGAAGCTCTGTGAAGTCACTTAGCCCTACTCGATCTGTTGTTGTCACAGTGAATGATCGCTGAAGACGGTTTGGTGCAGGAGCAAGCGTCTTGGATGAATCCGTAGTTGGACGATAGCGCCTCTTGGCGGTGGCCCGCAGGCCCTCGCGTTGCATAATTCCGGCAAGAGTCCTCTCGGTGACCACATCGCCAGCCTTGCGCAGCACAAGCGTCACGCGTGGCGAGCCATAGCTTCCGTTGCTCTCGGCATAGACATGCTTGATCTGGCGTGTGCGCTCAAGCATGCGTAGCGGTTGACTATTCAACGCTTACACCTGTGCTAACAAAGGCGATCCAAGAGCAGCAAGTTGTGATCGAACAGCAGCAGGCAGCTATCAAGGAGCAGCAAGAGCGCCTCGAGAAACTCTAAGCACTGGTGAGGGAGCTGTTAGAGAAGAAGTAGGAAGTTTGGGATTGTCCCATTCATCCCTATCTTTGCGGCCCTGCAAAATGTAGGATCCAGTCGAGCCCCGTGGGAGTACCCCCAGCTTGACGATGTTTCACAAATGTTGCCCCAAGAAATTGGGAGCGAGGTACACATGAAGTACAATGGCCCTAAGGTCAAGATCTCGCGCAAGTTGGGCTTTGCGGTAACGCCAAAGTCGCGCAAGTATCTTGACAAGAAGCCGGCCCCTCCAGGCCAGCACGGCGCTTCGAAGAAGCGTGCAAAACTTTCTGACTACGCAAAGCAGCTTCTCGAGAAGCAGCGTTTGCGCATGCAGTACAACCTGCATGAGCGTCAGATGACGAACTACATTGCCAAGGCGGCGCGTATCCAAGGCAACAAGGTAGACATCCTTGTGCAGCTCCTTGAGCAGCGTCTTGACTCTCTCGTGTTCCGCTCGGGACTTGCCCGCTCGATGTATGCAGCGCGCCAGTATGTGCGTCACGGACACGTTACGATCAACGGCAAGAAGGTAGACATGCCAGCATATGCTGTGCAGCCAAACGACGTGATTGCTATTCGTGAGAAGAGCCGCAAGGTTGAAGCGATCCAAGAGGCGATCCGTTCTGCTGCTCCGCCGCCATACCTCGATATGAGCAAGGCCGAGTACTCAGTAAAGTTCCTCTACCTTCCTCCACGCGAAGAAATCCCCGTTGTTTGCGAAGTACCCCTCGTTATCGAGTACTACTCTCGTTAATCAACCCAACGTTTGCCATTTCAGCGCCTCGGTTTGCTAATGCAGATCGAGGCGTTTTGGTACAAGGTACAAGGTACTAGGTACTAGGGACTAGGTACTAGGGACGCAATGTCACGTTTCACATGTTGTAAAGCACAATCAGATGTATGCAAGAAACCGACATCATCTTTGCAGAGCGATCGAACTCTGCGCTACAGCAGAAGACCGTAGTGTTCGCGCGAGAAGTGCGATCCCATGCAATGGAATTACTGAAATGCTCATGGGCTGATAGGAAGTCGATCGACCAATTCTATCGTTCTGGAGTTTCAGTAGGGGCAAACGTTCGAGAAGCGATATACGCCGAATCCCCAAAGGACTTCGTTCATAAGTTGAAGATCGCAGAAAAGGAACTTGGCGAGTTTTTCTACTGGCTTGGATTACTGTCATCAGAACCTTCGATCATCGGCGCACAGGTCGGTGATAATCTCTGTGCACAGTCACAGGAGATTGGAAAACTGCTCGCCTCTTCAATAATTACCATGAAGCGCAAGCATTCGCTGTAGTACCCGTCCCTAGTCCCTAGTCCCTAGTCCCTTCTCCCTTCTTATCTTACACGATGGACACTTTCGGCGGCATAGACATCGGCGGTACGGGCATCAAGTATGGTGTGGTTGATGCGCAAGGGGCTACCGTGTGGGAAGAGAACACACCTACGTTGGCGCACGAGGGCTTGCGTGCGGTGTTAGACCGTATCAAGGGCGTTGTGCAGGATATTTTGCGCAGGAGTCCGGAGATCAAGGCGCTTGGTGTGGGCGTGCCGGGAATTGTAGACCCCACGACAAAGCGCGTGCAGGCGCCCCCTAATCTACCCGGGTGGGACGATGTTGATCTGTTGGGCGAACTACGCACTGTGTGCACGCTGCCAATCGACATTGAAAACGACGCAAATGCTGCGGCGCTTGCAGAGGCGCTCATGGGCGCAGGTGTGAATGAGCCAAACTTTCTGTACGCAACACTTGGTACGGGCATAGGTGGCGGCGTAATCCTCAATGGGCGCCTCGTCAGGGGTCCACACGGGGATGCGGGCGAGATTGGACACATCATCATGGACGCATGGGCACGTGAAGGTGCGCGCGACCCCAGGATATTCCGCACTGGCGTTCTTGAGGATTACGTTGGCATCCAGGGCGTTCTTAGTATGGCGCGCGATCAGGGCGAGGTGGTGCGATCTGTGCGCGATATCACGAATGATCATGTGCTGCGCGAGGCCGGACGTATCATCGGTATCGGTATGTGTTCTGCACTAGCAGTTCTGGGATTGCGCGTGCTTGTAGTAGGGGGCGGAGTATCGCAAGCCCCTTTTATTCTCGATACAATTCGCACAACAATGGCGCTGAGAGCAATACCCACGATAGCGCATAACCTGAAGGTGATTCCAGCGCAGTTTGGGTCGCACGCCGGACTTGTTGGCGCTGGTGCTGTTGGCAGGGCGTGTGTCGTGTCCTGATGTTGTAGATTTGTAGTTTCTTAGTCACTCACATTGGTACATCGTGCCCATGCAGAATTCTAACCGTACGATCCATTACGCATTTGCGAGCATTGCAACGATCATTGCACTTGCGACCTATCTTATGACTGTGCAGCCAACCGTTCCGTTTTGGGACTGCGGTGAATTCACGGCTGCTTCGGTACAGCAACAGGTGCCTCACCCGCCAGGAGCCCCGTTGTTCCTGATGCTCGGCAAGGTGTTCCACTTGCTGCCATTCGGCGATCCAGGTTGGAGAGTAAACCTACTTTCGGTACTTGCCAGCGCTGCAACGGTATTGCTGCTATATCTCATCACGGTGCGTGTTATCCGCAATTTCTTTCGTGAGGACCTCAACGATGTTGGCAATGCACTCATGGTATATGGAGGGGGCTTTGTAGCCGCCTTAACCTATGCATTTACAGACACGTTTTGGTTTAATGCCGTTGAATCCGAAGTGTACGCTGCATCATCACTTTTTGTTGCCATCATCGTGCACTTGATGATGATTTGGAATGAAAAGGCAGATGAACCGGGACATGAGCGCTACCTCTTGCTGATTGTATACTTGATTGGGCTATCAATTGGTGTGCACCTGCTGTCGATCTTGACGGTGTTCTCTATTGTCTTACTTGTCTACCTACGCAAGTATCGGTACTCAACAAAGACGCTTCTGTTAACGATGGGCATTGGGCTTGGACTGTTCTTCCTGATCTACAACGTTATTATCATGAAGCTACCTGCATTGTTTGCTGGTAATCTTCCAATCAAGAATGAAGCACGAGAATTTCTTGTCGAAGGAAGCTCAGCCTTCGTTGCAGTAGGTTTGGGTTTGATCATAGCCGCTGCTGTTGGCCTCTATATCGGCACCAAAGAACGTAAGGGTATCCTTTCGTTAACTGCCTCGGCGTTTCTACTGCTCATCCTTGGTTACTCAACATATGCCCACATCCTTGTCCGTGCGAATTCCAATCCGCCGATGAACGAAAACAAGCCTGAGAACTTCTCAAAGCTTGTTAGCTACCTCGGTCGTGAACAGTACGGCGAAGCACCAATGTGGCCGCGTCGATACCAGAGCGAACAGCGTTTCGTAAACAACTATATCAAGTACGGAAAGTGGACAGAGCCACCTGTTAAGCGCGTAGAACGAAAAGATGGCGCAGTGTTCGGTAAGCCCGACTTTGCAAAGTGGAACACTGATGGTAAGTCAAGGTTCAATGGTGCAGAGATTGCATACATGTGGGATTATCAAATTGACCACATGTACATCCGGTATTTCCTTTGGAACTTCCTCGGACGTACCAGCGATGTGCAAGACGCTCCGGCAGCTAGTCCGTTTACGTCGCAATTAGACATTGATGTAGAGAACTACAAGAATGGGTATGCAAAGCATTTCCCAATCAACTACTATGCACTGCCGCTATTGATTGGTTTGGTTGGATTGGTCATGCACTTTGCCAGAGACCGTCAAATGGCTTGGGTATTCCTCGTGCTGTTCTTAATGACGGGTGTGCTTGCGGCTATTCAACAGAACCAGCAGAATCCACAGCCTCGTGAGCGTGATTACTTCTACGTTTCATCCTTTATGGTTTTTGCCATGTGGGTTGGTATGGGAGCCTTCTTTATCATAGAGAGCTTCAAGAAGAATGCGCCTGTTATCGCTGCATCATTGCTGGGTATCATTGCCCTGGTTCCGGTGAACATGGCAGCGCAAAACTGGTTTACGCATTCGCGTGCCGGTAATTATCTCGCCTTCGACTATGCATACAATATTCTGCAGTCCGTAGAGAAGGATGCAATCCTCTTTACCAATGGCGATAACGACACATTCCCTGTCTGGTATCTGCAAGATGTTGCTGGTATTCGTCGTGATGTGCGTGTTGTAAACCTTTCGCTAGGGCAGACAACATGGTATATCGAACAACTCAAGAACCGTGAGCCATGGGGTGCGAAGAAGCTGCCTCTCAGCTTTGATGATAGCCAGCTTCTTGTTAACGAAGAAGATGCCGGAGCATTGACGTATGACTTTGGTCCAGCGCAGACTATCACGGTACCGGTTTCACGTGCTGTCTTAAGCAAGTGGACAAATGATCCAGCGATACTTGATCGTGGTTCATTCACATGGACGTTTACAGGATCTCCGCGAGGCCCAGGCGAAGACAAGCAGCCGAGTTATTTCTTTGGTGTGCAGCACAAGCTCGTAGCCGACATTATTAAGCAGACGAAGTTCGAGCGTCCGGTGTACTTCTCAACCTCGATGGGTATCGAGCCGGGCTATGCCGATGAGCACTGTGGTCTTCAGGACTACATGCGCCTCGAGGGTCTGGCCTTCCGTGTTTGCCCTGTGCCACAGACATCTGCCATCGGATATGGTGTTGCAGACAATTTGATGCAGAAGCACTTTATGCAGGACATGGGTGATGATGAAGTGTATACCGCGCCCCATGTTGGACTCAAGTTCCGCAACCTGAACAATCCTAACGTGTATTACGATGATGTCCACCGTGGCTACATCTCCAGCTACCGCTATACGTTCTTCAGCTATGCACGCTACAAGCTCTACGAACAGCGTGATAGTCTTGGTGCAGGCAAGGTGCTGAACCGAATGAATCAGTTGATATCAACGGAGCAGTTCCCAATCTCTATGATGTTCGAAATGGATATTGGCCGGTTCTACAACAGCGTTGGCATGTACAACGAATCAGAGAAGGTTGGCTTAAGCGCTCTGAAGAGTTGCGAGATGATCATCAGCAACCCGCGCATGTACACACTTGAGCAGGGCTTCCAGGTGCCGCAGGGCTTGCCAGACCAAGAAGCGCTGAGTCAGGCAAGCGCACTTGCACGATTGTATGCAGCGGAGGCGGCCAAGATCGCAGGTAAGTGGGATGTGTCGAAACGTTACCTGAACGAGTTTGCCTCAATGTCTGGTCGTTCAGCAGAAATTGCCATGAAGTTTGATGAAATCGGTGTGCTTCGGAAGTTGCGCGCGAAAGATTTCAATGGTGCTCTTGACGCAGCACTGGCGATGCGAACGAAGTATGGCAACATAGGCGGCGAGATGCAGCAATTGATCTTTGAGTTGCAACGCAGGCTTGGCAAAGAGACTCAGATGTCGATGTTGGCACCCCAGTGAACGACATCGCATTAGCACCGCTTACTCTCACGATCGTAATCGCCACCTGCGCGGTCACGATCGTTTCTTTTAAGAGCTTTTCTCTCTACAACAGGCTGCTGCTGAACATTGATGCAGTGCTTGGTGGAAGGGGCGAGTGGTGGCGCATGCTCACGTGTGGGTTAGTCCATGCGGACTACATGCACCTGGCCTTTAACATGTTCTCGCTCTTCATGTTCGGTGGTTGGTTTGAGCACGTCATCATGTCCTGGCGCTTTGGCATGGTCTATGCCCTTGGCGTCTTGGCAGGCTCGTTCGCCTCAATCATCGTGCACCGTGCAGCCCCCTCCTACATGGCTGTTGGCGCATCAGCGGGCGTAAGTGCCATTGTTGGTGCGGCAACAGTAATCTACCCGGATCTACCGATGATGCTGATCATGATTCCGTTTCCCATGCCGGCATGGGTGTTTGGATGTCTGTATATCGTGTACTCGGTGATGTTCGCCTCGCGCGGAGCAGACAACGTGGGTCATGAAGCGCATCTAGGGGGCATGCTTGCCGGGATGACGCTTATCGCGGCGTTCTATCCCGACGTGGCGCTCGGGAACATTCTGCCCATCCTGGCGATGTTTGCGGCAGGGGGCTTGGCATATGCCTGGCGCTCTCGAGGCACCATGTAACGATTCACGGCACTACGGTATCTTTGCACACACACTTTTGGGGCGTTCTACCATGATCATGCGCATCGCACTTCTGGCACTCTTGATTCCATGTATTGCACTGGCCGATCCAAACGGAAAGACTGGGCGCACATCTACCATTACGCAAGGTTGTGCGGATTGCCACGGCAGTAATGCGGGTAATGCTACGAGCATCTCCCTGAAGGGTCCACAAACGGTTGGTGCTGGCCAGATGGCAACGTTCACGATCGTTATTGGTCACGCATCTAATCCTTCAGCAGGCGTCTCCGTTGCAATTCGTCAGTCACCCACGGGCACATCAGATGGTATCGGTGTCTTATCGACCATCACCGGCGCCGGACTTCGCGTCCGCGGTATGGGTGGCACGCAGGAGCTTACGCAGAGTGCTCCAAAGCTGATGTCGAACAAGCAGGCTGAGTTTGCCTTTACATGGACTGCGCCAACAACGCCAGGTAAGTATTACGTGCAAGCTGTAGCAAATGCTGTTAACGGTAACGGACGCAACGACGCCGGAGACGACTGGACATTCCTCGAACCAGTAGAGATTGTGGTTGAGTCCAACACCAGCGTTCTCGAAGACGTGGCTGGATTGTCATCCATCTTCCCGAACCCATGCGCAACGGGCGAGATCCTCAACATCGGTACAGAAATTAACGGCGTTTCGCACGTGCAGCTTGTGAATGCAAGCGGTCAGATCGTGCTTGATGAAATGATGGACATTACGAACGGAGCGCTCCCTAAGCCCCTTGCCGGACTGCCACGCGGCGTGTACTTCATTGTTGTGCGCAACGAAGGCACAACTCGTAGAGGATCTATCCAGCTCTGGTAAATCGCTTCCATTGTATATTGTCGCATGCGATTTCTCTTCCTGTTCCTGATCGCGTGCTCGCTGCACGCACAAACAGACATTCCGTTCATGCAGCGCGAGGGCGAGAGCCACAAACGCGAGGCGGAAGCATACTTCGAACAACTCCACGTGGTGCCCGAGGGCTTTAACTGGCGCGCTGTGAACGAGGCCGTGCGCGATGCACGTTTTATGCGCACGCATGCGCGTGATGTGCAGCGTATGCCAACGGGCGTTGCAGGCACGTGGCGCGAGATTGGGTCGGCCAATCAGGCAGGACGCGTCGTGAACGTCGAGTACGACCACAAGACCGGACGTGTCTGGCTTGCTGGTGCGGGCGGCACGATCTGGAGTGGCGACACCTCAGGCAAGACGTGGAAATGTCATACCGATGCACGTCGCATCGAAGATCCGCAGCTGCTAAAACTCATCCGTATGGCAGACGGCAGAGAACGCCTGGTTATTATCTCGAGTTCTCCACGCGTGTGGCTCTTAGATATCGCCTCAGATACGTGGTCACAAGCCAAGGGGCTCGAGGAGATGCAGCGTTGGGGCGGGTTTAGCAATGCCGTAACGATCAGGCGTGGCGGACGTCTCGAGATTCTTGCCGTTGGAAACGAGTGGGACTACGGAGCAGCATGGAAGGGACGTAACGTATTGTACCGAAGTATAGATTCGGGCGCTTCGTTCCAGCGTCTGCGCTGGTACGATGGGATGCGTCAGATCTGGAGTGATGGCGAGCAGCAAGCATGGCTGCTGCATGGTGATACGCTCTCGAGTATCGAATCAGACGGATCGATCAAGTTCATCAAGCTCAACCCGCATGGACCATCAGCCGGTGTGGGAGACGTTGTGTTTGCAGGGGGCGACCCCGGATCTGTGCTCATGGCAGTTGTCAAATCAGATAGTACACGATTTTACTTGTGTAACGATCAGGGCAAGACGTGGACCAAGATGGGCGCGCTTGACTTCGGTCCGTTCGACGTACAGTCGTTTCACTTTGCCTTCGAAAACGGCTTCTATCTCTACGGAGGCGTAGACACCTATCGCACAGACGACGACGGCGTTACCTGGACAAGGGTCAACGGTTGGGGCGAGTATTACGGCAACCCCGAATTCAAGCTCCACGCCGATATCCCAATGGTGAAGAGCTTTCCAGAAGGTGTTACGTTTATCTGCACCGATGGTGGCGCGTATATCTCGCGCAATGGTGGCAAGAGCGTGCGTAACATCACGCTCAAGAACATGAACATCAGTCAGTACTACGGATCCTACACAAGTCGCAACAACAGCTCGGTTGTCAGCGCTGGCGCACAAGACCAGGGCTTTCAGCGGAGTCAGATTGATTCAGGGGGCGTGCGTTCCTTCAATCAAACCATCTCTGGAGATTACGCGCATCTTGTCTCGGGCGACAACGGCAAGTCATTGTTCTGCGTGTATCCGGGTTTTGTGATGTACATCCCTGAGCACGAAACAGGATGGTCTCCCAAAATGCGCGACTTCGAGATGAAGAGTCAGCTCTGGCTTCCACCACTCTCGGTGCGTCCATCAAAGCCCGGTACAGCCTATCTGGCGGGCGGCACAAAGAAAGGCGTTGGAGCGTATGTGTACACGTACACATTCATGAGCACGGACCTGGTTGTAGACTCATTAAAATTCGACTTCAGCGAAGGGGCAGGCGATGTGCGTCTTACAGAGCTGGAGTTTGCACGAAGCAACGACAACTACGGCTATGCGATAACATCAAACGGATTTGTGTACTACACCACCGATGCCGGCGCGTCGTGGACCAAGAAGTCACGTCCACAAAAGCTTGGCGGACACTACTTCCACGGCAACGCACTAGCCATTGATGCCACAAACCCATCGCGCATTGTGATAGGCGGTACCGGTTATGACACGCCCGCAGCGTACATCAGCCTCGACGCTGGCACAACCTTTACGCCCCTTGTAGGCCTTCCTCCATGCCTTGTGCTTACCCTTGCGATGTCTGACGACGGACGCTACATCGCAGCCGCCACGGACGTTGGTGCATTTGTCTACGACATGCAGCAGAGCTCATGGACCGACGTGACCGAGCTAGGCGCACCGGATCAAACCTACTGGCATGTAGACCGCGTAGAGCCCCTTGGCCTCTTCCGCTTTAGCACCTACGGGCGCGGCATCTGGGACTTTACCGTTACCGGCACAACAGACATCCAAGAGCGCATCGTGGAGCGTCCACGCCTTACACTCACAGGCAAACTCGTCAACGGCGTATCATCGATTGCCATCACCAGCGACCGCGACACAGACGCCACGATTGTGTGGTATGACATGTCGGGCAAGCGATACGGCGAGGAGTCGATTAGGGTACACATGGGTACGGGCGTACGCAGGGTACCCGAAGACGCGCGACGTCAGGGGGCTCGCACATGCGTGATTACAACTAGCGACGGCACCGTATCGGCAGCCCTAGCCCCATAACCTGCAGAGTTACTAACTTTGCAGCCTTCAGCGTATAGCGCAGCCCGGTAGCGCGCCACTTTGGGGTAGTGGAGGTCGTGGGTTCGAATCCCGCTACGCTGACAAGAAGAGCAGAGAACAGAGAACAGCGAGCAGCGAACAGCGAACAGCGAACAGCGAGTAGCGAACAGCGAACAGCGAGTAGCGAACGTCTTTCCCGCGCACGCGGGAAACCAGGGAGCTTTCTCGATTTGGTGGTACGCTCGCGCTTCCCCAGGTATAACGTCCCAGCTCGTAACTGGTCATTCGTAACCAGTAATCAGCACCCTCTTCCACTTTGCCTTGTAAATCCGGAATGGATTCCGAATTTTCAAGGTGTACCATGTAACCTCTATGCAGGACATAGACTTACACGACTGATTTTGCGGATGTTGTCCATGGTTCCCCGCCTCTGATTTCGCGGCGATGGCGCGTCCGTCCCTCCTGGAGAGCATGGACACCATCAAAGCTGATCGAGCCACTATCGTTATCCCCGCAGGTAAGCCATTCGCTCTTGCTTCGAACGTTGATGCCGTTTCCCTAGCCGATGTCCTGCAGAGAGATTGGTCGTAGGGATAGTTGCTGCCGGCTTGGCAAATGCATGCATTCCTAGTCACTCGATTTCGCGGGGAAGACGTTTCTTCAAGTCATTGGTAATTGGTAATCGGTAATTGGTAATCGGTAATTGGTAATTGGTAATTGGTAATTGTCGTTAGTACCTTTGCACATCTGTACCCCCATTGTTTCTCCTCATATGCTCCACGTCATCGTTCTTTTGATGCTGGCCTGTTCTATGCCGGCCTTAGCAACAACCTACTACGTAAGCCCCGCTGGCAATGATGCCAATAGCGGTAAGAGTCCGGGCTTGGCGTGGAAGACTGTTGGTAATGTAAACTCGCTTGATCTGCGTCCGGGTGATACGGTGCTGTTTCAAGGGGGCGAGACATTCAATGGAAATCTGTATTTCGATGCAGGTGATGGTAATGCACAAGACAACCCACTGGTGATATCGAGTTATGGTGGTGGACGTGCCATTCTGAATGCTGGGACGGGCTTTGGTATCTCGGTCTACAATACTCAGGGCATTCACATCAGCGATCTGGTGGTGATGGGCTCGGGAATGAATACCAACCTTAAAAATGGTATTGAATTCTATATTGATGTTGCCGGAGACAAACGCTTTGCCGATATCGTTGTAGAGCGGGTCGAGGTCAAGGAGTTCGGTGGTGTGGGTGTACGCATTGGAGCCTGGAATGGCTTAACTGGGTATGATGGACTCAGATTGGAAGATCTTAAGGTTCATCATAATCTGCATGATGGTATACTTGTTTACGGATATCCGTCTCCGTTTGGATATCCCAACAAGGACGTCGTCATCCGCGGGTGCGCATCGTATCAGAATCCTGGTATTGCAGACCCCAAATCGATCAAGGGTAATGGCATCGTCATCAGCAATACAGACCGCGCCGTGATTGAGTACTGCGTAGCCTATGAGAATGGAGAGGCAAATGTGCATTGTGGCGGACCCGGTGGTATTTGGGCGTATGATGCCAATGCAATCGTGATTCAGTACTGCGAGAGCTACCGAAACAAGACTGCGAGTACATGCGATGGACTTGGATTCGATCTCGATGGCGGCACGATGAATTCAATTATCCAGTATTGCTACAGTCACGACAACGCCGGAGGTGGCTATCTGCTTGGTCAGTATGCGAACGCGAAGCCGTGGCGCAATAATGTTTGCCGATACAACATCAGCGTCAATGACGGGCGTACCAATGCAAGCGGCATCACGCTCTTTAAGGGTAGCCCGGAATCGATCATGGACAGCGCGCTGATATACAATAACACCATCTACACAACGCCATCGCCAAGTAATCCTACACACGGTGCGTTCCAGATCACAGAGTGGAACACGGGGATGCAAAACATCTTTGTGCACAACAACATCTTTGTTGCAACAGGCGGCACTCCTCTTGTATCGGTGCCGGCGAAGTACAGCGCGTTCTTTGCGGGCAACTTGTATTGGACGTCAGGTGGACCCTTCGTGATCAGCTATCAGGGCAAGACATACAATTCACTCGAGGCATGGCGTGGCGCAACGGATAATGAGCTCCTCAAGGGGCTGGCCACTGGCACCACAGCAGACCCTCGGCTGTCCAACCTCGGAACAGCCCCGATAGCCTGGCCCCGCACAGTATCTTCGATCGATGCATATCGTGCCCGCAAGGGTTCGCCAACAATCGACAATGGTATCAACCTAAAGTCAACCGTTGGTATCGATCAGGGTAATCGCGACTTCTTTGGTATCGATGTTCCGTCTGAGAATGGCTACGATATCGGAGCGCATGAGTATTCGTCTACCGATACAGCGAGGAACAAGCCCCCTGTCATCTTGCAATTGCGCGATACAAGCATGGCAATGTCGACTATTCTCGATGTGCCATTTCGTATCAAGGATGAATCTCCATATCGTGTGCGTTGCGAGATAGAGCATACACCGTCGACGCTCTTCCCAGCGGGGTCGATCGGGTTGTTTGGAAGCGGCCCCATGCAAACACTTCGGCTGCAGCCGGCTACAGGTGAAACCGGAGTGGCAGAGATATCCGTCAAGGCTACAGATGAATGGGACTCATCATCTGTGCAGCGACTGCGTGTAACTGTGGGTAAGACTACGTCGGTGGAAGAAGGGGTGCTTGGTGCGTGTTTACTGCGAGTTGTTACAGACGGACAAACTGCTACGCTAGATGTGAATGACGGACCAGCAGGTCCTGTGCAGTGCGAGGTGTATTCAGTATCTCTGGCATCTCTGGTGTTGCGCCAAAGATTCGATGCAGCGCCACCTATTCGGACAATGACGATTCCCGTGGCGGATCTTGCATCAGGCGTCTACGTTGTACGCGTGCAACGTAACGGCTGCGTTGCTACATCGCCACTCGTCATTTGGCGCTAGAAAGCGGCACAAGAACACGAACTTCGACGGTCCTGTTGTAGAGCCGGCCCTCCGGCGTGGTATTCTCGAATGGTGTTCTGAGAACATCGCCACCCTCGCCTACTGCAAGCGTCGTTAGTGACTGTACAGCAGGGAACGCTGCTTGCGTCTCGTTCACACGTTCTTGCGCAAGCCTACGATTAAGCTCTGCCGGCCCCTTGCGGTCGGTATATCCATAGATGTTAACCCTTGCATTAACAGGCAACATTGGTGCGATGTAACGCTGAATGATCGATGATTGCGCAGAGAGCATACGCTGGTTATTGTACTCGAACTGAGTAAGCCGGTAGCGATAGACGACCGTGTCAGCATCAGTTCTTTTCAGGTATGCATCTCGCGTCTGCATAACAACAGGGATAGTTGCCTCGGCCGTACGACGACGGCCATAATGAGCGATTGCTGTCAGCGAAGCTGTGATAACTGGCTGCATTGCATCTCCCGTTACACTGCACGATGTTGTATCGAGCACATACTGCGGCAGGGGGCTAGCAGTTCCGCGGAGAATTGTAGAGGGACTGTTGGATCTGCATGTTGTTTCGAGTATCCAAGAGTGATCTGCTGAGTCACTGATGATGTATGGCATTGCAACAATGCGCGGACGGTCGGTAGCAAGAACGGTATCAGAGATCACAACGGGGTCGAGCACTTCGGCAACAGTTGATTCGAGCTCAACACGCCTATTCTCCTCGTGTCCGTCCTGACGATCCTGCTGATCCGTCATAGTTGTGCTAGCAGCCGTTGGCGAGAGTAGGCCTGCACTAACGATCAGTCTTGATGTGTCAATTAGCCATACATCACGCAGGTAATCACGAACTGCGGTCGCACGCTGCATTGAAAGCCGAATGTTGTTACGTTCTCTGTCTTGATTGTCACAGTAGCCCTTGATGGTAAGCTTAGCGTTTGGATGGTCAACACGCATCCTGCGTCCAACGATGTTCAGCAAGTTGTAATAGAGTTCAAGTGTGGCTCGTGTGTCGGCCGCAGAAGAAGTATCTGATAGCACAACCTGTGTCGTTGGGCGATAGCTGTTGGTCTCATCACCACGCAATTGCACATAACGATTGTCGATACGTGCTGATCCGCGGTCAAAGAAGATGAAGGGCAGCAACGAATACACGCGGTTGGCAATGGAGCGAGTTGTGCGAACAAGAGCAGTATCGCTGAGCACACCCGATGATGATTGTGCCTTGAGTACAAGTTCTGCAATGAGGAGTCTCTGGCGCGCATTTGGCGTATCCAGTTTCACGGGCTCAGGTTTGCTCTTGAACTGTACTGAAACATCAAGTCGTAGCAAGCCATAGGAAAGGCCCTTACCAGCCTCATGAACAATTTGGGTGAGTGGAAGCTCGGCAGACAGGCGTGTGCGGACGTGGTAGCGTTCTGCCTCCAGCGGGGTAATCCCAACGCCAGCACTGAAGGTAATCCATGGTCTGAGACGGGCGGTGACTGATTCAGAATACACCAAGCGTGAATTGGTACGTGTGTCTTCGAATACGGCACTTGCAGGCGATAAGAGCTCCTCGCGCTGTTCAAGGTTGCCACTGAGGAAGTAGTTCGCGCTGAGGCCTCCGAAGAGATGTGGTCTCGATGACATGTAGTTGCTGAGTAACCAAGATCCCAGTATCCTTCCTTCAAGACTGATTGATGAAAGTGTAACCCGTGTTTCACTCTCTGCTCGAACCACCTTGGCGTTGTCATCTGTGCCGTCGAGCGCATACCCAACAAAACTCGATGAGGCAAGGGAGGATGAAGCTGAGGTGAGTCCTATTGCGCCTTCAAGGGCACCGTTGTTGCCGATCCACCGTGTGTATTCGCCCATGATGCTTCCAGCCCATCCTTGTGTTGGCGATAACAGATCGCAACAGGTTGGTATGCCGGGAAATGCAGCAAGTGTGGATGTTGGATTAAGGAAGCGTCCGGATGTACTAACGCTGAATGGTAGCGTTCTAACCATTACCACGTCAGCAGACAAGCGTATCGATGTGTCTTTCTGACAATGTACGACGTCATGTGCCCCGATCAGCATTAGCAGCAACGTAAAGCGTAGAGCTGTTCTCATTGCGTGATCATCACTGCATGAACAGAAATACTCGCTCCGTCACGCACTGAAAGCATATACGCACCTGGAGCAACGTCTGCGTCAACACGCAATTCTATCAATTGCGACGGAAGTGAGCCTGCCGGCGCAATCAGCTTCGACCACACCCGCGTGCCCTGCATGGAGACAAGTTCCACGGTGAATGGCTGACTGTTGCGAAGTTGAAGACTGGCAGTAAATGCACCGTTGTTTGGATTTGGACGCACACCAGCGATCGTAACAGAATTGAAGACCAGCACGCGACGCGTATTCGTGGGGTTGAGACAGAGAGAGTCAAGTGTCAGTGTGCCATCAACTCCATTGCCATTGATTGTGTCGCACGGCCAGATAACACTGATGCTATCCAGTGCGAGTGTTGTTTGTGCTGGCGAGCCAACAAGTGCTTTGCCATGAATGCGCGTTAGGACATTGCTTGTCCCGAGGGGGCTTGTTGGGAGAATTCTGAATCGAACCCGACGATAACGATCAGTGCCATTAACTACAACCCTTGATGATAAGCGTGACCCATTCTCTGCAATAGGGAACGGATCGTAGAGTGATTCATGATACTGCAATGTGAACTCAACGGCATCCGGCGTGCACCCTGCGCCGGCCTGTGCTGACGTAGCCTCGATGTCGATTGGAACATCTTCAAGACGAGGATCAGCTGTGATTGATGCAGCCTGCAGTTCTACCGAGCCCCCTGACTGAGGAGGAGCAAGTGTTAATGCCATGCTCGACGTGCAACCGTTGGCATCGACAACACGGATGGCATAGGTGGTTGTATACCGAGGACGAACCCGCGCTGTGAGTGAGCTGGTATCAATAATCGAAACCTCTCCTGCAGGCGCATCTGCTGAGTTCTCGGACCACGAGAATCTATACGTGCCGTCTGGGAAAGGTGTGCCACCGGAAATGAGCGCGGTAACCGAGCGCTCGTCACACTGGCATGTGCTATCTGTTGCTTCAAGCGCTACAACTGGACGTGGTACGATATCGATAAACATTGAGTCACGCCGCATGCATCCATTTGCATCAACTGTGATGCATCGCAGCCATCCAGATTGCGTGAATGACGACAGGGCAGAGTTGGGTATGTTGGATACAGAATCAGAGCGCGAGTCGATCGTAGCTCCGTTTGGAAGCTGCCATCTGTGATTGTACGGCGGAGCTCCATTCCAAACTGTGAGCCTCGTACCGGTGGGCTGCTCGCCTTTACAGACGCGTAAGATCTGATCATCGAATCGAAGCTTGATCGAATCACGCACTGTCACAACGATGGTGTCGCTGACAGTTGTACCCTTGCCGTTGTCGTCGGTTGCGGTAAGAATGAACGTGGTTGTTGATCGAGGACGCAGCATGGCATTCCATGGCTTTGATGCATCAGGGATGATGCAGGCCGCACGGGGCTCCCACGAATACACAATCGGGTCGCGTCCACACCATGCAGGCTCTCCGCGGCGCAGGTCGATGAGCATCGCATCGGAAGCACAGATTACCGTATCGAATCCTGCAGAAACACTTCCTCTATCGCGAACACAGAACCGCACGGTGTCGGTCGCGATACAACCAATCGAGTCTGTGGCCACAACGATGATCTGTGTTGTGCGTGGAAGCTGCAAAGCAAGATTCTGCTGCGTTGACGTCCAGTTAGTCCCGATGTCAGGCGTTGACGTCCACCGATATGTAAATGGCTGCCTGCCCCCTTGCACAAGAGCTTGCATCCGCACCGTATCAGATGGGCAAACTGTGTCTGTCTCGCAAGTGCTCGTAGAAAGGATCCCGACCGAGAACCCTGGCGAGGCTATGAGTCTTGTTGAAGCAATAGATTCGCATCCATAGCGAGACGTCGTAATCAGCTGCAAGAAAGAGCCAGTGTTAGAATCAAGTGAGACGACGTATGGACTGCGAATTGTAGAATCGTTTACGATCCAGCCTGGTGTCCACCGGTATGTCATCCCCGCTGTATCGCCCAGGATCTTTGGATCGAGTTTGATCTGCCCTGCCGATGAGCACGTTGTGTGCGCTGAGGGTAGAGCAATAGATGGGCATCTCTCGACCTGAATGATCACGGTGTCCTTTGAAACACGCTGTGCCGCATCTGTTACCGTGAGAATGTACTCCGTTGTAACGTCTGGCTTTGCAACGGTGCGGGCCGAGGTTGAGGAGATGGGATTGCTCAGACCCTGCTTTGGTGACCACGAATACTGAAATGGAGGCGTCCCACATTGTGCATTTGCTCCGATCGATGTACCGAGGGTGTCGCGACAGATACACAGAACCTTGTCAGGACCAGCATTGGCATCGGGAACGGATCGCAGCTGAATCGTAAACTCAAACTCAGATGAGCAGCCAGTTGGTGTTCGTGAGTCTGTTACGACCAGCACATACGTTGTCGTTACGCTTGGCCGCACTTGTGTGATACGAGCATCGATAGGACCTACGATGGAGTTCATGTCGCCGCTCTTAACGCGCCACACATAACGATACGGTGCAACGCCGCCTGAGATCGTGAGCTTATCTCCAATCTGTACAGGAGGGTCATTAGCACCCAGGCAACTGATTCGTGATGTTGTGTCTACACCTGTGATCTTCGGTAGCTCGTAGGCAACCACAACAACGTTCTTCTGACTCTTACAGCCGTACTTGTTCGTTGCCTCGATTGTATAGGTGTACGACCCTGCTGAATCGATGAGAACCCGGATGTTGGGGAGCGAGGGGTTGGTCTGAATTGTTGTTCTTGCTGGACCAACGCCAGCCCAAAGTGTGGTAAACGCAGCTGTATCTGACGACGTACTTGTGATGATCGTTGTAGAGCCCGCACAAAGTCTCAACGTATCCGGTACAGTGATCCTTGGGGCTGCGATAACATAAACCGTTACAATCTTCTCTACCGGACATCCATTCGTGTCGGTTGCTACCACACGATATCGGTAGCGTCCTGCAGTGTTGTGTATCGCCGTAGCGATACGCTGACTTGTATCGCGCAGATCTGATGTGAACGCTGAATCGCGCATCCACTTGTACGTGATGATGCCAGCCCCTTGAGGCTCTGATGCGATTAACCGAACAGGCTGTCCAACGCAGACGGGATTCGGTTCTACAACAGCACTGAGCGTAAAGGCAGCTTTGATCTCAACAGTTGTGTAAGCTGTGTCTGTTGCACAACCATTGCGCGTTGTAATCAGGCGGACGCGATACGTTCCGGCTCGTGGGAAGAGTCTCTGGGTGGTCTGACCGCTTGCTTGCGAGCTATCATGCTCGAAGAACCAATTCCATGCTGTAATCTCTGCCGAGTCTTTACTACTGCCGATAAAGGTAAGGGGCTTCCCTGGGCAAAACGGTGGAGTCCTAACGGCGATAGAGGTACGCAGATTGTTGAATTGAGAGCCTGCTAAGAAACCGTAAGAATCGAACGACGTCATGCCATACATAACACCGATCACACCCTTGCCTTGCGAGGCATCTATACGATGGATACCCTCAGGTACACGAATCGTAACACACTGGATTTGTGGCGTAACATCAATGGTGCTGAACACAACAGGTGGCGTTGCGCGTCCCTGCACTGTTGTTAGGGTTATGCCGTTGATGGTAACATTTGACAGCTCTGACTTATCGCCGATGAGGGCTACATAGAGATTGTTACGCCAGCCATCTTGCACAAATGTAGTTGTGGATGTCGGCGGCACGAATGCGTTGAAAACAAAGCGATCAATCCTTTGCTCAAGGGGCGGAACGATGATCATAAAGGGGTCGCCCACACCCCGCACCAGATCCCAACCATCGTTGGCCGTCATAGCGTATTGCGCTACAAGAACAGGTTTATCTGCATCAACGGCATAGGCTTTATTGCCTGCAACGGTGTATTCAACAAAGCCTCCTGCAGTTGGTATGGTCGTGGATACTCCATCGAACGTGACGGACGTTGAAGCCTCTGAGCTGATAATCCGAACTATGTACTTGGTCGCATATGCAATGGGTGGAACTACAAACGTATTGCCCCAAGTACGCGTTGGAGGAATCTGCTCGATAAGGTGATCGCGACTAAACTGTGATGAGTTCGGAACCGCCGTTCTCTGATGTCCACTAAAAACACTGATGCCACTGCAGTTAGTACCCGAGTTCACCACACGAACAAGTGACCCTGTGAGATCGTCGTTGACAACGTCGGTCTGTATCTGGTAGACGTCCCCACGATTCAGCGTGACGGTATATGCGAGCCCTGCAGGACGAACCCCTCCCCCCGCCTTCACCACTGGGGCTTTCGGTGTAATCTCGACAACTGTGCCATCAACATGCGAGACAATGGCCAGCTGACTCGACCAATCCAGAGCACCGCCAGTTGACCCGGTGCCAACATAATGTCGGTAACTGGGCACGTAGTGCTTATCTCCAAGTGCTGCAACGGGCAGGATCATGGCAGCATCAGTACTCATCAACTCCGTATTGAAGGCAGACAGAGCAATAGGCTTATCTGACGTTACATGGATCGCCTTCTTGAGATTGACCACATCACTATTGCTCACCGTTGCACCAGGTGCAATAACTTGATACGGCACGTTGCCATTGGCTGGAATGACAAGGGTCGTGAGCAGTGTCGCACCTTGAGAAACATTGACCGTTGCACCTGAGTCTGCACTGAAGAAGAGGTAGGTATTGGGCACTCCTGAGTTCTGCATGAACGTTAACCAGAAATCCGTACCCTTCGTCGAAATGCGCTGCGCAGACGCACCTGCCAATACAGTGCATGCAACTGCTACCAGAAGAAAACACCTTTGTGCTATGTGTCTTGTTGGATGCAAACAAACTCTGTCAGATATTGAATCTAAAAATAGGGGAAATCCATGTTCTACCTCGTCATCTATCTCTGCATTATCGGTGCTTCACAGGCATTTGCGCAGATACCCGGAGGCGCTCTCCCAGCAAATCCTAACGTTGTGTATTACGCCGGTGGTCAGACCACATTTTACGATGCTGCAGGTGCAAGGCTTCTCGATGTCGATGCAGCCGAGGCAGTATGGTCTTGCTCACCCGCCAAAGCTGCATGGGTTGTCGTAACACCAAAGAGTGGTGGCTATTATGAGTTCCCGAACTACACAAACACATCACCTCGGGTTTCTCACGCCGAAATGATGCGTCCATTTTGGACGGGTGATACGATCTTCAAGGAAGCCGTTGTCCTCAAAGGACCTAGCTCGAGCTCACCACTGCTGTATACGCCAAAGCAGATACTATCTGTTGCCAACTACAATGGAAGCGTTCTCTATAAAGAGGGCCTCGACTATCAACTAGACGGACGCACTATCAAGCAGGTCTCATCAGCCCCTTCCCAGACATACGTGGCAAAGCAGGGTCAGCGCGGTAACGGCACGCCTAATGGGCTGATTAACGTTGCAGCAACTTCGTGGACGTATGTAACCTATATCCCCGATCGTAGCCAATGGGATGGCCCAAGAACAACTTGGAAATCAAAGTCGAATCTGCTTCCACGTACAACAGAGCTGCTGCGTCAAGGTAAGCCCCTTGTAGTGCAGGCATTAGGGATGAGCCTTACGGCCGGACTCAATGTGAGTGGTTTTGCAGGTGATTCAAAGAACTTCCCTCCAACGGATCCGTATATGCGCAGTTATGTTGATCTGTTTTGCGAAGAGATAAGACTTGTCTACCGCAGCAACGTAACGTTGTTTAACAGCTCATGCGGCGGGAAAACGATTTCATGGGCGGAAAAGTACTGTACAGCGCTGGTGAACCCGAATAAGCCCGACCTCGTGATAATCGATATGGGGATGAACGACATATGGGGTCTAACAACTGAGAATAGCTTTCGCTCGAGTTTGGAGTCGACTATTGCGAAGATCAGATCAGGCTGTCCCAACGCCGAGTTCATCCTTATTGCAAATATGCTCCCGGACGTCACGGGAGCAGGTGCTCCGGCCGATGGCGAAACATGGATGTATCGCTTTCTCAACGCAATCAATGCTCAGGAAATGTCAGGCTGTGCGGTTTTTGATATGACAACGATGAGCGACAAGCTCTTTGATCGTAAGTCACCAGCGTGCTATACATCTAACTCATTGCATCCCAACGATTACATGGCAAGGTGGTATGCCCAAGGCTTAGTGCAACTTATCTCGCCTGTTACGACATCTATCGACGAAGAAGAGAAAGCAGAAGTGGGTGCTCCAACTATTACGATCACTCCTGTGCCCTCTAAGGTTGATAATGGAAACATTCAGATCGCTGATAATTCTGGACTGCCGGTGCATGTCTTCATTGCTGATGCGCTTGGAAGAATTGTGTACGAGCATGCATCAAATCGGAGAGACCTCTCAGTCCAAATCGCCGATCTCCATCTCTTAGAGGGATGGTACGTTGTAACGGCAGCAACAACCCAGGGCTCAACCAGCAGTTGCCTGCTCATTCGATAAGCCTCTTTCGTGATTGGTAATTCGTCATTCGTCATTTGTAATCCGTCATTATGATTCGGCCATCGCTGCTCGGCACTCGGCACTCGCTGCTCGGCACTCTCCTTCTTGTTTCATGCGCCGCCCCTTACCCGGCGCAGAAAGCCTTTACGGACGCTGTGCCGAAAGGGGCTAAGCGGGTTACTGTGATTGGTGATCAGCAACGGACGTCGTGGGTTGAGTTTTGGAAGGAATCCAATACCGAGCATGCACGGGTTGTTAAGAATGCCATTACCAAGAAACCAGATGCGCTGCTGCTTCTTGGAGATCATGTGTTTTGGTCGTCGTCGAAAGGGGATTGGGAGTTCTTTGATGAGATCATGCAGCCTGTGCATCAGGCAGGAATTCCGGTGTTCCCGCTGTTTGGGAATCATGAGTATCTCGGTAATACCGAAGTGGGGATGCAGAATGTTCAGTCGCGCTTTACGGCTGCTCGCACAACGTGGTATAGGTGGGATGCAGACTCGGTTGCGTATCTGATGTTGAATTCTAACTGGCATGATATTGGCCAAGACTCGACAGCGTTGCAGCACGCTTGGTTTGCAGAGCAACTACAGAAGTGCGACGATGATGTAACGATTCGTGTTATTGTGGTTTCTTCACATCACCCACCGTTTACGAACTCTTCGGTGGTACATGATGATCAACGGACACGAGATGAATTCGTACCGTTATTTATGAAAACAGCAAAGGGGAGACTCTGGCTCAGCGGACATTGTCATGCGCTGGAGTTCTTCGAGCGAAATGGAAAGAAGTTTGTGGTTTCAGGTGGCGGTGGTGGACCAAGGCAAAAGCTCTTTACAGGGACTGCTGCACGGTATGAAGATCAACTATCAGGTCCTGCAATACGTCCGCTCCATAGTCTGCTGTTGCAGCGCAACGGTGATTCAATGATAGTCACTGTGGACTCGCTGACAAACTCTTCCCAACCCTGAAGCACGATCACTACACGCATGAATCACTACAACGCATAGCTTGCGTCGTTACTCCTCACTGTTACCCTTTGTGTGACATTTGAAGTTTGCATTTCATTTGTCATTGGTATTTAGTAATTAACAATCACCGCTTCACCATCATCGTCACAACTCGCTGAGCTCCGCGCTGTGCGTTCACGACATACGTGCCGGGTGCAAGTGCAGACACATCAAACGTTGCTGCAGCGTGCAGCGAAGCAATGCGCGAACCGAGCATGTTGGAGATGGTGATTGTTTCAAACGGAACGGACGAGTTGAATGTAACCACATCGGTAGCCGGGTTAGGATAGACCAAGAGATCAGATGCTGCATTGATGTCATGATCAACGCTGGTCGTTAAGAGCAATACGACGGTTGAGGCAATAGGCGTGCGTTCTGTTGTATGGTTCTTCGCCATCACGCGAACAGTTTTACCGGGCGCCATGTTCTCTGCACCGAGTGTGTTGCGGCTTTCGTCCATCATTTGTGTTGCCGGTGTGATAGCAAACATCATCTCGCCAGCAGATGTAGACACGACAAGCTGATTATTCTCCACAGTCTTGAGTTGTCCGATAACCATTGTTGAGTTATTCGTTAGCTTCGAGTGGTCGTTACAAGCAGCGTCTACAAGTCCGCGAAGAATCATCTGCGTTGATTCGTCCACAACCAAGCAAACAAGTCTACCCACGACAAGCTCAGACCAGTCGAGCAGCATCCCGGCATCGTTCGTGATGATCGAGAATGGGGCTCTCAGCACGTCGCGTGAGCCGTCGGTGGTTGCTACTGTTACAAGTGAATCGTTAACGAAGGTTATCGACCCTGAGACGAGACCAGACTGGAGGCAATCGACATAGATCGTTGCGTTAATGATGGTGCCACCATCCTTTGCGTGAGTCGTTAGACCTTCGATTCGCTGACCTACAACGGCCGGACTGAGCGATATGATTTCGCCACGGCAATTCACAAGCGTAGATGCGCTGTCAACGAGGTAACTGCGCAGCTCGCCCTTGTCGATCAGCACAGCGATCTTGTCTCCATAGAGCGCTGCAATTGTCCCGCCGATGTAGTTCGACGTGCATGGATCTTGGATGAAGACCATGTCGGCAATGAGAGCCCCTTTGCTGACGCGATAGTAGACTACGAGCGTGTTACCGAGTTGGATTGCATCTTGGTTGATAGGCAGTCCTGAACAATCAACATACTGTGTTGCCTGGTCGAGGCTGAGATCAAGAGGACCGGTGATGCCCGTGATTGGATCGAGAGCTTCAATCGTGAGCGATGTGCTGGCCGTACTGAGTACCGTGCCACTCGTAGAAAACGCAAACGGACAATCATCAAGCACGGTCAAGTGACTTGCCTCAAATGTCCCAGCGTTTTCTATTGCATATCCATCGACGGATTGTCCAACGGCAAGGTCTGCAAACGTGATCTCAAGACGTTGACAATCGTAGAGTTCCGTGCTGGCGAGCACGGCAACGTCGTAGGTCTGACCATGCGAGGCCACGGTGAGCACGTTACTGTTTATCGCCGTAATTGTCCCACGCACCGCAATAGGGCAATTCTCTTTCACAAAAGCATACTGCAGGAAGAGCCCCTTGCGTGGCGAGATCAGATAGGAAACAGACATCGGCATGCCAGCGCGCAGGTCATCGAGTGTAAGCACGCTGCCGTCACAGCTGTACAACGGCAGTGCGCTGTTACCTGTGATGCCCGTGCCGCGCATAAAGTCGGCGCTCAACGTGAGAACAAGCGTGTCGATTGTGCTGTCTACCTGCAAATACATCAACGAATCCACAACCTTGATGAACGTACATTCTGCTGACGTTCCTTGCGAGCAGTCGTTGAGTGTTTGAATTGCGACAGCGCGCGGAGCGTCGAGCGGACCATTCGACCGCACATACACGGGATCGCCTATCTGAAGATCGATCTTTGCGAGCAGGGCCCCGTCGCATGAGATAATCTGCGACTCGGCGAACACTTGGAAAGAAATGGCGGTGCCGGTCTGTCCAAACTCGGACGGTGCTGTTGTTTCAACATCTACTCGCGAATTGCTGATCCCCGTGATGGTTGCCATAACATCGATATGAGGCACACATCCATCAAACTTCACGATCTCTGCCTGCGGGGGATAGATCATGAGTGGCGAAAGCACGACAAGTGTTGTTACACCTACCTGTACGCTATCAAGAGAGCACCCATCTATGAGTGTCTGTTGCACAATGGAGATGTCGCGTGTGCTCACGGCACTGTCGTTGTCGTACTCTTCAACGGTGATACGCATTGGCGATACCGCCAGTAACTTGCCGTAGACGGTAATGCCGGGTGCTGTGGTGTCGCGCTGCGCATGTAGCGTTACAGCTGAGAGCACAACGAACGCGAATGAAATTACAAAACGCAGCATCTTGGCGTCTTTCTGCAGTGGTGTCGTGTATTATTAAACACTTTGACAGAACAACGGGCCAATAAGATCCCCAGCCAATATATTGCGAAGGTTCTATATATTCAAACTATTTGTCTGTCTATTTTCTTCATCTGAGAGATCCCTTGATGCAGGTATTGTACGTATTGTGTCTAGTGAGCGCCATTACGCTGTCGGCTCGAACTGATACCTGCGGTTCATGCGTTTTCCCATGCAAGCGGACTCAGGACGAGCTATTTACAATTCGGCTCACTGGGAGCAGACCTGACCCAGTCAAAACGTATCTACGTATTGAACGGGACACCCTTTGGCGCGGTGGAGAAATAGTTCAGGCATTGCGATTCAGCGGGACTGCAGGTCGTGAGTGCCATGATACTGTTATTGTTACAAGCCATGTAAGTAATGTGGTCCTTGGAAAGACACTCGGGAAGGTCCCGCCGCTATATATGCCTATAGCACCCGTTGCAGAGTATCAGCTTCTCATCGAGCCCCCTGTTAGAAATTCGTTTTTTGAGGTTGGTCCATGGGTAGGATATGTAGGGCCGGATTCATCAAAATCTCCACGAATTGGAATACCCGATGTGGCCTATGGCGTTGAGGCACTCTACGCACCCTTTGGAAGTCTGCTCGGTGAAAAGCTAGCGCTTGCCTTTGGAGGAGGCTTCTTCTTCGAAGATGGTCGCATGCGATTGCCTGTCATGGGACACCTTCGGTACTCTTTTGTTACGCCGACGCGCAAGGAGTCTATGCAGTACATTCCTAATGCATGCACCTTTGATTGCGGGGCTATTGCCGGACTCGACACAATAGCGGCTCCAGAGGGAGCTGTGCGGCGTGAGGGCCCAGACAGTGTGGACCGTTCAGCGATCTTGCTTCGTCAGACAGTGATTGAGTATCCTAAGCATGCGCCATATGTGTTCGTCGAAGGTGGCCCGATATTCAACGGACCGTTTGAAGGTTCGGACGCTCGGCCATCTGTTAACCCAGAGGAATACAGTCAATACCAAGTTGGAGCAGGTGGGGGCATCCCCATCACGACATGGCTGCATGCTCAGCTGGCATATCGATTTATGCGACTGAACCTACGCACCCCATGCGAGAGTTGTAACGATGTGTATCAAGTCAATACCAATAGTGTGCATTCAGTGTTGTTACGAATCATGATAACGTGGGGGTGGTAATGAAGAATCGTCTGCATCTCGTTCTCATCGCAGTCATCCTGTTCATTGCCGGATCATGTCAGGTACCATTCTCGCCTGAGGATCTCACTGTTGGACGCACGGTAACCGTTGAAGTAATCAAAGAACCAACTACCCCTGTGAAAGGGGCTTCTGTTGCATGGCAAAAGCTAACTGGCGCAAGTGCGCCATTAGGAGGTGTTGTGCGCACGGGTAACGATGGTAGCGCCGAATTCACGGTCCCCAATGTTTCCCTCACGCGTGATACGGTAGGGATGGTTGTCACGATGCCGCCCGATCCGGATCTCTCAGGCATTGATCCAATCAGACTCCAGTATGCAGTCTGCAACGACACTACAATCACCTTGCGCGTGCAACCTGTGATTGCATGTGGTACGCTGAACTACGTTGATTCCTTTGCCATGCAAGCATGTCCTGCGGAAGGGGCTGATGAGCAGAAGATCTGCAAGATCTATCCAACGAATTGTCCAGCGGGTGTGACGTTTACAGCAAGTGCATCCACGAGTGGACCCTTCACAATCACGACCACTGCGACTGGCACAACACAATCAATACTTGAGTTATGTGTCACCTACCGTCCACCAGCAGGTGCAGCGGCAGGCAGTGTTGACGCAACCTCATTTACGGTGCGTGGTACCAATCTCAGTGGAACGACAGTCTTCCTGCTTACGGCAACAGCAAAGGGTACCGTTAACTGCAGCACATGTGAATGTCCTGTTGTGCCAGACACAAGCGATCCTCTCGGAACCTACTGCGTCAACACCACAATAGACACCGTCATCTCACTCTCTAAACTCTTGCCTGCCTTCAACCTGGATGCAGGCTGCGAGGCGGAGTTTGAACTTGTTGCTGGTTCTACCTCTGTGTTTGATCCAGAGGCCAGGTTCGTCTTGCGCGGCGGACAGAAGTTTCCTGATCTGGCTGTGCGTATCACGCCAACTCAGACGGGCCAGTTTAGCACGACGCTTCGGTACAGCGTGACGGTTCGCAACCTTGCAACTGACAAAACGCAGCAGTGTCCGGACGAGCTCGTGATAGGAACTCAGATCAACGTGATCACCGGATCGTGTCAGATCGTGCGGCGTCAGGTTGGCCCCCTTCGTAAATGTGTGTACAATGACTCGTCAACAGTAGACAGCATCGAGATACGCAACACGGGGCGGTGTCTAATCACGATCAATGCTACAAGCAAGAGCGCGCTCTTTACGGTATCGCCTGGTTCGCTGCAGCTTGCAGCAGGACAAACCAGATACGTCTACGTGCGCTTTGCCGCTCAGCGCAGGGATTGGGATGCCAACCCGATGCAGCCGCGTGGAGCCCTCGGAGAGAAGGACTTCCGAGGTCAGATCGAAATAGCCGGATGCGACCTGCCATCGTCAATTGATGTGGATGGTATTGCCACTGTGCAGTGCAACACGTTCAAGTATCAGTGTTTACGACAGTTCCGACCACTCGGATATGAAAGTGTCTATGCCGAGAGTGTGGAGCTTCTAGATCAGAAAGCACAGATACTGTACCAGAATGACAACCAGCGATTTCAAGTATTTGACATCTATGCGCAGAGTATCTCTCAAGTTGGAGGCGCCTATGCCGTTACCTTGGCAAGTGGCAGCAACCTCTTTGGTCAGGCATATGGAGTGTTCTATCGCGTAGCAACGGGATTTTCTGTTTTGCCGGGGCAAAATATCTGTGATACGTATCCAGTGTTGGCACAGACCATATGTGGAAATGCGAAATCTGGAGTCTCCTCTGGAACGCAAACGCTTAGTGGTCTGCAGCAGGGTGATGTTATTCTCTATGTTAAGCAAGGGTCGAACGGCAAGCAATGTGCCCTTATTTGGATACAGTCGATTGGTCCTGATAGACCCGGGTCGGTTGCACTGCCACAGGTTTGTTTAGAAATATGCCATCGAGTGTTCAACTTATGAGAGCCGTACTGCTATTTTTCTTGGCTTATGTGTCGCTGCGCGCAGACAGTTCAATTGTATATCCAGACCAAAGCCTTAATGGAGCTTTAGATGTGTATGCGCTCTCGTATCGGATATTAGGTGATGCCCATGAAGTATGGTTGACCCTTGCAACATCGGCAAGTGAGAACGGCAAGCGTGTACTTGCACGTGTTAGTTGTAAAGAAAATGGATTTTCAACTCCAGAGATCATTCAGAATGAAATGCTCAATCATTCGGATGCAGTATATAATGGTGTCCCAGCCTTTCATCCTTGTGATGCAACCAGAGTAGTCTTTGTCTCTGATAGACCCCGACCGGGGTCTACGAGAAGATCCAACGATTTATATATAGCAATCGAACAGACAGATAATATCTGGAAAACAGAACCATTGCCCTTCAATACCGACTCATGGGAGGACACACCAGCATTTGGTACACTGAATACAACGCTGTACTTCGCTTCTGACAGACGTAAACCAGGGTCAGGGGCAGCAGATATTTACATGTCACATTACAATGGGCAATCTTGGTCAGAGCCGGTACTGCTTGAATCAATCTGCAGTGTAAACGATCATGAGTCATCTCCATACGTTGTTGGTAATACAATGTACTTCTGTTCAAACAGAAATGGTGACGAAGACATTTACACTGTATCGCTTGATCCATTAAGTGGACTTCCAATCGGTAACGCTCGGCTACTGGAGCTTTCAGGTGTTAATACTCGTGGAAGCAATGAGCTCCATCCAGTCGTTACTCCGGGGGGAGAGTTCATCATGTTTTCAAGTGATCGAGCTATAGATGGTGTAAAGCATTACCGAATGTATTATCGCCGTATTGATAATGCGGCGACGCCCGTGTTAAATCTGCATGTAACTGCCCGCACTTTGGTGCGTGACCCAGATAAGATCAAATACTTTGGGAAGTTAGATTCAATTTTTTCGCAGAGTTCTACCTTAAGAATTCGCGATCTCAATCGTGATACTACATACTTCTGCATGACTGATGAGGAGGGTACATTGCGCCGTAAAGTCGGCAGGATAGTGGTTGCAGAGCATCCCAGTGCTGATACGCGAACGAGGCGGTATGAGATTCAGGCTGTGAACGCCCCTTGGGGATTTGCTAGCACAATTGACACTCTTATGATTGTGATGAGCGGCTGCGATAGAGAGCTAGATCATACGATCTATCTCATTGATACAACAGAACGCAAGCTAACGTGCAACTTCAGTTTTCGAACGTTCAACGTGCCTTTCTTTGTAACAACGTACTGGTGTCCAACTACTAGGAAGTATCGACAGTATACTCCATGTACCTCATTGTTTACCGATGATCTGCCGTGTGAAAGGCTCCCTCAGCCAGATTATTGCCTAACTAATGAGGCGTTTACATATCGGTTCGAACCGGCGCGACTCATCCGAACACTGCGATCTGTAGAAAACTGCGTCGACTATAATGAGTTTGCAGATAGCGGCTCTGTATGGTCAGACCTTGTTGACAGAAACATCGATCATATGCGTGATGAAGTCAGTAGCGCTCTATCTGATCAGTGTGTACAAAATGCCATTCAGGCGGGCTTGCAGGTGGAGCTTACCTATGTTGGCACTACCGACGATAGATCGATACGAACCAACTGCATGTACACTGGGCGTGACTTCGATTATGTACATTCGTTTGCACCTCATATTCAAGTTGATTCCTCTATCAGGCCCTATATACAGACGGGGCAACATTTTAATGCTGGTGGATATGGTGGTAGATCTGGAGGTAATCAGTTATTGAGCGACCTACGATCTTTATACTTCGCAATCTTGTTTGATAATCTCTGTCGCAAGACAATACCATTGTACAAAGAGTATCAGCGACAGGGCAATTTGACTATCCGTTCTCGGGGCGAAGCCATCGACACACGAAACTTGCCGTACTCGCTAAAGCGTGCTGCAGGAATAGAGATCCGCGTACCAATGTACACTCAGCATTTTGCCGGTATGAAACCTGTCCCTGGTAAGTCTGTATACCTCTGTACGGACGAGCTTTGCCGCTAACGCAATACTCAACCGAGACATATATCAGTTTGCCCTCATCATCATCGGCGTTGATTTAAATCAGTAGTTTTGATGCTATGATTTCATAGTTCTTTACGGTACTCATATGCCTCGGACTCTGGGTAGGTAGCGTTGATGCTACGTCGCAGGTATATGAGGTGTCACTTACCTACACCTATGCAAGTGCACCAGACTATCCTGGCGTTGCAATTACTCGCATGTTCGCTGTTGTGCCAGACGACCAGGACAAAGATCTGGTAACGTTGTACGGGTTTTTGGCACGCGGACCTATAGCTATCAGGTCTATCAAGCTGGCACCCCAAAATGGGAGGTTGGTGTAGAGTATTTTATCGATGGTAGGTGTCAGCACTACGTTTCTAACGGACAGTTGGTGCTGCCGCAGCAGTTACATCAGGGAATTGAGTTCGAAGAGACGTACAACGAGCACATCACGACGTGTCCGGTAACGATGTTCTTTTACGGTCAAACGGGAGCGTATGAATAGCCGGTGCGTATCCAGAAACCGGATGTTTTCGCAATGCCTCTCCAATACTCTGGCAAGTTCATCATCGATCAGTACCAATCCTGTAAGTCTGCGGTAAAGCAGTTGGCATGGGGCTCGGGATTTTTGGAGCGTACGAAGCAGCTCGGCAAAGCCATAATCAAGACGGCTCAGTTCCAAGACGTGGAGATAGATACTTGGGCTCGAGTTAGAGATGCTATGGCGTCACTTGATTCCATTTCGCCGAGAAGTGAAGCAGGTTTTGGACAGTACTATGATTCACTGAAGGTCATTCAGCATGACCTAACGGGCGTACTCGGTTCATCCTATGGTGCCCGTGATATATGCGTTATGGGAGACGATGACATAGACATCCTAAATGGACCAAACATTAGTGATGCAGTATTGCTAAATCACTTTTTCAGCAATAGTCAATCAAATGCTTTCTATACGAGTACAGTTGATGCGAAGCAGTTCAACAAACTAGCAGGGGATGCACTTAGATATAACTTGGTTGTAAGCCGAATCAAAACCTTGACATCAAGCATTGAGCGTGATCTTAGTGCAACGCGTCTAGCCATTGCTAGTATTAATGACATCTTCGGTAGAATCAGAACACTCAGGAATTCATGGGACTCACTTGTTTCAAACGTGGTCACGAAAAAGAGTTTGTTTCCCATGGCCAATGGCGAGTCGAACAAAGCCGAGTGTTCTGTTCGCAGCCCATTGCTTGCAGAGCATGAACGCATAGCGCAATCTGGTAAGACAAGTGGCACAGTGCGTGGTTCAGTGCAAGTATCGTCTCAGTACGCTCTTGCTGGATTGCCAGTATCAAGCACCTGCACCCCTGCAATATATGCATCATACGATACTACTGTATCTGAAGCAGAGCTTCAACGCTATATAGCATCAACGAAGCAGGCACTTACATCCCTCTGGGATTCATGGTCTGCCTTGACTGATCCCGGAATCAACCCTGTAGCAGCAGACGTGTTTCGTAAAGTACTGCAATCGTATTCTCGCATTGCACCAGGTACATTGGCAGAGGCCCCAGGTCTTGATGTGAGCATCATTGATGTATCCTCTTTTGGCGTCTTTGGTAAATCCGATCA
>Ga0194115_10001160_pt1 | contig 34706 bp, 26 predicted proteins | sample TA2MahsurfametaG_3_FD_148656 | JGI IMG/M metagenome (GOLD analysis project Ga0194115, IMG submission 148656) | Freshwater microbial communities from Lake Tanganyika, Tanzania - TA2015002 Mahale S4 surface | ecosystem: Environmental > Aquatic > Freshwater > Lake | place: Tanzania: Lake... | reverse complement strand
TAAATACCGCCGTTCTGTGTAATGGAGCATCGAGTGGTACGGTTGAAGGCACGGCCACGGGAGGAATAGCCCCTTATAATATGAGTTGGACGGGACCAAATACGGGCAATCCACCGGGAGATGAGATAAACGCAGATGGTGGATCTTACACTGTAAATGGAGCCCCTGCGGGAAGTTATGTTATTACAATGACGGATGGTAATGGATGTTCAGCTACTGCAACAACAACTATTATTGAGCCAGCAATTCTTCAAATTAATGCGACACCAGTTCCACCATTATGTAATGGAGTGTTTAATGGTTCGATGGATATCACAGCAAACGGAGGAACTGCACCTTACGATGTTTCTTGGTCTGGACCTAATAGTGATGATCCAGTTGGAACAGAAATTTTTAATAACGGGGACTTATATACAATTTCAGGAGTCGGCGCAGGAACTTATGTTGTTATATTAACAGATGCAAATTTGTGTACCTCGACAACAACGATCACTCTTGTTCCGCCAGTGGTTCTTACCATTGCAACCCAGGTTACAAATGTGGCGTGTTTTAATGGCAACACAGGTTCAATACAGGTTATTGCAAATGACGGCCTTCCTTCGTATAATGTCTCTTGGTTTGGCGCAACATCAGGTGATCCAATCGGTTCTGAAATAAATTCTAGTGGTGGAAATTATGTGATATCTAATTTGTCTTCAGGGTCATATACTGTTTATGTTTCTGATATTAACGGTTGTATTGATAGTAGTATTGTTCAAATTATAGAACCGACAGAACTAATTCAACAGCAAATTATAACCCCTACATTGTGTCAAAGTTCAACGGATGGGGCAGTAAATTTTACAGTTTCAGGCGGAACACCTTCATACAATATCGAACTCATTGGAAGTGTATCGTCCAATCCTCTCGGCGATGAAATAAATATGCCTGGTGGTTCTTTTACGTTTTCAAATCTTGCTGTTGGTAGTTATACGGCAACGATAACGGATAATAATAACTGTATTGTTACGATACCCGTCATTGTAAGTGTAGGTCAAAATCCTCCTGTCATTACTTTATTAAATGATACCATATGTAGTGGACAGGCAACAACTTTGTCTCCTAGTGTGCTTCCCTCCGGAGGGACCTTTCTATGGGGTAATTCAAGTACAAATGCAGCAATCACTGTTTCCCCAACAACAACAACTCAATACGGGGTTGTTTATAATTATATCGGTTGTTACGTACAAGCGAATGCCTTGGTTGTCGTAAATCCAATCCCTACGTTGTCAATTTCCGATGAAATTATATGTGAAGGAGAGTCTGCTACACTCGTTCCTTCCGGTTTACAACCAACAGGTGGAACGTTTTTATGGTCTACAAATAGTTCCGAACAAACCATCACGGTGAGTCCTTCGGTAACCTCAAATTATTTCGTTACATATACTGCTAATGGTTGTTCAAGCACACCGGCAAACGCTACTATTACAGTGAATCCAATTCCTTCGTTAGTTATTAATAATGCCGCGATATGCTCAGGGCAATCCGCAATCTTGACAGCAGTTCCAACAATTTTGGGGGGCTCTATAGTGTGGAGTCCGACGAATGCCACAACCACATCAATCAACGTTTCACCAACAGTCAATACTACTTATTCTGCCATATATACACTAAACAATTGTTCAAGCGAGTCAGTCTCTGCGGAGGTTACGGTAAATACGATACCACAAATTTCCTTTAATGCATCTGTCCTTGAAGGATGTAGCCCGTTGTCGATTGAGTTTTGGAATACTTCTCCTGATGCAAATTTATCAACATTTACTGAGTGGGAAATCGATAATAGCACTAATTTTTCGGGTGATACCATAAATCCAATTTTGGATGCAGGGTGTCATGATATAACTTTATCCATGACAATTAATGGATGTACTGGCTCTGTTACGTATAATGATTTCGTCTGTGCGGAATCTGTTCCTGTAGCATCATTTATTTCTAGTACTAGTTCATTTTCTGAAATTTCTCAAAGCATTGATCTAATAAATCAATCGACGGGCGCGTCTAATTATATATGGAATATGGGTGATGGGATATTTTATGAAACGATTAATGTATCACATTTATTTAATCAAAATACAAACGGCCAAACTATTTGGCTTACTGCCATTTCAGATCTCGGTTGTGTTGACAGTACAAGTTTAACTATTCTGTATGAAGACCCTTTAATTTACTACGTTCCAAATTCATTTACTCCTGATAATGATGAGTATAATAGTGTATTCTTTCCAATCATCACCTCAGGTGTTGATATTTCCTCATTTGAGATGACTATATTTAATAGATGGGGTGAGGTAATTTTCTTTACAAAAAATCCATATGAAGGATGGGATGGTTCATATGGTAATCTAGGATTGGACACACCACCTGGAGTTTATACTTTCATTATCAAGTTCAAAATGCCCGAAAAATTTGATATTCAAACAATCAAAGGGCATATTAATTTATTAAGATAAATTATAGAATCAAAAATTTCATAGAATTAAACAATGCGCACTAATGTTGAATAAGTGCAATAATTAAAACAAATCTACTCTTTAGAATTGTTTAATTTTAATCTCTGTTCTTCTATTTTTTGTTCGATTCTCTTCAGAATTATTTGGAAATTTTGGATCAGTTTCCCCATATCCCTTGAAAGTGAGTCTCGATTTATCAACCTCTTTTAAAATTAAATAATCATAAACAGCTTTGCAACGATCTTCAGATAACTTTAGATTATTTGCATCGTTACCTATATCATCTGTATGGCCCTGGATTTCTATTTGAATAGTTGATTTTTCTTTTAAATAACGGCTAAAACCATCCAAAATGACTTTAGATTTATTCTGTAATTCAGCTGAACCAGACGCGAAAAGGAGGTTATCAATTTCAAAACTAAGTCCCTCTTTGAGTTTTTCAACTCTTATTGGCTCAGCCTCTACTGAAACTGTTTCACTTTTTATATTTTCCTTACTCAAAACCTTTGATTCAAAAGAATGATTTTCTGTAAGTGCGGTAATTAGAATATCTTGGGTTTCAATTTTATTTAATTGAATTACTGCCACATATTTACCATCTTCTTCGTTAACCTTCACTTTTTCAGATTCTCCGCTAGCAGTGTAATTTATTTCAATTTGTGCATTTGCAATTGGTTTACCGTCTTCATCTTTTACCTCACCTTTGAGAATTACAACTTCTTTTGGTCTAGCTTCCTCATACAACTCGAATGAGTAAATATTCCAATCGTTCTCTTTTTTACTTGAGTAATAGGCTAGTTTTCCATCTGCTGAAATAAACAAGCCAATTTCATCGCTTTGTGTATTTATGGGAGTTCCAATATTTTTTGGTTTAGTCCACTTGCCCCCTTCACGACGCATATAGAAAATATCCAAACCGCCAAACCCCTTTCTATCTGCAGTTGAAGAAGATACGAAATAGAATGTTTCGCCATCCTGATGAAAAAATGGACTTTTATCTTTTCCCGATGTATTAGCCTCATAAAAAGGAACTGCTTTCAGCCAATTTCCGTTTTCGTCTCGATAAGAAACGTAGATATCATTATCCTGGGATTCTGCCCGAGAAGTTGTAAAATAGAGAGTTCTACCATCAGATGATAAGCACGGTTGCCCTTCCCAGCCATCTGCCGTGTTTATATTTTTTCCGAGATTAATTAATTGAGACCAAGAAAAGTCATTTCCTCCTTTTCCGGATCTTCGATATGTTGTGACATATAAATCGCAATTCAAGTAAGGCTTATCATTGGGCGTTTCTTCTTTACATGCACAAATTATCATTTCTTTATTGTCAACGGACATAGTTGCAGCTCCATAATTTTTAAACGAGCCGTCATTAAATGGATATTCAAACGCTTCACCAATTGAAAAGTCAGAAAAAGCAGAGGACCGGACTGAATACGTAAATTCTTCAACGATTCTTCCTTTTATATCACCTAAATTTCGTTTTTCATGCTTTCGAGTAAAAAAAATAAATTCATTATCCGGGGATATCATCGGGAAATATTCATCATTCGCCGAACTTACATTTTTAACTATCTCGGGTTTAAAAGGAACTTGATTTCCATAAAATTTCTTTTCCTCTTCAATATCTTGTTGTATTTTTTCGTATTTCAATTTATTTTTCTCAAAATTGGCGTCGGAGGAAATGAAGTTATTCTCACTATTTATATATTTATATATCCACTCTATTGCAATATCAGTTTCTTTATTTTGAAGGGAGATAGTTATAATTTGATTTAGCGCCTCTGCAGAGTAGTTTGGACAATATTCGAGAGCTTTAATGTATATTTTACGTGAATTTCTTAAGGTTTTTAATCCTCGATCAGGTGTGTAATCACTTTTAATTAGTCGATTTCCTTCTAAGAGCATTTGAGTTGCATAGGTGTAGTAAAGAAAGGTATTTTCCGGTTGAATTTTTATGGCCTGGGCTATTGTTTCTATTCGTTTACTGTAATCACTGATTTTTAGTGCTTTATTAACTAATTTCATTGCCTTCTTATTTGGCTTTTGGCAATTTTCATTGTCATCAAAATCCTCTTGCGCAGAAATATTGTAAGAAAATAATAGTAAGCTGGCGTATAGAAACGTAAAAATTGCAGTTTTCATCAAAATAATTATACAAGTCTACTATATCCGGAATACCAATTAAAGTTACGTTTTATAAAAAAAAATGAATTTTTTTTTAAAATGTTTAAAGTTTTTTTGTTTTTGTTAAACAATTTTGTTTACATTTGTCAAATAAAAGTTAAACAAAATAAAAATTAATTATGTCAACTGTAGAATTTAATGATGCTTTAGTTGGTCTTGAAGACAACTTGCATTCTTTTGCTTTGGGTTTCACAAGAAATAAAGAGGACGCTCAGGATTTAACTCAGGAGACACTTCTGAAGGCGATAACTTATCGAAACTACTACACTCCTCAAACTAACTTTAAAGCTTGGGTATTTACGATTATGCGCAACATATTCATAAATCAGTATAGAAGAAAAGTGAAGTCAGGAACGATTTTCGATAATTCGAAAGATTTATTTTTGATTTCTAACTCGGTGAGTCATAATGAAACACCTGTTGAAATGATTGCCACTAAAAACATTAATCGACAGATTACCTCCCTTGGGGATGAGTATAAAGTACCTTTTGAACTTCATTTTCAGGGTTTTAAATATAAGGAGATTGCGGATAGACTTGGTATTCCAATTGGTACTGTTAAAAGTAGAATTTTCATTGCTAGAAAAAAATTAATGGATTTATTGCCAGAATATAGCTATATTGCCAACTAATGAATAAAAAAGTTGGCATAATTGGCTCGGGAATTTCAAGTTTAGCCACGAGTGCTTTTTTAGCGAGAAGCGGTTTTGATGTGACGGTTTTCGAGAAAAATGCCACAATAGGAGGTAGGGCTCGCCAGTTTTCAGCTGAAGGATTTGTTTTCGATATGGGGCCAAGTTGGTATTGGATGCCTGACGTATTCGAACGATTTTATAATCAGTTTGGTTTTAAAACTTCTGACTTTTATGAACTCAAACGTTTAGACCCATCTTATCGCGTATACTGGAACGATAATTCATTTACAAATATACCAGCCAATGTTGAAGAATTATACGCTTGGTTCGAAAACCTAGAACCTGGAAGTTCAAAGAAGTTGAAGACATTTTTGGAAAACGCCAAATATAAGTACGAGGTGGGGATGCAAGATCTTGTGTTTAAGCCAAGTCGAAGTGTATTAGAATTTGCAGATACCAGAGTTTTGAAGGGACTATTTAACATGCACCTTCTTTCTTCTTTTGCGGGTTATATAAGGAAGTATTTCAAGCATCCAAAGATACTTTCCCTGTTAGAATTTCCGATTTTGTTTTTAGGAGCAATGCCATCTGAGACTCCAGCGCTATATTCTTTAATGAATTATGCTGATATTTCACTCGGTACCTGGTATCCTGTTGGGGGAATGTACAAATTTATTGAGGCTTTTGAAAAAATAGCAAAAGAGCACGGAGTAAAAATAATTTGTAATAGTGAAGTTCAGGGTTTTGATTTTGAAAATAATAAAATAACAAGTATTAGAACATCTGAAGGAATTTACCAAACAGATATTGTTGTTTCCGGCGCGGACTATCAACATACTGACAATGCATTACTCAATGGCAAAGCTAATTACTCCCAAAAATATTGGGATAAGCGCACGATGGCTCCGTCATGTTTACTTTTCTACATCGGTTTAAATAAACCTGTCGATAATCTTGAGCACCACAATTTATTTTTTGACGAAGATTTTACAAAGCATGCTGAAGAAATTTACAAAGATCCGAAATGGCCAACCTCTCCCTTATTTTACTGTAGCGTTCCATCAAAAACTGATAGTACGGTGGCACCCAAAGGGAGTGAAAATATGTTTCTGTTAATTCCAATTGCACCTGATTTGGAGGATAATGAGGAGATTCGAGACAAATATTTTAATCTTCTGTTGGATAGATTAATTCATAAAACAGGAAACGATATTCGTCATAATATTGTTTTTAAGAAATCTTTTTCAATTAAGGATTTTAAAAATGATTACAATGCGTTTAAAGGAAATGCATACGGATTGGCAAATACTTTAAAACAAACCGCGATTTTTAAGCCGTCATTAAAAAATAAAAAATTGAAAAACATGTATTACACGGGGCAGCTCACTGTTCCGGGCCCAGGTGTCCCCCCTTCAATCATTTCAGGGGAGGTTGTAGCAAAGGAAATAATTAGAGAACATTAGTATAATAAAAATAAATTATTATGAAGCAAATTTTTGATAACCTAGGCCAAGAGATGAGTAGACTTACGACAATGCGCTACAGCACATCATTTTCCATGGGCATTCGTTTTTTAAATAAAGACCTACATAAGCCCATTTACTCTATATATGGTTTTGTTAGGTTTGCGGATGAGATTGTGGATACTTTTCACGGTTTTGATAAAGAAAATCTTTTATCCGATTTTAAAAAGCAAACGTATGAGTCAATTGAAAATAAAATTTCATTAAATCCAATACTTAATAGTTTTCAATGGGTTGTCAATACGTATCAAATTCCCCTTGATTTAATCGAGACTTTCCTTAAATCAATGGAAATGGACCTAGATAAACACGCTTATGATAAATCAAGTTATGAGGAATATATTTTGGGTTCAGCGGAGGTTGTTGGCTTGATGTGTTTAAAGGTTTTTGTCGAAGGTGATGAAAACGAGTATTTACGTCTCAAACCATTAGCAATGAAGCTAGGGTCTGCGTTTCAGAAGATTAATTTTCTCCGTGATCTCAAAGATGATTATCATGAACTTGGTAGAACCTACTTTCCCGGAATTGACTTAAATGAATTTAATTCACGAATTAAAAAAGAAATAGAGGATGATATAGCTATTGATTTTAAAATGGGATACGAGGGGATAAAGCAACTTCCTAAAAAAGCAAGATTCGGAGTATACGTTGCATATATTTATTATTTTAAACTTTTCAATAAAATTAAATCCACACCGACGGAGGTAATATTAAATGAACGTGTACGAATTGCAAATAATCGAAAAGTTAGAATTTTATTGTCTTCTTATGTAAGGCATAACTTGAATATGCTATAAATGGAATATGTGATTCTAGTTGATTCCGAAGATCAAGAGCTCGGTGTAATGGAAAAACTTGAAGCGCACAAAAAAGGGTTTCTTCATCGTGCATTTTCAGTTATTCTATTTAATTCTAGTGGCGAAATGCTTATACAGCAACGCGCCCTTTCTAAGTATCATTCACCAGGTCTGTGGACCAATGCTTGCTGCAGTCATCCTCTCCCAGAAGAAAACGTCTTAAATGCGGCTAATAGAAGATTAAATGAAGAACTCGGCTTGTCGACTGTATTGACTAGACTATTCAGTTTTCAATACAAGGAGAATGTTGATAATGAATTAACTGAAAATGAATTAGATCATGTTTTTTTCGGTTACGTGAATGAAAGTCCTAAACTAAATTCTGATGAGGTTATGGATTATCGGTGGATCAATTGGTTTGATTTACAAAATGAAATACAAAAATATCCAGAAAAATTTACAGTGTGGTTCAAAATAATTTTGACTCTACACGAGGATAAAATTAAAAATAAATTATGTTATGAAAGTTTGTAGAAGATCTCATTTTAATGCCGCTCACAGATTGTATAGACCCGATTGGAGTGACCAGAAAAATCAAGAAGTATTTGGTAAATGTAATAATCACAATTATCATGGACATAATTATAATATAGAAGTTTGGATTGATGGTGATATTGACCCGGAAACAGGGTATGTGATAGATTTAAAAATTGTGAAAGATCTTGTAAAGTCTGAAATTGAAGAACGTTTTGATCATAAAAATTTGAATCTTGATTGTTCTGAATTTCAAAATTTAAATCCTACAGCTGAAAATATAGCGATCGTTTGTTACAATTTACTTCGAGATAAAATCGATTCAAAATTTAAGTTGTTCATACGACTTTGGGAAACAGAAAATAACCTAGTTGAATACGACGGTATGTAATGGATTTTGTAATCAATTAATAATTCGTTTTTTTTCCTCAATTTTGTGTTTTATAAGAACATGAAAATCGTACCTTTTTTATTTTGTTTTATCGTTTACTTTTCAACGTATTGCCAAAAAGGTGATAGTACATTTATTGAAAAAATTTACCACGAAGCGTTGGTAAAAGGAGAAGCCCATGAAAATTTAAAGAGCCTTTGTAAAGATGTTGGAAATCGTTTGTCTGGAACAGTTGGTGCTCAAATGGCAGTGGAATGGGCAAAAGCAACTCTTGAAAAATATAATTTTGATACCGTATATCTACAAAGTATCATGGTTCCGCATTGGGATAGAGGAACAACTGAAAGGGCATGGATTCAGTTTGGAAATAAAAAAATAGCGTTAAATATTTTAGCTTTAGGGGGTTCTATCGGAACGGATGGCATAATGAAAGGAGAGTTAATCCAATTTTCATCTTTGGATGAACTGAAAAAAGCCTCAAAATTAACCGTTCAAGGTAAAATTGTGTTTATCAATCAGCGAATGAATGAAAATGAAATTAATACATTCCATGCCTATGGTTCCTGTGCTTCTATGCGAGTAGATGGTGCAGTTGAAGCTGCTAAATTAGGAGCCCAGGCAGTTGTTATTCGTTCTCTAGGGTTAGCAATTGATGACCATCCGCATACAGGTGTAATGAAATATGATAGTGAAGTAAAGATGATTCCAGCTGCGGCAATTTCCACTCAGGACTCAGATTTATTATCAGAATTACTGCAATCTAATAGAATTGATATTATTCTTGAAATGAGTTGTAGATCTTTACAAGATCAACCTTCGTTTAACGTCATAGGCGAGTTGCGTGGACGTAAAAAGCCGAATCACATAATTACGTTTGGTGGGCACTTGGACTCCTGGGATACAGGTGAAGGTGCACATGACGATGGAGCTGGAGTAGTTCACTGTATTGAGGCATTGAGAATCTTAAAAAAGTTAAAATACACTCCAGAAAAAACACTTCGGGTGGTCTTATTTATGAATGAAGAAAATGGAAATCGCGGTGGAAAGGGTTATGCAGATTGGGTGGTGTCAAAGGGCGAGCAACATATTGCAGCACTAGAAAGTGATCGTGGGGGCTTTGCCCCTCGTGGATTTTCGTGTGACGGGAATACCGATCAAATAAAATTTTTGAAAGCTGTAGAGCCCTTACTTCAAAAGTATGAACTTCACATTTTTGAAAAGGGAGGCGGAGGAGTTGACATTGGCCCTTTAAAATCAAAGTTTCCTTCAATTCCTTTATTTGGATTTATCCCAGATTCTCAACGATATTTTGACTTTCATCATACCCCAAATGATATTTTTGAAAATGTAAATAAAAGGGAGTTAGAATTAGGAGCAGCAGCAGTGTGCTCGATGATATACCTGATTGATTTGAATTTATAAATTCTTTTGAACAAATATGAGGTTTGATATAACAATAATTGGGGGTGGTATTGTTGGCGCGGCGACCTTATATAAACTACAGATTAGATTCCCTTCACTCAATATTCTTCTGCTCGAAAAAGAGCCGAAACTTGCTACTCATCAATCAGGACACAATTCAGGTGTGATACATTCCGGATTATATTACAAACCAGGTTCTCTAAAAGCAAAAAATTGTTTTGAAGGTCGTCATGAATTGGTGGCTTTTGCCAAGGAACATGGTATCGATTTTGATATTTGCGGCAAAGTTATCGTTGCTACTGATGAAAAAGAACTTCCAAATTTGGATCGAATTTTCGAAAATGGCGTCCAAAATAATATTGAAGGGATCAAAAAGATAACGGCCGCTGAGGTAAAAGAAATTGAACCTTTTGTTGAGTGTATTGCAGGTATTTATGTTCCAGTAACTGGAATTATTGATTTCCGTGGTGCAACAGCTAAAATGGTTGAATTGGCTTTGGCTATTAATCCTGAAAGCCAAGTGCGTTTATCAACTGAATTTTTGGATGTTGATAAACAAGATGATTTTTCAGTAATTAATTCTTCGAATGGAGAGATTGAGTCGCGTTTTCTTGTGTACTGTTCCGGCTTGTATGCTGATCGTTTGGCCAAAAAGGATGGAATCAAACTCAAAGAGCAAGTAGTTCCTTTTAGAGGAGATTATTATGAATTGGTAGATCATGCAAAACACAAGGTAAAGAATTTAATTTATCCTGTTCCAGACCCTAATTTCCCTTTCTTAGGTGTTCATTTTACACGAATGGTTGACGGAAATATTGAATGCGGACCTAACGCAGTTTTTTCATTCAAACGCGAAGGCTATAATAAGACTGATTTTTCTCTAAGAGACACATGGGAAGCATTGACCTATCAGGGAACGTGGAAATTATTTTTAAGTAATATCAAATATGGAATTGACGAATACAGACGAGCCTTTTCCAAAAGATTATTTTTAAAATCTTTACAACGCATGATTCCATCGTTAACCATGGATGATATTAAACCAGCAAGGGCAGGGGTGAGGGCCCAACTTCTTTCCCAAAATGGAGATACGCGAGATGATTTCAGAATTGAACATCACGAGAATTCTATTCATGTTTTAAATGCACCTTCTCCAGCTGCTACGGCAAGCTTATCTATAGGGAATTATATTACAGAAGTTGTTGCTGAGAAGTTTGAGTTGTAAAAGTAAAATATTAAAGTTTGGTTGAATTGAATTTCACACAATCATGTTTTTCTTGATAAGTTACTGAAGTTTAAATTTGCATTACTTTGACTTAAACTAGCCCTATTTTTTTCGTTATTCTTACTCAAAAAAATCTATAATCCAAATCCTTTGTAGTCTCTCTGGCCAGATTCAGTAACAATTTCTAACAGGATGCCTCGGTTCCCTCCATTTAATTTGGATGTTAGCTGCTCAACAGATTCAATTGGTTCGTTATTCACTTTGCTTATGACCATACCTTCGGTTAGTCCGATAGATTTTAATTTTCCGGGCTGAATAGATTTTACTTTTACACCATACGTGATATTGAGTTCTTTTTTCTCCTTTTCAGTCAACTCAACAAATGTAGCACCTAAAGCCACATTTTTATTGACTTCTTCTTTCGAAATGAGCTTTGTTTCTCCCTCTTTGTTTCGAAGAATTAATTCCTTAATTTCCTCTTCTCCTTTTTTAGTTCGAACAGTTACACTTACTTTATCACCAGGTCTTCGTTTTCCAATTTCTTCTTGCAAGCTAGCAACAGAGTTAACTTCCTTAGTTCCTATTTTTAGGATCACATCTCCATCTTTTATACCTGCTTTGTCTGCACTTCCATCTTCAATAACCTTCGCAACATAAACTCCTTTGGTATTTGGTAAATTATTTTTTGTTTTAATTTCTTGTGTGATGTCGTTAATCTGAACGCCCAAATAACCACGTTGAACAATACCATAATCAATCAAGTCACGCATTACTTTCTCAACAAGATTTACGGGAACTGCAAACGAATATCCTGAGTAGCTTCCTGTTTCAGAAGCGATTGCTGTATTAATTCCAACAAGTTCTCCTTTTGTGTTGACAAGAGCACCACCACTATTTCCCGGATTAACAGCGGCATCTGTTTGAATAAAGGATTCAATTGGAATTACATCTTGCTTTGAACGATCAGCCAACAAGTTAATATTTCTTGCCTTCGCTGAAACGATTCCTGCTGTTACAGTTGATGTTAAATTAAACGGATTCCCTACTGCTAGTACCCATTCTCCAATTTTCAAATCGTCACTATTACCGAGTGGAATAGGCAGAAAACCCGAACCTTCAATTTTCAGAATAGCAATATCAGTGGCCGGATCTGTTCCCACAACTTTTGCCGAATATTTCGAATTATCATTGAGAGTGACTTCAATTTCACTTGCATCTTCAATTACGTGATTGTTTGTTACAATATATCCCTCTGAAGAAACAATAACACCCGATCCTGATCCCGAACCATATTGTTTGAATTCACGCCCTCCTGCTCCTGGACCATAAAAGAATTCTTGAAAAATATCACGCTGAAAAGAAGTTTGAACGACTTTCGTTGTCACGTGAACAACTGAATTGATTGTGTTTTCTGACGCTTGTATAAAATCAACAGGAGTTCCTTGCATACTCGCAAAGCGGGCATTGAACTGTTTATTTCCATCCAAGACCCGCTCTGAAAGTTTGGAGTTATCGGTAAAATAGTTGATTGTTAAATAGGTAGCAAGCGGAATTAATCCCCCCACAAAACCAATTGCAAGTTGTTTTAAAGTGATAATTTTCATAACTTTTTAAAAAAATTTATTCAATAATAATAACAGAATAAAAATAGTGATATTTTCGAGTAGCTGTTAAGAATTGTTAAGCAATATTCGTGCAATTTTTTTAAATAATGTATTTTTGTCAGACGATGCAAAAGATTCCTTTTTGTAAATACCAAGGTGCTGGGAACGACTTTATCTTAATTGATAATCGTGAAGGAAAACAAACTTATTCGGGTGTTGATTTTTCAAGAAATTTATGCGACCGTCGTTTTGGAATTGGCGCAGACGGGCTCATTTTTATCAATTACCATAAAGAATTCGATTTTGATATGCAGTTTTATAATCCAGATGGAACTCAAAGTTTTTGTGGAAATGGCGCTCGTTGTGCAGTCGCTTTTTATTCATTTTTAACAGGCCGAAAAGGGCAATTTGTATTTAGTGCTTACGATGGAAAACACAGTGCTTATCTTTTAGAAAATGGAATGGTTTGCCTTGAAATGAATGATGTTTCTGAAATTATAGAACATTCGGAAAATAGCTATGAATTGTATACAGGGTCACCTCATTTAATAAAATTTGAACCTGATATCGTTTCTCTTGATGTAAAAAAAGAAGGTTCAAAAATTAGGTATTCTGATAAGTACGTCGAAAAAGGAATTAATGTCAATTTTGTTCAGGTAATCCCAAATAATGAGCTATCAATTCGAACATATGAACGAGGAGTCGAAGAGGAGACACTGGCTTGTGGAACAGGAATAACTGCGGCTGCATTAGCATTTGCAAAAAGTGTCAAATTGTCAGGATCCCAGCGTATTTTGGTTCATTCACGCGGAGGTGCTCTAAATGTTGAATTTGATATTCAAGAAAATTCCTTCATTAATATTATTTTAGAGGGGCCAGCTTCGTATGTATTTAAAGGTGAAATTCACATATAATGTTATGATTGAGGAATCGGTCATAAAACATAAATATATTGATTTTATGGATAGACGTAGCATTGAAATTTTTGATTGCCTATCAGTAGTCTCAAGTAAGTTCCGTCCCCTTATTCAAATATCTATTTTTGGAGTTCAGAAAATAGTTTCGTTCTTTTAATGAGATGAAATATTCAAATGGTAAGAGCAAACTAAAGTGGATGAATATGAGGTTTCTAACAAGAATAAATTTACGTTTAGGAGTTTAAAAGAAAACGAGGTGTTTCTCAAAATTGAAAAATTGTCAAATGTTAACAGGAACTAAAATTAAGTTACGAGCGGTAGAACCAAACGACGCAACTATCATTTATTTATGGGAAAACGACGTTGAAAATTGGAGATTTACAAATACCGATGCCCCTTTATCAATGTTTGAAATATATCAAATAATTGAAGAACAGCGCGTGGTTCGGGAGTCTGGGCAGTTGCGTCTATTAATTTTGGAGCTTGAATCTGAAAAAATAGTGGGTGCAGTTGATCTATACAGCATCGATTTTAAAAATGGTTTTGGAACGGTTGGAATCTTAATTGCTGAAAAGCAATATCGCCAAAAGGGTTTTGCCTTGGAATCCTTGAATCTTTTGGCTGAATATGCAAAAATTCATCTTAATTTATCCAACTTAGCATGTGGAATTCAAGCCTCAAATAATTCAAGCCAACAACTTTTTGAGAAAGCAGGATTTAGGATGGTAGGTATACGAAAAAATTGGTTTTTGTATGATGGAAAAAGAGAAGATGAATACCTTTATCAGTTAGAATTATGAATATGAAATTTCTATTTTACCCAATATTAACAGCAATTCTTTTTGGCTTTTCTGGTTGTGATTTACTATTTGGAAGTAAAACATTGAACTCCAAGGAGACTATTTTTATCATAGAGCCAAAATTAAATATGGAATTATTGGCGGCGAAATTGAAAAAAAAGAAATTAATTGAAGATGAAGATCAATTTCTTTCAAAGGCCAAAGAATTAGGGCTTTCGAATCAAACATTGGCTTTTGGTAAATACCGAATTAAACCTCAGACGAAAGTAAAGGACTTAATTTTTGGCTTTACAAAAAATAAGAGTGGAATTGGAAATAGGGAAGAACTCGTTAATGTTAATATTTATAAGTTTAGAGATATCAATCAATTGGCTTCAGAAATTCAGAAAAGTATTGCTATTGACAGTGCTGAATTTATTCGTTACTTAGAGTCTCCAAAAACTTTAAAATCACTGGGATTGAGCGATAAACGAGAATTAACAGCTGTGTTTATTCCAAATTCCTACCGAATGTATTTTGATACAGATATTCCAACATTTGTTCAAAAAATGAAAAAAGAGTTTGATTCCTTTTGGACCGTAGATAAACGAAATAAACTTAAATCAATTGGACTAAAATCGCCAGTTGAAGCCGTCATATTAGCGAGTATCGTATACGCTGAACAAGGTAAAAATCCTGAAGAATGGCCAATTATTTCTGCACTTTACTTAAATCGGCTGAAAAAAGATATGAAATTACAAAGTGATCCTACCTTCAAGTTTTGTTGGGGAGATGCATTAAAAGGAACTCAACGCTTGTTGGAAAAACATCGTGATATCGATTGTGAATACAATACCTATAAAATACAGGGATTACCGCCAGGGCCAATTTGTTTTGTTCCTTTTGAAGTTGTTGACGCCATTCTTTTGCCTGCGAAAGTAGATTATCTATTTATGTGCGCAAAACCAGATTATTCCGGTCAACATAATTTTGCAGTATCAGACTCGGAGCACTTACAAAATGCAAAAGTTTATCAAACATGGATTGCTGAACAAGAAAAAAAATAGTAAAATGAAAAGGAGAACATTTTTTAGATTGGGACTAGTTACGGGGGCTTTAACCGTAACCAGAAATGTATTCGGAAATACCTTATTTGAAGAAAAATCTTTTTCTGGAAAAACTGGTTCCCCCGTGGTTTTATCAACGTGGATTCATGGAATGGAAGCGAATTGGGCTGCATGGGAAATATTGAATAAAGGAGGAAAGGCAGTTGACGCAGTCGAGGCCGGTGTAAAAATTACGGAGGCAGATATTACTAATCGCAGTGTTGGAGTTGGGGGTAGACCTGACAGAGATGGTCACGTTACGTTGGATGCTTGTATCATGGACGAACAATCACGATGTGGATCTGTTGCGTTTTTAGAAGGCATCGCTCATCCAATTTCTGTGGCTCGAGCAATTATGGAGAAGACCCAGCACGTTATGTTAGTTGGTGATGGGGCTAAAAAATTTGCCTTGGACCAAGGGTTTAAGACGAGCAAAACTCCGCTTCCTGAGGTCAAAAAAGACTGGAAAAAATGGAAGGAAGAAAATAAAGATCTTTTTAAGAAACCACAAATAAATCATGAAAATCATGATACTATTGGCATGATTGCGATGGATAAAAATGGAGATTTAAGCGGAGCTTGTACCACAAGCGGTTGGGCATATAAAATGCACGGAAGAGTCGGAGACTCTCCCATTATTGGTGCTGGTCTGTTTGTCGATAACGAGGTGGGAGCAGCAACGGCCTCGGGTTTGGGTGAGGCAATAATTCGAATCGCTGGAAGTCACACAGTTGTGGAATCAATGAGGTATGGATTCTCCCCTCAAAAAGCTTGTGAAGAGGCAGTAAAACGAATTCTTTCCAAACACAAAGACTTGACCAACGTACAATGTTGTTTTTTAGCAATAGATAAAGAGGGAAACATAGGCGCTCATTCCGTTTATGCAGGATTCAATTACGCCATAAAATCAGCAAGCGAAAATAAAATGGTCGATTCAACTTTTGACCGTAACTGGTAATGAGAAAAGTAGATTTTCTTTTTTTTTCTTTTTTAATTAATTTGACTTTTGTTATCTCTCAAAATCAATTTAATTGGTCTTTTTTTCATCCAATTAAAAAAGAATGGAAAAATTATCAAACCCATGGTTCAATTCAAGAAAAGTTAATCCAATCTGGTGAACTTCCATCTCCTTTTTTTGGATTAAATGAAAATAAATTTGATTGGATTGAAGAGCATACATGGGAGCTTATTTCAGATACTATTTTTGGTGATTCTAAACTATCAAAAACAATCGATATACGATTGCCATCTATTGATACGTATGCATCTATTTATTGGAATGATTCACTTGTTCTACTTGCGGAAAATGCCTTCCGTCCATTTGTTATTCAAGTCTTGATGAAGCCAAATTCAAAAAATACAGTGAAGGCGGTTTTTACTCCGCCAATTTTATATCACAAAGCGAGGTATGAAAACGAATCCTTTCACTATCCTGCTCCAAATGACCCTCATAAAATAGCCATTTCTAATCTGACTCGTAAGCCGCAATATCAATTTGGTTGGGATTGGACAGCAAGAATGAACACACTTGGTTTCTTGGAACCGGTTAGTTGGGAATTTCAACAGCCAAATAAACTTGAAAAATTTTCGATTGAAACGAATACAATAAATACAAAGAGATCCGAAATTCTCTACAAATTTTTGTTTAATTCAATCGATCAAAATATTAGGATTGTAAGTTCTCTTTTTGGAACAATCGATTTAAAGTCAAATGATACGGTAGCCCGATGGAAAAATACAATTGATAACCCACAATTGTGGTGGCCAAATGGTTTAGGAGAATCCTATTTGTATCATGACACAGTTCGCGTTTATCTAAAAAGTGGGGAGTTAACAGAATCCAAGGTAATTCAATTTGGCATTAGAAAATCAGAATTGGTTCAAGAAAAAGACAAATGGGGAACAAGCTACGTATTGAAGATAAATGATACACCCATTTTCTGTAAAGGAGCAAATCTCATTCCTCCTTCGGTTTTTCCGACTCTAATAACTGACTCAGTATGGGAGGATCAAATTCTGGTAATGAAAGAACAACATTTCAATATGGTTCGTATTTGGGGTGGTGGTTTATATCCAAGCGATTATTTTTTAAAACGTTGCGATCAAGAGGGAATTATGGTTTGGCAAGATTTTATGTTTGCTTGTGCTATGTATCCGGCAGATTCTCTATTTTTAGAAAATGTAAGAGCTGAAATGAATTATCAGATTCCAAGAATTGCTTCACATCCTTCTGTTGTTTTGTTCAATGGAAATAATGAAGTAGATGTAGCCTGGAAAAATTGGGGATTGCAGAAACAGTATAATCTTTCACCCAATGATTCATCACAAATTGCCAATGATTATCGACTACTTTTTCAGGAAAAAATACCGAATTGGATAGCATCTCAAACCGATATTCCCTATGTCCACACCTCTCCTTTGAGTAATTGGGGAGCGCCCGAACGGTATGATCACGGATCACAACATTATTGGGGCGTATGGCATGGGAATGATTCAATCGAAGATTTTTCTAAAAATATTGGTCGATTTAATACTGAATTTGGTTTTCAAAGTTTCCCTGAATATTCAACGTTACTAAAAATTAGTGAGCCAAATTCGTGGAACTTGGATTCACTTGGAATTCTGAAACATCAAAAAAGTTATGTTGGAAATGGAAAGATAAATAAAAACATTGAGCGATATTTTACAAAACCCCGAGATTTTATGGAGTTTGTTTATTATTCTCAATTGATTCAGGCAGATGCGATGGAAAGGGCCGTTTCATCTCACCGATTGAATGCCCTACGTTGCATGGGAACACTTTATTGGCAATTGAATGATTGTTATCCGGGTCCAACTTGGTCGAGTATAGATTATTTGGGTAATCGTAAAATTCTTCATTATCGAATGAAGGAAGTTATGAATCCAGTAAGCGTTTTTTATAGGAGAGGCACAGAAGGTTTTGAACTGAAAATTGTATCTGATTTATATCGGAAATCAAAAATAAATTACCAAATAGAGGGAATTATAAAACGAAAAAAGACCTTCAATTTACTTGCTTTAGTCTCTGATTCAGTGGAATTAGAATATTTGCAAAACACTATTATTTTTAACCAGAATGAATTGAACGAGCATTCTGTTTACGATTCACTCGAGGGTATAAAAATAAATTGGACAGTAAATAATCGGATCTTTACTAAAATTATTTGGTTGAATAATGTCCAGGTGAAAATAGCCAATCAAAATAAGGTCAAACTGAAGATTAAAACTATTAATAAGAAAAGTAAATCGTTAATCATGTCAATAAAAACGAAAGACCGAATTGACCACTTTTGGGTTTACTCCAGCATACATGGAATTCGTTTTGAGGAAAATGATTTGCAACTTTTACCCGGAAAGAGGGAAGTTAAAGTTTATTTTGAAAAAGCACCTAAAAGAAATAACTTATTTTGGTTTGGACTTGAAAGCCCTATGATTTTTCGCTAATATTAAATATCAGTAAAATAGAATAATTTTCTTAAATTTTAATATATTTAGCAACTTTTTTATGCTAATTGTGTCTTAATTATATGCGTATCCTCATACCAACTGTAGTTTTTCTTTGTATTTTACTAGTAGATTGTAAATATAAAGCTCAAACTTATGTTTTTGCGCAGCTTACGGGGTCTCCTAATGTAAATACAACCGGGTGGAATTTGACAGGTAGTGCTTACACGGGTGATACTGGTGGAGATACAGATCCTAATCCAAACGAACTTATTTTAACCAACGCTGTAGGAAATCAAAGTGGTGGAGTTTTTTTTAGTTCGCCAATAAACCCATTAATTTGTTCAAAATGGACAGTTGAATTTGATTACAGGATTTGGGGAGGTAGTGCAGCCGATGGTTTAGCATTTTGCTTTTTAGATGTTCCTCCTACAGGTTTTGTTAATGGTGGTGGCGTTGGAATACCAGGCGCTGCAAATGGTTTAAAAGTGATATTAGACACATGGGATAATGGTTGTGGGGCAAACCCCGAAATTCAAATATACAGTGGAGTTGGGTATAATGAGTGTATTGCCGGTATAGTAAAAGTAACAAATACTGGAGGAAACTTAAATTTCATGCGAAGTAACGGTTATCAGCCAGTAAAGATTACTTACATTAACGGTGCGGTAACTGTTTTTATCAATAACACACAATATTTGACTGCAAATTTTCCAATTAATTTCACGGGATATATGGGTTTTACAGCATCTACAGGAGGAGCGACGGATCAGCACTCCATTAGAAATGCGATTATTTATACTGATCAAGCTACATCAAGTGCCGGAAATGACGTCTCTCTTTGTTCGGGTGAGGGCGCAACAATTGGCTCGACACCCATCTCAAATTACATATATTCATGGTCACCGACAACTGGCTTGTCCAATCCCTCAATCTCAAATCCAACGGTTACCTTAACAAATAATGGAAATTCTCCTGTTACTCAAATTTATACCGTGAGTACCTCTCTAGCCTCTAGTCCCGGAGCCTGCCCAACAACGGATCAAGTAAATGTTACTGTATATCCAAATTTTAATACAAATTTAAATCTCGCAATATGTTCTGGTGATTCGTATGCTTTTAATGGCCAAAATATTAGTACATCGGGAACATATCAAGGAAATTTTCAATCCATAAATGGTTGTGATTCTGTGGTTAATCTGGTTTTAAGTGTAAATTCAGTAACAACAGCCAGCATAGATACGAGTATCTGTCAGGGAAGTATTTTAAATTATGCTGGTCAAAGTTTGACAAACGCTGGACAATATGCATTTACACTCCAAAATCAACTTGGATGTGATTCAATTGTTTCTATCAATTTATCAGTCCTTACGCTGCCTTCTTTGGTGAGTCCACCACAAACGATTTGTTCTGGAGATAATGCTGTGCTTATTCCTTCGGGTGCAGTAACCTATACTTGGAGTCCTGCCTCTATTGGTACTGTAAGTTCGCAGGGGGTTTTGACCGTACCTTTATTTTCAAGCACAAGTTTTCTTTTAACTGGAACGGATGCATTTAATTGTTCGAATACACTTTCGGTACCTGTAACAGTTAATCCTCCTCCGGTTATTCAACTCTCCGCAGATGAATCTGAATATTGTGAAGGAGATATTGGTCAATTGAGTGCCTCTGGTGGTGTATCCTACTCGTGGAATGAATTTTCGGGGAATGGGTCAACTCAAAATTTTACTGCTCAGTCAAGTTCCTATTTTTCGGTGACCGGTACTGATGCGAATTTATGTTCCTCAATCGATTCACTGTATGTTTTGGTTAACGAAAATCCCATTTTATCAATCACACCAAACCAACAAATTTGTTCAGGTGAATTCGTAACGATTGATGTGCAGGGAGCAAATAGTTACCAGTGGTCACCAAATGGTGCTGGAAGCCAGACGGTGGTTTCACCTAGTTCAACAACAATTTATACGATTACAGGATTTAACCTTGAGAATTGTTCTTCTCAAATTTCAACAACGGTCACGGTAAATCCAAATCCATTGGCAAGTGTTATAGCAAGCCCTTCAATAACGACCTCAGATTCCCCAATAATTACTTTTACAAATAATTCAATTGGGGACGATGTAGTTTTATTTGAGACAGGAGACGGTGTTTTATTTAATCAATTTGATGGTCAATTGGAATATTCGTATCCATACATGGAGGGGGATTATACCGCTTCCTTATGGGTTCAGAATCAGTTTGGGTGTTCGGATTCCACGGAAATCTTAATTCAAATTAAAGGAGACGATATTTTTTATGTTCCAAATTCATTTACTCCAGATGGAGATGAACACAATCATATTTTTTATCCTGTCTTTACAGCTGGTTTTGATCCAGCAAATTTCAACATAGAAATATATAATCGTTGGGGGGAATTAGTCTTCCAGAGTTTTAATTCAGACAAAGGATGGGATGGTTCCTACAATGGTAGCAGGTGCCAGGACGGGACATACCATTGGAAGATAATGTATAAAAATCCAGACTTGGATGAATATAAAATCATTACTGGACATGTTAATTTAATCAGGTAAGTAGTCTGAAAAAATATGTCATTCCTCCACGCAGATTTTATTCATCAAAAAATTGCATTTACGTAAATAAAAAATAAAAAAAGCCACCTCGAGAGGCAGCTTTTTCAATTCGTTTAACAACGAGATAAGATTCTATGTTTTTCTTCTTGCCTCGTTAACAACAAGATTTCTTCCCATGAAATCGTTTCCATTAAGAGAATCAATTGCTTGTTGGGCTTGACTGTCGTCATCCATTTCAACAATAGCAAATCCACGAGAACGTCCTGTTTCGCGATCTGTAATTACTCTGGCAGAAGATACTTCTCCAAAACTTTCAAATAGCTTTTCGATGTCTTGACTTGTAGCACGAAAGCTAATGTTTCCACAATAAATATTCATAAAAAATAAAAAAAATTAAATCCTGTACCTTGTGCACAGTTCAACAAATGTATACTTTAAAAATGGAATTAACTAATTAATTATCAATTCGAATAAAAAAAGAGAGGATAATTATCTATAAATCAACAAATTTTACGCTTTATCAAATTCATAAAACTATATTCACAATCTTTCCTGGAACAACAATAACTTTCTTAGGACTTTTATTTTCCATCCATTTTTGTATTTCATCAAGTTGCAGAACATAGGTTTCTACTTCTTTCGCCGTTAGTTGTAAACTCAAATTTACTTTTGTTCTCATTTTTCCATTAAAGGAAATTGGATAATCAAAATTTGACTCTATTAGAAATGTTTCGTCGTATTCGGGATAACTTTGATTGGTGACAGTTCCTGCTTGATTTCCTAATTTCTCCCAAAGTTCCTCCGAAAAATGAGGAGCAAATGGAGCAATTAATACCACGAGGGGTTCTAAAACAGCTTTTTTATTGCATTTTAAATCCGTCAATTCATTTATGGCAATCATAAAGGTTGATATACACGTATTGAAAGAATAGCGGTCTAAATCTTCCCTAATTCGCTTGATAGTTTTATGTAAAACTCGCATTTCTTTTTCATGCCCTAATTCATTAGAAACAGAAAATATATTTTCAGTAGGATGTAAAAGTCTCCAAAACTTGCGTAAAAAGCCGTTAACTCCTGTTATTCCTTTAGTATCCCAAGGTTTTGTTTGTTCTAATGGGCCTAAAAACATTTCATACATGCGTAGGGTATCAGCTCCAAATTTATCCACTAATTCATCCGGTGTTTGAACGTTATACTTTGATTTAGACATCTTTTCGACCTCATACCCACAAACGTAGGACCCATCTTCTTCACAAATAAATTCTGCTTCAGCATATTCTGGCCGCCATTTTCTAAACTCATTAATGTTCAATTTATCATTATCAATCAAAGAAATATCAACGTGAATTGCTGCATGCTTAAAGTGATCTTTTATTGAATTTGTAACGAATTTATTTTCACCAATGACCAAGTAAACAAAGCTACTTCTACCTAAAATCATCCCTTGGTTGATCATCTTTTTGAATGGCTCGTCAAATGGAATGATTCCTCGGTCGAATAAAAATTTTGTCCAAAAACGTGCATAAAGTAGATGACCTGTGGCATGCTCAGATCCTCCGATATACAAATCCACATTTTTCCAATAATTCACTTTTTCTTGGCTGAACAAATCATTTGGATTTTTTGGATCGAGATAACGTAAAAAGTACCACGAGCTTCCCGCCCAACCCGGCATCGTGGAGAATTCATAGTTGTATTCGTTTTGATATTTCCAATTAATTGCTCGTGCCAAAGGTGGTTCTCCATCCTCTGTAGGTAAGTATTTATCTACTTCTGGCAAGTTCAATGGTAAGTCATCATAGTTCAATGCATATGGGACCTCATCTTTGTAATAGATAGGAATTGGTTCTCCCCAATAACGTTGGCGACCAAAAACAGCATCTCTCAAACGGTAATTCACGCGACCTCGGCCAAAATAATTTTTCTCGATTTCCTCAATAGCCCGTTTGATCGCAATTTTCACTTGTAGGCCATTTAAGAAATCAGAATTGATGACTTCACCCTCTTTTTCAGTCCAAGCTTCCTGTTCCATGGAGTGTTCAGGATTTGAAGGATTAATTACTTGTTTGATTGGTAGACCAAAGTGCTTTGCAAATTTATAATCGCGCTCATCATGCGCGGGAACTGCCATCACCGCCCCAGTTCCATAACCAACAAGCACATAATCGCCTACCCAAACTTGTATAGGCTCTTTTGTGAAAGGATGTTCAAGATAAGCTCCAGTAAAAACTCCGCTGATTGTGTTCACATCAGCTTGACGTTCACGTTCGCTTCGATTTTTTGCTTTTTCGACATAAGTCTCCACTTCCTGTCTTTGTTCATTAGTTGTTATTTTATCAACTAATTCATGCTCAGGAGCCAACGTTACGAATGAAACTCCAAAAACCGTGTCTGGTCGGGTGGTAAAGACTTCAATTTTAGATGAATTTTCTCCCATTGACGAAGTATCTTTCGGAGTGAATTCTTTCAAGAAAGGGAAGAAAATTGAACATCCTTCGCTTCTTCCAATCCAATTTCTTTGTGTTTCTTTAATACTTTCAGACCAATCTATATCGTTTAATCCATCCAACAAACGTTGAGCAAATGCAGTAATTCTCATACTCCACTGCTTCATCAACTTGCGTTCTATGGGATGTCCACCTCGTTCTGAAACGCCATTTACAACTTCGTCATTTGCGAGTACAGTTCCCATGGCAGGACACCAGTTTACAAATGATTCTCCCAGGTATGCCAAACGAAAATGCATTAATATTTCGCGCTGTTTTCTTTCATCAAAAGATTTCCATTCGGCTGCACTAAACGGTAAAACCTCTTTTTCTATTTCTCCGGTTAAAATTTCGAGAGTAACTCCTTTTGATCCTTCATTTTCAAAGATTGAAATAAGCGTATCAATATGCTCTGCTCTATTATTTTTCGGGTTATACCAAGAATTAAAAAGTTTAATAAAAATTTGCTGAGTCCATTTGTAATACTCAGGTGATGAGGTTCTTACCTCGCGACTCCAGTCAAAACAAAATCCTATTTTATCCAGTTGATCTCTGTAGCGAGCAATGTTCTGTTCTGTAGTAAGCGCAGGGTGTTGTCCCGTTTGAATCGCATATTGCTCTGCAGGAAGACCAAATGAATCGTATCCCATGGGATGCAAAACATTAAATCCTTGTAATTTTTTGTAGCGTGCGTAGATATCAGAAGCAATATATCCTAGTGGGTGACCGACATGCAAACCTGCTCCAGATGGGTAAGGAAACATGTCCAACACATAGAATTTAGGTTTATCAAAATCTTCTCCTATTTTATTGGTCTGATTTTTAGCCCAAAATTTTCTCCATTTGTCTTCTACTGTTCTAAAATCGTATTCCATTTTTTTACAAGAACGACAAAGATAAATATTATAACTTTGTTACGAAATTGTATTAGAAGAGGTATGTTAAAATTAGAATTATGAAATCAGTAATTTTCTCTACTTTATTTATTATCGTTAATTTATACTTTTTCGGTCAAAACTATGTTAAAATAGGAAAATTATATTGGGCTGACCATAATTTAAATACAAGTACTTTTGCGAATGGCGACTCTCTTTCAAGGGCAAGAAATTTTAGTGAATGGGAGAATAACTTTAGACAAGGTGTCCCTGCATATTGTAGCGTGGGTTACAATCCAGCAAATGATAGTATTTATGGTAAAATATATAATTGGTGGGCAGTTGCAGACTTGCGAGGACTCGCTCCAGATGGTTTTATGGTTCCTTCTGTACAAGATTGGATGGGATTAAAATTACATTTGAATTACGATACAAATTGCAGATGTATCCCACCTATTACTCGCTCTGCTGATAAGCTAAAAAGTACAAGTCAATGGAATGGGGATTTAAAAGGCGAGAATTTATTTAATATGAACATATTACCGGCTGGTTATCTGCAAAATGATGGTAAATATCAAGGAAAAGGAATGCAAGTTTCCTATTGGACATGTTCACCAAAAAATGCTGCAAACAATTCAGGGGATGCATACACTACCTATTACATCGTCTTTAAGTATGATAGATCAGATTTCATACAGGATGTTAATTTTGATGCAAATGGCCACTTTGTTCGATGTGCAAAAGGACAGCAAGAATATTTCCTCAAAAAACCGGATAATTCAAGTTTAGAAGAATCGAATGAAGATCAGGAGGAGGAAATGTCTGAAGAGGAAGAAGACGATTCCAAAAAGAAAAAGAAACGTAAAAAGAAATTCTAGTCTATTTAAGACTTTGAGGAAAAGGATTTGATTTACAATAATCCGTTAAAATTTTACGCAATACATTTTTCCTTAGTAGATTTGTGGTTGTAAAATAAAATGATCTACTCCTCTGAAATCTCACTTTTTTGGTTAATTCCTTGGGCAGTTATTGCAGGATTTTTGGCATATTACCTATATTCAAAATCAGAATGGTACAATGAATTGCATTTTTCGTGGAAATGGTTGTTACGAATTGCACGTGCCGCATCAATTTTCTTAATTGGTGTTCTTCTTCTCGGAATTATCTTTCAATCATTTGATTACAAAAAGGAAAAACCGGTTTTTGTAACTCTTATCGATAATTCGGCCTCCATGCGAAATTATGCTGATAGTAATCAAGTTTTAAAACAAATAAACGGACTGAGAAAAAAAATCAAAGAACGGTTTGGTGATCGTTTTGAATTGGTTGAGATGACAACGGGAAGTCAAGCAAAATACAATGGATCAATTGATTTGAAAGATCCCAATTCTAACTTGGAAAAAGGATTTGAGAAAATAATGATGGACTATTATAATCGAAATTTGGGAGGGGTTTTATTTGTTTCAGATGGAAATTTTAATACGGGTTCTAATCCGCTTTACACTTCCTCAAAATTAAACTTAACCCCGATTTTTACATTGGGTGCAGGCGACTCTATTCCAAAAAGAGATCACTACATCAAAAATATTTCAGTTAATGAAGTGGCATTTTTTAAAAATAAATTTCCCGTTGAAGTGGACATTGACGCTATTAAATTAGGCAAAGGAACATATTCTGTAACTATATCGAAAGGTGGAAAAACAGTTGCCACCAAAAGCATTACCTACGAAAAAGGACAACGTGAATTTAAACAAGTTGCTTTTGAATTGGAGGCAGATCAATTGGGATTCAATACCTACACAGTTTCTATTGCGAAAGCTGAAAATGAGTACAATTACGAAAATAATACGCGGAATTTTTACATTGAAGTTCTCGATTCTAAAAGTAAAATTCTCATTTTGGCAGGCGCACCTCATCCGGATATTGCAGCAATTAAAGATGTTTTAGAGGAAAATGCAAATTTTGAAGTAAAAAGTGTTCTTGCTAAGGACTGGGACAAAGACATGCGAAATATTGATTTGATTGTTTGGCATGAACCGGGAATAAATGCAGATGCCAACTTAATAAAATTTATCAACGATCAAAATAAACCAATGTTGTACGTACTTGGTCCAAATACACCTTCAAACATTGTTAATTCATTAAATATAGGTTTATCAACCCCGGCAGGCAATAAGATAGATGAAATTCAAGGAAAGGTTAACAAAGATTTTCAGCCTTTTGAAGTTTCAGATGAACTCAGCAAAGCATTTGAGTATTTTCCTCCATTGAAATCAAAATTTGGTAGCTTAACAAGTTCAAGTATTTCAGATATTTTGGTGTATCAACGCATTGGTTCTGTGGTGAAAAATGATCCTATGGTTTTCTTTTTGAAAAAAGGCGAAACAAAAATAGGAGTTATCTATGGAGAAGGAATGTGGCGCTGGAAAATGAACGAGTTTGTTCGAACAAAGGATATTGTTGGTTACCGCGAATTTTTACAAAAAACATCATCTTTTCTAACGGTTAAACAAAATACGTCTGCATTGCGTGTTACATTACCCAACCGCTTTACGAAAAACGAGGAAGTTATCGTTAATGCTTCGTTTTACAATGAGTCGATGGCGCCAATAACGACTCCAAAAATTCAATTTGTCTTAAAAGATGAGAATAAAAAAGTTTCTAAAATGGAATTTGCAACCTATGGGGAGGGCTATAAACTTTCGTTAGGTAAATTAAAACCCGGAAAATACGAATGGACAGCAACAACCTCTCATGCCGGCAAAACATATAGTAAAACAGGTGCTTTTGTGGTTGAAAATATTACTTTGGAAGGTTTAGACACCTATGCAAATCATAATCTTTTGATTGAAATGTCGGATAAATCAAAGGGAAAATTTGAGCAATTAGCCAATTACGATAAATTATTAGATGCCATTGCAAAGAGAGAAGACATTTCGTCGGTTTCCTACAAAGAGACCAATTATTTGGATTTGATTGATTACAAATGGTTATTTTTCCTACTGTTGTTTTTCTTAACCTTGGAATGGTTTGGAAGAAGAATAAACGGAATTTATTAATTGATTTTCCTAAATGTTGTCAAATTTAAAATCATCACTTACTCATCCGGTTTTTAAAGTCGTTTCCCAAGTTGCTGAGGAGAATGGCATAAAAGCGTTTGTAATTGGAGGGTTTGTTCGTGATTTGATTTTAGAGCGACCATCCAAAGACATCGACATTGTTGTTTTAGGAAATGGTTTGGAATTGGCTCAGTTATCTGCTGAAAAATTACGTATCAAGAAAATAAGTCTTTTTAAAAATTTCGGAACAGCTCATTTCAAATACAAAGATTTAGACGTTGAGTTTGTGGGCGCTCGTAAAGAATCCTATCGGTCAGATTCTCGAAAGCCTATTGTGGAGGATGGAACATTACAAGACGATCAAAACCGACGTGATTTTACAATCAATGCCTTGGCATTAAGTCTAAACAAAGAAACATTTGGGGATTTGATTGACCCCTTTGATGGGATTTCAGACTTGGAAAAAGGAATTATTCGCACTCCTCTTGATCCAGATGTGACTTACAGCGATGATCCGTTGCGTATGCTGCGTGCGATACGTTTTGCTACTCAACTCAATTTTAAAATAGAGAATAAAAGTTTAGAATCGATTTTGAAACAATCTGATCGGTTGAAAATCATTTCTCAGGAGCGAATCAATGAAGAATTGAATAAAATCATATTGGCTGATCAACCTTCAAGAGGTTTTATATTGCTAAAATCCACCCAGTTATTGCATCAGTTTTTTCCGGAGATGATTGCGTTGGCGGGTATTGAAACCATTGACGGTAAATCTCACAAGGATAATTTTTACCATACTTTGGAAGTATTGGACAATGTGGCAGGGATGTCAGATTCTTTGTGGTTACGTTGGGCGGCTATCATGCATGATATTGCAAAACCACCAACTAAACGTTTTGACAAAGAGATAGGATGGACATTTCATGGACATGAAGATTTGGGTGCACGTATGGTTCCTCGAATTTTTACCCGTATGCGTTTGCCTTTGGACCATAAAATGAAATACGTTCAGAAATTGGTGCGCTTGCATTTGCGTCCGATAGCGTTGGTAAAAGGAACGGTGACCGATTCGGCAATTCGCAGATTATTAAATGAAGCAGGTGATGATATCGATGATTTAATGACTTTATGCAATGCAGATATCACTTCCAAAAATGAGTTTAAGGTAAAGAAGTACAAGCAAAACTTTGAAATAGTCGCTCAAAAACTGCGTGATGTAGAGGAAAAGGACAAGATTCGTAATTTTCAACCGCCAGTCACAGGCGAATTAATCATGCAAACGTTTGGTGTTGGTCCTTGCGCTGAAATTGGCATTATTAAATCTCAAATCAAAGAATCAATTTTGGAAGGAATTATTCCAAATGATTATGAAGCTGCTTTCTCGGAAATGGTTCGAATAGGGAAGGAGTTGGGGTTGACAGTGAAATAGATTATTTCATTCGATCGTAGTATGTATCTAAACTCCATGCTTCGGGTTTTTTTGCAAACCATGGCTTCACGTTTGGCCATACCTTACCAAATAGTTCTGATTCTCGGTATTTATTCAAAGCCTCTTGTTCTTCCCAATGACTGTAGGTGAAAATAATCGATGGGTTTGATTGATCTTGCATTAACTTCATTCCTAAACATCCATCAAACGTGGCAATTTCGTTTTTCACACGATCAAAAAAGTAAAGAAAATCAGCTACTTTTTGTGGTTGAAATTCCATTTTTACGATTCGAACAAGCATATAACTTTATTTGCAAAATTAACACTCCTTTAACATAATGAGTTATTAATTTTAAGGAAAAAGCATGATATTTGCAAATATTTAATTTAACTATGAAAAATATCTTACTTTTGTTACTCGTCACTTTGAGTTTCAATTTCCTTCAAGCACAGCAAAAAATGAATGATGAGCTAGATTCAATTTCTTACCTTTTGGGAGCTGCAATAGCCAGCAATATTTTAAAGGATATTCCGGATGTAAATACAGATTTAAACAAAGAATTGATAATTCAAGGTTTACGTGATAAGATTTATGGAAATACTCCTTCCATTTCTGATCCGACGAATCAAATTTTAGGAAATTGGTTCCAACAAAGAGCGGAAAGGGAAGCTCAAGCGGCTATGCAGGAAGGAATTAGATTTTTGGAGGAAAACAAAAAGAATCCGAATGTAAAAGTTACCGCCTCTGGCCTGCAATACGAAGTTATCAAACAAGGAACTGGAGCTAAACCAACAGCAACCTCTAAAGTTAAAGTTCACTACCACGGAACAACACCAAGCGGTGAGGTTTTTGATAGTTCAGTTCAACGTGGAGAACCTATTACATTTGGCTTAAATCAAGTTATAAGCGGGTGGACCGAAGGATTACAATTAATGGCGGTTGGGTCAAAATACCGCTTATTTATACCACAAGAATTGGCGTATGGTGCTAACCCTCAACCAGGAAGTGCAATTAAGCCATATATGCCACTGGTTTTCGAAGTTGAATTATTGGGAATTGAAAATTAAAAACTATGAAGAATCTATTATTTTTTATACTTGCATTTATAAGTCTGTCAGCCTTTGGTCAGCTTAAAAAAGGGCCTCAACTTCAGTTCAAAAAGGATTTTCATGATTATGGTATAATCAAGTATGATGCAGATCCAAACTGCACTTTTGAATTCACTAATACGGGTGACGAAGCACTCATAATAACCGAGGCACGTGGATCATGTGGTTGTACAGTTCCCGACTGGCCCAAAGAACCGATAGCCCCTGGTGCATCTGGAACGATAAAAGTTACATACGATACGAAGCGTGTTGGAAACTTTCAAAAAAGTGTGACAATCACTTCAAATGATAAAGATACTCCCAATTTAAGTATCAACATAAAAGGGGAAGTTCTTCCAGAAAATGCAAATGAAGTTGTAAATCCAAACATGAGTACGGAAGGAATTTATGCAGAGTTTAATACATCGAAAGGAAAAATTATTTGTCTGTTGGAACACAAGAAAACTCCCATGACTGTTGCCAACTTTGTTGGATTGGCTGAAGGAAAAATTGTTGTTGACGGAGTCTCAAAAAACACACCATTTTACGATGGTTTAAAATTTCATCGTGTTATAAAAGATTTTATGATTCAAGGTGGTTGTCCACTTGGAAATGGAACAGGTAGTCCTGGGTACAAATTTGAAGATGAAATCGTTCAAGATTTAAAACATACAGGTCCTGGAATTCTTTCTATGGCCAATTCAGGTCCAAATACGAATGGTAGTCAATTTTTTATCACGCACAAGGAAACACCGTGGTTGGATGGCAAACATACCGTATTTGGTCATGTTGTAGAAGGTCAATCAGTTGTTGACTCCATCAAACAAAATGATTTAATCATTAGCATTAAAATTATTAGGGTGGGTGATGAAGTACAAAATTGGTCCGCTCAAGCCGTTTTTGATGGCATTAGAGCTGCTAAATTAGTCGAAATTGAACGAAAAAAAATGGAGGAGCAAAAGAAACGAGAGGAATATATCGCTAATTTTTACGCTCAAGTGAAAAAGAAAAACAAAAAAGCAAAGCTTGCCCCTTCGGGATTGGTTTATGTGATAGCAAAAAAGGGTAAAGATGTCTCCAAGTTTGGTGCGAAAAAAGGTTCGCAGGTAAGTTTACATTACACGGGGACTTTGTTTAGTGATGGTACAAAATTTGACTCTTCGAAAGATAGAAATGAACCCTTTAATTTTAATTATATCGACATGCCGCTAATTCCAGGATTTACAGAAGGAATTTCATTGGTTGGTCCGAAAGGAAAAGTAAAATTATTCATACCTTACTTTTTAGGATACGGTGAACGTGCGGCGGGTAAAATTCCTGCAAAGTCAGATTTAGTGTTTGATTTGGAAATTTTGTCAATTGAAGCACCCCAGCCAGGAGGTAACAATGGGCATGACCACGATCATAGCGATCCCAATCACAAGCATTAATTTTAGCGGGGAATTAGATTCGCAAATTTTTTTATAATTATCTTGTAATCTTCTTTAATACCGTAGAAAGATAGTTGTCTATTTAACAAATTGTGAAAAAAATTAAATGCCCCCCGATCGCCAAATTTTTTCTCTAAAACAAGTTGTCTCGTCGATTCGCAAAACAATAGAAGATCGATATGCTCAAACGTATTGGGTGAAAGCAGAAATTTATAAGTTCAATCGTTTTCCGAGTGGACATGCATTTCCTGAAATTGTTCAGCGTGAAAATGATAAAATTGTGGCTCAGCTTTCCGGTACTATTTGGAAACAAAACTACGAGCGAATCAATCAACAATTTATAGAGATTGTAAAAGAACCATTGAAAGATGGAAGTAATTTGTTGATGCAGGTGAAAATTACTTTTAGTGAATTGTATGGTTTAAGCTTACAGATTTTGGATATTGATCCTTCATTTTCATTAGGGGAAGTTCAAAAACAAAGAGAGGAAACCTTAAAGCGGCTTCAAAAGGAAGGAATATTAAATCTTAATCAGCAACTTTCTTTTCCGTTATTACCGAAGCGGATTGCGGTTATATCAGCAGATTCAAGTAAAGGTCTTTCAGATTTTATGGAGGTTCTGAATACGAACGAGGAGGGTTATTCATTTTTCACGTTTTTATTTAATGCATATTTGCAGGGTGATCAAGCGGTAAATTCTATTATTGGAACACTTGAAAAAATAAAAAAAGTACGGAGTCATTTCGATTTGGTTGTTATTGTTCGTGGAGGAGGGGCAGAGGTTGGAATGACTTGTTATAATCACTATGAGTTGTGTAAAGCAATTGCAACATTTCCCTTACCTATCTTAACAGGTATTGGACATTCAACAAATTTTAATGTAGCTGAAATGATCGCTTATCGCAATTCAATAACCCCAACAAAACTGGCTGAATTTCTCATTCAAACTTTTCGGGAATTTGATCTTGAACTTAATTACAGTTGTCAAATAATTAAAACTAAGTCGTTTGATTTATTATTCAATTTAAGTCAACAGTTGGATTCATTATTACGACTATTTAAGCAGGTTTCTAAACACAATATTGGAATATCTAGGCAACATTTAATAGATTTGACAAAATCAATAGAGTACAATTTTCAAAAAGTAGTGACTCAAAATGAAAATCATATAAAAAATATCGTTGTTCAAATTACTCACAACCTCAAAATTGATAATAAAGAGCGAGTGAATAGAATAAATGAACATCAGCTTAAATTAATATTTCATACAAATGATTTGTTAATTTCAACAATGAGAAATTTAACTGCATTTGAAAAGAATTTAGATTTACTCGATCCATTTCATGTATTAAAGCGTGGATTTTCTATTACACGACTTAATGGTAAAGCAATAACAAATTCTGATGAAATTGAAAATAATATTGAAATTCAAACAGAAGTTGCCAAGGGGCAGTTTCGTTCAGTTGTAAAAAAATAAGTCAATCAATTTTTAGAAGTTTCTTTAAGTCTACAATCGCCTCGGTTGATTTTTTTTTAATTTTTATAAAATCAGAAGGAATAGAAAAGGAATCAAGATTAGGGTCTAGAATAACTTTTGTTGCCGTACTTGGAGCGTAATGAATTAACCCTGCGGCAGGGTATACTTGTAATGAGGTTCCGATAACGATGAAAAAATCAGCAGATTTAATAATAGGAATTGCATCATTCAAAGCAGGAACTTCTTCTCCAAACCAAACCACATGAGGCCGAAGGCGATATCCATCATCGCACACATCATTTTTGGTTAATTCCCAACCATCAATTGGATAGAGTTTCTTTTCCTGATTCGGTCCAGAGGATTTTGCCAACCTGATATTGCCATGAAGATGCAGCACATGACGAGAGCCAGCTCGTTCATGTAAATCATCAATGTTTTGAGTAATAACGGTAATTTCAAAATTATTGTCTAACTCTGCAATAAAACGATGAGCATCATTAGGAAAAGTAGTAATAATTTGTTTTCTCCGTTGATTGTAAAAGTCTGTTACAAGATCTGGATTTCTTATCCAAGCATCAGGTGTTGCCACCTCCGAAATATCGTATTTCTCCCAGAGACCGCCAGAATCTCTAAACGTACTTATACCACTTTCGGCACTCAATCCGGCACCTGAAAAAAAAATTATATTTTTTTTCATTCTAAAAATTTTATGCTAAATTTACGAGAACTAAATTATACATAAAATGAAAAAATTATTACTTAGCGCTGCAATTTTGATTGGAATGGGGGGCTTAAATGCCCAAACTCCAGTTGGAACTGTGGTAAACAATTTCACGTTGACTGATATCAATGGAAATTCACATTCTTTATTCGATTACCTTGATCAAGGAAAAATGGTTGTTATCGATGTATCTGCAACTTGGTGTGGACCGTGTTGGTCTTACCATGGAACAGGTGCATTGAATAGTTTTTACAATGCTCACGGACCTAGCTCTGCAGCAAATGATGCCATGGTATTTTTTATTGAAGGAGATGTTGGAACTAACACGGCCTGCTTGTATGGCTCTACTGGGTGTAATGACCAAACTCTAGGAGATTGGGTTACAGGTGAAAATATGCCAATTATCGACTTAACAACAGCAGCATCATTTGAAAATTCAGGACTAGAGATTCCCTACTATCCTGTTATGTATGTAATTTGTCCAAATAGAACAGTT
>Ga0194115_10001157_pt1 | contig 34804 bp, 36 predicted proteins | sample TA2MahsurfametaG_3_FD_148656 | JGI IMG/M metagenome (GOLD analysis project Ga0194115, IMG submission 148656) | Freshwater microbial communities from Lake Tanganyika, Tanzania - TA2015002 Mahale S4 surface | ecosystem: Environmental > Aquatic > Freshwater > Lake | place: Tanzania: Lake... | reverse complement strand
AACCCCGCCGCCGTCTTAGAGCGTTGGATCCTGCTCACAGCCCTGGCCCCGATCGCGCCCCAAGCGGGTGATCCCCAGCGGCAGGGCCAGCACCAGGCAGCGGCGCAGGGCCGTGCCATCGGTGCTGAGCACCACCGTGCCCCCATCCAGCACCAGCCCGTTGGCGGAGAACCGCAACACCGCCGGCAGGTTGTGCTCCAGCCGCAGTCTGCCGGCGGCGATCGACTCCTGCAGCTCCTCCAGGCCCGGCCGGCAGGGGGGCAACGCCCCTGTGCTGGGCGGCCCCCAGGCGGCACCGCTCAAGCTCAGACCACAGGCTTGCCCGCGGGCCTGGGCCTCGGCGCGGGCCCGCTGCAACCCCTGCTCGAGCCGTCGGGTGGCCGCCTCCAGCCGTTGACGCGCCAAGGGCTCGCCGCCCGTGCTGAAGGCCATGGCCGCCAGCAGCCCCAACACCACCACAGCCACCAGCAGCTCCGGCAACGCAAAGCCCCAAACCCTGGGTGGTGGTCCAGCAACCCTCAACACAGCCCTAACCCCGCGGCGGTAAACCAGCGCTGGCGCTTCCCTTCAGGCCAATCCACCTGCAACGCCACACCATCGGCAACAACGCTGAGCTGTCGATGCAAAGGATCAACCGCCGGCAACGCCAGGGCCGCGACCCGCAATTGCTCAGCCGTGGGGCAGCTCTGACTGCGCGGCCACTGCTGGCGCCAGTGGCGCTGCAGCAACAAACGATCGCGCTCGATCTGATCCCGCAAAGCCTGGCGCTGCACCTGCAGCTGGCTGCCACCGGCGGCAGCACCCCAGAGCTGCAGCGAGCCCACCGCTGCCGAAAGAAACAACACAGCCGCCACCAGCGTCTCCAGCACGGTCAGCCCCCCAGGGCCTGCAGGCCGGTGCCCCGCAGCTGAAAGCGCCCCCGCCGGCCGGCATCCGCCTCCTGCAGCAACAGCTCCGGGGGCTCCTGGGTGGGATCCCACTGGATCAGCTCCACGGCGGAGCCATCCACCGTGGAACGACGCAGCGCATCGGGATCCAGCTCCGGTGGACACTCCGGCGGCAACGCCCCACGGATCCAGGCGCTGGAGGGCAAGGGCCGCAGGCAGCTGGCGGGCCCCTGCAACTGCGCCACCAGCACCTGGGCGGCGGAGGCGAGGCGATCCTCACTGCGCTGACGCGCCCCCTCCAGGGCCTGCAGCTGCCGCCCCTGCAGCACCATCCCCTGCAGCGACAGGCTGCTCAGCAGCAGCACCAAACTGCCGGCCATCGCGAGCGGCACCATGGCGATCCGATCCAACGCTGGCTTGAGGGTTCCCCGCGCGGAAGCCCTTCAGCCCTGAATCAACCCGCCCCCCAGCAGCGTGTCGCCGGCATAGAACACCGCCGCCTGGCCCGGGGTGATCGAAAACTGCTCCTCGGCGAACTGCAGCCGGCAGCGGTGCGGGCGCCCGGCGGCCCCATCGGCCTCCGTGGCGGGCAGGGGGGTGAGCAGGGCTGCAACAGCACCGCTGCGGTAGCGCACCTGCACCTCCACCTCCAGCGGGGCGGCGGGGGGCGCGATCGACACCCAGTTCACGGCCCCCACCACGGCATCGGGGCGGGCCGCCTCGCTGCGGGGGGCCACCACCACCCGGTTGAGGGCGCCATCGAGGCGTACCACGTGCAACGGCTCACTCCACGCCACCCCCAGCCCCTTGCGCTGGCCGATGGTGAAGTGCTCGATGCCGTCGTGGGTGCCCAGCACACGCCCATCGCTGAGCACGATCTCCCCCGGCCGCGGCGGCAGGTAGGCATCCAGAAACGCCTTCATCGAGCCGTGGTGATCCGCCAGGCAGAGGTCCTGGCTTTCGGGCTTCTCGGCGGTGCGCAGCCCATGGCGGGCCGCCTCGGCGCGGGTGTCGGCCTTGGTGAGCTCCCCCAGGGGAAACACCAGCCGCCCCAGGGCCTCCTGGGGCAGGTCGTAGAGGAAATAGCTCTGATCTTTCTGGCGATCCAGGCCCCGCAGCAGCTGGTGGCGGCCATTGGGGCTGTGGTCGCCATGCAGCACCCGGGCGTAATGGCCGGTGGCGATCCGGCCGATGCCGCGCTCCCCCTCAGCCCAGGCCAGCATCGGGCCAAACTTCACCTCCCGGTTGCAGCGGGAGCAGGGCAACGGCGTGACGCCGGAGCCGTAGCCCTCCACCAGGAAATCCACGATCTGGGCCTTGAAGTGCTCGCGGAAATCCACCACGTGGTGCGGCACCTCCAGCTGCTCGCAGATGCCGGCGGCATCCACCAGGCCTTCAGCGCAGCAGGCCCCCTTGCCGCTCATCAACCAGAGGGTGAGGCCCTCCACCTGCCAGCCCGCCTCCACCAAGAGTGCCGCCGTGAGCGAGCTGTCCACCCCGCCGGAGAGCCCCACCGCCACCCGGTGCTCCCCCGGCCAACTGGCCAGGCGCTCGAGGGCCTGGGCCCCGGCGGGGGTGGCCGCCACGGAGGGGTCGGCCGCAGCGGGAATCGCAGAGAAACGGGCCAAACCAACCAATCGACCCAGCCCTGCGGCCGGATCTGCAGCGTCTCTCCATCATGGAACCGTGAGCGCCACGCCTGTTTTGCCCGCCCCCGCCTGGCCCGCCCGCGATGGCAATCACCTGTTGGTGAGCGCCGCCCAGATGGCGGCGCTGGAGGCGCAGCTGTTCGCCAGCGGCCTGCCGGTGGAGGCCCTGATGGAGAAAGCCGCCCTGGCGGTGGTGCAGCGGCTGATGCAGCCCGATTGGTGGCCCCAGCTGCAGCGGCGGGGGGCCCTGGTGCTGGTGGGCCCCGGCCACAACGGCGGCGATGGCCTGGTGGTGGCCCGTGAGCTGCACCTGGCGGGGGTGCCCGTGCGCACCTGGAGCCCGTTCGAGCGCCACAAGCCGCTCACCGCCGCCCACCGCCGCCATGCCCAATGGCTTGGCATCCGGGAGCTCACGGCCCCGCCCGACCCCGCCGAGGGGGCCATCTGGATCGATGCGCTGTTTGGCATCGGCCAGAGCCGCCCCCCCGGCGATGTCCTGGAAACGCTGCTGGAGCAGCGGCAACGGCAGCAACCGGGGCTGCTGGTGGCCATCGATGGCCCCAGCGGCCTCTGCGCCGACAGCGGCCAACCCCTGGGGCGCTGCGCCGCCAGCGCCAGCCTCACCCTGGCCATCGGCCTGATCAAACAGGGCTGGCTGCAGGACCCTGCCCTGCGTTGGCTCGGGCAGCTGGAGCGCATCGAGCTGGGACTGCCCCAGCCGCTGCTGCAGACGCTGCCGGCGCAACAACCGCTGGCGCTGCGGGAGGGCGACCTGCCCCCAGGCCCCTGGCCTCGGCTTGACCCGGCCGCCGCCAAATACCAGCGGGGCCGGCTGCTGGTGATCGCCGGCAGCGCCGCCTACCGGGGCGCCGCCGCCCTCGCCCTGCAGGGGGCCAGCGCCAGCGGCTGCGGCAGCCTGCGGGCCGCCCTGCCGGAGCCGGTGGCCCAGGGGTTGTGGAGCCTGCAGCCGCAGGTGGTGCTCAGCGCCGCCCTGCCCGACAACAGCCACGGCGGCCTCCGGCTTGAAGCCCTGCCCGATGGGGCCCTGGAGCGCCTGGATGCGGTGGTGCTGGGGCCAGGGCTGGGGCCGGAGGGCCCCGATGGCAGCGAAGCCGGCGCGTGGGCGCGCCTGCAGGCCTTCCCCGGCCTGCTGCTGCTGGATGCCGATGGGCTCAACCGCTTGGCGGCCCGCGATCCCCTGGCCTGGCTGCGGGGGCGGGCCGGCCCCACCTGGCTCACGCCCCATGGGGGCGAATTCGGCCGGCTGTTCCCGCCGTGGGCGGATCAGCCGCCCCTGGAGGCGGCCCGCCACGCCGCCGAGCAGGCCTCCGGCACCCACCCCTGCAGCCTGCTGCTCAAGGGGGCCCGCACCGTGGTGGCGGCCGCCGATGGCCGCCGCTGGCAGCTCGCCCAGGCCAACCCCGCGGCGGCCCGCACCGGCCTCGGCGACGTGCTGGCGGGCTACGCCGGCGGCCTGGGGGCGCGGGGCCTGGCGGCGGGCACGGGCGCCGATGCGGCGCTGCTGGCCCTGGCGGCCCTCAGCCACGCCTGCGCCGGCGGCGCGGCCGTTCAGCAACGGGGTGCCGGCGGCGCCACCGCCATGGCGGTTGCCGAAATGTTGTGCGCAATCACGCAATCAACATAAAGATCCTCAAGAGTGCGTCACGAAAAACACACGCAATCACATGAGTCTCAGCATTTGTGTGTGGTTTTGCTGCCGAAAGCTGAAGCGTGTCTGAAGGCACTGCTGTTTTGACAAAACACGTAGGACAGTTCTCCAACTTTCCGGCATGGGCTCATGAGCGCCACAGGCCTATCCGCCAGCAGCGCCAGTCGAAGGCGCAGCAGCGATCCCATTAGTTGGTATCTCTCCACCATCGGCCGCGTTCCCCTGCTGACGCCGGCGGAAGAGATCGAATTAGGCAATCAAGTGCAAGCCATGATGCGGCTTGTTGAAGACAATCGCGAAGCCGAGTACAGCGATCAGGAGAAGCGCACGATTCGTTTAGGCCGCCGCTCCAAGGAGCGGATGATGAAAGCCAACCTGCGCCTGGTGGTCAGCGTTGCCAAGAAATATCAGGGCAAAGGTCTGGAATTGCTGGACTTGATTCAGGAGGGATCCCTGGGTCTGGAGCGGGCGGTGGAGAAGTTCGACCCCACCCGGGGTTACAAGTTCTCCACCTACGCCTTCTGGTGGATCCGCCAGAGCATGACCCGGGCCATCGCCTGCCAGTCGCGCACGATTCGCCTGCCGGTGCACCTGGCGGAGCGGCTCACCGCCGTGCGCAAAGTGAGCCTGGATCTGGCCCACAAGTTGGGGGCCATGCCCAGCCGCAAGGAAATCGCCGAGGCGATGGAGATGCCGATCGAGGAGCTCGACAGCCTTCTGCGCCAGGCCCTCACCACCTCCAGCCTCGACGCCCCGGTGAACGGGGAGGAGGGCCGCAGCTTCCTCGGCGATCTGATCGCCGACAACAGCCACGCGGAACCCCTGGAGCAGGTGGAGCGCAGCATCCACCACGAGCAACTGGGCCGTTGGCTCAGCCACCTCACCGACCAGGAACGCCAGGTGCTGGAGCTGCGCTTCGGCCTCGAGGGGGAGGAGCGCCACACCCTGGCGGAGATCGGCCGCATGCTGGACGTCTCCCGCGAGCGGGTGCGTCAGGTGGAGCTGAAGGCCCTGCGCAAACTGCGGCACCTCACCCGCAGAATGCCCACAGCGATGTGAAGCCGCTGCCCTGAGGCCGCCCCTCGTCTACCACCCGGCCTACTCGGCACCGCTGCCCAGCAGCCATCGCTTTCCGATGGCCAAATTCCGCCTGCTGCATCAGCTCTTGCTGGATCAGGGGCTGGCCCAGCCGCAGCAGGTGGTGCAGCCCCTGCCGGTGCCGCGGCGCTGGCTGGAGCTGGTGCACCAGCGGCGCTACCACCAGGCCTTTGCCCGCGGTGAGCTCAGCCCCAGCGAGCAGCGGCGCATCGGCCTGCCCGCCACCGCCCCCCTGGTGCAGCGCACCTGGCTGGCGGTGGGGGGCACGGTGCTCACCGCGCGGCTGGCCCTGCACCACGGCCTGGCCTGCCACCTGGCGGGGGGCACGCACCATGCCTTCCCCAGCCATGGCAGCGGCTTCTGCATCTTCAACGACTGCGCCGTGGCCGCCCGGGTGCTGCTGGAGGAGGGGGCCGTGCAGCAGCTGATGGTGATCGACCTGGACGTGCACCAGGGGGATGCCACCGCCGCCATCTTTGCGGAGGAGCCACGGGTGTTCACCGTGTCGGCCCACTGCGCCAGCAACTTCCCGCTGCACAAACAGCACAGCGACGTCGACCTGCCCCTCGCCGATGGACTCGGGGATGACGACTACCTCCTCGCCGTGGGGGATCGCATCCCCGAGCTGCTGGATCAGGTGCGGCCCCAGCTGGTGCTCTACAACGCCGGCGTGGATCCCCACCACAGCGACCGCCTGGGGCGCCTCAACCTCAGCAACGCCGGGCTGCTGCAGCGGGATCGGCTGGTGCTGGATGCCTGCCTACGGCGCAGCATCCCCGTGGCCACCGTGATCGGCGGGGGCTATGACGCGCTGCATCCCCTGGTGGAACGCCACAGCCTGGTCTTCCGGGCCGCCTTCGAGCAAGCCCGGCTGCACGCGCTGTAGGGGGCTGATCAGTCTTCCGCCCAGATGTAGCGGGTGAGCTCCTCGGCCTTGGGCTCGGGAGCCGCCAGGGCGAACTCCACGCAATCGGCCACCTCGGCATCGATCTCTTTGTCGATCGCCTTGAGCTCATCGGCGTTGGCGAGGTTGTGCTCGATCAGATGGGCCGCTAGGCGCTTGATCGGATCGCGCTGCGCCCAGAACTCCTTCTCCGCTTCGGCCCGCAGCTCATCGGGGTCCGCCAGGGAGTGGCCGCGGAAGCGGTAGGTGAGGCACTCCAGCAGGGTGGGGCCTTCGCCGGCACGGGCCCGCTCGATGGCCCGCTGGGCGGCACCGCGCACCGCCAGCACATCCATGCCGTCCACCTCCTCACCGGCCATGCCGAAGGCGGCGGCCTTACGCCAGATCTCGGGATCGCTGGTGGCGCGGTTGTGGTCCATGCCGATGGCCCACTTGTTGTTCTCCACCACGAACAGGATCGGCAGCTTCCAGAGGGCCGCCATGTTCAGGCATTCGTAGAACTGGCCGATGTTGCAGGTGCCGTCACCGAAGAAGGCGGCGGTCACCGCATCGCTGCTGGCGTCCCCCAGGGCATCGCGCTTGTAGCGGCTGGTGAAGGCCGCCCCCAGGGCCACCGGGATGCCCTCGCCGATGAAGGCGTAGCCCCCCAGCAGGTGGTGTTCCTTGGAGAACAGGTGCATCGAGCCGCCACGGCCCTTGCTGCAACCGGTTTCCTTGCCGAACAGCTCACTCATCACCTCGCGGGCCGGCACCCCGCAGCTGAGGGCGTGCACGTGGTCGCGATAGGTGCTGCAGAACCAGTCGTGCTGCATCTTCATGGCCTTGATCACCCCTGTGCTCACGGCCTCCTGGCCGTTGTAGAGGTGAACGAAGCCAAACATCTTGCCCCGGTAGTACATCTCGGCGCACTTGTCTTCGAAGCGCCGGCCCAGGACCATGTCGCGGTAGAGCAGCAGGCCCTCATCCCGGCTCACCACCGCGGGGGTCGAGGGATAGAGGTTGAGCAGACGCTCAGCGTGCAGGCCGACGGCGTTCTGGTCGGCGGAGCAGGCGGGGGCACCGCTTTCGGCAACACCCTGACCGAGTCCAGCCTGGCCGAGATCTGCCTGTGTCATGCGCGCGCTCCGGCGGTCCGGGGACTCTGATGCTGCCGTGACTGTACGGGGTCCATCACCAAACGGTGTCGCAAACAAGGCCAAAACCGCAGACCCTGCCTACAGTCCAGCCCTTGGAGAACGCCCCGGCTTGGACCTGCCGATCGACCATTTCCGCCTGCTGGGTGTCAGCCCCACCACCGACGGAACCACGGTGCTGCGCACCCTGCAGCAACGGTTGGATCGGGCCCCCGACCAGGGCTTCACCCTCGACACCCTGCAGGCCCGGGCCGACCTGCTGCAGGCCTCGGCGGATCTGCTCAGCGACGAGGAGCGCCGCCAGGCCTACGAACGGGAGCTCACCAGCATTGCCGCCAGCGCCAACGGCGCCATCGCCGCCCTGGAGATCCCCCCCTCCAAGGAGGTGGCCGGACTGCTGCTGTTGCTGGAGGCTGGCCAGGCCCAGGAAGCCTTTGAGGCCGCCAGCCGTGGGCTGCAACCGCCCCAGGCCCCAGCGCTGGGCAGCAGCCGCGAGGCCGACCTGAGCCTGCTGGCCGGGCTGGCCTGCCAGGGGGCCGCCGCCGAATGCCGCGAGCAACGGCGTTATGAGGCCTCGGCCCGCCTGCTGCAGCAGGGGCTGCAACTGCTGCAACGCATGGGGCAGCAGCCCGAGCAGCGGCGCCGGCTCGAGCACGACCTGCAGACCCTGCTGCCCTATCGGGTGCTGGACCTGATCAGCCGTGACCTCTCCGCCCAGGCGCCCCGCCAGGAGGGCATCGCCCTGCTGGAGCGCCTGGTGCAGCAGCGGGGCGGCCTGGAGGGGAACAACGACCCCGACTTCCCCGCCGAGGAATTTCAACCCTTCTTCAAACAGATCCGCCAGTTCCTCACGGTGCAGGAACAGGTGGATCTGTTCGACCGCTGGGCCGCGGCCGGCTCCGCCACCGCCGAGTTTCTGGCCAGCTTTGCCCTCACCGCCGCCGGTTTCGTGCAGCGCAAACCGGAGCGGATCCTGGCGGCCCTGCAACGGCTGCAGGTCAGCGGCCAGGCGGGCATGGAGGTGGTGCAGGCCTGCCAGCAGCTGCTGCTGGGGCAGGTGGAGGAGGCCCAGGCCCTGTTCGAGGCCGGCGCCGACGCCGACCTGCGGGCCTGGGCTGCGCAACAGGGGGATGAGCCCCTCGCCGCCCTCTGCGCCCATTGCCGCGACTGGTTGAGCACCGAAGTGCTGCCGGGCTTCCGCGACATCGATGCGGAGGCCGACCTCGACGCCTGGTTCGCCGACCGCGATGTGCAGGCCTACATCGACCAGCAAGACCGCATCCACGGCCGCCAGCGCAGCGCCGCCGAAACCAGCCCCAGCACCAACCTCGGGGCCGCCTGGCCCGATGTTTCGCTGATGCCACCCCTGGCGGAGGCCGAAGGGCTCGACACCGGCTCCGCCGGGGCCGCGACCGATGACGAGGACGCCGGCGACGACGACGACGACCTCTGGGATGGGCCGCTGTGGAGCTGGCCGCAGTGGAGCTGGCCCCAGTGGCAGCCGCCGGCCCTGAGGCTGCCCAGCCTGAGCAACCCGCTGGAGGCCCTGCCCGCGCTGCCGCGGCCCGATCTGGCGGCCTGGCCCCGCTGGGGCCTACCGGCCGGCGCCGCCGTGGTGGTGGCCGCGGGGCTGGGGGGATGGCTGCTGCTGCGACCCCGGGCCGAGCAGGTGAAGCCCCTGCCGGTGCAGCCGGTGGAGCAGCCGGCCGCCAAACCCGCGGCACCGGTGATCCAGCCCGCCGTGCCGCTCACCGCCGCCGACCCCAGCGATGCCCAGCTGCAGCGCCTGCTGGAGGCTTGGCTGGCCGCCAAGGCGGCCCTGCTGGCGGGTGGGCCCGCTGAGCAACCCCTGGAGGCCATCGCCCGGCCCCTGCCGGTGCAGCGGCTGCAGGAGCAGGTGCGCGCCAACGCCGCCGCAGGCGCCAGGGAAACCGTGAGCGCCACCGTCACCGGGCTGCGCAGCCTGGAGCGCAGCCCCCAGCGCATCGCCGTGGAGGCCACGCTCACCTACAGCGACCGGCGCACCGGCAGCGACGGCAACCTGCTCAGCCAGACCCCCAGCACCACCCTGCGCAACGTGTATGTGTTTGCGCGCGATGGCGAGCAGTGGCGGCTGGCGGCCTTCCGCCCCAGCCCCTGAATCCCCCCGACTGGGGCGACTTTTTACGATCAACGCTCTGCGGGCCAGCCCCCGCGCGCTGAGCCCTCCGCCGCACCGCCATGTTCGACGAGCTTTCCCAACGGTTTGAAGAGGCCGTCAAAAACCTGCGCGGCCAGGGGGAGATCAGTGAATCCAACATCGACGGTGCCCTGAAGGATGTGCGCCGCGCCCTGCTGGAGGCCGATGTGAGCCTGCCGGTGGTGCGCGACTTCGTGGACGAGGTGCGCAAGAAGGCCCTGGGCGCCGAGGTGGTGCGCGGCATCAGCCCGGATCAGAAGTTCATCCAGGTGGTGCACGAGCAGCTGGTGGAGACCATGGGCGGCGAGAACGCGCCCCTGGCCGCCGGCGGCAAACCCGGCGAGCCCTCCGTGGTGCTGATGGCGGGCCTGCAGGGGGCGGGCAAAACCACCGCCACCGCCAAGTTGGGCCTGCACCTCAAGGAGCAGGGGCGCAAAGCCCTGCTGGTGGGGGCGGACGTCTACCGCCCGGCCGCCATCGAGCAGCTGCGCACCCTGGGGGGCCAGATCGGGGTGGAGGTGTTCAGCCTCGGCACCGAGGCCAAACCGGAGGACATCGCCGCCGCCGGCATCGCCAAGGCCCGCGAGGAGGGCTTCGACACGGTGCTGGTGGACACCGCCGGTCGCCTCCAGATCGACACCGGGATGATGGAGGAGATGGTGCGGATCCGCGAAGCCGTGCAGCCCGACGAGGTGCTGCTGGTGGTGGATTCGATGATCGGTCAGGAGGCCGCCGAACTCACCCGCGCCTTCCATGAGCAGGTGGGCATCACCGGCTCCGTGCTCACCAAGCTCGACGGCGATTCCCGCGGCGGCGCCGCCCTCTCGATCCGCAAGGTGAGCGGTGCCCCGATCAAGTTCATCGGCACCGGCGAGAAGGTGGAGGCGCTGCAGCCCTTCCACCCCGAGCGGATGGCCAGCCGCATCCTCGGCATGGGTGATGTGCTCACCCTCGTGGAGAAGGCCCAGAAGGAGGTGGAACTGGCGGATGTGGAGCGCATGCAGCAGAAGCTGCAGGAAGCCACCTTCGACTTCTCCGACTTCGTGCAGCAGATGCGCCTGATCAAGCGTATGGGCTCCCTCGGCGGCCTGATGAAGCTGATCCCGGGGATGAACAAGATCGACGACGGCATGCTCAAGCAGGGCGAAGAGCAGCTCAAGAAGATCGAGGCGATGATCAGCTCCATGACCGAAGCGGAGCGGCGCAACCCCGATCTGCTGGCGGCCCAGCCCTCGCGGCGGCGGCGGATCGCCGGCGGCAGCGGCCACACCCCGGCGGATGTGGACAAGGTGCTCCAGAACTTCCAGCAGATGCGGGGGTTCATGCAGCAGATGACCCGCGGCGGCGGCATGCCGGGCATGGGGGGCTTCCCCGGCATGGGCGGCATGGGGGGTTTCCCCGGCGGCATGCCCGGGATGCCGGGGATGCCCGGCATGGGTGGGGGCGCGGCCCCCGGCGGTCGCGGCACGGGCGGTGGCCTGCCCAAGGCCCCGAAACCCGCCAAGAAGCGCAAGGGGTTCGGCGAGCTCTGAGGGGGGTGACCCCGAAGAGTATTGTGGTCGTTTGGCGCGACGATTCAGCCGGGTGACCCCTGCTGCACGGCGCCGCCCCTATCCAGTCAGCAAGGCAAGGCCACAATGATCAAGCTCCGCCTGAAGCGGTTCGGCAAGAAGCGGGAAGCGAGCTTCCGCCTGGTGGCTTGCAACAGCACCTCCCGCCGCGACGGCCGTCCCCTCGAGGAGCTGGGCTTCTACAACCCCCGCACCAAGGAGACCCGGCTCAACACCGAGGCCATCCGCGCCCGCCTGGCCCAGGGTGCCCAACCCACCGACACCGTGCTGACCCTGCTGGAGCGCGGCGGCCTGGTGGAGAAGAGCGTGCGTGCCTCCGTGGTGGTGGGCCAGAAGAAGCAAACCGCCCTGCGCGAAGCCGCTGCGAAACAGGCCGCCAAGGAAGCCGCTGAAGCCAAGGCTGCTGAGGCCAAAGCCGCCGCCGAAGCCAAGGCCGCTGAAGCCGCTGCTGCTGCCGCCGCTGCCGAGGCCCCCGCTGACGACGCCAGCTCCGAAGCCACCGAAGCCTGAGGCCCTGCCCCATGGCCGGGGCTGACACCCTCAGCAGCTTCCAGATCGACCTGCCGGACCAGGACGCCGCCCTGGCCCTGGCGGGCGAAGCGGAATCCACCCTGCATCGCCTCGAGGCGCTCACCGGCGCTTCGCTGGTGTTGCGGGGTTTGTGTTTGCAGCTGCGGGGCCGCCCCAACCAGCTGGAGCGGGCTGCGGGCCTGGTGGAGCTGCTGCGCCCGCTGTGGGAGGAGGGGCAGGCCGTCACCCAGGTGGACGTGCAGACGGCCCTCACGGCCCTCGACACCGGCCGCGGCGAAGAGCACCAACAGCTGGGGCAGCAGGTGCTCGCCCGCAGCCAGAGCGGCAAGCTGCTGCGGCCGCGCACCCTGAAGCAAAAGGCCTACGTGGAAGCCATCGAGCGCCACGACCTCACCCTGGCCCTCGGCCCCGCCGGCACCGGCAAAACCTTCCTGGCGGCGGTGCAGGCGGTGCGGGCCCTGCAGGAACGGCGCGTGGAGCGGCTGATCCTGACCCGCCCCGCCGTGGAGGCGGGGGAACGGCTGGGGTTCCTGCCCGGCGACCTGCAGCAGAAGGTGGACCCCTACCTGCGGCCCCTCTACGACGCCCTGCACACCCTGCTGGGGCAGGAGCGCACCACCGCCCTGATCGAGAAGAACGTGATCGAAGTGGCCCCCTTGGCCTACATGCGCGGCCGCACCCTGGCCGATGCCTTCGTGATCCTCGATGAGGCCCAGAACACCACCCCAGCCCAGATGCGCATGGTGCTCACCCGCCTGGGGGAGGGCTCGCGCATGGTGGTCACGGGAGATCCCACCCAGATCGACCTACCCCCCAACCAGCTCAGCGGCCTGATCGAAGCCGCCCAGGTGCTGCAGGGGGTGGAGGGGGTGGCCATCTGCCAACTCACCGCCGCCGATGTGGTGCGCCACCCCCTGGTGCAGCGGTTGGTGAACGCCTACGCCAGCCGCGACGCCGTGCGCCAGAGCAATCGGCCCCGATAGGGGGATCCGCACCCCGCCCCGTCGGGCCCATCCCCCGCAACCGCAAAACCGCTGGCAGGATGGGGTGAGTCATCCCACCTGAGCCATGCCGGCCAGCAGCAATTTCCAGGAGGCCATCCGCGAGGCGCAATACGGCGCCCTCGTCGGCCCCAACGTGGTGAACAAGGCCCTGCCCTACGTGGGCGGCGGCATGGTGCTCACCGCCGGTGGCGTGATGGGCGGCCTGGCCCTGATGGCCAGCAACCCCGCCGGCTTCATGCCCCTGTTCTGGGTGGCCCTGATCGGCAACTTCGTGCTGTTCTTCGTGGCCCAGAACGTGGCCCTGAAGGGCAACAACAGCACCGCCCTGCCCCTGCTCACCGCCTACAGCCTGCTCACCGGTTTCACCCTGAGCGGCATCGTGGCCATGGCCATCGGCACCGCGGGCATCGGCGCCATCGGCACCGCCGCCCTGGCCACCGGCATCACCTTCGTGGCCGCCTCCGTGATGGGGCGCCGCATGAGCGACAGCGTCGGCCAGGCCCTCAGTGGAGCCGTGGGCCTGGGCATCCTCGGCCTGGTGATTGCCATGCTCGTGCAGATCGTGGGCGGCCTGTTCGTGCCGGGCTTCGGCAGCGGCGGCTTCGAGCTGCTGATCGCCGGCTTCGGCACCGTGCTGTTCGTGGGTGCCGCCTTCGTGGACTTCTACACGATGCCCCGCACCTACAGCGACGACCAATACCTGGCCGGCGCCCTGGGGATGTACCTCACCTACATCAACCTGTTCATCTTCATCCTGCGCCTGATCATTGCCCTCAACGGCGGCGGCCGCCGCGAGTGAAGCCCGCGTTCATGGCCTCCAGCACCCCCCTCGGGGGGTGCTTTTTTTGTGGGCAGCCCTGTGAGGGCTCCCCTCAGCCCTCAGCCACCGCCAGCACCGCCTCGGCGATCCGTGCCCGCTGCTCGGCGTCGTAGCCCCAGCGCTCGAGGAAGGCCACGTCCTCCCCGTCACCGGCGGTGGCCGCCAGCAGGGTTTCCAGCCGGGTCTTCACCGCCTCCGGCTCCAGCAGCCGCAGCAGCTCGGTGCAGCGCTGCTGCACCCGCTCCGATCCCGCCTGCTGGCCGGCATCGCCGCTGCGGCCGTGGTGCAGGGCCATGGCGGTGCTCATGGCCAGGTTGCGGGCGCTGAGATCCACCACCCCCGCACCGCCAGCCCGCAGGGCCAGCACCAGCGGATCCGGCAGGCGGTCCATCAGTGGCGAGTCGCCCGCCAGGGACACCACGAAAAAGCCCCGGGCCCCATCACGGCTGGCCACCAGTTCCGCCACACGATCCGCCAGCACCTCATCGCTGAGCTCGCCGTGCTCCCACAGCTGCAGCCACTGGGCGGTGATCTCCATGGCCTGCTGGAAGCTGGGCTCGAGGGGCGCGGTCTGGGGGTCGGTCATCGGGGGAACGGCGTGCTGCCAAGGTGAGGTTATGGAGCCGAGCCCCCCCAGCGATTCCCTGCCGCCCTTCCCGGAGCTGGCGGATCTGCCGGCTGAGGCGATGGCGGGCGGCCTGGCGCTGGGGCAGAGCCCGCCGGGATTCCGATCGGGGTTCGTGGCCCTGGTGGGGCGCCCCAACGTGGGCAAGTCCACCCTGCTCAACCAACTGGTGGGGGAGAAGGTGGCGATCACCTCCCCCGTGGCCCAGACCACCCGCAACCGGCTGCGGGCCATCCTCACCACTCCGGAGGCCCAGCTGGTGCTGGTGGACACCCCCGGCATCCACAAGCCCCATCACCTGCTGGGGGAGCGGCTGGTGCAGAGCGCCCGGGTGGCCATCGGCGAAGTGGATCAGGTGTTGCTGCTGGTGGATGGCAGCCAACCGGCCGGCCGCGGCGACGGCTTCATCGTGGAACTGCTGGCCCGCACCAACCGCCCGGTGCAGGTGGCCCTCAACAAACACGACCTGGTGGACCCGCAGCAGGCCGCCGCCCTGGAGGCCAGTTACCGCGAGCTGGCGCCCGACTGGCCGCTGCACCCGGTGAGCGCCCTCAGCGGCGATGGCACCGCAGCGCTGGTGGCGGCCCTGGCGGCCAGCCTGCCGGAGGGGCCGCACCTCTACCCGGCCGATGCCGTGAGCGATCAGCCGGAGCAGCTGTTGCTGGCGGAGCTGATCCGCGAGCAGGTGCTGGAGCACACCCGTGAGGAGGTGCCCCACTCGGTGGCGGTGCAGATCGAGCGCATCGTGGATGACGGGCCCCGCACCGCCGTGCTGGCCACCGTGCTGGTGGAGCGCAGCAGCCAGAAGGGGATCCTGATCGGCAAAGGGGGCAGCATGCTGCGCCAGATCGGCAGCGGCGCCCGGCTGCAGATGCAGAAACTGATCGACGGCCCGGTGTACCTGGAGCTGTTCGTGAAGGTGGTGCCCAACTGGCGCCGCAGCGCCAGTCGCCTGGCGGAGCTGGGCTATCGGGGCGACTGAGACGGGCGACTGAGAGAATCGCCCCATGAGCGAGTCCAGCCCCGACTTTCCCCCCACCAGCATCGCGGCGTTTCTGCGCTGCTGCGCCGGCGAATGGATGGGCCTGCGCAGCCGCTTCGCCCCCAGCGACGGCCCCGAGGCGGGTGAGGGGGATGAGTGGCACACCAGCGAGCGCGGCGAGCTGTTGGTGGCCTTCCTGGAGCCGGCCGACGCCGGCAGCGTGGGGGGCCTGAGCGTGGGACCCAAGGGGGAACCGCCCCGGCGTCTGCTGTTCAGCGCCGATGGGGAGCTGCAGGCGGGGGATCAGCGGGGCCGCTGGCAGCTGTGGCCCGACGGCAGCCTGGAACTGGTGCTGAGCCAGGGGGAGGGGGAACTGCGGGAGCGCATCTGGTTCAACAAGCCCAACCTGCGGCTGCGCAGCACCCTGGAGCAACGGGCCGACGGCAGCCTGGGGCGGGCCAGCTTCAGCTCCGAGATCCGCCGCGTCAGCCGCCCGGCGGCCTGAGCCATGCCGCCCACCAGCCTGCGCCTCGATGTGGTGAGCCTGGCCCCGGAGGCCCTCACCCCCCTGCTGGAGCTCGGGGTGATCGGGCGGGCCTTCAAAGCGGGCATCGCCGAGCTGCACCTGCACAACCCGCGCGATTACGCCACTGACCGCTACCGCAAGGTCGACGATGAGCCCTACGGCGGCGGTGCCGGCATGGTGCTCAAGCCGGAACCGGTGTTCGCCGCGGTGGAGGCGATCCCGGCGTTACCGCGGCGGCGGGTGCTGCTGATGAGCCCCCAGGGCCAGCCGCTGCAGCAGGCCGACCTGCGCCGTTGGGCCACGGACTGCGACCAACTGGTGTTCCTCTGCGGCCACTACGAGGGCTTCGATGAACGCATCCGCAGCCTCGCCGATGAGGAGGTGTCGATCGGGGATTTCGTGCTCACCGGCGGGGAGCTGCCGGCGGCGGTGATCATCAACGGCGTGGTGCGGCTGCGGCCCGGCACCGTGGGCACCGAAGCCTGCCTGGAGGAGGAGAGCCACAGCAGCCTGCTGCTGGAGCACCCCCACTACACCCGCCCGGCGGAGTTCCGCGGCATGGCGGTGCCGGAGGTGCTGCGCAGCGGCGACCACGGCGCCATCGCCCGCTGGCGGCTGCAGCAACAGCAGCAACGCACGCAGGCCCGCCGCCCCGACCTCTACGCCCGCTGGCGGGCCGGGCAGGACGCCTCCACCTAGGGTCTGAGGCCGGCAGCGCTCCCCGCCCCATGCAGCTCCGCATCGGCAACGGCTACGACATCCACCGCCTGGTGCCGGGCCGGCCACTGATCCTGGGGGGGCAGCGGCTCGAGCATCCCGAGGGGCTCGGCCTCGATGGCCACAGCGATGCCGATGTGCTGGTGCACGCCGTGATGGATGCGCTCTTGGGGGCCCTCTCCCTGGGGGACATCGGCAAGTACTTCCCCCCCGATGATCTGCAATGGAAGGGGGCCGACAGCCTGGTGCTGCTGGAGCAGGTGGTGGCCCTGGTGGCCGAGCGGGGTTGGCGGGTGAGCAACCTGGATACGGTGGTGATCGCCGAGCGCCCCAAGCTCAAGCCCCACATCGAGGCCATGCGCGCCGCCATCGCCTCCCGCATGGGGCTGCAGCCGGATCAGGTGGGGGTCAAGGCCACCACCAACGAACGGCTCGGCCCGGAAGGGCGGGAAGAGGGCATCGCCTGCCACGCTGTCGCGCTGCTGCAGCAGCCATGAGCCGGCGTGCGCTGGCTAGGTTTCTAGCCCTTGGGCTGGTGCTGCTGATGCTGCTGAGCGGCCATCCGGATGTGGCGATCGCCGAGCAGCAGCTCCCTGGTGGCAGCTTTGAAGTGGCCGTGGTGGAGCACCTGCGGGTGAAGGTGCCGGCGGAAGCACGCCAGGCCTGGCTGGAGGCGGAACGCGGCAGCTGGGAGCCCTGGCTGGCCCAGCAGCCGGGGTTCCTGGGGCGCGATCTGCTCTGGGACCCCGACCGCGAGGAGGGCACCCTGCTGATCCGCTGGGCCAGCCGGGCCCAATGGAAAGCCATTCCCCTCGCCGAGGTGGAGGCGGTGCAGGAGCGCTTTGAGCAGCTGGCCCGCGAGGCCACCGGCACCCGCCAGGGCAACCCCTTCCCGCTGGTGTTTGAAGGCGAACTGCAACCGGCCGCATGAGCGAGCAGGCCCGCCTTGATCTGCAGCGGCGCCAGCGGCTGGGGATGGTGGAGGCCATCTGGGGGGAGCACAAAACCGCCGCCCAGATCGCCGCGATCCTGGTGCGACTTCAGGCCCATGGGGAACCGGCCCTCGCCACCCGGGTGGACGCCGCCAAGGCGGCGGCGGTGTCGGAGCTGCTGGCGGCGGAGCCAACCACGGCGCCGCTGCTGCCGCAGCTGCAACATCACCCCGAGGCCCGCGGCCTCAGCCTGGGGGAGCCCCTGGCAGCGCGGCCGGCGCTGGGCAGCGTGGTGGTGCTGAGCGGCGGCACCAGCGACCTGCCGGTGGCGGCCGAAGCCCAGTTAGCACTCACGTGGCATGGCATCGCCAGCGAGCTGCTGCTGGACGTGGGGGTGGCGGGGCTGCACCGGCTGCTGAACCAGCTGGAGCGCCTGCAGGCGGCCCGGGTGCTGATCGCCTGCGCCGGTATGGAGGGGGCCCTGCCCACGGTGCTGGCGGGCCTGGTGCCGCAACCGGTGATCGGCGTGCCGGTGAGCGTGGGCTATGGGGTGAGCGCCGGCGGCCAGGCGGCCCTGCACGGGATGCTGGCCAGCTGCGCCCCGGGGCTCACGGTGGTGAACATCGACAACGGCTACGGCGCCGCCATGGCGGCCCTTCGGATCCTCAGCAGTGGGGCCGCAGCGGCGTCGTAGCGGGACGGTCCAGCTCCAGCACCGCCTCCACCCAGAGCTGCATCGAACGGGGCAACCGCCGTTGTTCGTAGCGATCCAGCGCCTCCATCAGCACGGGTGTGTTGACCCACTGGGGAGAGCGAGGCGCCACGGCGAACAACGCAGGTGAGCCGCAGTGTGGAGAGGCTGAGGGGGGTTGGCAAGGGGCTGGCGCCCAATCTGCCGCACAGCTTCAACGATGGCCGCTGCGGCGCCCCAGCCACTCCAGTTCACGGGCCCGTTCTTCGCTTTCCACCTGGTTCAGGCGACCCAGCAGGGCCTCGAGGTCACTGCCCGCCAACTCCCCGTTCTCAAGCCATTGCATGGCTCGGGGTTCAGGGCGAGGCAGGGAGGCGGACACGCTAACGAACAATGTTCCGGCCACCCTACAAATCGATCACCCCAGCAACAGCAACCGCTGCACAGTTGGAGCGAAAGAGTTTCTTTAATTCTGCGAATCTTGAGCAAATCGAAAGGCCGGCAGTGGTGCCATCGGCCTTGCGATCACAGATGGCTGAGATCGGGGTAGGCGGTGATCAGCTCATCGGCGCTCAGCACCTCGCCGGCCCCCTCCGGCTGCCAGATCACCTCCAGGGCCAGCAGCTGATCGGAGGGCACCGACCCCAACAGCCGCAGGGCCTCGCGCAGCTCCTCGGAGCCGGTCACCGGCTTTAGCGGCACGCGGCCGCGGCTGGCCACCAGCAGGGTCACGGCGATGTAATCGCTGGTGGCATCGCTATCCCCCACGGCCCCCTCCGTCGCCTGGCTGACGCGGCCGGCCACGTTGCTGGTGAGTTCACTGCGCAGCTTGCTGCGCTCGGTCATCGACAGGCGGTTGAATGTGGACTCCGCCGAAGCGAAGGGCACCTGGCCCACCTCGGCGTTGGCGTAGACCCACAGGTCGGGATGGCGCAGCAGCGCCAGGGTGCTCTCCTGCAGCACCCGCTGCAGGCCGCTGCTGCTGCCGGTATCGGCCTGGCCCGCCAGGGTGCGCAGATCCTGCTGCAGCTCCCGGGCGGAGGCCAGCAGACCCACCTGCAGCTGGGCGATGGCCACGGGCCCATCGGCCTGGGGCCGATCCAGATCGCCGCCCCGCAGACCGGCGGGTAGGGCCTGGCCACCGCCACCGCCGCCCCGAACGGCATTCACCAGCAGGCCCACCACGGCCATCAGCACCAGGAAGCCGAACAGGCCGCCACCGCCGAAGAAGAAAGGAACGATGAACGGAAACCCGAGGCCGCCACCGAATCCACCGCCATAGCCGCGCTGCACACCACCGCCGTAACCGCCGCCATAGCTGCCGCGGTAGCCACCGCCATAGCTGCGGGGCATCGAGGGGGCGGAGCGGAAGCTGCCGCCGCCAATGCGCCCACCGCTGGCGGCAAGGCTGGGCTGGGGCAGGGCCAGCAGCACACCGAGCACGGCCGTGAGCAGGGCCGGCAGCATCAGGCCACTGATCAGCGGTCTGATCAGGCGACGCAACACCGGGGTTGGGGTCTGGGAGGGCAACGCCGGGCTCCACAGGGCCGAAAGATGGCCAGAAATCTAGGAACCACCACCCACGATGGTGACCACCTCCAAACCATCGGCTTCCCGTACCGGCTGCCCACTCCAGTGCTGGCGGGGCAGGATCGTGCCGTTGAACTCCACCACCACCAGCTGGGGGCGGTAGCCCAGGTGCTCCAGCAGTTGCTGCAGGCTGAGGCCGGCCGGGCAGCGGCGGGGCTCCCCATTGAGCTGGATGGTGATCAACGCCGTGCTCATCGGTGCAGAAGCTGCAGCAGCTCGCGGCTGGCGGCCTCCGGATCCGCCGCCTCGGTAATCGCCCGCACCACCGCCACCCGCTCAGCCCCGGCGGCCTGCACCGCCGCCAGGCTGCCGGCATCGATGCCACCGATGGCAAAAAAGGGAATCGGGCTCTCGGCGGCGGCCTGGCGCACGTACGCGAGCCCCACCGGCTCACGGCCGGGCTTGGTGGGGGTGGCATTCACCGGCCCCACACCCACGTAATCGCAGCCATCGGCCACCGCCTGCTGCAGCTGGGGCAGGGCGTGGGTGCTGCGGCCGATCAGCTTCTCGGGCCCCAGCAGCCGACGGGCCAGGGCCGGCGGCAGATCCCCCTGACCCAGATGCACCCCATCGGCATCCACCGCCAGGGCAATGTCGATGCGGTCGTTGACCACAAACAGCGCCCCATGGCGGCTGCACAGCTGCCGCAGCGCCTGGGCCTGCCCCAGGCGCACCGCATCGGTGAGCGGCTGGCCATCGGGCCCCAGGCTTCCCTCCTTGGCGCGGTACTGCACCAGGCGCACGCCGCCCCGCAGGGCCGCCTCCACCAGCGGCTCCAGCTGCGGCGATGGGCTGGTGATCAGATACAGCCGGCACTGGCGCAGCAGCTGGCGGCGGCCATCACCGCCGCGGCCGGCCCGCAGCAGTTCCACCTCCAGGTCGTAGAGGGCGTAGCGAATGGCGGCCGCCTCCGCCGCCAGCGGATCATCCACCCCCCGGCCGAATTCCTCCAGCACCCGCAGCGCCTCCTGCACCCGGCCGCAGTTGGCCGCCACCACCTGGCTGGGCTGCTGGCGCTGCGCCTGGGCGGGATGGCCAAGGCCGGCGCCCCCATCGCTGGCGGTATGGCGCGCCTGTTTGTAGCGATCGGCATGCAGCACGCCGAGCCGCTGGCGCAGATCCTTCAGCCGCGCCACCAGGTCAGGGCGATCCAGGCCGAAGCGGCACCAGTCCTCCACCACCCGCAGGCCTTCACGGGCGCGGTCGAGGTTGGCGTCCAGGAGACGCCACACCGCCGGTGCGTGGTCAGGGGCAGACATGGCGCAAGGGGAGGGGAGGCAAAACCGAGGGAGCTGCTTAGGGTGTCGGCGACGTGACGGCGACAGGGGCCATGGCTCAGGGTGATTCCGAGAGCCCGATGACGGTGCTGGTCTCAGGAATTCTGCTGCTGGGGGCCATCACCGCCTTCATCGGCTGGGGCCTGAGCAACGCCTACCCCGGCGGCTGAGGCCAGCAACGCCTCAGCCCGATCGGCATCGGCCCCGATCTGGGCCACCAGGCCATCGAGGCTCTCGAACCGCTGCTGGTGCCGCAGCAGCGCCACGGGCTCCACCTGGAGCTCCGCCCCATCGAGCTGCAGCTGGCGCCCCAGCAGATGCACCTCCACCGCCGAGGGGGCGGTGGGATCCACGGTGGGCTGCGGCCCCAGGTTCATCACCCCCGCCAAGCGCTCGCCCCGGTGCCACACCCAGGCGGCATAGACCCCCTCCTGGGGCAGAAATTTGCGACCATCCACCTGCAGGTTGGCGGTGGGCCAGCCCAGTTGGCGGCCCAGGCCGCGGCCCCGCACCACCTGCCCACCGAAGCGGTAGGGGCGCCCCAGCAACGCCGCCGCCTGGGCCAGATCCCCACCCGCCAAGGCCCGGCGGATGCGGCTGCTGCTGAGGCGCTCCTGGCTGTCGGCCAGCATCGGCAACACCTGCACCGCCATGCCGTGGGCGGCGCCGATGCGGCGCAGGGCCTCGGCGTCGCCGCTGCGCCCCTGGCCGAAGCGGAAGTTTTCCCCCACCACCACCAGCCGTGCCCGCAGCTGGGCCACCAGCACCCGCTCCACAAAGGCCTCGGGGCTGAGGGCCGCCAGCTCGGGGGTGAACGGCACCAGCACCAGCTGGCGGATCCCCAGGGGCTCCAGCAGGTGCAGCTTCTCGGCGGGCAGGTCGAGCCGCAGCCGCGGTTCGCCGAACAGCACCTCCCGGGGATGGGGCCAGAAACTCACCACGGTGGGCACCAGCGGCGGTTCGGCGCCCGCCACCGCCGCCGCGATCACCCGGCGGTGGCCCTCGTGCAGCCCGTCAAAACTGCCCAGGGCGATGGCCGTCGGGGTCTGGGCCTGGTCGGGGCGGTGCAGGGGAATCACAGCTGGGCCAGCCCGGGAATCGCCAACAGAACCGCCGCAGGCCTCGCCGGCGGCATCCTCCCATGGCAGCTTTGGGGCCACGCCCGGCGCCCCAACCCCATCCCATGGCCGACCGCCTCGACCTGCAGCTGATCTCCGCCGCCCTGCGGCGCATGGGCTGGGTGCGCTTCTGGGCCCAGCTCGCCCTGGGGGTGGTGGTGATCGGGGTGCTGCTGTTCAACAACATCGGCGGCCGCCTGGCGGCCAATTCCTCCCGCGCCCTGGGGCTGGGCCCCGGCATCTCCCTCACCACCCTGGCCTTCCTGCTGCTGCTGTGGTGCCTGTGGCAGAGCTGGCTGATCGTGCGCTGCGGCCGGGCCCTCAACAGCCCGGTTCGCCCCAGCAAAGGGGAGACGGCGCGGCTGATCAAACGGGGCCTCCTGGCCGACCTGGTGGGGGTGACCCTGGCGGTGATCGGCTACCAATCGATGGCGGGCAGCCTGTTCGTGCAGGCCTCCCAGCAGGTGCCGGGCTTCTTCGGCGCCCAGATCCAGGGGGCGCCGGGCATGGGGGGCCGGGTGGTGGGCCTGCCGATCACCTCGATCGAGATGCTCTCCGTGCTGGGGAACACCCAGGTGCTGTTCGCCCACCTGATCGGCCTGTGGATCAGCCTCTGGCTGCTGCAGCGCATCTACCGCCCCAGCGCCAGCTAGGGGCCCAGCTGCGGCAGGGCGGCGGTGTCACCACGCCAGAACAGCTCCGGCTGCAGCGGCGTCAGCGACACCCCTCCGGCGGCCACATGGGCCACATCGGTGGGCCAGGCGGCGGGTCCCGCCACCTCCGCCTCCAGGTCGTTGGCCACCTCACCAGCGAGCCAGTAATAGGTGCGCCCGCGGGGATCCACCCGCTGCACGAACTGATCGGTGTAGCGGCGCACCGCCTTGCGGCACCAGCGCAGGGGGCCGATCTGCTCCGCCGGCAGCGGCGGCACGTTGAGGTTGAGCAGCAGCCCCTGGGGCCAGCCCCGCTGCAGCATCTGCTCCGCCACATCCAGGGCGATGCGGGCGGCGGGGTCAAAGGCGCGCCACTGGAAATCGGCACTGCTCACCGCCAGGGCCGGCAGGCCTTCAATCGTGCCCTCCATGGCGGCGCTCACGGTGCCGGAATAGAGGGTGTCGGTGCCCAGGTTGGGGCCGTGGTTGATGCCCGAGAGCACCAGGTCGGGCCACTGCTGCAGCAGGGCGAACAGGGCCAACTTGACGCAGTCGCTGGGGGTGCCGCTGCAGGCCCAGGCGGTGACCCCTTCCGCGAACAGCGCATCGGCCCGCTCCGCCCGCAGGGGGGTCTGCAGGGTGAGCCCATGGCCGGTGGCGGAGCGCTCCTGATCCGGGCACACCACGGTGACCTCATGGCCGCGGGCCGCCGCCTCGGCCGCCAGGCTGCGGATGCCCTCGGCGAAGACACCGTCGTCGTTGCTGATCAGGATCCGCACGGCAGCGCTGGCAATGGCCTGAGGCTAGAGGCCGCCTCCTTAGAGTCTGCGATCGCCGGAACACCGTCTTGAGCGCCACCGTCAGCCTGCAGGAGCTCACCGCCCAGCTCGAGCAGCTGGAGGCCCAGGCCGCCGACGCCATCGCCGCGGCCGCCTCCGCCGCAGAGCTCGAGGAGCTGCGGGTGGGGCTGCTGGGCAAGAAGGGCAAGCTCTCGGCGGTGCTGGGGGCCATGGGCAAGCTCCCCGGTGATGAGCGGCCCGTGGTGGGCCAGCGGGCCAACGTGCTCAAGGAGCAGGTGCAGGGGCTGCTGAGCGCCCGGCTGGCGGCGGTGAAGGGGGCCGCCATGGCGGAGCGGATCGCCCGCGAAACCCTCGATGTGACCCTGCCGGCCCGCCACATCCCGGCCGGCCACCGCCACCCGCTGATCAGCACGATCGAGGAGATCGTCGACATCTTTGCGGGCCTCGGCTACCGGGTGGAGGAGGGCCCCGAGATCGAAAGCGATTACTACAACTTCACCGCCCTCAACATCCCGCCCCACCACCCGGCGCGGGACATGCAGGACACCTTTTATCTCTCCGAGACGGAGCTGCTGCGCACCCACACCTCACCGGTGCAGATCCGCCACCTGGAGAACAACCCACCGCCGGTGCGGATCGTGGCCCCGGGGCGTGTGTATCGGCGCGATGCGGTGGATGCCACCCACTCGCCGGTGTTCCACCAGGTGGAGGTGCTGGCCCTTGATGAGGGGCTGGATTTCAGCCACCTGCGCGGCACGGTGACCGCCTTCCTGCAGCAGTTCTTCGGCGACCTGCCGGTGCGCTTCCGGGCCAGCTACTTCCCCTTCACCGAACCCTCCGCCGAGGTGGATGTGCAGTGGCGCGGCCGCTGGCTGGAGGTGATGGGCTGCGGGATGGTCGATCCGGCGGTGCTGGAGGGCCTCGGCATCGATCCGGAGCGCTACAGCGGCTTCGCCGCCGGCCTGGGGGTGGAACGGTTCTGCATGGTGCGCCACGGCATCGACGACATCCGGCGGCTGTTCACCAGCGACCTGCGCTTCCTGGAGCAGTTCTGAGGCCAAAGCGGGCCGCGGCGGCCAGGGCGGGGCGCCCCCCATAAACTCGCCATGCCCCCCGACCGCGATCGGTGCCCTGCGTCGGACTGATCGTTAACGACGGCAAGGACCTGGCCCTGGCCACCGCCGATGCCATCGAGGCCCGCCTGCGGGGGGCCGGCTACGACGTGGTGCGCGCCAGCAGCGCCGGCGGCATGGTGGGCTTCGCCAACCCCGATCAGCACCTGCGCACCCTGGGCCACGCCGCCTGCGTGCCGGCCAACTTCGAGGCGGGCATGGCCATGGCCCTGGTGCTGGGGGGCGACGGCACCGTGCTCTCGGCGGCACGGCAGACGGCACCGATCGACGTGCCGATCCTCACCATCAACACCGGCCACCTGGGGTTCCTGGCGGAGACCTACCTGCCCGCCCTGGAGCAGGCCCTCGATCAGGTGATCAGCGGCGAGTGGACCGTGGAGGAGCGCACCACCCTGGTGGTGAGCGTGATGCGGGGCGAGCAGCGGCGCTGGGAGGTGCTCTGCCTCAACGAAATGGCCCTGCACCGCGAGCCCCTCACCTCGATGTGCCATTTCGAGATCGCCGTGGGGCGCCATGCCCCGGTGGACATCGCCGCCGACGGGGTGATCCTTTCCACCCCCACCGGCTCCACCGCCTATGCCCTCAGCGCCGGTGGCCCCGTGATCACCCCGGACTGCCCGGTGCTGCAGCTCACCCCCATCGCCCCCCATTCCCTCGCCTCCCGGGCCCTGGTGTTCAGCGACCAGGAGCCGGTGACCGTGTTCCCCGCCACACCGGAGCGGCTGATGATGGTGGTGGATGGCAGCGCCGGTTGCTACGTGTGGCCGGAGGACCGGGTGCTGATCCGCCGCAGCGACCATCCGGTGCGCTTCGTGCGGCTGGCGGACCACGAGTTCTTCCGGGTGCTGCGCAACAAGCTGGGCTGGGGCCTGCCCCATGTGGCCAAACCCAGCAACGGCACGGGGCCGTGAGCGATGGGGTGCTGCTGCTGCTCGGCGGCGAGGCGGAGGCCCTGGCGCCGCGGCTCGAGGCCTCCGGCTACCGCTGCCTGGTGGGCGATCAGCACCTGGACGAGCCCTGTGACCTGGCGGTGCTGGGGGCGGACTGGGGGGCACAGATCGCGGACGTGCGCCAGCGGCTCGGGGCCACCCCATTGCTGCTGGACATCGGCCGCGACAGCGTCAGCGCCCGCTCCGAGCTGCTGCGCAGCGGCGCCGACGACTTCTGGCTCTCCAGCGCCGGCGCCAGTGAACTGCTCACCCGCCTGCGCCTGCACCGCAAGCTGCTGGCCAAACGGCAGCCCCCCGCCGATCGCCTCAGCCTGGCGGACCTCAGCCTGGTGCCCAGCCGCCATGAGGTGCGCCGGGGCCAGCGCCAGGTGGCCCTCACTGCGCGCGAATACGCCCTGCTGTTGCTGCTGCTCGAGCACCGCGGGCAGGTGCTGAGCCGGGAGCAGATCCTGCGCCAGGTGTGGCACGACCAACAGACCGCCGCCAGCAACGTGATCGAGGTGTACGTGCGCTACCTGCGCCAGAAGCTGGAGCAGGAGGGGGAGAAGCGCCTGATCCACACCGTGCGTGGCCAGGGCTACTGCCTCAGTGACGGCCCCCCGCAGCTGCACTGACAACCACCCCCATCACCGCCCGTGCCCCTGCCCGCCACGCCGCCCCAGCAGCTGCCGATCGAGGCCCAGTGGTGCCTGCCCAGCCCGGCACCCGCCCCGGCCGGCGCTGGCCCCTGCATCCAGCTGGAGGTGGCCCGCACACCGCAGCAGCAGAGCCGCGGCCTGATGGGACGGCCGCCGCTGCCGCCCCTGCGGGGCATGTGGTTCCCCTACGGCGAGCCGATGGTGCTGAAGTTCTGGATGCACCAGACCCCCGCGCCCCTGGACATGCTGTTCCTGCGGAACGGCCGGGTGATCGCCATCGAGGCCAACGCCACCCCCTGCCCGCGGCTGCCCTGCCGCAGCTACGGCCCCGATGCCCCCGCCGATGGGGTGGTGGAGCTGGCGGCGGGCCAGGCGGCACGGCTGGGCCTGCAGGTGGGCAGCCCCGCACCCATCGAAGCCTGGCGCCCTAAGGCCGCTGCCCCCGCAACACCAGCACGGGATTGAGCGGCGCCAGCCGGGTGCCCTCCGCCAGGGGCGCCCCACGCCAGGCCTGAAGCTGGCTCACCCCCACCCGCAGGCCCGCCTCTTCCAGGGCCGGGCGCAGCTCCGCCAGGGCCTCCACGGTGGCCAGGGGCACCACCACCACCCCACCGGGCCGCAGCCGCGGCAGCAGCGCCTGCAGCACCGCCAGCCGGCCGCGGCCGCCGCCGCCCAGCAGCACCCGATCCGGATCCGGCAGCGCCGCCAGGGCCTCCGGGGCGCGCCCCTCCACCACCCCGGCGGGCTCCACCCCCAGGCGCAGGGCGTTGGCGCGGATCAACTCCGCCGAACCACCCCGCTGCTCCAGGGTCCAGAGCCGCAGCTGGGGCCGCAGCCGCAGGGCTTCGAGCCCCACCGAACCCACGCCGGCCCCCACATCCCAGAGCACCCCGGCCGCGGGCAGGTCGAGATCCGCCAGCAGCTGGATGCGCACCTCCCGCTTGGTCATCAGGCCGGGGCGATCGCCGTGCTGCAGAAACACCCCATCCGGCAGGCCGAACAGGGGCAGGCTGGCGGGATCGGGGGGCGGCGGTGGTTCCGCCACCAGCACCACCAGATGCAGGGGATCGAGGTCGGCGGGGAGCGGATCGGTGGGCCCCAGGCGCTGCACCCGCTCGTCGGGGTGCCCCAACCGTTCGCACAGCCACACCCCATAGCTGGCCTCCAGCCCGGAGGCCGCCAGCAGGCGCCGCACGCTGTCTGCCCCCCCCTGGCCGGGGTCGGTGAGCACCGCCAGGGCGGCGGGGCGCTGCTGCAGGCGGGCCGCCAGGGCCTCCGGATCGCGGCCATGCAGGCTGATCCAGCTGGCGTCCTGCCAGGGGCGGCCGATGCGGGCGAAGGCCAGCTGCAGGGAGCTGGGGGCGGGATGGAAGCGCAGCCGGGCGGGGTCGAGCCGCTGCAACAGCTGACGGCCGATGCCAAACCAGAGGGGATCACCGCTGGCCAGCACCACCACCGCCTGCTCGGGGGGGCACTGGGCGAGCTGCTCCAGGCAGGCCTCGAGGTCGTCGGTGGCCAGCAGGGGGGGCAGGGCCGCACCGAAGCAGGCCTGCAATGCGGGGTGCAGCCGCCGGGGGGCCGCCACCAGGCTGGCCTCCAGCAGCCGCTGCCGCAGGGGCACCGGCAGGGAGGCCGGTGCGCCGGCGTCGGTGCCGATCACCTCGATCATGGGGCCATTCTCAGGGGCAGCCCCACGGGCCGCCCTCGCACCACCGTCACACCGCACCATGGCCGACCCCCAATCCACCCGCCGCCAGCGCCTGCACGAACTGGTGCTGGCCCTGGTGAGCCAACGGGAACTGGAGCTGCTGGATGAGGACGGCAGCGGCAGCAGCCCTGCGGCCCAGGGCAATCCCGCCAGCTGGCTGGAGCGCAACCGGCGGGTGGTGCAGCGCTATCAGGCCCTGGTGCGCTCCGCCGCCACCCTCGATGCCCTGGTGGACCAGGAGGCCCGCGAACACCCCAGTACCCATCAGCTCTGACAAGCTGACCCCACTGTTGGCTGCCCCATGGCGCGCTTCGGCCTCACCGCCCTCAAGTCCCTGCTGCGGCGCACGCCCCGCAACCACTGGCGGGCACCGCAGGCCAGCTGGTCGCGGCCCTTCGGCCAGGGCTGGGAATCGCCCTACACGGTGCGCTACGCCAGCAACCTCGACGACGGCCCCAACCACGGCATGCCCCTGGGGGGCTTCGGGGCGGGCTGCATCGGCCGGGCCCCCGATGGCAACTTCAACCTCTGGCACCTGGACGGCGGTGAGCACTGGTTCGGCACCCTGCCGGACTGCCAGTTCGCCCTGTTTGAATCCAACGGCCAACGGCAGCGGGCCCATGCCTTGGCGGTACAGCCCAAGGCCGACGGCTCCCGGCCCGGCGCCGGTGAACCCCTGAGCAGCTGGCAGTGGTACCCCGCCAGCGATGGCCGCCGCAGCACCGGCACCTACGCCGCCCGCTATCCCCTCAGCTGGACCCACTACAGCGGTGTGTTTGCCGCCGAGGTGAGCTGTGAGGCCTTCAGCCCGATCCTGCCGGGCAACTACCGCCAAAGCAGCTACCCGCTGGCGGTGTTCGTCTGGACCCTGCGCAACCCCACCCAGCAACCGCTCGACCTCTCCCTGCTGCTGAGCTGGCGCAACAGCTGCGGCTGGTTCACCAACACCGACCCCGCCGCCGCGGTGCACTTCCGCGACGACGGCAGCCCCGAGCACAACTATGTGCCCGCCATCGGCAGCACCCAGGGGCACCACAACCGCTGGGTGGATCAGGAGGGGTTGAGCGGTGTGCTGCTCAACGGCGACATCGCCGCGCCGATCGCCGAGGGCCAGGGGCAGTGGTGCATCGCCACCGCCCCCCAGCCCGGGGTGCGCATCCAGCGCTGCAGCCGCTGGAACCCCGGCGGCGACGGCAGCGACCTCTGGAGCAGCTTCAGCCGCGACGGCTCCATCCCCGACAGCGACAACGACCGCCGCTCCGGCGCCGATGACCCCGCCAGCGCCGCCCTGGCGGTGCAGTGCCGGCTGGAGCCGGGCCAGAGCCTGGAGATCCCGCTGGTGATCAGCTGGGACCTACCCGTCACCGCCTTCGCCAGCGGCAGCCGCGCCCTGCGCCGCTACACCGACTTCTTCGACGCCAGCGGCAGCAACGCCGCCGCCCTGGCCGCCGAAGCCCTGCGGGATTGGCGCCAGTGGCGGGAGGCGATCCAGGCCTGGCAGCAGCCGGTGCTGGAGCGCAGCGACCTGCCGGAGCCGCTGCGCATGGCCCTGTTCAACGAGCTCTACGACCTGGCCAGTGGCGGGAGCCTCTGGACCGCCGCCTCACCCCAGGATCCCGTGGGCCGCTTCGGGGTGCTGGAGTGCCTGGATTACGCCTGGTACGAAAGCCTCGACGTGCGGCTCTACGGCTCCTTCGCCCTGCTGCAGCTGTGGCCGGAGCTCGACAAGAGCGTGCTGCGCAGCTTCGCCCGGGCCATCCCCGCCAGCGACCCCACGCCGCGGCCCATCGGTTGGTACTTCACCCAGGGCAAGGGCCGCGTCGAGGCGGCCCGCAAAGTGGCCGGCGCCACCCCCCACGACCTGGGGGCCCCCAATGAACGCCCCTGGGACGCCAGCAACTACACCGCCTACCAGGACTGCAACCTCTGGAAGGACCTGGCCAGCGACTTCGTGCTGCAGGTGTGGCGCACCTTCAAGCTGGCCCCCAACGGCGAAGACCTGCGCTTCCTGGCGGACTGCTGGCCGGCTGCGGTGCAGGCCCTGCATTACCTCAAAACCTTCGACGTCAACAACGACGGCCTGCCCGACAACGGCGGCGCCCCCGACCAGACCTTCGACGACTGGCCGCTCAAGGGGGTAAGCGCCTACTGCGGCGCCCTCTGGATCGCCGCCCTGGAGGCGGCATTGGCCATGGCCCAGCAGCTGCAGCTCGCCATGGGCCTCGACACGGCGACCGAGCAGCGCACCTTCGGCAGCTGGCTGGAGCAATCGCGCGCCAACTTCGACGCCCTGCTCTGGAACGGCGAGTACTACAAGATCGACGCCGAGAGCGGCACCCCGGTGGTGATGGCCGACCAGCTCTGCGGCGACTTCTACGCCCGCCTGCTGGGGCTGCCTTCGGTGGTGGCGGACGACCGCGCCCGCAGTGCCCTACAAGCGGTGAGAGAGGCCTGTTTTGAGGGGTTCCAGGGGGGTCGCCTGGGGGTGGCCAATGGCCTGCGCCGCGACGGCACCCCGCTGGACCCCAACGGCACCCACCCGCTTGAGGTGTGGACCGGCATCAACTTCGGGCTGGCGGCCTACTACCGGCTGATGGGCGAAGGCGGCACCGCCCTGGCGATCACCGGCGCCGTGGTGGAGCAGGTGTACGGCGGCGGCCTGCAATTCCGCACGCCGGAGGCGATCACGGCGGTGAACACGTTCCGGGCCTGCCACTACCTGCGGGCCATGGCCATCTGGGCCCTGTGGGCCACCCACACCGGCTGGCAGCCCATCCCCGGCGCCGAGCGGGAGGCCCTGGCGGCATGAACGGCCCCTGGATCCCCCTGCGCCGCTGGCTGATGGCCGCGGCGGCCTGCCTGGCCCTGCTGCTGCCGCTGCTGGGGTGGCCCCCGCTGGCGGCCGCCCAGCTGCACGCCCATGCCGATGAAAACGGCCAGCCGATGGTGCGCAGCCTCGAAAGCCTGCGGGACCTCGACTACCAGAGCTGGCAGGCGGTGGCCTACCGCAGCGGCCCCCCGGGCGGCCCCGTCACCCTGCGCATCGTGGGCTACCCCGGCAAGGTGCGGCTGGATCACCCCACGCCCCTAGTGGTGTATGGCGGCCGGCGCCGCTGGGAGCTCGACGACATCACCACCGCCAACCCCAAGCTGGTGAGCGACGGCCGCGACGCCGCCGCCGAGTTCAACCTCAATCCCCTGCTGGCGGATCTACACAAGAACCGCCCCCTGCGGCTGGAGCTCAACGGGGTGTTCGTGGAGCTGCCGGTGCCCCCCTATGTGGTGGGTGAGTGGCGGCGCCTGCCCAGCTGGACCGAAGCCAGCGCCGGCGGGTGAGTGACGCGGTGAGCACCCCCTGGGGCCCCTGGATGCAGCGGGCCCTGCAGCTGGCGGCCCTGGGGGCGGGGCGCACCAGTCCCAACCCCCTGGTGGGCTGTGTGGTGCTCGATGCCGGCGGCCGCCTGGTGGGGGAGGGGTTCCACGCCGTTGCCGGCGGGCCCCACGCCGAGGTGGTGGCGCTGCGGCAGGCGGGGGAGCGGGCCCGCGGCGGCACCGCGGTGGTGACCCTGGAGCCCTGCTGCCACCACGGCCGCACCCCCCCCTGCAGCACGGCGCTGCTGGCGGCGGGCATCGCCCGGGTGGTGGTGGCGATGGACGATCCCGATCCGCGGGTGGCCGGCGGCGGCCTGGCGCAGTTGCAGGCGGCCGGGGTGGAGGTGATCCGTGGCATCGGCACCGCCGAAGCCCAGGCCCTCAACCGGCCCTTCCTGCATCGCCTGGGCAGCGGCCGCCCCCTGGGGATCCTCAAGTGGGCCATGAGCCTCGATGGCCGCACGGCCCTGCCCAACGGCTCCAGCCAGTGGATCAGCGGACCCCAGGCCCGCGACTGGGTGCACCGCCTGCGGGCCGGCTGTGATGCCGTGATCGTGGGGGGCGGCACCGTGCGCAGCGACGACCCACTGCTCACCAGCCGCGGCCGGCGCCAGCCGGAGCCGCTGCGGGTGGTGCTCAGCCGCAGCCTGGAGCTTCCGAGCCGGGCCCAGCTCTGGCACCAGGCCGAGGCCCCCACCCTGGTGGCCCATGGGCCGGAGGCCCCGGCGGCGGGGCGCCAGCGGCTGGATCAGGCGGGGGTGGAGCGGCTGGAGCTGCCCCGCTGCGAGCCCGCCGCCCTGCTGGAGGCCCTGGCGGCCCGGGGCTGCAATCAGGTGCTGTGGGAATGCGGGCCCGCCCTGGCGGCGGCGGCCCTGCAGCAGGGCTGTGTGCAGCGGATTGCGGCGGTGGTGGCGCCAAAGCTGTTGGGGGGCGACGCGGCCCGCACCCCCCTGGGGGAGCTGGGGCTGGTGGAGGTCAACCAGGCGGAGCCGTGGGGCCTGGAGGGGCTTCAGGCCCTCGGGCCGGATCTGCTGTGGCAGCTCAGGGCCCCGGGGCCTGGCTGAACAGGGGCAACTGCTCCACGCCCGGGGTGGGCGGTGGCACCGCGGCGGGCTTGGGCCGCACCCGCCACCCCTGGGGATCCCAACCCTGCAGCAGGGGCTCCAGGGCCCGCAGCCCGGGGCCGTCCTTGGGTTCCAGCCAGGCCTGCTCCAGCCCCGCCGGCACGATCACCGGCATGCGGTCGTGCAGGGGGGCCACCAGGGCATTGGGGGCGGTGGTGAGCACGCAGCAGCTCTCCACCTCGCTGCCGTCGGGGCCGATCCAGCGCTCCCACAGCCCCGCCAGCCAGAAGGGGGCTCCATCGGTGCGCTCCACACGGCGCCCCTTCTCCAGAAAGCCATCCGCCGGCAGCAGGCAGCGGCGGTGGCGCCAGGCGGCTCGGAAGCTGGCCTTCTCCGCCACGGTTTCGGCGCGGGCGTTGAAGGGCCGTGGGGCGCCGAGGGGATCCTTGGCCCAATCGGGCAGCAGCCCCCACAGCAGCAGGGCCCCCTGGGCGCGGCCGTGCTCCTGCCGCAGGGCCAGCACCGGCTCGCCGGGGCGGATCAGATCCCGGGGGGCGTAGTGGGCCGCCAGCCCATCGGGCAACGCCGCCGCCAGGGGCGCCGGCAGGCCATCCAGCGGAACGGCGAGGCAGTAGCGGCCACACATGGGCTGACAGGCGATGCGGCCGTTCGGTTCTCACCCACCACCGGGGTTGGGGGAGGTCCCTAGTTTGGTGCCACCCAGCACATCGATCGATGGCCATCCGCAAGGACGAAACGCCCCCCAACCGGCGCTTCGGGATCATCAATCTGGTGCTGATCGGTTTTGGCGTGTTGCTGCTGTTCAGCAGCTTCCTGCCCAACCAGGGCATGCAGCAGGTGCCGCGGGTGCCCTACTCCCTGTTTGTGAGCCAGGTGGACGACGGCAACGTGCGCCGCGCCTACATCACCCAGGAGCAGATCCGCTACGAGCTCAACGAGCCCCCGGCGGAGGGGGCCCCCACGGTGCTGGCCACCACACCGATCTTCGACATGGATCTGCCGAAGCGGTTGGAAGAGCACGGCGTGGAATTCGCCGCCGCACCGCCCCAGAAGCCCAGCTTCATCAGCACCGCCCTGAGCTGGGTGGTGCCGCCGCTGATCTTCATCCTGGTGCTGCAGTTCTTTGCCCGCCGTTCCATGGGCGGTGCCCAGGGGGCCCTGAGCTTCACCAAGAGCAAGGCCAAGGTGTACGTGCCCGATGAGGAGTCGCGCGTCACGTTTGCCGATGTGGCCGGGGTGGATGAGGCCAAGCAGGAACTCACCGAGATCGTCGATTTCCTCAAGACCCCCGAGCGCTACACCGCCATCGGCGCCCGCATCCCCAAGGGTGTGCTGCTGGTGGGCCCCCCGGGCACCGGCAAAACCCTGCTCTCCAAGGCGGTGGCCGGTGAAGCGGGGGTGCCCTTCTTCATCATCAGCGGCTCGGAATTTGTGGAGCTGTTCGTGGGGGCCGGCGCCGCCCGCGTGCGCGACCTGTTTGAAGAGGCCAAGAAGAAGGCGCCCTGCATCATTTTCATCGACGAGCTCGATGCCATCGGCAAGAGCCGCGCTGGCTCCATGGGCGTGGTGGGCGGCAACGACGAGCGTGAGCAGACCCTCAACCAGCTGCTCACGGAGATGGACGGCTTCGCCGCCAAGGACAAACCCGTGATCGTGCTGGCCGCCACCAACCAGCCCGAAACCCTCGATGCGGCCCTGCTGCGGCCCGGCCGCTTCGACCGCCAGGTGCTGGTGGATCGCCCAGACCTCTCCGGCCGCAAGACGATCCTCGACATCTATGCCCGCAAGGTGAAGCTGGCCCCCGGCGTCGACCTCGACCGCATCGCCCAGGCCACCAGCGGTTTCGCCGGCGCCGACCTGGCCAACCTGGTGAACGAAGCGGCCCTGCTGGCGGCCCGCTCCAAGCGCACCGCGGTGGAGCAGGGGGACCTCAACGAGGCGATCGAACGGGTGGTGGCCGGCCTGGAGAAAAAGAGTCGCGTGCTCCAGCCCGACGAGAAGAAGGTGGTGGCGTATCACGAAGTGGGCCACGCCATCGTGGGGCACCTGATGCCCGGCGGCAGCAAGGTGGCCAAGATCTCGATCGTGCCCCGCGGCATGGCCGCCCTGGGCTACACCCTGCAGCTGCCCACCGAGGAGCGCTTCCTCAATTCCAAGGAGGATCTGGAGGGGCAGATCGCCACCCTGCTGGGGGGCCGCAGCGCCGAGGAACTGGTGTTCGGCGAGGTGACCACCGGCGCCGCCAACGACCTGCAGCGCGCCACCGACATTGCCGAACAGATGGTGGGCACCTATGGCATGAGCGATGTGCTCGGGCCGCTGGCCTACGACAAGCAGGGGGGCAGCCGCTTCCTGGGGGGCGGCAACAACCCGCGCCGGGTGGTGAGTGATGCCACTGCCCAGGCCATCGACAAGGAGGTGCGCACCCTGGTGGATCGCGCCCATGACCGGGCCCTGGCGATCCTGCGCCACAACCGCGGGCTGCTGGAGTCGATCTCCCAGCAGATCCTCGAGAAGGAGGTGATTGAGGGCGACGACCTCAAGAACCTCCTGGCCAGCAGC
>Ga0194115_10001155_pt1 | contig 34846 bp, 52 predicted proteins | sample TA2MahsurfametaG_3_FD_148656 | JGI IMG/M metagenome (GOLD analysis project Ga0194115, IMG submission 148656) | Freshwater microbial communities from Lake Tanganyika, Tanzania - TA2015002 Mahale S4 surface | ecosystem: Environmental > Aquatic > Freshwater > Lake | place: Tanzania: Lake... | reverse complement strand
CTCTCACCCCAACCAGAAAAAGATTTCTGCCGCTGCTCCTCCCGAAGATGAGATCACACCCGCTGACTTTAAGGCACTAAAGGCTAAGAAAAAGAAGCATCGTGTAGAAGGTTTTGATCGTAATAATAAGCGTTACGAATCTCCTCTATTTGAGACATATGAAGAAGCACTATCGTTCTATACTAAACTTCGTAAGTCAGCTCCGCTTACCAATCTTGAAATAGTTCAAATCGATGAGCTTAGCCAAGAAACACTCGGCCGCTACATGGAAATAGTAGCAGGCAAGCCACCCGGGAAGCAAAGGCCTTCTCACTATACGGGTATAGTGCGTGCATCTCAGAAGCTTTATAATCCCGGGAAAATTAAGGTTCCTGCCACTCCGGAGAAAGTTAAGGTTACTGCTACTGAAGAAGCTGTTGATGAAGCAGTATCAGAACGCCCCTTACGCGGAAGAATGACTGAACCAGAACTTGCTGTTTATTATAATAAACTACCTAAAGAGAAAGTGAAGCCATCGACCGCTTCTGACATTTTAAAAAGCATAAAATCAGAATCAAAAGAACTAGACACAGCTAATGCTAATGCTGCGCGCGCCCATGACTGCGCCAAGCATGTCGTTCATGAGCAGTGGGGTGTTGGTGAGACTGTCCCAACAATGCATGCTGAACCAGATGCTGAAGGAAATATTGCTTGGTACGATGTTATGTTTGAACACGGAATCGAACACCAAGTACTAACAGCTGCTCTAGAAATTACTCTATCTGAGACACATGTACATAAGAATAGTAAGAGAATGACCGCCGAGCAAAAGCAGCACGGCACTAAAGAGAAGATGAGGAAGGGCAAGCCACCACAGGTTGTATTTAACCCCGACCCGCAAATGAAGAAAGAGGAAGTTGAAGTTGTAGGTGAGAAGGAAGAAACAGAATCTTTAGACGAAGGTCGCAAAGCCGGTGTTGTAGGTTCGGTTCTAAGTAACCCAGCAGCTCGTGAGCATTTCAAGAAGCTCACAGGTAAAGAGCCTTCTTACTTTCATATCTCAAAGAACCCTGAGCACGCTCAAGCAGCTCTAAATCACGCTGCTAAGGCTAAGGCTCCAGAGGGTGAAAAGCCCGCAGAAGCTGGTGATGGAGATACCGAAGCTAACAAGCATCCAATCAATCAGTTACGTGGTGTTGTGGACCGCGGCGGTGGAAAATTTATGGGTAAAGATATTACAAAAGCCCATGCCTCAAAGTTAATTTCAATGCATGACGATCTCAAGCCCGCTCAGAAGCTTGACTTCGTATCAAATATTGGTAAGCATCTATCCAAAGTAATGTCGTAATGTTTAAAGCCCGGTTTATTATTGAAGCAGAAACTGCAGGAGTTGGTACACATACTGGTAAGATTAAATCCAGTAAGCGTATTACTAAATCCCTACAGTTAGCTATTGATTCGGGCAACCCTGTTGAGTATACTTTCGATGACGGTACTATTGGTACTATTGAGCCTACTATGGCGAAATTAGCTCTTGCCAAATATGAAGCGTTATCACCATTTGAAAAAGCACAAGCCGCTCAGTATATGCGTAGCTCGTTCAAAAATTATATTCGTGCAATAAAAGGCCAATAACTTATAAATACCGTAAGAGTTCAAAGGAGATACCACTATGCCTCAATGGGGTAACAATGACGTTGCATCAAACTGTGTTGTATGGAGTCCAGCGTTATTTAATCAAGCACCAAACACAGCAAACAGAGACGCACTATTCGGTAATACCACATCTGGCGCTTTCGTCAATAACGAAATTATAGGCCTGTACGGTGTAAATACTACTGAAATGGGAGTAGGTGCTGGTGCGGTAATTAATATTATTATTACATCATCTGGATCAGGCTACTTCTCAAACGGCACCGTAACATTTGCTGGTGGTGGCGGTGCAAGTGCTGCCGCTAATGCTGCAGCAAACTCATCCGGTCGTGTTACAGTTGTAAATATTACCAATGGTGGTTCTTCTTACGAGACACCTCCTACCGTGACAATTTCCGCTCCTGCAGCCCAGTCATTTAATGCAAATTCTGCAGTAAATGCCAATGGCTTTATTGCAATTACCTCAAATAAGTTCCAGGTAGATGATGCGGTAACCTATCTAGTAGCTGCTGGTAATACCGCTGTTGCTGGTCTAGCCAATGCAACTCAGTATTTTGTACAAGCCGCTAACTCAACTGGTGTTTATCTTTCTGCTACATCTGGCGGTGCTGCTATTACTCTTACAAAGGGTGCGACAGAAACAGGTCATTCACTAACAGGTGAAACTGCCACTGCTGCTGCTATCGTTGGTGGTGCGCAGGGTGTTCAGCACGCTGGCTGGGTAGTTCGTACAGAAGGAACAGGTGGCCGCGCTGGTCGCGTTCAGTACGAAACACTAGTCGCTATGGGCTCAATTGCTGGTGATGCTTCTGACGATAATCAGCTACCTGATTCGTAATACTAGGATCTAGATTATGGCCACTAAGAAAATAACAGAATTAACCGCTGCTAATACTCTTAGTGGTAACTCTTTACTAGTCGCCGTTACCGACCCATCTGGGGCGGCGACTACTAAGAAAATTACAGTAGCAAACTTTCTAGGAAATGTTTCTACTAATACTTCTTTTAACTCAAACGTTTTGTTTACTGCTAATACTATTGCAAATAACTTCGCAGTAACCTTTGCTAACGCTACTACACTTACAGTTAATACTGGTACATTTACTAATACATTAATTATCCCACATAGAGCTACACCAGCTAACTCCACAGCACTTGTAATTGGTAACAATGCAATTTTTCACGACGGTAATTTTTTATATGTTGCTGTGGGTAATAACGTCACCAAGAGAGTTTCACTTTCAACGTTTTAGTTTATGCTTGAAAAATTAGATGAATCCAACGCTTTATTATACGCTGCAAGGTACTACGATAATCCGCAGTGTCATGATACTATAGAATTTTACGACGATCTAAAACGTTTTCAATATTTAAAACGTCTCTTCAACCGATATAAAGAGACAGGCGAACTCAAAGAGCGTCTCGTAATCAATCACATTATTATTCTCTATAATGTATTCGGACCCATGCCCTGCACAAGACTACTCTTTCTTAAGTTAGGTGAGCATAGTGATGTGCTTAAACCTATTCTAGAGTTTCTAGGTACAATGCCTTCAAAGGTAGAAAATGTAGGGCTACAGAATACTACATACCATGCGTGTGATATTATAAACGATAGAAATATAGAAGAAATACTAAAGAGGATCTAATGAAGACCTTCGTAGAATTTATTAAAGAAGCAGACGTACCTACTAATGTAACAGGTTCCGCTGTATCCACAAATCAGCCAGTAGTGCGTAAGAAAGCTACTATAAATACAAACAAGATAATGAACTCTTTGTTAAACGTAATAATCAAGAGACGCTTGAAATCAGTAAGTATTTGAAGAAACTATTATTAAAGAAGTAGAGAGACTGATATGGAAATTACCGAAGAACTTATGATGGCTTGCTTTCCTCATGCACGATATGAGGATATCAATAACTTCGACGAAGCCCTAGATGCTACATGTCATGAATTTGAGATTAATAATCCAATGCGTATGGCAGCGTTTTTAGCTCAGGTATCTCATGAGAGTGGCAATTTTAGAGCTATTAGAGAAAATTTAAACTATTCAGCAGATGGTCTTCGTAGAATATTTCCAAGGTATTTTACTAATGTTGACCCTAACCTATATGCACGTCAGCCTGAAAAAATTGCTAACAGAGTCTATGCTAGTAGAATGGGCAATGGACCTGAGCATAGCGGTGAAGGTTGGGCTTATAGGGGGCGCGGACTTATTCAGCTAACGGGCAAATCTAATTATATGCAGTGCGGTGCCGCTCTCGGTGTAGATCTAGTTAATGACCCGTCTTATCTTGAGACACCAGAAGGTGCTGCCAGATCAGCTGGTTGGTTCTGGCATTCAAGAAATCTAAACCCCCTCGCGGATCAAGGTGATATTGTAACTATTACTAAGAAGATTAATGGTGGTACTATCGGTCTAGAAGACAGAAAGAAGCATTACTATCACGCACTACATGTTCTTCAAGATCGTTGGGTAGACTAAAATGTTTGGACTAGGCGGAATCGGTCTAAAAATTGCAATAGCAGCTATCGGAATATCGATGATCTTTTCCGCCTGGTTCTATGTAAAAAGTCTACAGAGTGAAATTCAAGCAGCTCATGAAGTACGTGCTAGACTAGAAGACAATATTAAAGCACAAGAAACTGCCATGACTGCTATGCGCGAAGACGTCGCTAGACAAGCAGCTATTCAACGTGCGTTAAGCGAAAGTCTTAGTAACGCACAACAAGCTAATGCTGATCTTAGTAGAAGATTTAATCAAGACGCTTCTGGTAGAGAGCGCAATTTCACTACCTTTACTACACAACAGCCATCTGCTGTAGAACAGCGCGCCAATAGGGGTACTAGAGATGCACTGAGGTGTAATGAGTTGGTAACCGGTAGCCCATTGACCGAAGACGAACGTACAGGTAAAGTTACTAATAACATTTGCCCTCATCTTCTACCACCTAGACAACCAGCGCAGGCTACACGATGAAAAAGTTAATCTTAGCACTTCCTTTGTTTCTTGTTGCTTGCGGAGGTCAACCCACGGTTGTATCCAGACCAGTCATACATGAACGCCCACCATTTGTACCTCCTTCCATTACCCCTGCACAACAGCAACCTGTAGAGTGGGTAGTTATTACAAGAGATAATTCTCAAGATAAGTTTAGAGAATTAGAAACTAGATCAGGCTCAAGTACTGTATTTGCTTTGAGTCCACAGGGCTACCAAAATTTAAGTCTAAACGTGGCTGAATTGAGACGCTACATTGAACAACAAAACTCTGTTATTACTGCGATGCGTAGATATTATGAAGAGCCAGTCAATCATAATAACACCGCAGATAACAGGGAAAGTAGGTAATGAATCAATCAGACTATAAAAAGCTGTCGGATAGTGAGAAGAAAAAAGAAGACTGGATGAATTCTAAGTGGCGACCTGCCATGGGTTGGATCTATATGGTAACATGTAGCTGCGACTTTATTCTCTTCCCTGTTCTTTGGTCAGTACTACAAACAATGGTAGGCGCTAACGTTACCCAGTGGAATCCTATTACTTTACAAGGTGCAGGCCTTTATCATCTTGCCATGGGTGCAGTACTTGGTGTAGCGGCTTGGAGTCGCGGTCAAGAGAAGATGGCAGGTGTAGCGGGTGGCCCCCCTGGTGGTGGTTTAGGAGCTCCAACAGGTGGATATGGCATGAACCCTCCAGGGTTTGCAGCTCCGGCGAGTACAGGATATAATACGCCATACCCTGCAAGTTCTCCCCCTATTAGTCAACCACCTCTCCGCCCAGCTAATCCTCCTAGACAGCTCTCTGAAAAGTCAAAGCGTATTATCCCAGATAATGATCTAGATGATGCTGATTATAGACCAAAATCAGATCCAGAAACTCGTGGCTAATATGACCGAGATTAGTACTAAAGTAACGTTGCTTGAAAGGGACCATGAGAGATTCATGGTCCTCTTCGAAAAAATGGATAGTAATTTAGATAAGATTACCGAACTAACATCTTCTATGAAAGAGATGCTAGCCGTACAAGAAAACCGCCTTGATAATAACGACGACCGATATTATATAGTAGATAAGAGACTTGAAAAGCATAGTGATCGGTTAGATGCTTTAGAGAGATGGCGCTGGTATCTAACCGGCGCTATTGTAATTGTAGGTGGAGCGCTTCCTACTATTATTTCGTATATACTAAAAAGTAGTTGATTCAATAGCTCTTTAGTATATACTGCAATATATGACGTTATGGCTCGATAGAAAATATATTAATCTATATTCCTCTCATGTGAGGAATTTCAAGTGGCAGAGCGATACAACTGCTCGCTGCTCATGTCCTATATGCGGCGATAGTAAAACGAATAAATTCAAAGCTCGTTTTTACTTTATCAGCGATGATAAGGGCTACCGTATTCATTGTCATAACTGTGGCGCTAGCATGGTGTTCCGTAGTTTTCTTAAGATGAGTAATAATGAGCTGTTTGAGCAGTACAACCGTGAACTTATTCTTGAGAAATACGGTAATGGTGAGAAGCAGACGTTTAACTTTACTCGACCTAAGTTTGCTGCTTCCGGTAGCCCGCTAAATCGACTCAAGCGCATATCACAGCTACCTGTTGATCACCCTGCTAAAATCTACGTAGAGGGTAGACTTATTCCACATAATAAACATTACAAGTTATTCTTTGCTCCTAAGTTTAACGAATGGACTAATAGTATGATTCCTGACAAGCTTAATGCTTCTAAGGATGAATCACGTTTAGTTATTCCGTTTCTTAGTGAAACTAAGGAGATGTTCGGTTATCAGGGTAGAGCACTTAGTGATTCTAAGTTGAGATATATTACTGTTATAATTGATGAGTCTAAACCTAAGATTTATGGTTTAGATACTATCGACTATAATAAGACATTCTATATTGTAGAAGGCCCTATTGACTCACTGTTCCTTGATAATGCTATTGCGATGGCTGGTTCTGATACTAGTATGGATTTTAATTCTAATGCTGTTTTTGTATACGATAACGAACCACGTAACCGAGAAATCGTAAAGAAAATTGAGAAGGTAATCGAAAAAAATTTTTCTGTCGTTATATGGCCCGAATCACTAAAATTCAAGGATATCAATGATATGGCACTTGGTGGTATGTCTCTGCATGACATAATGTCAATCATCAGTGCAAATACATATACTAACCTGCAAGCAAAACTGAAATTCACCCAGTGGAAGAAAGTGTAATGAACACTGCTAAGATCGTCGCTATTACTACTCCTCTTATTGAAGGTATTGGAACAGCAGGTGACTTTATTGCATATGCCGCTAGAGTATCCAACCCTTCTAATCAAATGAACCCTGGAACTTCAGAGAAGCTTCTTAAGTATTGTGCGAGGCATGCACATTGGTCTGTATTTGAGATGTCTAATGTCGTCATGGAAATTGAAACTACGCGGGATATTGCTCGCCAGATTCTACGTCATCGCTCTTTCTCATTTCAAGAATTCTCGCAGCGCTATGCTGACCCCACAAAGGATCTAGGGTTTACTACTCGTGAAGCTAGACTACAAGATAATAAGAATCGCCAGAATAGTATCGAAGTAGAAGATACTATTCTACAGAATGAGTGGTATCGTGCGCAGCAACGGGTATTGTTCGCAGTTGAGCGTGAATATAAGTGGGCTATTGATAATGGTATCGCCAAGGAGCAGGCCCGCGCGGTACTTCCCGAAGGGCTAACTCTTTCCAGAATGTATATGAATGGTAATATGCGTTCTTGGATTCACTACTGCCAACTTCGTATGACTGAAGGTACGCAGAAAGAACATCGCGAGGTTGCTAAAGCGGCTTGGGATCAACTTACATTATACTTTACATTTCTTACTGAAGTAACAAACGTTAATAACTAATTAAAGGGCCAATTATGAATATTCAAGTCGACTGCTCGCGCGATTCTTTGTTTGACGATCTGGGATTGAAGCGACTACGTGAATCTTACATGCGTGAAGATGAACAGTCACCGCAAGATAGGTTTGCTTTTGTATCTAAGGCATTTGGTAGCAATCCAGAACATGCTCAGCGTCTTTATGAGTATGCATCTAAGCATTGGCTCTCATACTCTACTCCTATTCTTTCCTTTGGACGCACAAAGAAGGGACTTCCTATCTCATGCTTTCTTAACTGGATCGACGACTCCGCGGAAGGTCTAGTCGACACTCTTTCTGAAACTAATTGGTTATCGATGCTTGGCGGTGGTGTAGGTATTGGTTTTGGTATTCGATCTGCTGACGATCGTTCTGTTGGCATTATGCCACATCTTAAGATTTACGATGCTTCTTGCTTGGCGTATAAGCAGGGCTCTACGCGTCGTGGTTCTTATGCAACGTATCTAAGCATCGATCATCCAGACATTGAACTCTTTCTAGAAATTCGTAAGCCTACCGGCGATCCTAATATTCGTGCTCAGAATCTGCATCATGGTATCACCATTCCAGATGCTTTCATGCAGATTGTTGAGAGGTGCATGCTAGATCCCAACGCTGACGATTCCTGGGAACTAAAAGATCCTCATACACGCGTTGTACGTAAGGTAGTATCTGCTAAGTTTCTATGGCAGAAGATTATCGAAATTCGCATGCATACCGGTGAACCATATATTCAATTTATCGATACATGCAACGATAAGATGCCCTACTGGCTTAAGGAAAAAGGACTAAGTATTCGTCAGTCTAATCTATGCTCTGAGATTATCCTTCCTACGGATGAGAAGCGTACTGCTGTTTGCTGCCTATCCTCTGTTAATCTTGAATACTTCGATGATTGGAAAAACGAAAGCATGTTCCTCATCGATATTGCAGAGATGCTCGATAACGTTCTTCAGTACTTTATTAATAACGCACCTGGTACTGTATCACGTGCAGTATACTCTGCTACCCGTGAACGCTCTATCGGTGTAGGCGCATTAGGTTTTCATGCATATCTTCAGAAGAATAATATCGCATTTGAAGACATGGAAGCTGAGATGGCTAACCGTAGAATGTTCAAGCACATAAGGACAAAGTTGAATGAAGCCAACGTTAGACTTGGAAAAGAACGTGGAGAAGCACCCGATGCTGCTGGCACTGGGTTTAGGTTTAGTCATCTTATTGCTATTGCCCCTAATGCTAGTTCTTCTATCATTATGGGTAATACCTCTCCTTCTATTGAGCCTTTTCGCGCTAATGCTTACCGTCAAGACACGCTCTCAGGCGCAGGTCTCAACAAGAATCGATTCCTAGACGCTATCCTACGTGAGCGCTGCGCGATTTTAAAGCTCGATATCGACGAGGCATGGAGTGATATTATGGCCAATGACGGGTCTGTACAACATCTTGAATTCCTTGATGAACATACGAAGAGCGTATTCAAGACCGCCATGGAACTCGATCAGCGAGTAATTATTAACCTTGCCACTGACCGTCAAGAATTTATTGATCAAGGTCAATCTCTAAATCTATTTTTCCTTCCTACCGCAGACGTAAAATATCTACATGCTGTACATTTTCTTGCTTGGAAGAAAGGGTTAAAGACTCTATACTATTGCAGAAGTGAGAAGATCAAGAAGGCCGATAAGGTCTCAAAGCAAATCAAGCGACAAATTATCGAAGAGATCGATATCAAGGCACTTGCAGAAGAAGGCTGCGCAATGTGTGAAGGTTAATAGGTACTGGGCCCCTAATAAAAAGAGAGATTAATCAGATGAGTAAGAAGACTGAACTAAAGCTAACTGACGAACGTTCTTATTTTAAGCCGTTTCGTTACCCGTGGGCGTATGAAGCTTGGCTAAGCCATGAGCAGGCACATTGGATGCATACCGAGCTCCCTTTTATTGAAGACGTAAAGGACTGGAATACTAAACTTACCGAGAATGAGAAGTACTTTCTAACTCAGATTCTACGATTCTTTACGCAAGGTGATATTGACGTAGCGGGTGGTTATATTAAGAACTACCTACCGTACTTTCCTCAGCCTGAGATTCGTATGATGCTAGCGGGCTTTGCTGCCCGTGAAGCACTTCATATCGCTGCGTATTCGCATCTCATCGAAACTCTTAATATGCCAGAGACTACCTATCAGGAGTTTCTTGAATATGAGGCGATGAAAGAAAAGCACGAATACTTTGCTGAAATGTCCGCACAAGATGCTGAGAGTGTAGCGCAGCAGATTGCCGCCTTCTCTGCATTTACTGAGGGTATGCAGCTGTTTTCATCGTTTATTATGCTATTGAACTTCCCACGTCATGGTCTCATGAAGTCGATGGGTCAGATTATTACTTGGTCTATCGTCGACGAGACTATGCATTGTGAGAATATGATTAAGCTCTTTCGTACGTTTATTGAAGAGAATAAGCATATTTGGAATGATAAACTTAAGGGTGAGATTTATACTATCGCAACTAAGATGGTAGAGCTTGAGGATAAGTTTATTGACCTTGCATTCTCGTTTGGAGAAATGAGAGATCTTACCGCGGATGATGTAAAGAAGTATATTCGTTATATTTGCGACCGTAGACTTATTGCCATGGGTATGAAGGGTATTTTCAAGGTAAAGAAGAACCCTCTTTTATGGGTCGAGGAAATGTTAAACGCACCTACCCATACAAACTTTTTTGAGAATAAGTCTACAGATTATGCAAAGGGCGCGCTAACCGGCTCCTGGGGTAGTGTTTGGGCTGCATGAAAGAAAAGTTCCTAGATCTCTACATGGAAATAGCAGAGTCGGTTAGTAAGCTGTCCTCTGCTAAGAGATTACAAGTAGGTGCCGTAGTAGTAAAGGATAATAGAGTTATTTCCTTTGGCTACAATGGTACACCTACAGGCTGGGATAATAACTGTGAATTAGTAGATGAGGATGGTGCTCTTTCTACTAAAAAGGAAGTCATTCATGCTGAAATGAACGCTATCGCTAAACTTGCTAAGTCCACTGAGAGTGGTGAAGGTGCTGTAATGTTTGTCACACACGCACCATGTATGGAATGTGCTAAATTAATTTATCAATCTGGTATCAGTAGAGTATTTTATAAAAATAAGTACCGGTCAGAGGAAGGGGTTCACTTTCTCAAGACTGCATTAACTAGCGAAAATGTTACGGAGTTAACTAATGGACAAAGAAATCGAGTGCCCTGATTGTGGTGCAGTGTTTATCGTAGATCTCATCGAAGAAGGTGACGAGTCAGACAAGCCTAAGTTCTGCCCGTTCTGTGGCAACGAAGACCTAGATGGCTCTGCAGATGACGACGACGATGATTTTGGCGATGATGACGATGAGCTCTTCGATGATGACGACGAGTAACTAACTATATACCCCCGTATAGGGGGTACTATGACTGAAATTGATAATCCTTGGCTATTTAATAACAGCTTCTTAAGTGAAGAAGATATTAGTGCCTATGCCGGGTTTATATACGTTATTACTAATGTTTTAAATAACAAACAATATATTGGTAAAAAAATCTTTACGAATACACGTCGTGTAAAACAGAAAAATAAGACTAGACGTAAAGTAAAAAGAACAGAGAGTGATTGGAGAGATTATTATGGATCTTCTCCTTTACTCTCTTCTGATATCGAGAGATACGGTAAGTCAAATTTTAAGAGAGAAATTATTAGACTTTGTAAATCAAAGTCTGAACTGGCTTATTTCGAGGCCAAAGAACAGTTTGCCCGAGGATGTTTAGAATCCTCGGGCTGGTATAACGAACATATTATGTGTAGAGTAAGAAAAGCTAACCTGAAATTCTGCTCTTCTCAATAAGCAGCGACTTTAGAATATTAGTCCAAACCGCAGCTCTTCTATCCCAGTTAAACTTAAAGTCAGCATAAGTCTTGACAAAATCAAGAATAGGTTCAACTTGAGGTTGCTGTACCATCTGAATAGCAGTAATTAGATTACCTGCAAAGCGGTTAGCATGCTGCGTTGGATCTTCACACCACTGATATTGCATTGTTAGTCCACCTGATGTCTCAGGTAGTGCAGCAAAATTAGGATGTACTGCTAGGCATCTTGCACTCATAGCCTCAATTAGACAGATGCAAGAAGTTTCCTGCCAGATTGAGGGATAGGCAAAAATATGGGCCTTGCGTAGTGCCTCTCTAATCTCATCATTGGATACTGAACCGTAGTAGTTAATCTTGGGATGAGATTGACACTTTTCAAAAAGAGCCTTATACGGTTCATCTCGCTGCTCCCAGCCGTAAAGCTTAAAGCTTGAATAAACATCAAGCTCCACGTTATCGAACATCTCGCTTACCTTCTCAAAGACAGGTATGAGAAGTTCAAGTCCACGATGAGGAGTGGGAGTGTAAATGAGCTTTACCTTATCCTTGGGCTTATCGCTACAATCATCGATAGGTACGATTGCATTTTCCAATACAATAGACTTACTGTAAGGAACCCCAAGAATAGTATTATAACGCTCCATTTGCCAGGTAGATACAAATACAAATAGATCAAACTGATCACGGTATCCGGTCTCTGATAGACGTGAAACGGCAGGATCTTCCGCTAGATCGTGACACCAAAGAATCTTGATCTTATCAGGATCAAGAACACTAGGCCTCGAGCAGATAATTTGAAACTTGTCTAACAGTTCTTTATCGATACGAGAAAACAGAGCATCACGCATGAGCTCTGTTCCGCCTTTTGCATTAGCTGCGATATCAATATTAGTCTCTGGATCCAGAATCGTTAGCTTCACCATTATCATTCACCTTTTTAACTTCAATAACATCCTGTCGGTGGAAAGACCTCCAGCTATTTCTATCTAGGCTGAATACCCGAATAATATTGGGGTTAGTCTGTCTCTCTGAACCACGTGGTAGCATACTTTCCGGCACAAAACGCAGATTCTTAGTACAAGGCATGGTACGAATCTCACCAGTAGTGCGCTTTCGGAAAGTAACAAGCGCAACTTCTTGTAGTAGGCTCTCTAGGAGCTCATCACTTACAGCCATTAAATAAATTCTCCTGGATTATCAGCAGCATATTCAACTAGATCAGTATAGCCACCGATTAACTTATTACCAATATAGATCGCAGGTACGGTCTTCATACCAGTAAGAGTTGAATATTCATCACGTGCAATATCACGTCCTACCTTTACTTCTTGTACGGTAATATTCTTCTTAGCGAAGAAATCCTTAGCGCGTACACAGTAAGGGCAATCGTCTCTAGTATAAATCTTTACGTTCATTTGCGCTTCCTATTCAATGCACGGTTCTTACGCTTTTGACTACCGATCTTGCGACGGCCCTTACCGTACTTTTTAAGTCCAGTCTTAGCAGGCATTATGCAATCTCCTTTTCAAACCACTCAGGTACTTGCCTCTTAGTCCATTTAGCAAAGCTACGCTTCGCACCCCGATAATATGCCTTATAGCATTCACGGGAGTCAGCACTGACTTTATATTCGTCAGGCATTGCAGGGGTAGGTTGTGTAAGGTAACCTACTTCAATACTATTAGGGGGATTCTTGAGTACAGTCTTGAGTTCATTATACGTCTTATGAACTCGACCGTACCGATATTGGTATTCGTTAGCAAGCTCACAGAACAAAGCATATAACCAGTTATAGTTATTATTGCTTTGACGTAGCCAGATGCCAGATGGGTGCTTAATATGTGATGCCTTGTATAGAGTATTTTCTCGGCTGTCAGGTAGAAGCCAGCGCTTGATATTCCTATCAAGCCTGGTCTTACCAGCATACTCTGTACCATCCAAAACCCTATGCGCTGTAGACATCAACTGCGCATATTCTACTATCATCTTGACAACGTGACGATCGATGTGCCATTCAGCACATTGACGTGGGTCGTTAGAAAAATAGAAGATGTTCATGATTATTCTGCGTCTGCATCCCTTAAAATAAATGTAGTCTTGATACGAGCTGGCTTGAAAGATTCCTGTACAAGCTCGATAACTACTTCCGTCTCAAACGGCTTGCAAGAGAATACATCAATATATGCATTACCATCTTCATTGCAGAAGTGAGCGCAAATATTAGAAGTCTCGATGAGCTGCACTAGGGTAAAACCAGCTTTATTACCACTACCAAAATTAACGATCTGCGGTTCACCGTAAGCAACCATATCAATATTCTTAACTAATTGCTTGGCAAAGTCATATATGGCCTTCTCATCCATAATTGTAGGAATATCGCAGGCTTTGCAGTCGAGAGTTAAATGATAACCCCATGAATTTAACATTATTGTTCACCCCTTTTAATAAAATCTATTTTACTATAATTGCTGTTGAAATATTGATCAAGAACTTTTAAGGTCTTGCGAGGATCGCAGTCGCCACACATGAAAATGTCTATAGCGCAGTAGTTCTTTTCAGGCCATGTATGAATAGACATATGACTTTCAGAAAGAATTACAACACCAGTAATACCGCAGCCTTCTCCAAAATGGTGAAAGTTACTACCTAAGACAGTAGCTCCGGCTTCTTCCGCACCTTTACGGAAAATAGAGTCGACTTCTTCGCAGCTTGAAAGCTTTACAGCTTCTACACCCCAGTAATCGACAATGAGATGTCGACCGCCAGCTTTGACCATTTCATTCTTCCTTTTAGAATGAGTCGTTTATTTATTACCAATATCTGTAATAATACGGTCTATAATACGGTCTATAATGATAATGTCTATAGACCGGAGGGTAGTAATATGAAACTGGAGGGGAATAATACGTAGGATACTTATAAACAGGCGACGGATGTGTGTACGTATTTACAGCACATCCGCTAAGACTAAGTCCTAATAGTAAGATAGCCGCTTTTTTCATTTTGGAAAACCTGCTTATGTCTATAATATTTATTATAGAAGAATAGCGTAACAGTATCTTGCTTATAGTAGTGAAAGACATTTTTACTCATATCACTAATTGGCGGTCCCGGAGGGATTCGAACCCCCACCGTACAGCTTAGAAGGCTGATGCCATATCCATTTGACCACGGGACCTAACTTGATTATCCTCGGCGACTACGCGCGCCTACAGTAGAAAGGTCTTCATTCTTAAGAGCGAGCTGCAAGCCGCCCTTATTATATAGAGGCATTACTCGAGACTGCAACTCGCGAATCTGACGTTGAACATGCTCGGGCTCATTATGAATATTAGCAAGAATACCTCTAACAGCACCAGTATTCTTATAAGCAGAAATATCCTCGAGGAACTTCTTATCTTCCACAGGTTTAGCAGCCACTCGTCGAGGACCGTAATAATTACCCACCTTCTTCTTCTCCTTAAGTTGAGACGGATGAACACCCATCTTCATGAGAAACTTATCATGCTCTATACGAGCTCGCGCGAGGCTTTTCTTCATGCCTTTTTATAGTATAATGCGAAAATAATTGCAATCAAAAAAATAAAATTTCCTAATTCAGTATAACCCTATCTCTACGACTTGTCACTATATACTATATCGCTATTAACAAGTGAGGTTGTAATGGAAATTAAGATTAGCCTTGAAGAGCTACGTAAGCGTAAGTTATTTGTAGCGACTCCTATGTACGGTGGCCAGTGTGCGGGAATGTTTACTCGCTCTATCGCCGATCTAACCGGAATGTGTGTAAAATACGGTATTGAACTAAGACACTACTTTCTTTTTAACGAATCCCTCATTACACGTGCTCGTAACTACTGCTGCGATGAATTCCTCCGTAGCGATTGTACACATATGATGTTTATCGATAGTGATATTGGGTTTAATCCTAATGATATCATTACTTTTCTGGCTCTCCAGTCCGATGATTCGCCTTATGATGTAATCGGTGGGCCATACCCTAAGAAGTGTATATCTTGGGAAAAGGTAAAGCAGGCTGTCGATAAGGGTATGGCAGATGAAGATCCTAATGTACTAGACAAGTACGTTGGCGATTATGTATTTAATCCTGTATCCGGTAACGGTGCTATTCCTATTGGTGAGCCCGCCGAAGTTCTAGAACTTGGTACTGGTTTTATGATGATTCGACGCCGTGCTTTTGAACTGTATGACCAGAAGTATCCTGAGCAGAAGTATCGCCCAGACCATATCAGAACTCAGCACTTTGACGGCTCGAGGGAGATTATGGCTTACTTTGATTGTATCATCGATCCGGAGTCCAAGCGTTATCTCTCCGAAGATTACATGTTTTGTCAACACCTTAGAAGGGCCGGCGGTAAAATCTGGCTTTGCCCCTGGATGCAAACCCAACATGTCGGTATGATGATCTTTGGCGGGTCTCTAGCAGACCTAGCTTCTATCGGAGCGTCTGCAACCGCAGATGCATCAAAGCTTGGAGGCAAGAAGTAATGAAGTTTGGTAATAAGACTCTTGAGATTCTCAAGAGTTTTAATAATATTAACCCGTCTATTCTATTCAAGGCGGGTAATGTTATCTCTACTATTGATAAAGAACATACGATCCTAGCAATGGCTAATATTGATGAGAGTATTCCTCGTGAATTTGCTATCTACGAACTCAGTAAGTTCCTTGGTGCTTTATCAGTCATGCCCGACGGTGAGATTGATCTAGGAGATAATCAGCTTACTATTAAGACGAATAATAGTAAGATTAAGTATACGTATGCCGAACCTTCTATGATTAAGTCTTCCCCATATAAGGAAGTACCTCTGAATAATATTCAGGCTACTTTTAATCTTGATTATACTGCTCTTAGCAATGTAATTAAGGCTGCTAGTGTACTGGAACTTCCCGATATTTCTATTCGATCGGATGAAGATTCTGATGATATTCTTATCTACGCGAGTAATGATAAGAACTCTACAACGGATAGTTATCAGGTTAAGGTAGGTGAGTCTTCTAATAGCTTTAAGGTCTCTTTCAAGGTAGAGAATATGAAGCTTCTTAATCGAGAGTATAACGTAAGTATCCCTGATGGGGCTTTCGTTAAGTTTACCGCCTCCGATATTACATATTGGGTTGCGGCTAAATCCTCTTGATAATTTTCTCTCACTAATATATTATTAAAATACAGCAACGGTGCTGTGAATTGAAAAGGATGTATAATATGACTGCAACTACTCGTTTACTAAATGCTCTGCGTAATGGTGAAGAACTCACGGCTCGTCAGATCGAGTCTCGTTTCTCTGTAACTAGTGGTCGTGGGCTAGTTCATGCTCTGCGTACTCAGGGTTTTGCGATCTATCTAAATCGTCGTACTAACTCTAAGGGTATCGTTACTCAAAAGTATCGTCTCGGTACTCCTACTCGCGCTATGGTAGCTACTGCGTTCGCTGCTGTGGGTGCGGACGAGCTTGGTATGACGGCTACCGCCTAATTAAGTACTGTTACAGGTAACGGAACTTAGATTAAATAATAATCCCGGTATCGTTACCTGTAAGTTACCTGTAGATATATTTAATATTCTAAAAGAAGGCATTCTGTTTACCCTTTTTATACTTCCGATGGTTATAGAATTTCAGTAGCAGGTAATATTGATTTAGTTAATGGTCAGTAGCTCAGTTGGTAGTAGCAAGGGACTGTTAATCCCTGGGTCGCAGGTTCGAGTCCTGCCTGGCCAGCCAGGACCTCTACTAGCTAGTAGAGGTCCGATAATATAACAGTTATACAAGACTGTTATGCGGGTGAACTAGCACAGGGGGCGTGCAGCAGCCTTCCAAGCTGAAGATCGCGGAGTTCGACTCTCCTCATCCGCTTTACGCCCGTATAGCACAACGGTAGTGCAACGGTTTTGTAAACCGTAGGTTGGGAGTTCGAATCTCTCTGCGGGCACCATTTTTCATAAGCTTATGGGGCAGAAATACCCTATCTCTTGTTTTATATTTGTAATATGATTATACTATGTTATATTATGATGAGGTGAAAAATGAAAGAGTTTCTGTGGGTCGAGAAGTACCGGCCTAGTAAGATTCAAGACTGTGTACTGCCTACTAATATTAAAGCTGTATTTCAGCAGTTCGTAGATAATAAGGAAATACCTAATCTACTTCTGTGCGGTACTGCAGGTACTGGTAAAACTACCGCAGCTAAGGCTATGCTAGAAGAGATCGGGTGCGACTATATTGTCATCAACGGATCTATGAATGGTAATATTGATACTCTAAGAACTGAGATTAAGAACTTTGCATCTACGGTTTCTTTTACAAGCTCTCGTAAGTATGTTATTCTTGACGAGGCTGATTATCTAAATCCTAACTCTACTCAGCCTGCTCTTCGTAACTTTATGGAAGAGTATTCTAAGAACTGCGGATTTATTCTAACGTGCAACTTTCGTAATCGTATTATTGACCCTCTACATTCGAGATGCTCTGTAATCGAGTTTAAGATTACTAAGGAAGATAAGCCAAAGATTGCTGCTTGCTTTTATAAGCGTGTATGTAACATTCTTAAAACAGAGAATGTAGAATATGATGACAAGGTAATTGCTGAGGTTATTACCAAGCATTTCCCCGACTTCCGTCGCGTATTGAACGAGCTACAGCGTTATAGTGCTGTAGGAAAGATCGATACAGGTATTCTTTCCAATCAATTTGACAGTAATATCAAGACTCTTCTCTCTTATATGAAGAAGAAGTCATTTAAAGATGTTCGTGCTTGGGTTAGTGAGAATAGCGACGTAGATGCTAGTGAGTTCTTTCGCGCGATCTACGATAATGCTAGCGAGATGGTAAAGCCACAAGCATTACCTCAACTTATCGTCACCCTAGCTGATTATCAGTATAAGAATGCCTTTGTAGCCGATCAAGAGATTAATATTATGGCATGTCTGATCGAGATTATGAGTGAGGCGGAGTTTAAGTAATGACTCCGTTTGATTTTGTAAATGCTATCACTCATAATAAGAAAGACTTATTCGAGGACGAACCAGAACAGAGTAAAAAGGACTATGCGTCTTTTGTGGTAAATAAAGCCTTGGCATTATATCCAGATTGTCTGTTCTACGCCAATGAGATGAATAGGCTGCATCATCTAGATACCGATCTCCAGTTTAAATATTATCTAAATAGTATTCGTCCAATGAAGCGTTATGCTAAGTGGGTGAAGAGAGTGGATGATGATAATCTAGATGTTGTTAAGCAGTATTATGGCTATAATAATAAGAAGGCTAAGCAAGCACTATCTATTCTATCCGACTCTGAAGTTAACACCATTAAACAAAAATTAAAAAGGGTGGATAGATGAATGTTAAAGTTGATAGTTTGGTAGAGATATCTCTTAAAAGTACTGAAGATTTTCTTAAGGTCAAAGAGACCCTAACACGTATTGGTGTGGCATCCAAGAAAGAGAAAGTTGTGTTTCAGTCTTGTCATATTCTACACAAACAAGGCAAGTACTATCTCGTTCATTTTAAAGAGCTCTTTAAGCTTGACGGCCGCCCTGCTGACTTCGATGAGAAGGACTTAGCAAGACGAAACACTATTGCTAATTTATTACAAGAGTGGGGACTTATTAAAATTACAGACCCTGCTAAGACTGTAGAACCTACCGCCCCGCTAAGTCAGATTAAAGTACTATCTTATAAAGAGAAAGCTGAATGGCAACTTGTGCCAAAATATAATATTGGACGTAACGCAAGGAATTAAATTATGAAAACTAACTTTGACCGCGTTCGTGATTTTATGAACGCATGTGATCAGAACGTTGAAACACGTCCTTCTTTTCCTTTTTTGGAAGACGAGACTTTTCTTCGTGTAAGATTAATTAGAGAAGAGCTTAAGGAGCTAGAAGAAGCTATTGCCTACAAAGATATTGTAGAAGTAGCTGACGCTCTGACAGACTTACTATATGTTATTTACGGAGCTGGACATACGTTTGGTATTAACCTGAACAAGACCTTTGAAGAGGTACATAGTTCTAACATGACAAAGCTAGGACTTGATGGAAAGGCTATTAAAAATACATACGGTAAGGTAGTAAAAGGACCTAACTATAAAGAGCCTAATCTAAAGCGGGTTCTATTTCCTCAGGAGAAGTAAAATGGATATATTTATTACATTAATAGCAGTTAGCGCTGCTGTTTACGGCGTTTATTGGGTTGTAAAGAGAGAGCGTGAGCGTAATAAGCCACTTGACGCAGCTCTCGACAGGGTAGAAGAGAAGGTTGAAGCTAAGGTAGAGCAGGTTGTTGAGGCCGCTAAGGAAGAGGTCAAGGAAGCTGTTGCTGAAGTTAAGATTAAGACCAAGAAAGTAGCTGAAAAGGTTGAAGAGAAGGCCAAGGCTGCTATAAAAGGTCGCAAGCCCAAGAAGTAACTTGCCTCTACCGCAAGGTTGATATATAAATAATATGCAAGTGCCATTTCGGGCTTGTAATACATCAACCTTGCTTTTAGGAGGTCTAAATGACTAATCTACTTAACGCCTGGGCTCCATATACAGTAGGCTTCGAAGACACTGTTAAGCGTCTTTCAGAACTAGCCAATACTACGCTCAAGGCCGCAAATTATCCCCCATATGACATCGTCAAGGTAGACGATAACAAGTACGTTATCGAGATGGCTGTTGCTGGTTTCGGCAAGCAGAATATCGAAATTGAACTAGCTGATAGTAAGCTAGTCATTTCTGGTAAGCTCGATAGTGACGAAAAGAATCTAGCAAATATCCTCTATAAGGGTATTGCTAATCGTCCATTCCATCGCTCATTCAATCTCGCCGATACTGTAGAAGTAGAAGGTGCAGAGCTCGTTAATGGTATTCTAAAGATCTGGCTAGAGAACATCATTCCTGATCATAAGAAGTCACGTAAGATCGAGGTAAAGGATGTAGAAGAGCAGAAGACATCAAAGTCTAACCCACAGGTACTTAAGGGTTAATGTCTGCTTTTCTTTCGAGGTTGAAAAACCTCTTCACTAGAGAGCCAAGCTATGTGCAGTATATCGATGCCGCACATGATGTAAGAGAGTATGAAAGTAGAATGAGATCGCTTGGTACATTAAATGCAAACTTACTCTATTTGAGTAAGTGCTAACTTCGAGGGGGCTGAAAGGCCCCCTCTCTTTTTTGTTGATATGTTTTGCTGACTATTATATAATGAGTACTATAAGAGGTGAATGATGAAGTTTTATACTAGCGTCGCAAGGCATTTTGATAATATTCTAGTCCGTGGGTATGAGAACGGACAGCGAATCTCACGTAAGATACCATATAAGCCGTATCTTTTCGTGCCATCTAAAATTAAACAAAGTAACTACCGTACTCTAGATGGTAAAGTAGTAGATAAGATTGAATTTGCATCTATGTCTGAATGCAATCAATTTGTAAAGCGATATAAGGATGTAAGCGGTTTTGAATTCTTCGGACATACTAACTTCCAATACCCTTTCATCAATGATGAATATCCTGACGATATTATCTTCGATAAGAGTCTTGTATCGGTAGTTACTATCGATATCGAGGTAGACTCCGTAGGTGGCTTTCCTAATATTGAACTAGCCGATAGGTATATTACAGCTATTACTCTTCGTAAGAACGATGAAATCGTTGTTATGGGGCTTAAGCCCTATATAGTGCATGACTCTCGTGTTACTTACTTTCATTGTAATAATGAAGAGAATCTACTATTCAAGTTTATTGAGACTTGGAAGCGATTCAACCCTGATATCGTTACGGGATGGAACGTAGAGTTCTTCGATATTCCCTATATGGTAAATCGAATCAAGCGAGTACTAGGTGAAGATCAAGCTCAAAAGCTATCTCCTTGGAATATCCTTGAAAATCGTAAGTTATTCGTACAGGGTCGCGAGTATACTATCTATAGTCCTGTGGGTGTTACAGTGCTCGACTATCTTCAGCTTTATAAGAAGTTCTCTTATAAGATGCAAGAGAGCTACCGGCTTGATTATATCGCGCACGTAGAGCTCGGAGAGAAGAAGCTAGATTACTCTGATTACAGCTCACTTGCACAGCTGTATACTCATGACTTTCAAAAGTATATTGACTATAATATCAAGGACGTAGATCTTGTATACGCGCTTGATAATAAAATGAAGTTTATCGAGCAGGTAATGGCTATCGCGTATAGCGGTAAAGTTAACTATCCCGATACCTTTACTACTGTTCGTATGTGGGATATTATTATTCATAATTACCTACTGAAGCAGAATATTGTAGTACCTCAGAATAAGTTCGCTGAGAAGGAAGAGCAGATTACCGGCGCTTACGTCAAGGACCCTCTTGTTGGCATGCATGAATGGGTAGCGTCTTTCGACGTTAACTCCCTATACCCGATGCTTATTATTCAGTATAATATCAGCCCTGAAACTCTTGCGGGTAAGGTGAAAAAGACTTTTACTATCGAAGATGCTCTCGACGGGTATTATAGCAATATTATTGAGAATCTTAAGAGTAATAATCTTACTGTAACGGCTAATGGTGCTTTGTTTGATCGCGATAGACAGGGCTTTCTTCCGAAGCTTATGAGCACTCTTTATGATGAACGAGTGCTGTATAAGGATAAGATGATCCAAGCTAAGAAGACGTTAGAGAAGGTAGAGAGCGGTCAATATACTGAACCTGGGGTATCCAAGGCTGAGCTTAAGAAGAAGTATGAAGCCTTGGTTGCTCAGTATAATAACAATCAGATGGCTCGTAAGATTATTCTGAACTCGGGCTATGGTGCTTTGTCAAATGCTGGGTTTAGGTATTATGATGATACCCTAGCTGAAGCTATTACTATGTCTGGTCAACTTTCTATTCGCTGGATTGAGAATACACTTAACAAGTATATGAGTAAGGTTCTTAAGACTGATAAGACTGATTATATTATTGCGGTAGATACTGATAGTAATTATCTCAAACTGGGTCCTCTTGTAAATCAAGTATTTACACGAGAACAGCAGAAGAATACTTCTGATATTATTAATTTTATGGATAAGATATGCCAGGAGAAGATTGAACCTCTTATCGAAATGGCATTTGATGAGTTGGCGACTTATGCTAATGCATATTCTCAAAAGATGAAGATGAAGCGCGAGAACTTAGCCGATAAGGCCATCTGGGTCGCGAAGAAACGCTATATTATGAACGTCTGGGATAGCGAAGGTGTTCGTTATAAGGAACCTAAGCTTAAGATGATGGGGATTGAAGCGGTAAAGACCTCTACTCCTTCTGCTTGCCGTGAAATGATTAAGGATACTCTTAAGCTAGTAATGTCTACTGATGAAAGGACTGTAATTAAGCATATCGATAACTTCCGTGAGAAGTTTGAAAATATGTCATTCGAGGACATTGCATTTCCTCGAGGCTGTAAGGAAATGGATAAGTGGAGTGATAAGACTACGGTTTATAAGAAAGCTACTCCTATTCATGTAAAAGGTTCACTACTGTATAATAGTATGATTAAGAAACTAAACTTAACTCAATACCCGGAGATCGGAGAGGGTGAAAAAATTAAGTTCTGTTATCTTAAGCTACCGAATCCAATTCAAGATACTGTTATTGCTTCTACGGGAGGGCTACCACCTGAGTTCGGATTGGACAAATACCTAGATTATAGTAAGCAGTTTGAAAAGAGTTTTCTAGAACCGATTAGTTCCATCCTAGATAAGATAGGATGGAAAACAGAACAAAAAGCAACACTTGACGCGTTTTTTTAGGAGATTATGATGTCGTTAAAAGAGAAGCTACTTAAGAACTCTACTGTAAAGCTAACTTCCATGTTAGCGGATAGTGCACTGTATAAGGCTAAGGATATGATTCCTACCCCTGTACCGATGATTAACGTTGCGTTATCTGGTCGTATTGATGGAGGCCTTACGCCTGGCGTGACTATGCTTGCTGGGCCTTCCAAGCATTTTAAGACTGGTTATGCACTACTACTAGCATCTTCGTATCTAAAGAAGTACTCTGATGCTATTATACTATTTTATGACTCTGAGTTTGGAACTCCTCAGAAGTACTTTGAGACGTTTGGTATCAATCTTGATCGGGTCGTTCATACTCCTGTAACTGATATTGAAGAATTAAAGCATGATATCTCAGTTCAGATTCAGAATCTAGAACGAACCGATAAGGTTATTATTGTTATTGACTCTATTGGTAATCTGGCGTCTAAGAAAGAAACTGATGATGCTATCGAGGGTAAGACTGTCGCTGACATGTCTCGAGCGAAAGCTTTAAAGTCACTTTTCCGTATCGTAACTGCTAAGTTGACTCTCAAAGATATTCCTATGATTGTTATTAATCATACCTATAAGGAAATTGGTATGTTTCCTAAGGATGTTGTGGGAGGCGGTACTGGGTCTTATTATGGCGCTGATAATATCTGGATTATCGGCCGTCAGCAAGAAAAGGAAGATGGAGAGATTGCAGGTTATCACTTTGTTATTAATGTTGAGAAGTCACGATACGTAAAAGAAAAGTCTAAGATTCCTATTACTCTAACGTATGAAAACGGTATCAATAAGTGGTCTGGACTTCTCGATCTAGCTATGGAAGGTGGTTATATCGTTAAGCCGAAGAATGGTTGGTACGCTGTTGCAAATAAGACCACTGGTGAGTTAGGCTCTAATATGCGTGCAGGTGACTTTATCGATAATTCTGAGTTCTGGACTAAGCTACTAAAAGAAACAGACCTGGCTTCTTTCATCGAAAGAAAGTATACTCTTACAATGGGCAGTATCATGGATGAAGACGAGGTAAGTGAGTGAGAGAAGATTTAATTCTTTCTAGTCTAGTATATAACGAAGACTATGCTAGAAAAGTAATTCCGTTTCTTAAGGCAGAGTACTTTCAAGACTCTGCCGTTAAGGACGTATATGAAGTTGTAGATGAGTTTCTTAAGAAGTATAATACGCAACCTACAAAAGAGGCTATTAAAGTTGAGCTTGATGCTAAGACTGGTGTAAGTGAAAATCGCTATAAAGAGATTACTAATGTAGTAGATAGACTAGCACCTGTTAATGAAAATCTAGATTGGTTAGTGGAGAAGACTGAAAGTTACTGTAAGGATAGGGCAGTTGTAAACGCTCTCTATCAGTCTATTCAGATTGTAGATGGTAAGGATAGTAAGTTTAGTAAGAACGCTATCCCAGGAATTCTTACTGACGCTCTCGCGGTAAGTTTTGATAGTAGTATTGGTCATAACTTCTTGGATGATAGTGAAGCTCGATATGATTTTTATCATCTAAAAGAAAATAAGATCGCTTTTGATCTTGAGTACTTTAATAAGATTACTAGGGGTGGGCTGTCACAGAAGTCATTGAATATTATTCTTGCTGGTACTGGCGTAGGTAAGACTATGTTCATGTGTCACTGTGCTGCTACTAACTTAATGCAGGGTCATAACGTACTCTATATTACTATGGAGATGGCTGAAGAGAAGATTGCAGAACGAATCGATGCTAATCTTCTTAACGTAACTACTGAAGAGTTAGCTATTCTACCTAAGGACGTATACCTTAAAAAGGTTGGTAGAGTTAAAGATAAGACTTCAGGTAAGCTTATTATCAAAGAATATCCTACCGCGTCTGCAGGTAGTGTTCACTTTAGAACTCTTATTGAAGATCTTAAGATCAAGAAAAACTTTGTTTCTGATATCATCTATATCGACTATCTTAATATTTGTATGAGCTCTAGACTTAAGCTTGGTGCTAGTGTTAATTCATATACTTACATTAAGGCTATCGCGGAAGAGCTTAGAGGTCTTGCTGTAGAGTATAAACTACCTATTGTAAGTGCTACTCAGACTACTCGTAGTGGCTATACTAATACAGATCTTGGTCTTGAAGATACCTCTGAATCGTTTGGTCTACCCGCAACTGCTGACTTTATGTTTGCGCTAATTACTACTGAAGAGCTTGCAACTCTTAATCAAGTAATGGTAAAGCAGTTAAAGAATAGATATAGTGATCCTAATGTTGATAAGAGATTCGTGGTAGGTGTAGATAGACCTAAAATGAAATTCTATGATACCGAACAGCATAGTCAGATAGATATTCTGGACGGCCCTGTTATGGATAGTACTAATTTTGGTGAACGTAACCGTGAAGAGGTAGAACTCGGCCGCGTTAAGAAGAAGCGTAAAAACGTCGGAGGGTTTAATTTCTAATGGTAAAATATAAAGTAGTTCAAGAAGGACAAGACTTCTTTATCAAAGAAGTGCAAACAGATCAACTTATTATGCTTCTTGATAGTAAGAAAGAAGCTATTCAAATTGTCTCTAAGTTAAATTTAGGGGCAGGTTTTGACGGATTTACACCAAGATTTATTCTTACCGAAGGGTAAGACATTATAAATATATCCAGCATGTTTGCACCATAAGGTGTCAAGAGGCAAGTGCACGGTTGTGCCCGGAAGTGACTGTGTCGCCTTTAAAAGGCAGGTGGGGTTCCTACAGTCCATGCAAAAGGGAGTTGGCTAGTCCGACTCCCTTTTTAGTTTATAAATAGCATGCTAAGAGACTTGGAGATTAGTATGGGTCCGGATTTTTTCAAAATAGTAGCAGAGGTAGGGTTTCCAATAGCCGCGGCTATTGCAGCAGCCTACTTTGTGTTTCTAACTCTAAAATTTATTCTAGCTGGCGTTACCAGTTCGGTCAAGAGTATGAGCGGTATAATTATTGCTCTTGATAATCGCGTGAAGACTATGAATCACGATATCATCAGAATTGACGCGCTTATGAGTACAGCTCTTCAGGTTAAGCCTGACCTAGAAAGAATCGCAAGAGCTGATGGTAAAAATGACGCGAGGAAAGACTAATGAGCGTAGTAGAACTAATTAACAAGTATGGCTTTCCCATAGTTGCTGCGGGCGGGATGGGATATTTTATTTACTATGTCTGGGGCTGGGTTACTACTGAAATCAAACCTGTTTTATCAGAAGCAAATAAGGTTCTTATCGATCTAATCGACAGAATTCGAATGCTCGACAATGATCTTATTCGTCTTAATCAGAAGATTAACATCGTTCTAATGCTAAGAGAAAAATATGAAATGAACGCTATTTTGAGGTCGCCCGATACACAGTATCCCAAGATGGACCAGGATCGTTCTGCTTCAGCTCCTGGCAACGCTCAATCCACATCTGATAGTAATCTTTCATCTGCCCCCCAAAAGAAGAAGTAAGGGTCTTACACATAGCAATAGCTTGATCCCAGGATCTGCTCCTGTAGTAACTCATCATCTTATTGTGTAGTTCGCGTTCCGTGAAGAGCTTGCTTTGTAGCTCTTCACGAGTTTCAATGACAGTGTAAATCTTAATACCGTCTTTCTTACCTTTTACTGCAATGTAGTCTAACTCAACAGTAAAGAACTTATCCTTTACAAACTCGTTAGTGTTCTGCCCGATGACGAGTCGAACTCCATAAGGTTTAGACTGTCCTTCAAGTCTAGCAGCAAGATTAACATTATCTCCAAGACAGGTATAATCGAAGCGCTGAGTACTACCCATGTTGCCAACAACAACAGAGCCAGTGTTAATGCCCAAGCCCATCCCAAAAGCAGGAATACCTTCTGCAGTAATTTCATTGTTGAACCTTTCTAAATCTTTAAGCATTGCAAGTGCTGTTCTTACCGCGTTAATAGCATGGTCTTTATCATCTAGAGGCGCGTTCCAGAAGGCCATCTGCGCATCACCGATATACTTGTCTAGGGTACCATTATTATCAAGTATTTTTGCTGTCATAGCAGTCATATATCTATTCATAATTTTGGTTAGACCCTGGACGTCAGCTCCGTAATGCTCACTAATAGCAGTAAAGCCCCTTACATCAGTAAACATAATAGAGAGCTCTCTCGTCTCACCTCCTAATTTAAGAAGATCGGGATTCTTCTGTAGCTTCTCAACCATGGCGGGAGATAGGTACGTACCAAACTGCTTCTTAATTTGCTGCTTAAGTTTAAACTCTTCTAGAGCTCTAGAGAATGCCGCTGTACCAAATACTACCAAGAGCGCTGCAACGGGATACGATGCATCATAAAGAAGCATATGCTCGGCGCGCATGTATAGGGATACGTAAACTAACCCCCCTGTAATAGCTGCAGCTACTATACCACCAATGGCTATTCTTACAGCTAACGCTAGTGCGATCATTACAACACCTGCTATAATAACTAATGCAATCTCGTAAAGATCAGCTTCACTATTACGCGTAACAGATAACTGGTTTAGTATTGAGGAGAGCTCTGTTGCAATTACCATGTTCGGTAACATTTCGCCGTGACTAGTAGCAACCGGATTATTGAAGCCTTCCGCTGTAAGAGAAAGAATTACGATCTTACTATCAAAACTATCTGGTAGGTTGGATGCAGAGTATTGGTTGTATGTAAAATTTCTAGTTGGCCAGATACGTCCATTTACATCGGGGTAAATTAGAGGTATGCCAGGAATGCGAATTATTTCTACGCCAGCTTCATTTGATCTAACCTGGAAGCTTTGTTCGTCTACTAGTACTCTAATAGTTTCAAGAGTAATCGATGGGTAGAACTTATCCCCTACTGAAACAAGCATTGGTGATCTACGAACAACACCATCAGGCTCAGGAACTGTGGCGATCATACCTACACCTGCTGCAGCCTCGGCTAATCTTCTGATTGGAGGTAATGCACCCGGCCAGGATGGAAGAACATCACTAATTTGAGGACCAATAAGAACCGAACCGCGTGGTCTGGCATAAGGCTCATTAGTTTGAATAGTAGGAGTCTGCGCTAGAATTATATTATCGACTTTTAAAGCATTAACTAAATCACTATCTTTACCGAATCGATCTTCTTCTGAAAAGATAATAGGAACGACAACTAGACCTGCGCCTCTAATGTTAATTTCACTAATTAGAGTAGCAATTACATCTCTTGGCCATGGCCATTGCCCATTACGGTTAATAGTTTGTTCGTCTATATTGATAAAAACTATAGATTCATCAAATACTTGTTCTTGTTGTCTTTCAAGAAAATCAAAGTATTTTAATCTAACAACTTCAGTTAACCAGGGATCATATATTCTAGTGCTTAACATTGCGACTAATACGAGTGCTGCTAGAATATATTTCTTCATGTTATCTTCTCTGGTTTATAATTACAGTATTTGTACCTGTACCGACTGTTTCTGTAGCGACCGAACCGTCATGAATTACTGTTACTCTTGTATTACTATTACGCATACGTACATAGGCACTATGCGCGGCTGATTCACGGGTAGCAGCTGCAACTTGACCTTCCTCGGTTATAATTAGCTCTCCTGGAGCTGGAACTCTCCGCAATCTTCTATTCTCTGTTGTAGCAACCTGAACAGTAACTGGTTGAGATGGTATCTCTTGTATTGGTTGCTGATTTTGTAATTCTTGTATTATTCCTACTATAGCGGGAGGTCTTACAATAATAAGGTTGTTATTAATGTCTGATACAGTAATGTTTAAAACCACAGGGGGTGTAGGTGCTATAGCAGACTGCGCAACAAAGGTAGCCATAAAAGGTTGATTCATATCTACAGTACCCGCATCGTTAGTAACGGTAATGCGTCCAGTATAGCAATTTCCTTGAGAGTTACAGCTTGGCACAAGAACTACTAGGCTTTGACCAGATTCATCCACTGTCATAAAGAAATCAGTGCCTCTAACGCCTATAACAGCTGTAGGGGTACGTACTTGTACGTTTTGTTGGTTCGATCTCGCTATCTGACCACTTACATACCGTACCGTGCCCATAGCAACGCGCACATTTAATCTTCCTGCTCCACGATTAGGATCGTATATAAATTCATCAATAACGAAACGACTATTTTCTGTAACTTTAACATCTGTGTTATCTTGAAATTTTATCTCAAGAGAAGAGAGACCAGTAACAATAGCATCGTTTTGATTTACACCGGTGTTAACTCTACCAGGTATTACCTCGTTACCGCGCTGTATCTGTACAGAAGTACCGCGTTGTTCAGTAATAGAACCGATGTTTGCAAAAGCAATCGAAGGAATTAATAAAAATAATGCTAATAGTCTAACCATTAATTACTTTGATTAACTGTTAGTGAGTTACCACTCCCTGTTGTATTAATCGAAAGAGTATTAGCTACAGAACCGGACTGAGTTAAACTATAGGTATTTGTATTGCCCGTTACGTTAAGATTTAAGGTATGACCTACTGTACCTGATTGAGACGCAGTCACAGTATTTGTATTTCCCGTCAAAGAAATAGTCTGCGAGCCGTTAGAGTTATTCTGTGTAGTAGTTACAGTATTACTATCACCAGTGACTGTAAGGTTGTTAGTAATAGTGGATCCCACTACAGTAGATGTAACCGTATTATTATTACCATTTAAAGTCTGAGCAATATTTGCGTCACCGCAAGCAGCTTGACTCGTGCCGCAGTTTAGAGTCATAACATTACCGTCACCTGTATTGGTAATTGCTACGGTATTATTAGAGCCGTTTATATTATAATCAAGCTGGTTTGTATCTCCTGTCTGTGTAACAGTAACGGAGTTACCTGAACCGGTTAGTGAGCTGGGTGTTAAACTTGACCCTACTCTGTTTCCGGAACCAGCTTGAGTGATTGAAATTGTATTTGTTGAGCCAAGCTGGTCGATATGAACACTATTGGTTTGTGATAGTACCGGTGTTATAAAAAACACCATTAGCATTAAAATTATACGTAACATTTTTTCCTCCACTATGTTAGTTTTGATATTCCCAAAGGCCTCTAGTAACGCCCTGTTCAATCATTTCACGCACAGCAGATTGTATACCAAGTTGAATAGCAAGATTAATACTATCATTCACGGAACTACCTACTTCACCTTCTACGGCTAAAGTACCAGCATCCATAAATCTAAGCACTCCTAGTCTATCCATGTAACTATAAACTCTCTTAGTAACTGTTACGGTTAGAAGAATCTCTCCCGTATTTACCGAGACTGCTCTCAAACTAATCGTTACAAGATCAGCTCTATACTCGGTGGACGCACCTATTCCAAACGCACGTGCACCTATACCACCTGTTACTATATTAGTATCATAACCTATGATACCACCATCTATTATCATCCCTGCAAAGAGCAGAGGGGCGAGAGGCCTTGCATTTGGTCCCTCGTGTAACTCTCGCATTTGACGAATAATCTGTCGCTCTCTTAACAGATTCTCTATACTTACTCTTTCTATAACTCTAAACCATCTACCATTACCAACGGTTTGTAGAGCTTGAATAAGATAAACATCAGCGCCTTGCGTTACTGCAGAACTTAAAGAAGCGATACGATCTGAATGTCTTCGTTGGCCAGTTCTATCAGCAAATTGATAAACAGCTACTGTTATTACACCGCTCTTTGGTGGGCGTAATTCATCGGGCCTTATAACTGTAATTTCGGGTTCTGATTCAGTCAAACCAACCTGGTTAAGTAATGCACATCCAGTGTTAAAAAATAAAACAATTGCCAAAAGCAAAAGTCTTAAAATGAAAATGCTCCTATAGGTACAGTTATTGTAGTATTGGAGTTTGTATTTCTATCTAGTATAGCCATAACAACTTCCTGTCCGGTTCTATTCCAGTTAATAGTAACGTTATTAAACGTTAGAGTACCAGAGTTTTGAGGGTTTTCTCCGAATAACTGATCGGATAGATTCTTAGCCAGCTGCGTATAAACTAACGATTGAAACGACTGAATAAACTGATTAACAGGGCTATTATTAGCAGCTCTTTCTGCTGCGATTCTTTCTTGCCTAGCTCTATCTTCTTGTCTTTGTCTCGCGGAGTTCTCAAGCTGGTAGATAGTAAGGGCGTGGGAACTGAATCCAGCACCATTGAAAGCCGGCGAGTTAAAGTTAAAATTTAACTCACTAGCATAACTAGTTGATATTAAGAAGGTAAAGGTAAGGATAAAAATTAAAATACGCATAGTTTTCTCCATACATATTTATGGCGGAAGAGGTAGGATTCGAACCCACGGTAGTATCTCTACCACTTCCGATTAGTAATCGGACGCCTTAAGCCGCTCGGCCACTCTTCCTAACTGGCGGAAAGGGTGAGATTCGAACTCACGGTACCTTTCAGTACGTCGGTTTTCAAGACCGGTACCTTAAACCACTCGGCCACCTTTCCGTTATAGATTTATGCTGCCAAAGCATATTCCTTGGCAGTGCTAAGCGCGTCAAGCTTACGTTTTTGATTAATACCGTACCAAGCAGAATGCAAGCGAGAGCCTTGCGAACGACCGACAACGTGATCGGTCATGTAGGTTACTGCGTTATAAGCCTGCCACCAAGATCCAGCAGCAAACTCTGCACCAGGCTGCTTCTCGATAAGAGAAAAAGCCAACTCTGAGTTACGAGAAGACTCATCTTCTTCTCCGTTAATCTTAGGAAATACTTCATTGAAGTACTCGATAAGAGAAGTCTTGGAATAACGCTTAGAAGCCAGGAACTCAGCGATATCCTTATACTGATTCATATAACGATTTGCGATACCAAGAGTTTCCTTGACTTTTTCGGCGTCGAACTTACGGCTATGGTTTACCTTAACCATCTGAGAGTTTTCACCGTTTAATGCCATAGACAGAGTATTATTGCAAACAACACGCGTGGGTGTAAAGCGAACGTCGATAGACTGACCGAACTTGTGGGGATTGGTAAAGAGTAGATGAGACTCTACAACATCCGCACCTTGAGGAGTCTTGAGTTCAAACGACTCCTTAACTCGTGCCATAGCCCATACAATGGTACCACCCTTAAGAGAACCAGCAGTATGCATTTCCATATCACCGGCCATGACGTACTCATGGAAGAAGTTAAAAGCGTCGCGGTTCTGTACAGGCTCCCAGCGATCCTTAACGTGAGTAAGAATCTTACCGTCGGAAGAGCGAACAAGAGCCTGAATGCCTGCTTCTACAAGCTTGCCATTGAGACGAACGTAGCAGGGTTCCTTTTCTACAGTCCAATCAAGGCCGGCTTTTTCGAGTACTTGATCGGGAGTAAGGTCAGCAGGAATTGCAACGCCTAGTCCGTGCCAGGGTACTTCACCAACGTAGACCATCTTGGCCTTACCGTCGACGATTTCAAGTTCATGAGCCATGTGTTTTTCTCCTCATCACACATTATTGTTATAGCGTGACGAGAGAAAAAAAGCAACTAGAATTTAAAGGCTGCTATGATTGCTGATCCCCATAGAAGAGCGCTAAGAAGCGCTGTAAACATGAGGAATCCGGCTGCATTGGTAGTCATTTATGATCTCCTTGATTTGACGCCCTAATTAGGCACGTTTCTATGGAATCTGTTACTGTATTTTATGAATGCTATAAGGAGGATACTAATCCCATAAACAGTCGTAGTACTTAGCAAAAAGCATTCTACCCTGCTTCATACGCTCGACATGAATATCACGTGCTTCCCTATCAATATAGCCTGTATGTTTAGGTCCTTCTATTAAACTACCTTCATCATTAATGATGTAGTCAAAATTACCCTTGAAAAACTGCTGATCCCACTCAATCTGGTACTGTTCAAAAGTCCAGATCATTTCATTAATCACCCACTCCCAACGTACATGAAAATGAATATCAGCATCCCGTTCATTTTCAACGGGAGGGGCGTTAGTAGAGCGAATATCCTTAGGTACATCCTCATCATCTACGTTAGGAGAACCTTGCTTGGTATACTTTAGCTGCTTAAGCATAGGAACAATAATATAGGCGAGGGTTTCATACATCGACCAGGTATCATGAGGATCAATACGAACTTCGATCTTACGATCGCTATCATCCTTGGGATACTTACCGATCTTAACCTTCATTATTATCTTCCATAATATAAGATAGTTTACGGTCATGATCAATATGAGCGATATAATCATTCATATCGTTGAACATTGAGATATATTGTTCGGTGTTAACTTCTGTGATATTAAAAGTATTCTCACCAATATATTCTTGCCCAAACTCCTTGGGTTCGACACTCTTAAGAAGAATATTCTCGGCTTCTTCTTGAGAATTAGCTCTAATACAATATGCCATACGAAACGAAGAGACTGTCTCGATTAGGTACAGGTTCTTACTCATAATCATTCTCCTTTTCACGATTTTTCTTATTACGTAATCGCCGAATAGTTCTAATTTCCCACCAGCATAGCCACTCAAAGGCAAACTTGGTATGAATAAAGCCGAAGGAGAAGAGACGAATCATGCCATCGGTAATCTCACAGACACCAAGAATCATATTACGAAGATTATTCATAGGGGATACTCATAGTTAATGGTATGTTCGTTCTCTCTATAGAGAAAGGCTCCGTTATTGAGATGAAATTTCTTGGCCATATCCGTAAGAGGAGAGAGGGTGACTATGCGCTTTATATCATGCTCTCTCTTAAGATAGTTCAACATCTCGAATACCAATTTCCTGGCCGCACCTTTACGTACAGACCAGATAGTATAGAGACAGGCGATATCGTGTATGGTACAATCGGTATAGAAGAGTTCTTCTTCCGACTGAGGAACGTAATCTAGAATAGAATAGCAGACAACACAATCAGGATCTGCCATATCTCCCATGCCAGCGATATAGTGATTGCTACCGATGCGATTATCAACAGGGATATGGGGACGAACCGGATCTTGTCCAACAACTCGTAATACATTCTCATCTATCTTCGTATAGTGAAATAACATCACTCTCCCCTATTATAATGCTCAGAACACGTACGTCTATAACCCCCATCTTTGGTAGGCCAACCACAAGACGCTTCATTAAAACACCCAGGTTCATCACAAATACCGGCATAGTGCTTTAACTTAATACTCTCTATCTTCTCTTCTTCTATAATAGCTCTAAGAGTATCTTTACTGCTATAATCGAGTTCATTGGTAATATTCATACCACCAGCGGTATACAGGGGTCCATAAGCATTATACCCGAATTCCATAAGACCATAGATCAGATGACGAAACGAACCAGGATCATTACCAAACTCATCGATCTTGGAGATAACCCATGTAGTGATAGCTAGTTTGGTATCATAATCGACACTATCAACTATCTTCTGAATATCTTCCGATAACCGTTCCATAATATTATCTCCAAAGCATCATTGCTAGTATAATATAATTATGTTATAGAGGCCACCCTTTTCTCATTTCCGCGCGCAAAAAAATTTTTTTATTATGGAGATTTAGCTTGGTTTACTGAAATTACTCTGAGACTATCTCTATGTCTTGCTGTGTGCGCTCGGGAGCTGAGCAATACGGCACATTATATCAAAAACCCTCTATACTGTTTCCCCGGTAACTTTCTAGCACTTCCTGAAGATTGCCAAAAAAGGT
>Ga0194115_10001154_pt1 | contig 34851 bp, 35 predicted proteins | sample TA2MahsurfametaG_3_FD_148656 | JGI IMG/M metagenome (GOLD analysis project Ga0194115, IMG submission 148656) | Freshwater microbial communities from Lake Tanganyika, Tanzania - TA2015002 Mahale S4 surface | ecosystem: Environmental > Aquatic > Freshwater > Lake | place: Tanzania: Lake... | reverse complement strand
GATAAAGGTGCTTTAATTGTTGGGTGTGATTGATATCCATCTAATATAAAATTATTAATGCGTAAAACATCAATGATGTTGTCAAAATCTTTTAAATGATCTTTAAACATAAGCTTAGGTAACGGATAAAGTTCTCGATGCATTTGTTCTTTAGCTTGCTCTATGTGATTCAAATACAAATGAGCATCGCCAATATTGCCAATCAACTCATCAGGTATCATACCAACTGCTTTAGCAATGATTTCTAGTAACAATCCGTAACTAGCTATATTGAATGGCAAACCTAAAAACACGTCTGCCGAACGTTGATTCCACATTAAGGAGATTGTTCTTTTTGGTATTTCTGCATCATCCATATCAGTTTCAAATACTCCATGTACCCACTTTGGATTATCCCAATCATGATACGCTTGTTCTAAGCTGCTTCTCCATTCCTTATCAGTACTGCGATTTATCCATATTTTTAATCTCTCTCTAGTAGATAACTCTCTTGTGTAAACTTGAAATCCATAATGACAAGGTGGAAGCGTCATTTGGTCTAATTCATCAACATTCCAAGCTGATACCATTAGTCGTCTTGAGTCTGGGTTTGTTTTAAGATCATGGATTAGGTTTGCAATCTGGTCAATACCAGGTTTGCGGCGAGTGCGGGTACCTAAGATATGATTAGTTTCATATCGAGCTCCCCAATCACGCCATTGATGACCATAGATAGGTCCAAGCTCACCCCACTTCTTAGCAAACTCATCATCTGTTTTAATTTTGTTGATGAACCAATCTTTTATATTTACCATCCGACCAGCATCGTTAATCATTTGTTCATCCGCATTTGGGTTATGTTTTATGTAGTTAGCGAAACAATCTCCGTCCCAAATATGACAATCATTATCAACAAGGTATTTGATGTTTGTATCACCACGTAAAAACCATAACAATTCGGTTACCATCGTTTTCCACGCCATCTTCTTGGTTGTGAGTAGTGGAAACCCTAAACTCATATCATGACGAATTTGTCTTCCAAATACTGACCTAGTACCGGTACCTGTTCTGTCTTTCTTCTCTACTCCATTGTCTAAAATGTCTTTAAGTAGTTTAAGGTAATCGTGTTCTATGTTATTCATAAGGAGTGTATTTAAAATTTCTTACTGTTAATGAGGATAACTCTGTTCGAGTGGTATCGTATGAGTCTTGTATGCCGTTATTAATAACTACATTCATTGTCTTGCCGACAAATTGAGATAAGATGCTTGCATCTGTAATGCATCTTACCATGTTGCCATCATACCAAATCTGTATGTGTTCTGGAGTCCAATCTACACGATACTCAATAAAATGTCGGGTAGGATCCTTTCGTAGAGCAATTCGCCCATTCTCTGCACCTGCATTGAAGTTGTTTGGTACTTGGCCCAAGTGCACATTGGTTTGAACTCGATACCATTTACCTCGAAGCAGATCCATGTTGCGATTAATGTAACTGCTATTACTGTATGAGTAAGCTTCAAATACATCTATCTCAGGTGGCCATGTTTCCCATGCATACATCCAAAATGCAGGCCAAAGGTTAGGTCCTGCAGGTAGCTTGGCTTCAATGCTAAAAGTACCATATCCAAATTGTTCTGTGCATGATACTAATCCTATTCCAATTGGAGATTTGATTTGACCAAACTTCTTTTCATGTTTCTTTGTGAGTAAATGCAACTCACCTGTATTGTCTGCTTGAAGAATGCATGTAGCATCATACCACATCTTAGGCTTCTCCGGGTGCATTTGTCCCCAACGTTCTTCTGTTAGCCATTCATACCCGGCCCATTGTATTGTGTTTTTCATTTGTACTTAAAATAAGATACGCCAAAGTCCCATACTAAGAAATTGAAACTAAGTATAGTAAAACGCGTTTGGTTATATCGACTTGCGATAATGAATATGGTAGGTATTAATGCTAATTGTTTGAAGTGCATATCCCAATTGCTATGCCAATAGAATTTAATCTTCATCGTGAGTTATGTATTTATATAAATGATATCCTAACCAAATTAAGCTTATAATCCACCCACTAATTAATATTATTGATGTCCATTTCATGATTTTAAACTATTTGCTATTAATTGTTTATATTTTGTAGTTGACCAACCATGGTCTCTGTTTAAGTAATAGATTGGAATACCTAAATCATCTCCAGTAAATGATTTTCCAATATAATCATCTCCTAAAAAACGTACAAATTTTGAATTTAAAGTATTATCAATATTATGCTCTTCACATATTTTTAAAAGATTATATAATTCTGACTCTGTTGTATAAGGTATAACATTGTTAATTTGAACCAAGGAAGACAATATTTCTGTTCTTTCTTCAACAGAAAGTATAGGTTTACATTTTTCTGGTCTTTCAACTGTTGGGTCAGTTTGAAGCATTACCCACACTAAATCAGTATGGTCTTTCATTTCAGTAAACATTTTTATATATCCTGGGTGGATGCAATCAAAGTTGCCTGCTATAATTCCTGTTATCATATTATTTTGTCTTGGGTCTGCCTCTACCTCGTTTTGGTTGTAAAACTCTAGGTAAAGGTTGGTTTAATACTTTTTTAGGACGACCACGCATATTTTTTCTATTTGATGCTGGGAGTTTATATAGGAATTCTTCAGCATAGTAGTAAAATTGGAGGACTGTTCCGTTGAATGTAAGGAAACGTTCTTCAAGTTCTTCTTTGGTGATACGATATTCTGAAGTAAAAGCATCATATAAAGCGGTCATACGATTTGCTTCTTCTTTTTCAAAATCTTCCATTAGTTTTTTGTAACGTTGAAAGTCAACAGCACAAATTTCAATTTGGTAACGAGTATCGTGTTTGGATAAATCAAGTTTATCTTTTGCATTATAAAGTGCAAGTTGTGCTTGCCAAAAATATGAAGATGGTTCAAAATCACCGTTTAAGATACGTTCTTTAAGCAAAGCACGTTTGCCTAGTGGAGTAACTTTATCAGTGTGGGTTCTCCACCACATAAACTTATTATAGTTGAGTGGTTGGAGCTTTTTGATATGGCTCAAAACTGTTTCTTTACTGTGGCGAATACTACTTTCTTTAATAAATGTGTACATAACCTTTGTTTTCAATAAATGTACAAAAATCTTTTTAAAAAACCTAGTATTTTTAGTAAATTATTTGATTATCTAAATCTTGTAAACGATTTTTAAGTTGATTAATTGCCGGCCCTGCTTTTCTTCCTGATACTCCTGAACGTTGAATACGATATATTTCGTTTTGGATTTGTTGTTTTTCTTGTTCAATTATTTCTCTTGAAGTCGGTTCAGGTTTAACTACAGGTTCAGGTTCAATAGGTTTTGGTTCACCGTAAATATTTGTTTTAGGTTTGCGCTGTTCAAACGCTTGATTTGTAGCTATAATAAGAGTAATAGCTAATGGATCAAACACAAAGATCAACATGAATATAAACCAATTTGCCACTGTTTTAACGTCAGACCCCGTAATTTCACTTACATATTGTACGGCACCTAATTCATTTGATTCACTTGCTTTAGATTCCATACCTAAGATTTGAATATCTAGATTTGTAATTGAATCGTTTAAAGCATCTATTTTAGTAGATAGTTTGTCTCTATTTACTTGTGCCCCAGCAAGTTGTGTTTCAAATGATTTACGGTTAGCATTATTTGCTTTTGTAACTAATTGTCCAGTTTTAGCATCTACTGTTTGAGTAGTTGTATTTGTAGATAAAGCATTGCGTAACTGAGAAATATCTTTATCTAAGGTTGTTTTTTCTTTGGATAATTCAAGTTTGATTTCCTCAAATCTTTGTTTTTTAACCTCTATATTTTGGATTTGTTTAGTTCCGATTTCAAGTTTAATAATATTTTCTTGAAATCCAGTACTTAACAAACCATAAATTCCAATAGAAGTAATAACTGATAATACTACTAGTGCTATAGTCAAATATACTTTTAAAAGTGTATATGTTTTTTTCCAAGCATTATGAAGATATGTTGCAATTGCAATTTTAGATACTTCTAAAAATGACCCCATTACAATCACAGGTATAGCTACTCCGGTAAATACCACAGATAAACCGATTACACTATAATAAGCTGCTGTTGTTGACAAACCTAGTGCACAAAACAGCAAAAACCAAGGTAAATATTTTTGTTGCATGGTATGAAATATAAAAAGGCCCCATATAGGGGCCAAACCATTTTTAAAAAGAATTAATTTACTTATTTTTATCAATTACTGACCAGATGGTACCGATTAAAGTAAGAGCACTACCTGAAATTTCGGTCCAAGTACTTTCATCAAGGAATCCTTTCATGATTAGAATACCACCTATGAAAGTTAAAGCATGACGAGTAATTCCTAAAATTTGTTCTTTTGTCATTTTATTTTATTTTTATTGGTTACTTTATTTAATATCAGTAGATTCTAAAAGTGTGTATGAAAATTTATTACCATGTATTTTGGCTGCTTTTTTACAGATAGACATAAATACATCAAAATCTCTTACTCGTTTAAACACTTGACATCCTTCTGACCAATTTTCAACCCAAGTAGAATCTTGTCCTGCTTTATGTATGTTAATACCAAACATCCCAGTATCTTTTACTTTTTCATCAAACACTAAGTCTTTGTTTGCATCTCTCCAAACAGTAACATTATCTAGTCTTTGGCAGAGTGCACTATATTTACCTTGATGTAAATCAACAGCCCAAGTAGCTCTATATTGTCCTGGGATTAAACGAGCAACCCCTTTTTTATTATGGAATTGTTGTACGCCTTTTTTACCTGGATCACAAGTAGCCATCCAACAATAAAATTGCCATACACCTTTATCATCTTTAAAAGATATTGTAAGACAATCATCAAAAACATTTGTAACTTTTTTATAAACTGAAGGTGAAGTATTTCTCACACCTACAATATTCACATCATAACTTTTGTTTGACATGTCTTCAAACCATTTATAACCTTTAGATTTAATGGCTTTTTCTATTTGTTCTTTAGTATAACACATATATATCTATTTTAATTTAACTTTCATTTGTAGTAATAGCTCCTTTTGCTTCTAAGAATACCTTTCTTACGTTAGCTGGTTGTGCTATTTTCCATGCTGTTCTTCTTGCTTTATGTAATCTAGATTTTGCAATTCTAGAAACACTTACTGAATTGTTTTGGTTGCCTCCTAAAACATGATAGTATTGAGTATCTTCTCCAACATAAATACCAACGTGACCACCTCCGTTTCTTTTAAATGTTAAAATATCCCCAAGCATAGGTTCAGCAACTTCAGTACCATACTTTGCCCAATTTAAAGCCCATAAAGGTCTTTCAACTACATCTAATCCTGCAGAATAGGCACAATATGCTACAAATAATCCACACCAAGGAATTTCATCGTTAGTATAAATGCTTTTAAGTCCTAAAGCCCCAGCCCAACCTAGTATAACAGGATTGTGAGCTTTTCCTACTATTTCTTTAACTCCAATATGCTTAACAGCTTCTACTAGAATTTTTGGAGATTTTTCTTCTTTTAACCAATCGTAGCTCATATTATTTTTCTTCTTTAAAAAAGTTTGTTAAAAATTTTCCTAAAGCACCTAAAACAATAGAAGTAACTATCATTGCTTTAATTTCAAATGCTGTAAAAATATCTTTAAGATTATCAAACTGCCATATTCCTCCAATTGCAAGTACTGAAGAGACTGCTAAAAGAGTATCTCCAATTTTTCTCCATTTTTTTGGAGTTGGTTTCCAATAATCTTTTCTAAAAGTTAATATTTTTTTCTTCATTTCTTTTATTATACATATGCTTAACTTTCACAAGCAACACAATTATCATCTCTTGAAATTGTATCTCCTCTCAAAATCGACTCAGATCGCATATAATATAACGTTTTGATACCTTCTTTCCAAGCTAATTTATGCACTTCACTAATATATTTAGGTGAATCAGAAGGATCAAATGTTAAGTTTAATGAAATTGCTTGATCAATATGTTTTTGACGGATACCATTTTGACGAACGATTTCATATGGGTTAATTTCTTTAAATGTCAAGAAAATTTCTTTTTCTTCAGGTGACAAGATATGATCAGGTAATCCCATAACAGAACCTTTATCACGAGCAATTTGATCCCAAACACTATCAATATTGTATCCTTTAGATTCAAGTAATTTTTCAAGTGTTGGATTACGTTTGATAAATGTACCTTTTGCTGTTTTTAAGTTAAATACATTTGCAGGGATTGGTTCAATTGAAGGAGAAACACCACCTGAAATATGGGCATTTGATACTGTTGGAGCAATTGCTAAATGATGTGTATGACGTAATCCTGTTCCTTTACACCATTCAGGTTCTCCATATGCTTTAGCTTGATCACGAGATGCTTTTAATGCTTCTTGCTCAATAAATTCAGACATAATTCGAGTGTAGGAATTTGCTTGTAAACTTGCAAATGGAATATCTTTTTCTTGTAAGAATGTATGCCAACCTAAAACACCAATACCAATTGCTCTACCTTTAGATGCTGAGCGGTAGGTATTTTCCATGAAACGAACATTTTTGGCTCTATCAATAAATTCTTGTAATACACCTTCCAAAAACCAGCAAGTTAATTCAGGTAAAGTCATACCATTTTCAAACTTATAGTCTTTCCATTCATCCCAACGTGCCAAATTCAATGAAGATAAACAACAAATGAATGAATGTAATTCGTCTGTGTATAATGCAATTTCAGAGCAAATATTTGTCATTGAAACATGCAAGTTATTCTTTTTATATGCTTTAGGATTTGCATTGTTTACATTGTCCTCAAACATAATATATGGTTCACCTGTTTCTAAACGTGTTTTTAAAATTTCACCCCATAGTTTTAATGCTTTAGGTTCACGTTCTTCAAGTTTGTTCATAAATTCATCATCAATAACAACACATTGATGCATGTTTAGACATTGACGATTAACATCACCTTTTGGACGACGAATCATTAAAAATTCTTCAATATCTGGGTGATTGATGTTTAGGTTAACTGATGCGGCACCTCGTCTAACTGAACCTTGGTTTGTTGCTAGTATAGTTGAATCATAAATTTTAATCCATGGAACTACACCTTCAGAAACACCATTATCTCTAATAGATTTACCACGTCCTCGAATTCGAGATACACCAATACCTACACCACCACCTTGAGATGATAAGCGCATCAATTCAGAGTTTGCTAATGCAATTCCTTCAATTGAATCATCTGTATCAATTCCAAAACATGAAATAGGCATACCTCGTTCAGTTCCCATATTTGATAAAACTGGGGATGCTAGGCATAACCAATTTTTTACTATTGCTTCATAAAAGAATGGTTGTAAGTCTTTTCTTTTTAGGCGACGAGCTGATGCTCTAGACACACGTTTAAATGCTCCAAATACATCTTCATCTGGGAGTAAGTATCCTTTTGAGATGATGCTTAATCCAATTTCGTCCATCCATGTAGGAAAATTTTTCCCTTTTGTCCAATCTGTTGTGTCTATGTTTATACTCATAATTTATAAATCTGTCCAGTCTGCTGTTGATTTTGAATAATCTGTTACTCGGTTTGCGAAGAAATCTTGATGTGTTTTTCCGCTTGTTAAATGGTTAAACCATTCCATTTGTCTTAGCAAATTAGGATCGACGTCATTATAAATTGCAGTATAACCTAATTCAGTAATTTTTTCGTTTGCACGTGCTTTAATAAAGTTTTTCAATTGTTCTTTTGATAAACCTTCAATATTACCCATTTCAAATGCTTTGTCAATAAAATCAAATTCAAGTTTTACAGACAAATCACAGGCTTCATAAATACCTTGTGTAAGTGCTTGAGTATCTAATTCTGGGTTTTCTTCAATTAATGTTCTGAATAACCAGCATCCAGCTTTTGAATGTAATGATTCATCACGTACAGACCATTCTACAATTTGGCCTGTACCTTTCATCATATTACGTAATTGAAATGACATCAATACCGCAAATGAAGAAAATAAATTTACACCTTCAGTAAATGCAGAGAATATAGCTAATGAAAGTGCTTTTTCATGTAATGTTTCTCCAGGCAATTCTACTAAACGATCAATTTTTGCTTTTGCTTCTTCATCTTCTAAAAATGCAGCAAAATTATCTAAGCCAAGTTCTTCATTTAAACGAGCATATGCTTCAGCATGAATTGATTCAAAATCAGCAAATACACGAGCCATAGCTTGTACTTCAGGTTTTGGAAACCATAAAGATACTTTTGTTGACCAATAATCGTTTACGTGAACCTCTGTTTGAGCAAACGATTTCAAAATATTACCGATTAGATTTTTTTCAGATTCGGTAAGTTTAAGTTTCCAATCATTTAAATCTGAAGCGAGTGGAACTTCATCTGCTAGCCAATGGGCTCTATGTTGATCTTTGTAAAAATCAAATGCTGTTTGGTATTCAAACGGCTTATAAAAATTGCGAGATTCTGTTATCATGTGTTTAATTTATTATTTTTGGAATACTATTACATAACCCCCATCATCATTTTCATCAAGATCAGGGTCTCCTTCATATGTTCTTTCATAAACAATTTTATAATTTTTAAAAATGGATTTTAATTTTTCTAATGTATTATAATAATCTTGAACTACTAAATAACCCCCAGGTTTTAAAGCATCATCTACTGTTTTTTTAATTTCTTTAGAAAATTGAAAATTGTAAAATGAATGCCCCATATTAATAAGTTTTCTTGGAGGTAAGAAAATATATTTATTAAGATCATGAATTTTATCATCTGGGTTTCCATTTTTGGGGGTATCATATGCATCTATTACTACAGATTTATCTCCAAATATCTGTTTATCTCCTCCACCAAAATCATATATTTCATTAGGGTTAGACTCTAATTTTTTAGCAAGATTATTTCCTGAAATGTATTTATCTCCTAGGTTTAGGGTGTCAGATGTAACCATTTCTTTAAGTATTTTGACTAGTTTCATTTTTTATGCGTTTAATTCAAAAAATTTATTTGCCAACATTCTTTTATCTAAATCGTCAAAATTATCGTTTGACGGTTTTTTAGGTGTAACAGTATCTGCTTCTTCATCGTAATGGCTTCCAACTGAAATGTGACCATTTGATGTGTTAACATCTACTTGAAAAGTTAAGCCATCCATTCCATATCTGTTTTTCATAATATGGAGACGTCCGGTTCCGTTAACTTTATCTTCTTTTTTTCTAGATAACGACATTGAAAGGTCGGTAATCATCATTTTGTCGTAACTACCTGCTGCCTTATCGCCTTCAATGATGTCATCTTTGGCTCCCGCGCGATTTACTTGCGAAACCGACCAAATTGGTATGTTTAATTCGCGAGCTAATCCCTTGGTGCTTGTATAAATATCATCAATTTCTCCCTTACGGTCAACATTTCTTTTCCTTGTTGAAAGAAGATCAATGTAATCTATAATGATAAGGTCTGGTTCAATTCCTAAATCTTTTACTTTTTGAATGTGCGCTTCTATAGTACTAATTGTGGTTTTTCCCATAGGAAATTCACGAATAATCAATTCACCTGGTAGATTTGCTGTTAATGTTTCTACGTGTTTTTTATGTTTTTCTAATTGGTCAACAGATGTACCAGTAAAGAAAGCGTCATATCGTCTTCCAGTATAAGCTTCACTTAATTCTAAAGTATAGTGAATGACATTATAACCCATTTGAACTGCAAATCCACCTAAAGCAACTAGTGTCCAAGATTTACCTCCTCCAGGATTACCAAAAATCAATCCTAAATCTCCATTACCTAAACCGCCTTGAACTAGTTCATTAATTTCGTTCCAAGGTGTAGGAACAATTTTTCTATAATCTTCACGGTAACGAGATTCTGTATCACGTTTGTATTCGTGGCCAATGTTTTTATCTTGTCCAGCTTTCATAGCTGATTCAATCATATACTTGATTGAGTCATAATCTCCTGCTTTCAATAAATCAACACTATTCAATAGTGCTTTTTTTAATTGTTGGTTTTTACAGAATGTAGAAAATTCTTCTTGTACATAAGCTAAATCATCAATATCTGCTTTGTATGCTTCGCGTAATTGTTCTTTAACGGATACTTTAAGTACTTCATTGTCCAACTTCTTCATTTCCACCTTTAAGATGTCCATGGAAATTGTTGTATGGTACTTTTCGTAGTACTTAATAATTTCGTTTATAATCCATTTATGAGCTGGATTGTTAAAATATTCGTCGCTTAGTACATCATTTATGTTTTGTAAGAACTCTTTATGTGTTAATAAAGAAGAAATCACTTTCATCTGAAACGATGGTCCGTATTCATCAATTGAAGATAGGGTCATTTTATAACTTTTATTTAAATTTAATAACTTATTGTTGGGGAGCCAACAAATCTTTAAAGATATCTTGAACCCAAAATTCAGTATTTCGAATTAAATTTCCAAGTTGATCTTCATTACACATTTCAACGAATGTGTGAGGGAAAAAGTTTAGGTGAGTATGTTCAACAAATTTGTCTATAAACATTTTGTCTTTATCGCTCATCATAGGATTGGATAAATCCATAACTCTATACTTATCCTCTAATAGATCCACATCATGTATTACTCTTGCATACACAACGTGTTCTTTTAATCTAGTTTCAGCAAGATCAACAATATCATCTAGTGATAAATTTTGAGTTGCTAGTTCGGGGAATTTTTTGAATAAACCTTTAGGTCCTAAACCCTTGATACCTGTAATTCCATCGGAATTATCTCCCATCAATAACTTATATAATAAGAAATTATGTGGTGGTACATTAAATTTTTCTTTTACAGTATCTATTGTATAGTATTCTTTTTCAACTGGGCGATAAACGATTACTTGTTCGGTTACCAATTGTAAATAGTCTTTATCACTGGATACTATGAATGCTCTGTCTTCGGGTTTTATAGGCAAGATATCACTTAAGTAAGCGATAATATCATCTGCCTCTATTCCAGGTAGAGATACTGTTTTAACAGGTAGTGTTTTTAAATATTGAATGATTCGAACAATTTGATCTACCTTTGAATCGTCTTCTTCCTCTAAATTATCAAACAATTCATGTTTAGTAACTCGAGTAATATTTCTATTTGATTTGTATTCGGAAATAATATTTTTTCTATTATTGGAAGAACCCACACCATCAAACACTACATAAACTTGTGTAGGTTGAATGGTGCGAATTAAAGCTCCCAAAGATCGAAAGAATCCTCCTAAACCTCCAATATGGACTCCATTTGAGTTGACGGCATTAATTGCACTAAAATTTCGAAAAAAGAGATTGAGTCCATCTATGAGCAGGAATCGCTCTGATTGAGGTGTTTCTTCACCGTGTTCTTGTATGTTATTTAAGAGATTTAAGAGGTCTTTCTTCATATTAATCTTCGTTTTCAAATAAATCTGGTGTAGGTGCTTTTTCATCCCACTCGCTGTTATCTTCTTGTACTGTATAAGTACCTTGACCTAAAATATCGGCCCATTCAGTTGAGTGTGCATCTTTATATTTCTTAATAACATTCGGATCATCTTTGATAAATCCATGTACTGTAGAAACAATAGTACCCATTGTAGTGATTCCATTGATATGGTTTTTATCACAAGCAATTTTTGTACGTAATGCAAATTCAACTTTCTTCTTGTCTTTAACAGCGTTAAGTTTAGAAGTACCAGCATTTGTAACGTTTCCAAAAGTCAAACACAATGACACGTCATAATAGAATGTATCTCCACCTTTGTTTGTCATTCTAGGTTGTGACATTGGAGTTAGAGCTGGAGCAACACCTACTTTGTTTACAATAAATAAGGTATTCGTGTATTTTGAGCTTTCCTTACGAGACATTACAATCTGTTGATTAATAAAGTTCCCGAATTGAGTTGCAATAGCTCCTGCGTTCCACATTGGATTGTTTTTACCTTGCTCAATTGACATTTGGCATGGAATTGAACCAACTGAATCCCAAATAAATAATAGATCATATGGTAAATTGCCTTTCTTTTGTTCTGTAAGTAGATCAATAATAAATGCAGCAATATCTTCAATTGAATTCAATGAACTTCTATCTCGATAGATAAAGAATCCTGTTTGATCCAAAATTTCACCTGTTTCTTCATCAACTACATCCTCAATATCAAACCCTATTGTTTTCCAGTGGTTCCAATCGTGTTTCATTTCGGTAATAATCAAGACAGGTAAAACTCCCATTTTTTGAGCATTAACTGCTACCTCAATGGTCATAGTAGATTTTCCAGTGTTTGATTTTCCTCGAACCATTGAATTATGACCCATAGGAATACCAGGGATAGATAGTGCTTCTTGCAAAGCTGGAGAAAATGGAATCCATTTTTGCTCCTTAAACTTAATGTTTGATGCTAAGCCTTTATTTGCTTTAAATTTATCTAAGCTAAAGGCGGTTTTTAATTCCTTATCCGCCGCCTCTGTTAGCGATTTTCTTCCTTTAGCCATAACCTTAATTTAAATTAAAATGGCATATCATCATCCTCATCAAACAAATCATCAAATTGATCTGCTTTAGATTTCTTAGCTGCTGGTTTAGCTGAAAGACTATAGTTTGTTTGGGGTTTTTCTTCTACTCCCAATTTACCATCTGCAGGAAATTCTTCTTCTTCTTCTTCAGGGGTTAACCATTCTTGAAGTGCCGCTTTGATATCATCAAACGGAAGTGGTTTGTAGATTTCTTTTGGATTAACTTGATCGTCCAACCACAATTCCAATTCTTTATCGTCTTCAGACAATGGAGACATTTTCATTGAAGGTTGAATTGTTGTCTTGTTATAGACAGTACCAGTTGATTCAGGACCTACAGTAACTAATTTTATGTCACGACCAGTCATGATGTCTGTGAAGTCACCTACTTCTTCATCAGCAGCCATTTGCAAGAACGCCTCGTAAATTTCTTTACCAAATTCCCATAAATGAACACCTTCAGATTCTTGTCCACGAACGATTACAGGAGCAAAGATACGAACTTTCGGATCTAATTTTTTAGCCAAACGCCAATTTTCTTTATCGTTTGTACCACGAAGTTGTTTTGCAAATTCTGCAATTGGATCTTTTTCACCCCAGTTTAATGGAGAAGCGATTAATTTTTTACTACCAATACCATAGTAGAATTTCATTTCCGTAAATGGAAACTCTTTGTTGTATTTGAAAGGAACAACACGAACCGTTTGTTTACCAACTTGGGGCTTAAAGCGCTTTGTTTGGTTGTTTGAGCCACCACCTGATGAAGGTTGTTTTTGCATTGACTCAAGTTTTTTCTTAATTGCATCAAGATTCATAATATAACTAATTTATTGTTTACAACGTTTAATATAATAACCTTTATTTAAGAGACCAAATTATTTTAAAAAGATGACCATTCACTTTCACTTCTATTTTCACTTTGATAACCTACTTTTTTAGCAATTACCTCACCAGAAGAAATATTATTTACATAACAACCATACCATCTATCATTAGTATTTAACCCATATGGTACTAATTCAGATAGTGGTATATCTTTAGAATAATCTAAATCTGGTTCTTCATCAATTCCAAAGGTTTCTATGTAAAAATCATCATCTAGGAATACATCTGTAAGTGGTTTTTTAAATTTAACTATTAGTATTTTTATATCTTCTAAATTAACTTCATTGGTTTCACTTACTAAAGTCCATGGGTAATTAGTACATAATATTGTTTTATTAGCCCCAGTATATCCATTAGGGGTAGAATCCCCACTAAAACTTGAAGGAATATTATCTTCAGAAATACTTGGGGATATAACTATATCTTCTTTTCTAGCTTCAGGAGTATCTAATACCCAAGTAGCATATAATATAACTTCTTGAAGATCTTCATTAATTTGAATTCCTGCAAGTTTTTGCATTCTTTTAAATTCTTCAGATAGAGTTACTTTTTTCATAATTCAACTATTTTAAAAGAAAGATTCTCTATTGGCTTCGATGGCTTCAAAATCTAATTTAGGATGGTCTTTTTTAAGTTTAGCTAATGCTGAATTGAAAGCTATGTTGAATTCATTACGATAATATAAATCTAATCCTTCTTCTTCTGCTATAGAATCAATATATTCTCTCATATATCCACCTTCTTCAGTATCTAAAAATGGATTAAAGGCCTCATTTAATTGAATCCCTGCAAGCTTTTGCATTCTTTTAAATTCTTCAGATAGAGTTACTTTTTTCATAATTCAACTATTTTAAATATTTTTGTATTCAATTGTTTAATCTCATTGTGTTGAGTTAACAATATACAATTTCTATAGTGGTGCCAGTTTACTGCATAATTTGTATCAACTACACCACCGTTTAATTTCTTAATTAACTCATTTAGAGCATTAATGGTATAAAGTGTGTTTGATTCTTTTTTTCTATGTACTAGAATGGTGTTTTCGGGGATGTCGTTGATATTACCTTGATCAACATTATATGTAATAACATATTCGTTATTGCTTTTAACATGCAATACAAACATTTTATTATACATGATGGAATAGCGTTTTGTTAATTCATCAACCAACGCCTCTAAATCCTCTATTGCAGTAAAAGTACAAAACAGTCTATTGTTCATCAATAAATTATCAAATGTAAAATCATAGTCGAATTGATTATACATACGACGAGGGTGGTCCAAAGTACTATACATAACTTTTATTTAATTTCGTGGTAATTTTTACCGTCTTTTGTTTTAATTTGTAACTTATATTTGTTAAATATTCCTAATATTTCAAGCATTACGTCAGGTTCGTTACTATCATAGTCAAATAAAAACGAATCATACACATATAACACTAATTTAGTCTTTTTTCCGCGTAATATCTTAAATATATCATATAGTATATTAACATTATTTGCGGTCTCCAAGTTTTGGAGTATATAATTTAAAAGCTTTTGAGGATTCATTTCATTCATCTCTGCTCTTACAAATTCATGTCCTGAAATAGGGCAAATAACTTTTCCACCGTATTGGAATTCATCCCATAGTTGATCTGTATATGCTATTACTCGTTTGAAAAACTCCAACTCTTTATACTCTTTCCAAACTCCACCATAAATTTGCTTAAACGTGATCTCTTTTGCTTTGGCGTAATCCACATTATACATCTTAGCAAAACTGCCATGGATATCACTACTATCAAAAGTATAGTCAAGTAAATTAGCAAGAAGGGTAGGGTGATAAGCAGAAATATCCATCTCGATAAACTTATCATTGCGCGGTATAAAACATTTTCTTTCTCCATTGTCTTTATTTAATGCCGAAAAATTAATATTATTAAATGTATTTGATGGTCTTGTTGTTAATGTGTTTAGATTGTATTGCGTGTATACAAATTCGTCTATTTGTTGGTCAAAGTACTCCTCAAACAACAATGGATCCACTTTGATACCCGCTCGTTCTAGTTGATTAAACACCAATGCTGCTTTGTTGTAAAATGGATTTACTTCACCTTTAAAATTAGCATGGTTTTGTTCACATACCTCATAGTGTTTAACAATCGGTACAATAGTGTTTAAATTTGGTACTTGCGGATACCTGCTGTATAATTGCGTGTGAGCCGTTGTTAATTGCGGTATATACGTATGTGGGGAGGGTGAGGATTGGTAACAATGCTTAATGGGAAAATAATGTAAAAATTCTTTTCTATCCCTTACGTAAATTCTTTCTATACTATTTAACAAGTCTTGAACTTGCTCTATTGTGGAATTTATTGTTTCGCTATGATTAATTGGTATAATGTATCCTTTTGTATCCTTTTTTGGTCTAAGATAAATAGCACATACATCGTTTTCAACTGGATGTAAGTTGTGGGAAGTGGGGATTACTTCAACATAAACATCTTCATGTTTTAAACTTGTAAGTAATTCAATGTGTTTAGGGTCCTCTATCAGCCAGTACATGCTGTAAAGATACTAATTAAATTTTAAAAAACCAAACCAGAATTAATATCCTCCACCTCCTCCACTTATATTCCCTGCATTTCCCATGTTTTGAGATTGAGGATAAGAAATATTTGGATTTTTTAAAGTATTATTTTGAGATCCCAAGTATTGTGTAAAATTTCCTTTAAAATATTGAGGGAATCCAGTCCAACCGTTAAGAGAAGTAGCTCTATTTACACTAGATGCATTGAAACCAGCTACTTGGGAAGGATCACCTGTTAAAGACCATTGTAATGTTAAAACAGAGTATAAATCATATGCCATTTTAGGGTCTTGACTTTTTGTTTTATCATAATCAGTTTGAGAAGTTTCGTAATATATTAACTCATTATTCTTTTTACAAAAGTACCTCATAAAGTAACCACGTTTTTTGTCTTCAGCAGTTGGTAAAGTTAAAGAAAATTGAGGAATAGATCGTGTTTGAGGAGAAATAGTACTACTATAAGAATATTTTGGTTCTTGAAGATTAGTTACAATTAAATTGTTTGGGGGAGTTTCAATTTCTACTCCGGCTTCAATATTACTTAAAAGTGGTTCATATGGGTATAAAAGTAAACTTGGTTTTTCTTGTGGGTTTTTTCCTGTAAAAAGTTGTCCAGTAGATGTTTTATAATAATATCCTATGTAAGATTCAGCAACCGTTGAAAATTGGTTTTGTGACGTAGTATATTCCCCTCCATTAGTATATAGATTAGTTTTAACTTGGGATTTAGGATAATATGCCATACTAATAAATATAATTAAACGTATACTTCTGTTTTGGAAGGATCATAAGTAAAGTGCCAGTTTTCATTAACTGATCTTCCTTCATACCAAGACCACCCATATTTAACACCATTTTTCTTAATCCAATCTTGTACATTTTTAGGGTAGATATCAATAGCTTTACCCCAACCATGGTTGGATGTTCCTGGGAAGGCTGCTGCTGTATCGACGGTACCTTTTTTACGTCTTTTAGCTCCTGGTTTTGGAGTTTTATCAGTATATGATCCACCGGTAGATATATAATATTCCCAATCAAATATAGAACTTTGAGTGTCAAATGTTCTATAAGCAGAGCTTAAGCGAGGTTTTAAACCTTCTTTTTTCATATCTTCTACCATTCTCATAAAGGCATCAGCAGCTTCAATGGCTAATTTTTTATCCCCCATTCCTACACTTTTTAATGCACTATCCGAGAGTCTTCCATTTTCACCTTCAGTACCTGCAGGGATATTAACTGAAGGAGCAGTGTCTGATCGGGCTTCTTCTGTTTGACTAAGGAAGGATAAACTACTAGTGATAATATTATTTATAGGGCTTGTTCTAGGAATTAAAGTAGTAGTAATACTAGTTTCCCAATCACCATTTTGAATTTTATGATCAATGCCCGTTACTATAAAGTCTGTAGTTTTAGTATAGCCAGGAGGTAAAAAACTAGTATCAACAGATAATTCATTGTAGATTTTAATTCCCCCTATACCATCCATTGTAAAAGACATATTATAAGGGATAAAACCTATTGAACCTGCAAAAGCTTTATCTCCATCTTTTTGGGAGACTAATGCCTTGAAGTATTCAGTTGCTATCTCTACATTTTCATTTATACGTGAATCTACAAAATGAGGCATAGTTAAAATTGATCTTTATATTTATCCCACCAATCTTGTCCCGGAGGTTGAGCAATAACATTTTTAATATAATTATATGCCCACCCAAATACGTTATTAGGGGTTCCATTATTTCTCATTAAAAATGTTCCACGTTTACCAGTTGGATCATATGATCCTGCTTTTACTTTAGCATTTCTTTTATCTACAGTACCTTGACTAATACTTAAAAAATCAGTTCTTCCTTGAATGAATGTTTTAGATGCTTCTTGTTTAGCTGGGTCTTTTATAGCCTCATAAACACTTTTAAGGGCATTTAAAGCAGATGTATCATCTTTATATGTATTAGGTTTGGTGGCTCTTACTGCTGCAATAGCAGTTGCTTTATTTTGGATATTTTTCCAAACTGTAGATACTTTTGAAGTACCTTTCGCAAATGCTGGTTCGTATTGTCCATCTCTTTTTATTGCTGCTGCTATTGAAGTTGAATATGCTCCTGATCCTACTCGATTATATATAGACTGAGCTATGTCTGCTCTTGCTTGGTCATCTCCGTCTTCAAAAAGACATATAGTTAATAAAGACCAAAAATCAGCATCACCCCCTGTTACAGCAACACCTGTAGTAGATGCAGGAGAAGATACAGTATTATTATTTGTAGGAGCAGTATCAACTCTAGTTTCTTCAGTTTGAGAAGTAAAGGATAAACTACTGGTGATAACATTATTTATAGGGCTTGTTCGAGGAATAAGGGTTACATTTATACTTGTTTCCCAATCCCCATTTTGTATTTTATGATCTACTCCTGTTACTATAAAATCAGTAGTTTTAGTATATCCTGCAGGGAGAAAACTAGTGTCTAAAGATAATTCATTATAGATTTTAATTCCTCCTATACCATCCATAGTAAAGGATATATTATATGGAATAAAACCTATTGACCCAGCAGACTGTTTTTGTCTATTTTCAGCATCTTTAAAGTTAGAAGAAACTAATGCTTTAAAATATTCAGTTGCTATTTCTACATTTTCATTTATACGTGAATCTACAAAGTGTGGCATACATTAACTTATTTATTGAGGAAAACATTCCCATATTTTACCTGCTCCTTCAATCCCAAAACATCTTGCTGTCCAATTCATTGCTTGTTGAAAACTTGCTGCTGTATCATCTTTATCAGTTTTTCCAGCTTTTTGAGTTTCAGAATCAGCTGCTAGTAATTCACTTTTAAATCTATCAGTTAATCCAGCATTCCATCTAGCAAATGCGGTTGCTTCTGTTCCTTTAACATATCCATTAGCTGTTGCTCCAACTGTAATCATTGTAGCATATTCTGGGGTTATAGCAGTTTTTAAATCAACTTTTCTTACAAAAGTTGAAGAATCTTTAGGACTAGTAACACCATTACCATATCCATATAATTGAAGTTTATATCCTGGGTTTACTGGTTCTTTTGGGATAGGGGAAGATTCAAAAATACGTAAAGTATTAGTATCTTCATCAATTATTGGTTCAAGGTTATTTATACCACCCATTGCTTTATTTATCCCATCACACATAGATTTAATAAAATCATAAACTGAAATATTTCCTCTATCATCTGTGTTTGAGGTCATACTTTCTGCTATAAAATTAAAATTTAAATAAATATTTAAAGCAAAAGCAGTATTAGTATCTGGTCTATACCAGGCTCTTAATTGGGGGAAAATTTTTTGTTGCCACGATTTTTCTCTATCAAAATGATTTCGTCTTACTACACATGTTCTCCAATCAAAAGAAATTTGTTGGGGTAAACATAACATTAAATTATTATTCTCGTTAGTATCTATATTAAATATATTTGGGTTATCATCATAATTTGATTTGCCTGTATTTATACGAGTTATAACTTTTTTCTTAAGCAAATCAAGTAAATATCCAAATCTAATATAATATTGAGGTTTATCTAAATTTAATACAAAGGCATCCTCACTTTCAAATCCTGTTCCTTTTAAAGGATTATCAATATTTTGTGTATTTACAGATTGAGTCGATCTATTAGGAACTTGAGCGAATGAAATCGGGATTTGATTTGAGATTGATATTTTTCTAGGGTCATTTTCTATTGCAGATAATTTTCTTTCTTTTGGAGTAGTTCTTAAAACATCTCTAGTCCAATCAGAAAAAAGAGCAACAGGTAAAAAACCTTCTTTAGTTTTATCAAAATCAAAATCACTATATTTTGTAAAAAATGCATATCTAAACTTAGATACTGGATTTTCTGATTTAGATAGTTCTTTATAGTTTTTACTTTGGTCACCTGAATCAATATAATCTTTCCATACAACATCACTAAAGGTTTGAGTTTCCGTAAAAACATTTGCTGTTCTTTTAGACTTAAATACTAATCGGGCTCTTTTTATATTTCCAATTTCTTGTATATCATACCCATATCCTTTATAATATTCTGGGTCTCCATTGGCTTCTGAATTTGAAGAGGCTATCTTTTTGGCTTCATCAAATGTTAGTTGTCTTGCTGCTACACCAAAAAGACCATAATATCCTTCAACTAAATCATCAGGATTAATAAATTGACCTGTTTCATCATTTTTCCAACCAACAGTATATGTTAGAGTTAATTGATGATCAGAAGTAGTAATTACATTACCTCCTATAGTTAATAACCTTCCAGGATATGCTATTGGTTGATCTACTCCGGATGCATCTTTTGTAGAAATAGTAATTTTAGTTCCATTAGGATTTTGATTTAATACTCTAAAAGTATGAAGTAAAGATAAAACAATATTATCTTTTCTATGTTGATCTAAAGTATCATCTTCTGTTAACCATGCTGTACCATTGTCATTAACAAATTTTATTGTATTATGAGCAGCAGGTACATTAACCTTTAAAGATTCAACTACATCTCCTAAGCTAATAATAGTTAATTCTACATTATATGAACCGTCTGAATTAAAAGACCAATTAAAATTGGATACTTTTCCTAATAAAGCATCAAAATTTCCATCATATAATTCTCTTACTTTAGTTATTTGTCCTGTAATATCAGCAAATGATCTTTTTGAAGACCATGTTGGATTAAACCATAATTTATTATCTTCAATAATAGAAGTATACATTTTTTGTAACTTACCATCTTTATCAAGATAAATAGAATTACCCCATTCAATTAAGACAGTATATCCTAAACGCATATATAACAAATCTAGAACAGCAAGTTGATTTCTAGTTTGGGCAGTAAGTTTAACTGTAGCTTTTTTTAATGATCCTCGGTTTAAAGATTTTACCTCTAAACTTTCTATACCGGGCATAGGTATTATTCCAAAGTCTGGGTCTGCGGTGTAAGCTCCGTTAATTCCTATAAAGTCGGTTTTTTGAGATAAAATTCCATCAGTTCCTCCGTTACCATCGTCAATTTGAGACATAACAGAGATACCTCCAAATAAAATATGGTTTTTAGCAAGACCCATTCCTTTTAAGGTATCTAAATCTGCTCCACTATATCCTATTTCTTCAAGTTTTGACCCAGAAACTGAAACTCCAGAAGCCATTTTAATAAAAGCATTTCTAGAATTAGTATAAATTAGTGTTTCGTCTGTTCTTAATGAATCAAAAGAAATTCCACTACCATGAGCTTTTTGTCTAACCTCTATTTGTTTTTGAACATAACCTGGGATTTGCTCTCCTACTAGTGCCATAACTTAATATTAAATTGATATATTGTTTAAATTTTGGAAATTTGAGATTATAGTTGGAATTCTTGCAGGTGCAGGAATTCTAATTTGGGCTCCAACATTTGGATATAGAGTATCATTAGGTTGGGATGGGTTTGCTCTACTAATTACCCACCACAATGTAGTATCACTATAGTAAGTCAATGCTAAAGTATCATATCTATCTCCTTGACCTGTATATAAATAAGTATCTGCAGAAGAAGGGGGTATTAGAGGATATTTTACATTAGTATATCTTCTATTTGTATTTTCTGCAGTTTTAACTATTTGAGCTACGCTATATCTATTCATATTATTATGGTGCAGGTATAAATATACTTCCTTGATTTCCTAAAGCCAAGTTTGGATTGGCAGGTGTTGAAGGAGGTGTTGTTGAAACTGGGGATGAGAATATTCCTTGGTCTAATGGGGATACAAAATTTGAGGCTTCTTGTTGTGTTACAGGTCCATAAGGTATTTGGTTATTTTGTTCATCTGTTAAAGATGTTCCTGGGGATGGAGGAGGAGTCTGGGTTGGTATTGTATCATATCCATTAGTATTTTGGTCCTGTAAAGCAATATATCTTTGTGGTCCATATACTGGATCTTGGTAAATAATGTTATCTTCGGTAAAGTCTGCAGGATTAGGTAGGCTACCAAGTTTGGTAATTTCTGGTCTAAATCTATGGATTGGAGTAAATTTAATTTTTACTTGAACCATATGAGGAACCTGTTTAACAAATTCATCAGGATCAGGAGTATCAAGAGGAAGATTAATTTCCCAAGGAGATTCATCAGGAATAGATAAATCCACTGAAGAAATAAATCCTGGTTGTTCCCAAAGCCAGTTACCTAAAGTAATTCGAGATAAATTACCACGAATAAATCCATTAGTAGAATAACTAGGGGCCATTGAAGAGGCTAAATAGTTAAGTTTTTTATATATTGGTAAAAGTTCTTGTTTTGATTGAGCCGCTACAGTAAATCCAATAGATATATCTCTTTTAAAGGATTCGTATTTGTAGAAATTTTCTGCTCTACCCATATAATTTAATGCTTTCCAATCAGCACCATATGAATCAGAAAAGTCATCTAAAAGGACTCTGAAATGGAGCCAATTAAGTTGGATTATGTTACCAAATCCAATAGTATCATTATCGTAAATTCCTATACGAAAATCAACTAAATCTTTTGTTAATTCATTATCAGTAGCAGTAGCACCTTGATATATAGGAAAAGCATTTATTAAGTCTGTTGGACCTATTACTTTTCCTGGGTTTGATGGAGTTCCAATTTTTCTTTTACCTTCTTGGTAATTTTTTCTATTTCCTCTAGCACCAGCTCCTCCAAAATTAGTTCTTTTTTCAATATTGCCAGTATTTGATCCATTTGGATTGTAGCTAGGGGAAGAACTTAAAAATATTTGTTGTGTTGGAGTTGAAGTATCTAAAAGAGGTTTTCTAAAATCTTCACCTACTGTTGGTGTTTGAAAAGGATTGTAAGAAGCTTCAGATAATTGTTTTCTATCCCATGTTAAATAGAGTAAATTATCAGTTATAGGAAATTTAGAAATGGTAAGAGATGAAACTTTTCCTGTTTTATCAGTGGCGTATTTTATTTTAGTTTTTCCTATACCTAAAGCTGAATCAGGGCCTCCACCATAAGACATAAAATAACCCGCATCTTGGGTTATATTATATGTTGAACCAATATTTAATGCTATTGTTTCAGCAACTGTTATGTATGATAATTTACTTAATTTAATTAAACGGTTAGCTTCACTATCCTTAGTAGAAAATTGTTTTTCATCAATAGCATCTTGATACGTTCGTATAGCTCCTGCACCTGGGAGTAAACCAGTTGGGTCAATTCCTTGTTTGAGGAGAGTTCCCCCAAATAGGCTTAATCCAGCTTGGGCTACTGTTGAAACAGGAGTGTAAATACCTCCATTTATAGTACCTGCACCATATGCAAGACCATATGATGCTTCGGTTTTTGGGGCAATTCTAGAAAGTAAATTTTGTTTAACTATAAACAATTCTCCATTAACACTTCTATTATCTGTAAAATATTTTGTTAATCGTAAAACATCATCAGCTGTTCTAATAATACCAAAAGCATTACCTCTAGTTAAAAAATCAGGACCCCAAGCTCTAGAATTATATCTTATATCACTTTCAGATGTTATATCAAATGAAGTAGAAAATTGACCTCCTATACTACTAATGATATTTAACGGAAGGGTACCTAAACTATTTAAAAAATATGTAGGACCTTGACTAGGAACATTTAATTTATTAAACTTTATAGGGGATTCAGGAAATGGAATTTTAATATATGGTTGATTGGTATCTCCATAACCAATTCTTTTTTGACCAAATGAAGTAGCTATAGATACGGCATTAGGATTTGGGAAACTTTTTTCCGCATAAAATTTAAAACTCCCAGGAGCAGTAAGTATTTGAACTAGTCCCATATGTTATTGAAAAGATAAATCTTCATATCTATTTCCTTCTATTGAAGAATATAGGGGTTTATAATTTGGATCTGCTCCTTCGGGATCATTAAGATCTAATGCAGTAGGGGATGGAATGGGGTTAAATACTCCATCTTGATATGCTGTATAATCTGAAACTGTTTTAAACCCTGAAGGGGATTGGTAACCTCTAACTGACCAACCTTCAGAGTTACTTTTAGGGTCGTAATGAAGGGTTGATAACTTTGTAGCTAATGGATTTATTGAAGGAGTAGTACCATCATATTCTGTTAAACCAGATCCTTCTGTTGAAAACCCAGGTAATAAGGTCTCTTGGTTTAATGGAGAAATATTATCACCATTAGAAGGATTTGTGGGATTAGCACCATATGCTAGAGTTGACCCCTGTTGTTGTAATAAATCCTTTAACCCCATAAATTAATTATTGTGGTGGATTTTGCAAATAAGGAACAGGGTTTGTGCCGTTTAAATCCAATTGAGAAGGTGTAGGTAATGCATTTGATACTCCATCCAAATATGCATTATAATTAATGTTTACTTGGGATTGGTTTGAACCATTTAAAGAGTACCCTGCAGTACCTCCTGCACCAGCGTGTAATTGAGATAAATTAGTTGCTAGAGGATTTGTAGGTGGGTTTGTACCATCATATTCTGAATATGCTGATCCTTGTTGTTGAAGTTTATTTAAAAGTCCCATAATTATTTTGTTTATAAATATTAAATATTATTGCATTTTGAAACTATTCTTAGCAGATTCAACTCCTTGAGTATTTGGTTGAGCACCTGTTGTTGCTTCAATTACTTTTTTACCATCAATTGCTACATTTACAGGACGTGCTGCTAAAGCCATTATAGCACCTTTTAATTCAGCTATATCTTTAGATGAAGTTCCACCTCCTACTTGAACTGCACCTTTAGGGGCAGATACCATATCGTTTGCTTTAAATAAATCTGTGCCAGCTACAATAGTATCTTTATTATTAAATGAAATTGCACCTTCAGGACCATACAATACTCTATCACCATAACCACTACCTCCTGATGATGGGGAAATAATTCCATCATTCATTTGACTCATAAGATATCCAATACCTGCACCTACTGCAGCGGTGGCTAATGCAGCTCCTACAAATGGAATTGGACCCAAAGATTTCCATGCTCCCGATATAATAGACATTATGGCACCTTGTTTTTCAGCAGCAGCTAATGCTTTAGCAGTTTTAATAGCAGTACTTACTCCCGAAGCAAAATCCCAAATACCTTTAATCATTTTAGCTGCCATAATTCCTCCAATTATAACTAAAATAGTTTTCATTCCCCCTAATTTATCAATAATATCTTTTATTTTATTCCACATATCATTGAAATTTTTGTTGATAGTAATCAAGGCAGGAATAAGAGTTTTATTCATTGAGTCAGCCATCTGAAGTTGGGCTGCTCCTAAATTTTCTTGTATATTCTGTTGTTCAAATTGTTTAGCTAATTCTTCATCTTTTAATGCAACCATGGCTTCTTCAGCAGTCATAGTTTCACGGAGCTTATCATATTTTGCTTTTGCATCTTCTACAGATGCCGCACCTATAGCTTTTAAAGATTCTTGTTCTTGAAGTGAAGCAGCTAATTCTTCACGAGTCATTCCAACAGATTTTGCAATTGCATCTTGTTGGATTCTATTCATATTAGCAAAGTCAGCGGCACTACCGACATTTTTAGCAATTTCTTCTGCTACTGTTGCTATATCATTGTTCAAAGCAGCTTCACGTGCTTTTTCTAAATTTAAATTTTTACCAGTTAATAATTCTGCACTTAATTCCGCTTCAATTGATTCTTCAAAATTAAGAATACTACCTGCTATATCATCAACTTTATCTAAACTAGTACCTAATGCCTTTGCTTTAGCATATGCATCACCCAATCCTTTTGCCGAGCCATGAAACGACATTTTAATAGCTGCTGATGTTTTGGAGATTTCTTTTAATGCGGTTTTTTCATTAAGAATTAAACCTTTTTGAATACCTGAAAGTTTTGTTTGGGCCATTAATTCTCCGGAGAAATCTTCAGCACTCTGTCCAGTTGCTAATGTTAGTTTAGCTATATTATTAGCTTCTTCTGCTGTTAAACCAGCATAGTGAGACATTTTAGATAAAAATGTTACATCTTTTTGGAATGATTCGGACATTTGTTCGAATGCAACATTTGAACCTAAAGATTCGTTAATAGATAAAACACTTTCTTGTAAATGTTTTGAATTTACTAAAGTATCTCCAGTTGCTTGAGCAAATTTAGTCATTTCCATACGAGATCTACCAGCAGCCTCATATGTCATGTTCATACTTTTTGCAGCATCTCCTAACTCTTTATCAAGTTCTGTAACGCTTCCAACAACAAATCCAATAATTTTATTTATAACAGCAAATGGTTGGAGGAATTCATCTAAGGGGGTGTTTAATTTATCTAATTTTCCCCCTATTTTATCTAATATTTCAAATCCTTTAGCAGCTTGAACTGCTTTTTTTAAATCTTTTTCTAAATTCCCTATATCACCATCCATATCTTCTAATATGTCTTGAGATTGGGCGAATACAGCTTGTTGGTCTTGAAGGGTATTTGTAAATTCTATGCTTTTATTTAGTAATTTATCAATTTGAGCTTGGCGTTCTTTATTAAACCCTTTTTCTTTTTGAAGTTTTTCTAAATGTTCTTTTTGATTCTTTGCTTTGTCTCTTTCAGTTTTTGTACTGTTTATTTGAGCAGAAAGAGATTCTTGAGATAATCTAAGATTTTCTTTTTCTTTTTGAAGTTTTTCAGAAAGATTTTTTAGTTGATCTGTAGATAATCGTTTAGTTTGATCTTGGTGACTATTGAATTCAGAGGCTAATGTTACTAAACTAGATAAAGAATCTTTAGAGGATGCAAAACCATCTTTAATCCTTTTATTGCGATCCTCCATTTCTTTTAGGGCAGCATTTACCTCCCCTAAAATTCCCTTAAGTTCCTGAGCTTCTTTATTTTTGTCAGCCATATCTTTAAATTATTCTGTAATAAATATTAAAAATGCAAGCTTTTATTGATATTTAACAGGTGCTTTACCTTTTGAAGGAGCACCCATATCAAATGTTTGAGTTTCAGATGTGTTTTTTCCCGAACGAGATCGTTTTGAAGCTTTTTCATGGGCTGATTTTTCTTCATCATAAAATTGTTTCATTTCATCAAAAATAAAACGACGAAGATACACTGGCATATTATAGACAATAGGCCAGCTGTATCCTCCTTTTCCAAAAAAGCAAATTTGATGTATCTGTTTATAGATGGCTACTTTAGCCTTATTAGCTTGATCAATCGACGTCAGGCCAAAAAAACTTAATCCCAATTGGAATACTGACTCTATCCGAATCTCCGGAGGGAAAAAAAGTTAGATCTACATCTGGTTGGAATTTTTTGATATGAGTTCTTAATGATTTAGCATCTCGAGCTAGTAAGTGTTTATCAACAAACTCTCGGATTACTCTAGACTCTCGATTTCCATCTACTGATGTGATCATATATTTTAAACGAGTAGATAATTCAGGTGAATTTTCTTTGTTAATCTTTTTAAGACCATCTAATTCACGAGTAATATTATTTTCGTCTTTATGTTGAAGTAATTTGAAAGTAATTTCTGTTTTAGAAAAAGGAAATGTATAAGCAAATTCATTTACTCCTTTTGTAAACAAAGATTCATCTAATGGTTTACTATCTAACTGAGATAAATCAATTGTATAACTTTCACCTTCATATTCAAATGAATATTCTGGGCCGTATCCTAAAATACGAGAAGCAATCATGATTGCATTTTTATCTCCAACAATTAAATCATCATAATTAATTGGGGTTACAATTAATGCTTTTAATAATTTATCAATTGCAGTACCGTTTTTAATGTAGTTTGCATTAAGTAAGATATCCTCTTCTTTTGCAGTCATGTATTTCATTTCAACATAACCTTGAGCAAGGGGACTTTCAGGGGGATAAACTAAACCTTTTGAAGGTAATTCGATTTTTTCAGTTGGTACTTTAAATTCTTCCATAATTTTTATTTGTTATAACTTATTGTCTTATATAAATATATTAAAGAGCAGAAATATTATCAGGATTTACATTATATGATAAAACTCCTTCTACTTTTAATATTGCTTTACGTATGTCTTCCATTTTTGAACGATCAAAACCACTAGTTGCGATCCAAGGATGCCCATCAACTTTAACAGTTAAAATAGATTGGAATTTTTCTGTATTTTGTTCATTATAATCCATAGGTTCTTTTACAGATGCTATTGTCACACCTGGAATAGAGCGAATATCAGAGAATATTTCTTTTTGAGGGCGTTTTTTAATGTTAGTAATAAGCATACCTACCATTTTAAACTTGTCTTGGTATTCCTCATTTAGCTTTTTACTAAGCTCCTCTTTAACTAACGTACGTAAACTATCTAGTTTCATATGGTTATAAATATTGGCCTATCGAATAAGATTAACATTTCCACTTACAACTTGATCATTATCTGTTTCTTTAAATCCAAATTGGATTTTATATGTGTATAATCCTACAGGACAAGGTGTATTATTGTATGTTCCGTCCCAATATTCTGTACAATTATACGACTCATAAATTAATTCTCCCCATCTATTGTAAATTTCTAAATGAAAATCATATGGGTCAAATCCATTTGTAAATACAGGTTGAAATACATTATTATGTTCGTTTCCATCTGGGGTAAAAGTATTTGGAATATAAAATAACAATTCAGGGCAACGTGCGATAGTAACTACTGTTTGTTGTATAGGAGAAACACATCCATTTGAATAATGTGCTACTGAAATAGGAAACATTCCTGGGGTTTCAAATGAAATAGTTAAATTATCTTGTTGATAAATTGTTCCAATAAATGCCCATTCATTATATCCTGATAAATTTGACAGGGCACTAAATGTTAATGTTATTGAATCGCCTTCACATAATTCATAGAATGGATTATATGGAGTAATTGAATCAAGAGTTGGTTGTGGATTAACAATTACTGTAGTTGTAGTATCAAAAATACATCCACTTTGAGTATAAGTATAAGTAAGTATATTTGTTCCTACCGCAAGTGGAGGTGTAAAATTATTACCTACAATACCATTACCACTAAATATTCCTCCAGCAGGAACCGCGTTTAAAGTAACAAATTCGTCGTACGAACAGAATGGTCCTATGGGATCAATTACAGGAACTATATTAAATATTGTTACATCAAATGATACTGTTGGCCCAATACATCCATTTGCTTCAGGTGTTACTTGAATAGCACCAGGGATAAATCCTGCAGGGAATAAACTAAAATCTACTGTAATTTGATTTGTTCCTTGTCCTGAGGTTAGGGTTCCAACTGTACTCCATAAATAATTGTAAGTTGGATTTAAAGGAACATCATATATTTCATTTGAACTTAAATAACATATTGTATCTGATCCATTAATAGGTCCTGTTGATGGGATTGGGGGACCAGGTACAACTAATATTGTATCAGGCCCAATAGCAGTACCATTTCCATTACAAACATTCCAACCAGCATTACATGTTGGGTAACTTAAATGACAAGTATATTGAGTAGGTCCGTTTGGTGTAACTGTAATTGAATTTCCTGTTCCAATTGGAGCAGGGTTACCTACTTGATACCATACTAAAATAGGATTAACTACTGGTCCACTAGGAGTCCAACGCCAAGCATCATTTGTTGCTGTCCAAGCAGTTGAATTACGGCCAGGGACTGTAATACCTATTGTTCCTGCAGTATTGTGGATACCTTCAGTAGCTGTTCCTCCTTGCCATTGCAAACAAGCTGGTTTGTTTTGGATATAATTTTCAATATAATTTGTAGATTCGTAAATTACAATATGAAATGTTCCTTGGTTGCCTGTACAACTAAACATAGGCATGTTTGTCCAAGATACAGTTAATTTTCGACAAGGGGCAACTCCTGTAGTTTGGTATCTAATTTGACCTCCAATTCCAGGATGCCAATCTTGCCAAGGACCCATAATACAATTTTTAGGTACTAAAAAATTACCTGTAGGAATTGTTTGTGTTGTAAATGTGGTTGGTTGACCAGGAGAAAATGAAATCCATCCATTTGAACCTACCCAAAATTGAGTATACGTTTGTCCAAAGAAACAAAATGAAAATCCAATATTAAATGGCCCTTGTTGAGAATCATCTGTCATAAACAGTTGGGTACCTGTATTTAATAAAGGAACATACGGTATGCTTCCTACAGTATAATTTGTTGTTTGATTGGGGTTAGTACCTACACCACATTGACTTAAATCTGCGGTTAAAGTAATTGACCCTACACCACAAGGCAATATTTGATCAGGTCCTAAAGAAGGACAATATTGACCATATCCTATATTAGCTAATAGTAAAAATAATAATAGTTTTTTCATAAGTCTAATATATTGAAAAAAAATAAAAGCCCCAAATTTCTTTGGAGCTTTCATTGTATTTGTTGTTTAATCTAATATTAGAAATTCAATACACAGTAATCTGGTTGTACTTCAACTGAGATGTTTACTGGGGTTCCATCATCATCATAGCTATAGTCACCAAAGTTAACACTTGTAATAATGGCTCCTTTAATAACCCATTCAGAAACGATATCACCTACAGGTCCGATTACGTTAAACGTAATGTCTTTCTTGTAGAAATCAGAGTAACCATCTCTACCTGTTACTGATTCGTGTCCTAAACGTACCCATTCCATTACTGCTTGAGCACCACTTGGAGTAATTGCTTCATATAATGTAAATGAAATTGTACCCCAAACTGTTTTTCCTTTTACATATCGTTGGATGTTGATATGGTTAAGAGCAACTGCTGTTTGAGTTAAGTTAACTGCACTTACACCTTTAACTAAATAGGCAGGAACACCATCGATTGTAGCTACAAAGCGGTTACTTTGTTTTGGCTCAAACGGGGTAAAAAATATTTGATTTTGATCTAAAATTGCCATTTTATATTATTTAATTCTTTATTATAAATATCTAATTTTTTAATTTTTACCCTGGGAATTCAGCTCCTGTAGGCATCAAGATGAAATCTAATGAAATAAATTCAGCTGTGCGTGTTGGTTGGATATAAATTTGACCTATTAATTGGTTTTGATCAATTACTGCTGGACCATTGTTTGTATCATCTATTACTACTTTAAATGCATATAAACCTTGTTTTTGTTGAATTGATTCCAAATATGGAGTAACTCTTGAAGTAAATGCTATTCTTGTAGTGATTGTATTTTGTTCAAATACGATTGTATCTGCAATTTGACGAATATATGATTTTAATTCAATCATTAAACGACGTACATTTACACGATCTAAAGCAGATTGAGCTTTTTGTAATGTTTTCTGACCATATACTACAACACCTTGTTGGGGTAGTGTTGCAATTGGATTAATATTATTGCTATATAATGTATCACGATTACCTTGTGTTAGTTTCAATTCAGCTTGTAAAACTGTGTTTAACCCACCGCGGTTAATGCCTGCAGGTGCAAACCATGGAGCAGATACTTTATCATTAAATGCATATACACCTGGGATTACTGTTGAAGCTGGAACCCATACTTGTTTTCCTGTTCCTGGATCGATAATGCGTACCCAAGGCCAGTATGTTGCAGCGTAAGAAGTATCACGAGTTTGAGCTTGTGTTACTACTTCTCCAAGTGAACTACCATATATTCCTAAATCCATTACATACAAACTATCACCTCTAGCAGTTGTATTATTGATAATATTAGTAACTTGTGTAACATGGATATCATTTAATAAACCAGGAGTAAATAGTACATTAAATTGATATGCTTCAGGATTACCTAAAAGTGCAATCATATTATTATAACTAGCACCTGTTAATCCTTGTGTATTAGTTGAAATAGCATCGTATACAGTGATGTTACTATTTACACTTCCAATAGCATTATAAAATGAACCGCCTGCTGAACCACTTCCATTAAGAGGAATTAATGAGGTATAAGCACTTACTGCAATTCCGTTAGAATCAAAATAATTTAGTGTAGGTAAATTAACAGTTTTTACACGAATATATTTTGAATTATTTGGATATTCACCATATAATTCCATTTGATTATTTACAGAATTATAATCTAATACTTGATTACCAATTATTCTAGAAATATAACGTGTTGAATTTGGATCTAATGTTAAATTATTCCAAGCTTCTAACACTACTTTATTATCAGTAATATCATTACCACGTCTAACTAATACATTAAATGTACCTGACCCAGTATTTGCATTTGTAATTTCCCAACGAATATTAGATACTGATCCTGAATTTAAGGCCCCATTAGATCCTAACATGTTAGAACCTGAGTTATTCATAAGGATTCCTTCTGAAATTGTTTCTAGGACAAAAGAAGATGCATTAGTTCCTCCACTATAATAAACTGTAGTTGAACCGGAAACATAATAATACAAATTTCCAGCAATACCTTGAGCTAAAGCAGTTACAGTCATATTAGGAGAAATAAATGATGCACTACTGTTAATAGTTGTATTTGTATAGAAGTTAGTTGGGTTTGAAGGAATAACACCTGAAGATGTAGCATTGTTGAATATATTTTGAACAGATGATCCTGATAATATTACGTTTACTCCATTAAATGAAGCTGTATATGCTTGAGTAACAGCATTCGTTAAATTAAGAACAGCTGATGCTGAAGTAATTCCTATTCCTGAGTTTATATCTTTAGTAATTGCTGAAGTGTAGGAACCACTTGCTACACGAGCAACTAATAATGAAGTTCCTCCATAGTTGAAATAATTAGCTGCGGCAATTGAAGTTAAATAAGAATATGATTGACCACCACTTACAAATGTATCACCAAATAATGTTACAAAATCTGAATAAGTGGTTACAAGGGTTGGTTTTTCAACAGGACCTTTAACTGTTGGGCCTATAATAGCAGCACCAGCTTGAATGGGTTGGCCAGTTAAAAAGGTGTTATCTAATTCACTGATTGCTACTCCAGGAGAAGTTGTAAAATTTGCCATTGTATTTTTTTATTATAAATATCTAAAATTTCCTTAAAATATACTATTAAGCAGGAAATGTTGCACCAGTAGGTAATATGTTGAAATCAAGTACAATAAATTCAGCTGTTCTTGTAGGTTGAAGATAAATTTGACCAATTAATTGGTTTTGATCTATAACACTTGGTGGGTTGTTATTTTCGTTTATTACTACTTTAAATGCAGTTAATCCTTGTTGTTGTTGTACTTGTGATAAATATGGATTAATCAATGATAATAAATTACTTCTAGTTATTGCATTATTTTGTTCAAACACAAATGTATCAGCTACTTGAGAAATATAATTTTTAAGTTCAATTAATAAGCGTCGTACATTTACACGATCTAAAGCACTTGCTTTTTTCTGTAATGTTTTTTGTCCAAATACTGTTATTGCAGATCCATTAGCAGTGGCAACATTTGCAATTGGGTTTACATTATTTTTATAAAGTAAATCTCTATTTCCTTGAGTTAATATACGTTCTGTTTTAATAACAGATGTCATTACTCCACGATTAATACCAGCAGGTGCAAACCAAGGATAAGCAATAGTATCATTTTGAGCATATACTCTTGGAATTAACGTTGTTGTAGGTACCCATACTTGATTAGATGTATTTGGATCTATTGTATATAGCCAAGGCCAATATGCTGCTGCATATGAAGTATCTTTTGTTTGTGCACTAGTAACTACTGGGTTAATGTTGGATCCGTATCCAACTAAGTCAAGAGTAACCATTGAGTCGCCTCTTTCTTGAACAGTAGTAATCATTTGATTTACTACAGTATTATGTAAAGGAAATTGAGATGGATCAGCAATTAAACCAGGAGCAACTAATAAATTATATCTAAATGCATCTTTATTTGCTAATAAAGAAATAGATTCGGTATAATCATTTGCAGTTAAACCTTGAATATTTGTATTTGAAATATTTTCATAATATGCTGCTGCCGTACCTGTAGGGATAATATTTCCTTTAGCGGCACCAAATACTCCACTTTGTGTGATAGGAATTGACCCAGTAAATTCATTTTTTGGATTTCCTATATTATCAAAATAATTTGGAGTAGTTTGATTTACTTGTTTTACACGAATATAAGCAGATTGATTTGCATAACTCCCAGACATTTGAATGTAGTATTCACCATTATCTTCTTGAATAGTTTCAACCTGGTTTCCAATTACTTTTTCAATATAATTAGAAGCATATGGATCTAATGAAAGTGGCCCCCAAGTTTCTAAAATAGACTGTTGAATACTTGAATCATTTCCTTGTCTAATAACAAGAGAAAAAGTTCCATTATTTGTATCTGGGGAAGTAATTTGCCATCTATAATTTTCAGATGAACCACTTAATAAGGTATCATTTGAACCAGTAGGGCCAACACTATTCATAATAATACCTTCAGATAATGTTTCTAATACAAAAACATTAGTATTATAAGGTGAACCGGATGGGTGGGCAGAAGCAGAAATAAATGAAGATGTTGCAGGAGTCCAATCAGTTAAGGTACTACCGCTTACTACACGGGTAATTAATAATGTATTTCCACCTCCCGCAAAATAATTATATGCTGTAACGGAAGTTAAAAAAGTATAGGTGTTACTTCCGCTAAGGAAAGTAGCACCAAACTTATTTAAATAATCACTATATGTAGTTACAATAGTAGGGATTCCTACTTTACCTTTTACGGTTGGTCCAATGATAGCAGCACCTGCTTGTACAGGTTGTTGAGTTACAAATGATTGGTCGTTTTCTATTACTAATACACCAGGTGATACAATTGTTTCTGCCATTGCAAATAAATTATTTTATTATAAATATGGTGTATTTTGATCTAGATTACTCTAATGTAGTAATCTCACCAGTTTCTGGGTCAATATTAACTCGACCATATTTTTCGGATACCGATTGGGTAAATTCTTGT
>Ga0194115_10001152_pt1 | contig 34862 bp, 50 predicted proteins | sample TA2MahsurfametaG_3_FD_148656 | JGI IMG/M metagenome (GOLD analysis project Ga0194115, IMG submission 148656) | Freshwater microbial communities from Lake Tanganyika, Tanzania - TA2015002 Mahale S4 surface | ecosystem: Environmental > Aquatic > Freshwater > Lake | place: Tanzania: Lake... | reverse complement strand
TTTAATCCTAAAACCCACAGGGAAAACAAATACTTTACATGAAGGAGTACAGACCTTTGTCGCAGGTGTATGCTTTGCCTTCATATTTCGGTGCATTAAACTATATTGAATCTGATATTGAGGTTTCAAAACACGTTCTTGGTAATGCTAAAACAGGTTTTTCTGCAAGTAAACTTATCACGCTTCCTAATGGTGAGCCTTCACCTGATGAGCAAAGTGTAATTCATCGTAAGTTTAAAAATACATATACAGGTGCTGACGGAATCAAATATATGTTGGCATTCGTTAATGATGCTTCACGTAAGCCAATCATTGATGATCTTGGTCAATCTGATCTTACAAAAGAAGATTTTGGAAGGGTTGACAGTTTGATACAGACCAATATTTTTAGCGGACACATGATCACAACACCGAGCATATTCGGTATTGCTGAAGCAGGTGAACTTGGAAGCAGAACAGAGATGCGTGATGGGTATGAGATTTTCAAGAATACTTATGTAAACGCAAAACAAATGTTCCTTGAATCAACATTCAATATGTTGGCAGGATTTGCAGGTTATGCGGAAGATTTACAGATCATACCTACCGAACCAATCGGTATGGAATTTACAGAAACTGCATTGTTGCAGATTATGGATAAGGATGAGATGCGTGAAAAAATCGGTTTGAAACCTATTGAAGTAAGACAGACAACAACAAATCAAGATGTAATTGATGCGATCAATTCTTTGAGTCCATTGGTTGCAAATAAGGTGCTTGAACAATTGACACCTAATGAATTGAGGTCATTGATCAGCTTACAACCAAAAGAAGGTGGTGAAGATTTAGAGCCAACAGTTGAACAGAGACAAGGATTTTCTGCACACTTTGATTTTAAATTATTGGATGAATTCGGGGAAAGTAGAAATAACTTTAACGTATATAAACAACGTGCATACTTTCAGGAAACACAATTGTTCGAAGATGTAACACAGTTGCAATCAAATATACTTGATCTGATTACTAAAGATAAAAGGATTACACCTGAAGTTATTGCAGAAGTATTAAAGGAAGATGTGGGTGCGGTAAAGCGTGTCATCGGAATACTTGAAGAAAAAGGATATTTAAAATCAACTGAAACATCTATTGGTAAAGGAGATGATAAATCAATAATCATTGAACGTAAATTGACTGCACCAATTTCAGAAATCGTTGAATCAATGAAGCCGAAAACAACTGAATTTCTGATAAGGTATTCATACGAGTGGAGGCAGGGGTTTGATGTTTCAGATTTAGGTACATCAAGGGAGTTCTGCAAATACTTTGTAACAACAGATAAAATGTATAGCAGAAGTGAAATAGAAGCGATGAGTGCAAGACTTGGATATGATGTATTTAGTAGAGGTGGAGGTTGGTACACAATACCAAATACAAATAAGCACAGACATTTTTGCAGACATCAATGGAAAGCTAACGTAGTAACAAGAAAATAAAATGAGTTTAAACATATTATTCATATCATCTGATACTATCAAGGAAAGATCAGGTTTACATTATAACGTAGATGAGAAGTTGATAAAGCCTGAAATCAAAACTTCGCAGGATATGTACATACTCCCTGCACTTGGTTCAGCTTTGTATAATCGTTTACAAGATGGAATTTCATGCAATAATCTAACCTGCGATGAAAAGAGTTTGCTTGATGATTACATTGCTGATACACTTGTAAACTATGTTTTAAGTGAACTTCCACAGGGATTGAGTTTTCAATTTTACAATAAAGGCTTGGTGCGTAAATCATCTGATAATACAGATATGCCATCAATGCAAGATTTGATTGATATTGCGAATCGTTACAGGGCACGTGCAGAGTTTTATAAGCAGAGATTGATTAAATATTTGAAACAGAATCAGACATTATATCCATTGTACTTGAACTTCGGTGCAGGTATTGATGCGATCCAACCTGACAACGATGCTTACAGGGCATCCATTTGGCTTGGTGATGATTACTGTTGCAAAGGTGAAAGAACATTTAAGGAATTATATCAAGGTAATAACCCAAAATGCTGCCCTGAATGAGTAAACAAGCTAACTTAAAAAATCAAGAAAAGCTAAAACTATATCTGAAAAAAAATGAGTTTAACACTAAATCAAATAATAACACAAATCAAGGGATTCGGAACGAGTCATCCGCAACTAAACACAGTTCTGTTCGGGGAGTTCGTAGAAAAACTTGATGATCAGGATATTATTTATCCTGCAATGTTTTTTGATTTAGGAGATGCAGCTATTTCAGAAAAGCAAATTCAATATAATTTAAACATATATATAATGGATAGGCATTTGGTAGAAACAGATGCACTTGAAGTTTTATCTGATACTAACTTAATCATGCAAGATATAATTGCTGAAATACGCAATAATTCAAATGATTGGGAAACAGGTATCAACATACCAATAACTTATTTTCGTGAAGCTGATCCCGATTACCTTGCAGGTGTTCGTGCTGATGTTTCACTTACTTTAGATTCATTAAATAACAGATGTCAAATTCCATAAATTATGAGTGATTTTAGACCTGCACAATTAGATATTCAGATTTGGAAAGGTGATTCATGGCAGCAAACGTTCACATTAACGCTTGACAGTACACCTATTAACCTATCAACTGCTGATGTAAAAATACAGATCGTAAGCGGATGCAACGGAACAGTAGTTGCAACACTTACAGAAGGCGATGGCATAACTGTTGGCGGTGCAAGTAACAACAGTATCATCATAAATAAAGTCATTAGTTTAGATCAGGGCGATTATAAATATGACTTGCAAGTAACATTTAGTAGTGGAGTAGTTAAGACATACCTTTGGGGTGAATTTTATGTAACAGATGACATTACCACATAATGAGTACAAACATTAATTCAACAGAACAGATAGTCGAAATAAATGCAGGTGATCAGATTACAAATATTAATTTAGTTAGTCAGTCCACCACGCAGGTTGTTTCAGGTGAGCAAGTTGTAACAATAGATGTAAACGCAGGAACTATTCCTGCTGCATGGGGTTCAATTACAGGCACACTATCAAATCAAACTGATCTTCAGAATGCTTTAAATGCAAAGCAGAATAACATTACTTTAACCACAACAGGAACAACAGGTGTTGCAACATTGGTTGGTGCGACATTGAACATACCTAATTATGTTACTTCTACAAAGCAAACAGAGTGGGATTCTGCATACAATGACAAAATTACAAGTGCAGAAGTTTCAGGAACTACAACAAAAACTTTAACCCTTAATCAGCAAGATGGTGGAACAATAACCGCATCTTGGTCAGACTTTGATACTGCACCTGTAACAAGTGTATTTGGAAGAACAGGTGATATAGTTGCAACTGAAGGGGATTATAATATTGGACAGATGGGTGATGTTACAATTACATCCGCATCAAATGGTCAGGTTTTAAAATACAATGGAACTGCATGGGTTAATGCTGCTGATGCTTCAGGTTTGACTTCTGTCGGACTTGCAATGCCTTCAGCTTTTACAGTTAGCGGATCACCTTTGACAAGTAACGGAACAATCACAGTTACAGGTTCAGGAACAACTGCACAGTATGTTCGTGGTGATGGATCATTGGCAACTTTCCCAAGTATAAGTCAGGAAGCACTTCGTTTAATTTCAGAGGTTTATAATCAAACAGGTGCAACACTTACAAAAGGCACAATCGTTTATATAAATGGGGCACATGGTAATTTGCCAACAGTAACAAAGGCAATTGCAACAAGTGATCCAACTTCTGCTCAAACATTTGGATTTGTACAGAGTGATATTACAAATAACAACAATGGTTATATTGTAATTGCAGGTAAATTAACAGGACTTGATACACAAGGAATAGCGGAAGGAACACAATTATATTTAAGTCCAACTGTTGCAGGTGGATATACAACAACTAAACAATACGCACCAAACCATTTAGTTTATGTTGGTATTGTAAACAGAGCACATCCAACACAGGGAGAAATTGAGGTTAAGATACAGAATGGCTATGAACTTGATGAGATACATGATGTATCAGCAACCAACAAAACAAATAAAGATGGTATTTTCTACAATTCAACAACAGGATTGTGGGAAGCTAAAACCATTGAAGAAAATTTAGGTTACACACCTGTACCACAATCAAGAATAATAACAATCAACGGAACTGCACAAGATTTAAGTGCAGATCGTACATATAATGTCGGAACAGTTACAAACGTAGCTGCTTCAGGCGGTACAGGAATAAGCATCGGTGGCAGTCCTGTAACAGGATCAGGAACGATTACAATAACAAATACCGCACCCGATCAGGTTGTAAGTTTAACAGGTGCAGGAACTACAACAACTTCAGGTACATATCCAAACTTTACAATTACATCAAATGATCAATATGTAGGAACAGTTACGAGTGTAAATGCAACTGTGCCAACAGGATTCGAGGTTAGTGGAGTTCCTATCACATCATCAGGAACAGTTGACATAAAATTTGCATCAGGGTATTCTTTACCTACGAATGCAAAGCAAACACAATGGGACACCGCATACACAAAAAGGTTAGATAGCTTAACAGTTACAGGAAGTTCAGGATCAGCAACATTGACAAGCAATGTTTTAAATGTTCCAACTTATACACTTGCAGGACTTGGTGGTGAACCTGCAATTACCGCAGGAACTTCTTTGCAATATTTTAGAGGTGATAAATCTTTCCAAACACTTGACACATCGGTAGTTCCTGAAAATGGTGCTATTTACTTTACTGAACCACGTGTTCGTGCAACAGTATTGAGTGGAATGAATATTACAGGAGGTGCAATTACTGCTTCTGATAATATATTAAACGCATTTGGAAAGGTACAGAATCAGATCAATGGATTAATCGGTGGATCAATATTTCAATCAACTTGGAATGCTTCTACAAATACACCAACTTTAACTTCAAGTGTAGGAATAAAAGGTTATTACTATATCGTATCAACCGCAGGAACTACAAATCTTGATGGGATTACTGATTGGCAGATGGGTGATTGGGCTATATTTGATGGAACAGTTTGGAGAAAGGTAGATAATACAGATGCGGTTGTTTCTGTAAATGGTTACACAGGAATTGTTAGCCTTGTCCTTGATGATTTGGCTGATGTTTCTGCTGCTTCACCGACAGATACACAATTACTTCGTTTTAATGGTACAACTTCAAAATGGTATAATTGGACACCGACATTCTTAAACAGTTTAAATGGCATTACAAATGCAACACAAACTTTTGCAACAGGAACAAGTGGAACAGATTTTAATATAAGTTCATCAGGAAGCACACATACTTTTAACATACCAACTGCAAGTGCAACAAATAGGGGTGCTTTAAGTAGTGCGGATTGGACAACGTTTAATGACAAACAAAATGCACTTAGCGGAACAATTAACACAATAGCCTATTGGAATAGTGCGACAAGTATTGCATCATTGGCATTAGCAACATATCCTTCATTAACCGAGTTAAGCTATGTGAAAGGTGTTACAAGTGCGATACAGACGCAGATAAATGGAAAACAAGCATCAGGAAATTATGTAACTACAGATACAACACAAACTATTACATCAAGAAAAACAATATCTTATCAAGCTGCTTCCTATGGCGGAACAACACAGTCTTTATTAATAGATGGAGCAGCAGGTGATGGTGCATTGACAATAAATTCAGTAACAACAGGATATGCTTATCAAACATTTTCACAAAATGGTGTTGGTAAGTTTGAGATTGGTATAGTCGGAACATCTGGTAATGGTAGTTTATATATAAATAGTAATATACAAACAGGAGAAACAGGTGCTTCTATATACATAAAGAAGTCGAATGGGTATGTTGGTATTTTAAATATAGACCCCACATATCCTTTGGATGTATCACAATCTGTTAATGCACATACAGGCATCAGAAATAGAAATACAAGTACAGGAACAGGTGCTGTAAGTACATTTACTTTAGCAAATAATGCAACTGATTTGGGTGCAGGTATTGGTTTATTTGGAGGTAATTTTACATCAACAGGTCAATACAGAGCAAACGGAATGTATGTATTTAGTAATCAAAGTGGTGGATTAACACTTCATGCTGAAGGTGCTAATTCAATGTATTTAGCAACAAATAATGTAACTGCATTAACAATTAATTCATCACAAGCAGCCACATTTAGCTCTACATTACAAATAAATGGTAAAACAACAATTACTACAAGTGATAGCCATCCATTATTGTTAAATGGTAGTAGCAATCAATATTTACATATAAATAGTGGTGCTTTTGAAGCTATGACACGATACCAAAATCCTACCGCAGGTAGTTGGTATACAGGTATCAGGACTTCTGCAGGTATTGCCGATACTGCATCATATCATATTTTTTCAACTACACTTGGAGATGATGTTTTTGCTTTAACGACTGCAGGTAATGCAATTGTAGCAGGTAGCATTAAAGCAAGTATATCAGCACTTAGTACTGCTGCAACTGCATTTTTAGTTTCTGATAGTGGAACTATAAAATCAAGAACTGCTGCACAAGTATTAAGTGATATTAGTGCTTTAACAACTAATTTTGATACAACAGGTACATTAAGAGCAAGAACTGCAAAAACAACATATCGTGGTAATATAGGAAATCCTGCAACAGATGCTCCAATACGTTCATTAACAAATGCAGAAGATAATTGGATATATTTAGATAGTGCGAGTACAGAATGGGGTATTTATCATAGAAATATCGATAGTAATTTAGTTGTTGCAGGACAACCTACATTGAAAGCAAATAGCATAGGTTTTGTTGGTGCAAATAGTTTACAAGCATATATATGTTTAGCAGATGGAGAAATATTAGCAAAATCATTTGTTAAATATAATGGTACATCATCTCAATTTTTAAAGGCTGATGGTAGTGTTGATTCAAATACATATGTAACAACAGACACAACGCAGACTATTGCAAGCAGAAAGACTATATCTTTAGAAGCAGCCAGTTATGGAGGAACAACACAGTCTTTATTAATAGACGGAGCAGCAGGTAATGCTGCCCTAACAATTAATGCAGCATCTGCTTATGCGTATTTAAATTTTGCTCAAGCAGGTACTACCAAAATAGAAATTGGATGTGAAGGTGCTGTGACAAATAAAGGAAGCCTTTATATAAATAGTAATATTCAAGTTGGTTCAACAGGTGCTTCTATTTTTATAAAAAAATCTAATGGATTTGTAGGTATTAATGGAATTGACCCACAGGCAAATCTCCATGTTTATAACAATAGTGATGTATGGCATACAATTATAGGTGGAGCAAGTGGTGAATTAAGGATTGGAGGTCAAGCAGGAAGTGGTGCAGTTATACAAGCAAGAAATAATGCAGGAACAACAAGACCATTATATTTACAACGTGATGGAGCAAATGTAATAATAAATGGAACTGCAGATTCAGGTGATAGATTGCAAGTCAATGGAAGTACACAATTGAGTGGTCAAACTACAATAACAAGTAGTAGTCAAACCCCATTAATATTGAATGGCAGTAGTAATCAATATTTGTATATAAGTAGTGGTTATGCTGAAGCAATGACGAGATATTACAATCCAACTGCAGGGAATTGGTACACAGGCATTAGGACTTCGGCAGGATTAGGAGCTACATCGTCTTATCATATTTATTCATCAACTTATGGTAATGACGTATTTGTTTTAACAGTAGCAGGTAATGCAGTTGTTGCAGGAGGATATTTTGAATCTTCTGATAGAAGGTTAAAAACAAATATTGAGAATTTTAATTCTTCTGATATTTTAAATGTATCAGCAAAAATTTATGAAAAATTTGGACAAATAGAGGTTGGATATATAGCACAAGAAATACAAGGAATTATACCAAGTGCAGTAACTTTAAGAGAAGATGGATATTTAGATTTGTCATATAGGCAAGTGCATACTGCAAAAATCGCAGCACTTGAAACTGAAATTAAACAACTTAAAAATAAATTAAATGAGTTGGTCAGGTAGATCATCAAATCAAACAGTTTCATTTACAGATTTAAAAGATGCGGTTGATACAGGTGTGTTTTTGCTTAAATCAGCAATAACAACAAGTGCAGAACAGGTAACAAAATCTGATGTAGATACACACGTATGGGTTAATACATTATATCCTGCCTTTGCTAACAAATCAAATAATCAACTTATTGTTAAATCAAACCTTCAGAAAGGTTGTTGGTGTTGGAGAGTTCAGAATGATGATACTGTTACAAGAACAGTTACCTTTACACCATGCAATTCAGATACACCTGTAACAACATCTGTATTTGGTAATGGTGATTTTATCAGAGTTTGTTCAAATGTAATACCAACAATTAATACTGCATTTGCACAGATAGATATTTGCGGATCAGGTGGAACTGCTTTACGTTGTAATAGTGAAGATGATTGTTCAGGTTGTGTTGAATGCGGTGATCCTTGCGGTGGTGATCCTTATTAATTATGAATAAAATAAAAGAAATCGTTTCTGCTTGGGCAATATCAATGAACCCAACAGAAGGACAACTTGAACGTGCCAAAATTCGGTATGAAATTTGCAAGAGTTGTGAATACATACAGGATAATTTCTATGGTGAAACCTGCAATCTTTGTGGGTGCATATTAAAGAAAAAGATATTTTCACCAAGAGTTCCTGCCTGTCCAATCAAAAAATGGTAGTATATTTGAAAAAAACTTTATGCAATACAAAGATTTAATCCTGACAATGTCTTTACTTGTTGCCAATATTGGCGATCAAAAGACTAAAACACAAAAGAAACTTTTAAAGATTCACGAACAGTTAAAGAAGCATTATGATGTTTATGCTGAAAAACTGCAAGAAATTCGACTTGATCATGCTTCAGTTGATAAAGATAACAACCTTATCTTGGATGAAAAAGGTGAATACAAGTTTAATAAGGAAGGGTTAAAAAAGCTGAATGAAGCAGCAAATGAACTGATTAACCAAGAATTTGAATTTAAACCTATTGAGGTAATGAATCCTGAAGGGTTAGAATTTCACACGTATTTGAAGGGATGGCTTAACGGAGTAAACTTTATTGAGAATGAAGAAGCTATTGATCTTTAGTTTATTTCTGACAGGATGTCTTTCTGAAAGAAAACTTGCAGAAACCTGTGCTGAAAAATACCCGATTAAAGAAAGTGTTAAAGAGGTATTGATTGTTGATACAATCGAATTAAAACCTGACACGATCCTGATGTATTTTAAGGACACTATTTTGGCAGTTCCATGTCCACCAAGCAAGACCATTACTTTTACAAAAGAGGTCATTAAAACGCAGGAGAATACCGCTAAAATTGAATCTATGCGGATGAGTCATCAAAAGGAGATAGAAACACTACGTAATGACTATCAAAACCATGAAGCAGCACATCTGAAAGAGATGGATAAATTAAAGAAAAAGTTAAATAATGTTGAAACAAAATTTCAAAATGTCAAAAAGTTTAAACTGTGGTTTTGGTTACTTGTATCAGGATTAGGAGTTATCTTTGCAATTCGTAATAGTTGGTTAAAGTTCCCCTTGTAAGTGCAGGGGGAATTTTTTTTGTAGGCGGTTAGTGCAAATCAAAATGATCTAAGGGTAGCATTCACGTTTTGTGGGATGTGGGTTCGAGTCCCACACCGCCAACTTTGTGCAATATGTCACACTTTTTAGAAGAATTGTGACTTATATCGACCAAAAATGCACCAAAATGGGCGATAAATAACACGTTATTGAGCCATAAATATCTGTAATGAGCCGAATAAATATCCTAATCGGCTCAATCTTGTAACAAATAATGATAGAAATTTGTTACAAAATCGGCATAATTCCGAATTAATGTCCAGTTTTTTGCACAATAAACATGACAATTGCATGAATTTTTCTGAATGTTTCATGCCAAAAATATTTTTCTGATTTAAAATAAAGTTATATATTTGAGTCTTAAACCAATTATTATGACTTTACAACACATCAAAAGCGATGTTTATCAGTTTATCGCAGGGGATTACTTGAATGTATTCCTGACAGAAAAAGAACTTCGAAATTTTATTTACAAAAATGACATCGCAGATGTTTACAAAACTCCAATCGGGTGGTTTGTGAACCATGACAAAGGGCAGTTACCCTTTCATCATTACCTGAAGGTAATGTCTGAAGGTGCATTGGATTCACTTGCAATTATTTTACAAAACGAAATCTATGAACATGAATAGTTTATTAATACCAATATCAACACTTGAATACTTTGAAAATCAATTTAGAGATCAATTTCAAATAATTAAATTAGATCATTCAGAAGATACTATCAGAATCAAATTTAATAGAGAATTAACTGAAATAGATTTATCAGATATATTTTTTACAGGTGCAAAATGGGCAATTAATTATAACTTAAACAAATAAACCACTATTATGAACACAGTAAAAATCAAAGGAAAGGATTACGTACCTGTCCACGAAAGAATCAAATGGCTCAATGAACACTACGAGTATTGTATCGAAACAGACTATCAATATTTCGCTGAAAGGCGAATGTGGGTAGTCAAAGCAAAGCTAACAATTAGCGGAGCAGATCGGGATTACATTTACACAGGACACGCACAGGAAATCGAATCAGACAATTACAAGGAAGTAAACCACACATCCGCATTGGAGAATGCAGAAACATCAGCAGTTGGCAGAGCCTGTGCAATGGCAAACATCGGTATTGATGGGGGAATTGCATCGGCAGATGAAGTTGAAAAAGCTATCAACAGAACTGCTATTGATGAAGTAGGTGAAGAAAACAGATTGTACTTGCTAACCCTGTTAGAAAATACAACCTACGAAGAAAGACAGAAAGAGCAACTTGCAATCAGGATCGGTGCACTTGTAAAACAGGCTGATTATGAAAAGGCATTGTTGAACTTACAAGCTAATCAGATAGAAGATAAAGACAGGATTGCAATGGGTTTAAACTATTCACAAACAGACATCAAAAAAAGAATGAAGAATGTTAGAGAAGTACAATGATCATTACCAACGGATGCTAAAATACCTTGAGCAGCCATTGCCAAAAGAACCTGAAGATTTGATTGAAAGATTAAACAACTTATCTGTTCTGATGACACGTGCAGGATTATACATGACTGAATGCCAATACAAGATTGATGAAGTTGTGGATATAGAATGCAAGGTGAACTTGGAACTGTTAGATAAGTTTTCTGCATCAACATTCAACATGATGATCAAGGCAAAGGCAAAGGATTGGAACAGGCTAAAAACAGGATTTGAAAAGGCTTGTGCTGCATCTGTGCATCAGATAGATGCGATCCGTACATTAATTTCATTTGAAAAAGCGAAAATGTCAATCTTATGAACGATTATCAACTATTACCACCACAAGAACGAATGCTTATTATGGCGAAAATTTATCATCACATTTGGTATTCAAACGATAGATATTCAGAAATGTTAAGTATATTAAATCAATGGGATGAGAACCCAACAAAGGAAGCTAAATTTTTAAATCAAATAACAGATGGAACAGAACTCACAGAAACCGAACTTCGCTAAGGGAATTTACCTGACAAAAAAACAAGGAAAGAAAGGCGAATTTTTAGAACTTGCAATCAAAGAAGGCGAAGAATATAAAAAGTTCGTTTGCTTTTTAAGTCAGAAGAAAGACAAGTTCGGGAACGAACAATTCACTATTTATGAAAAAGCTAAAAACGATTTACCATTTTGAAACAGACCGAACCAACTAAAGCACTTACGAGAAATTTTATCCAATCTATCATCAAGGATCACTACGAAATGATTGGTAAACTTGAAAAGCTATTGGATCAGTTTCCTGTTATTGAAAGAGTATCAAGGCACAAACGCAGACCTGCTGAAGAAATAATCTTTGCAGTTAATGAAGTATTTAATACTGACTGCATGGAATATACACGAAGGCGAAGGGTAGTAGATGCAAGGCATTGTGCGATTTATATGCTTAGGCAGTACACAGATTTAACTCTGAAAGAGATAGGCGAAACGATGGCATCAAATGGTCATCATACAACAATCCTACATTCGATCAGAACCTGTAAAAATTTAATTGATACAGATGAGGATTTTGCTGAAAAATACAATCAGGCTAAAATATTAATCGAATCAAAATTGCAGGTTATTTAGTATCTTTGTGAAAATGGTGGTGGCTTCATCATTTATTAAAAACATTAATGATCCTAATGGGTGCGGAAAAGCCACTTCCAATCCCGTTAGGGTTTTTTATTTATGAATACAGGACAGATAATTAAAAGCAGGACAACAGAAAGGTTTACTACCCTGCCAAACGATGTGATCAAGTGCAGGGAATTAAGTTTGGATGAGAAAGGATTGTTAACTTTTCTTTTAAGTTTACCTTCTGATTGGGTTATTTATAAGCAGAATTTATACAATAGTTTACCCGACAAAAAAGGCTCAATAGATAAGGCATTCAGAAACCTGCAAAAGAATGGTTACATTTTGAGTGTAAAGGTACACGATCCGAAAACAGGTAGGTTTATAGGTTGGAATCATGTTGTTTATGATATACCTGCCGAAATGGAAAATAACCGAGTTCGGGATTTACCGAGTTCGGGTTTTACCGAGTTCGGTGAAAGTGATCCTATACTAAAGACTAATGTATTACAAAAGACTAATATTATACAAAAGACTAATAGAATACAAAAGCCAACACTTTCAGAAGTTGAAGATTATTTTTTAGAGAAAGGCAGTACAATACAGAAAGCCAAACAGGCATTTGATTATTACGAGGTTGCCGATTGGCATGATTCAAAAGGTAAACCTGTAAAAAATTGGAAACAAAAAATGTTAGCGGTTTGGATAAATAATTCGAACTTTAACAATAACTTTAAAAAACCAACTAAAATAGAAATGTATGAAGAAACATTCAGCAGAGTCGCAGCTGCTCTTAAAAGCGAAGAACAGTCCAAAAATGATGGATTCGGATTCACAGGATATATTGAAAATAATAGGTAAAGGATTGGTTTTACTTGGTGTGAAGGGTGATCGTATTCCATCTGATTTTGAATTAAGTTATATGTCAACGATGATGAAAGCTGATTATCCTAATCTACCAATCGGTGAATTTAATCTTGCATTTGAACTATGTGCTAAAAACAAATTGGATGAAGTATCAGAAACATTTCAAAACTTTTCAGTCCTTTATCTGACAAGGATGCTTGGATCGTATGCAAGATGGGCACGTGCAAACTATCAACCTGAATACATACCTGAAACTAAACAGATCGCACCCACCGAAGTTGATGAAGATGAAATTCTGAAAGATTCATTTGAAATCTACAAACGAAATAAAGATTGGGAACATATTTTTATGGGATTGCGGTGCTTTAAAATTATTCATAAACGTGGATTGGTTTATGACTTCGAAGGCACTCTGCAAAGAACAGAAGAAGCTATAAAACAAAAGTTCAGATATGCGGATCATCAGGAGAAAAAGCAAATGAAAGAGATTCTTGAAGATGATGAACAGATGGAATTAAATTGTCGCAGAATGGCAGTTGCTGAATATTTCAAAACTTTAATGTAATTTTATGAAATGTAAACTTTGTGCAAGGCACTACACAGTAACGGAACATAATGGCAAAAGAGGTCAAACAGAATGCCCACATTGCAGGTTCAAACCTGAAATTTTCAAGGGAATTGTCAGCAAACGAACTGACAAGATGGGCAAAGGAATATCTTGCCACAAAAAAAATAAGGCTGAACAGAGTGAACAATATTCCTGTTCGTAGAAGAAAAGGAACAGTAGAAAAAGGGTGGGCAGATTTACAAGGTTATAATTCAAAGGGAATTTACGTTGCGGTTGAAGTTAAAAAGATAGGTGATAAACTTAGTGATGAACAAATTAAAAGATTAGATGATGTAACAAAATGCGGAGGTGAAGCATACATCTGCACACAGGAAGGTAAAAACCCAAAACTGATAGCATGGACAGAAATGGGATAATAGCCGAACTGTGGTCATCACCTGATTTAAACCAAGCACTTTCAAACATGAAGCCTGTTGAAATGCAGGAAGATTTAAAGAGTGAACTGTTCCTGATAATATGCGAGATTGATGAAAGTAAACTTATTGATTTATATGATAAAAAGCAGCTGAAATTTTACATTGTACGGATCATGTTAAACTTAGTGCAATCATCGAAAAATAAGTTTTATAAAAACTACCGAAACTTCGAGGAATATAACATAACAGAAAAGCCTGATGAACAGTATGAGCAGATCGAAGTAATGGAATACATCGAAGGATTGTATTGGTATCAAAAGGAAATACTTCTTCTCTACACCTTTGACTTTAACAAGAACGCAAAAGAATTAAGCAGACAAACAGGCATACCATACATGAGCCTGATTAGAACATTAAAGCAAACTAAAAAAGAACTAAAGAAAAAGATTAGGCAATGAAAAAATCAGAAGTAAAAGAAATGTTTTCATTCATTTTAGCTGCTTATGAAAACACAAAAGACATCAAGGATGATGCTTATGAAAAGTTTTTACATAACTGTGTTGAATTGGTTAAGATTGAAATATTAAAAGAAAAAGAAATGTATGAAAACAGAACACAAAGATTATCTTGAAGAACATATCGGCAATTGGCATACAGTTGAGAATGGATATGTCAGAAACATAGACATGAACATTCTGAATATGTATCAGCACATTTACAGAGAAAATGTCGATGCTCAATTTCAATTAACTGCGTGGTGTAGTAGTTGCGTAATGGATATGATTTACAGATTGTACAAATATTATTTCAGTTTACCACAGGAAGAAGTGCAGCAGCTGACACATCAATTAACAATTAAAAAAAGAGGCAGACCTAAAAAATGAACATACTTGCAATCACATCACCGCAATCAGGTGTAGGCTATCACAGGATTATAATGCCTATTGCACACATGAAGAAAGATTATGCCATGATCACAGATATGTTATCACCTGAAACATTCGAGAAAAAGTATGACATATTTCTAATGAACAGATTTTTGGTAGGTGTGTCTTTGCAGAATGTAAAAGATTGGAAAAAGCAACATGGATTCAAATTAGTGGTTGACAATGATGACTATTGGCAACTTGATCCAAGTCATGTATTATTTGAACGATACAAACAAAACGGAATCACAGATAAAATTATTGATTACATCAGGGAAGCTGATCTAAATACTTGCACACATGAAAGGTTGGCTGATGAAATTTACAAGTACAATAAGAACGTGGAGATTCTGCCGAATGCTTTGCCTTATGGGCAAGAACAATTTTTGGACAATAAAGTCCAATCCGATAAGATCAGATTGTTTTGGGCAGGTAGCGGAACACACGTACCTGACATGAAGATACTTGAAAACCCTATGAAGCGAATATCTCAACTTCCTGTGCAAACAGTCATTGCAGGTTACAATGATGGGGAAGGACATATTTGGAATCACATGTGCCATTGGTTTACTAACGGATTAAAAACTAACTACAAAATTTACAGATATACGGACACAACAAAATACATGGCAGCTTATGCAGATTCTGATATAAGTTTGATCCCATTGGTTGATTCAAAGTTCAATGCAATGAAATCAAATTTAAAGGTGTTGGAAACCGCTGCCAAAAAAAATCCTGCGGTGGTATCAAATGTTGATCCTTATTTAAACTTACCTGTACATTATGTTAAAAAACAATCTGATTGGTATAAGCACATAAAGGATTTAGTAAACGATCCACAGATGCGGATTGAGTCAGGACAGAAGCTATTTGAATATTGTCAAACACATTACAATTTTAAAGAGATAAATAATAAAAGATTTGACATTTATAATAAATTGATTCAATGCCAGTCATCAAATGCAGTAACGGAAAATACAGAATAGGCAACGGATCGTGCATATACGATACAGAAGAAAAGGCACAAAAGGCATGGGCAGCCATTAGGGTTGCAATGGCAGACAGTTACAATGATTACCCACAGGCAGCAAGGGTAAATGCACAAAGAGCAATAAACATCAGAGATCAATACGGAAGCAGTTGCGGAACACCTGTGGGGTGGGCAAGGGCAAATCAACTTGCAAATGGTGAAAATATTACAAGGGAAACCATTGCAAGAATGTCTGCATTCGAAAGACACAGACAAAATTCAAAAGGTGATCCAAAAAAGGATTGTGGAGCATTAATGTGGTTGGCATGGGGTGGTGATGAAGGTATAGCATGGGCACAAAGAAAACTTGAGCAAATAGATAATGAAAAATTTGCAGAGGTTGGAGAAAGGGGAGGCATAAAGAGTTCACCTAAAGCACCTAAATCCGATACACCAAATAAAAATCCGCAAGGTGAAGGTTCAGCCAAAGGAGATGCATCAGGCAAAAGAGGGGCAAAGGTTTCAGAGGAACAAGAAAAAACATTACAAAATAAAGTAAATGACTTTAATGAAAAGGAAAGTAATACTAAATATGGAAAAGCTACATTAGGTGCATTAAAATCTGTATTCCAAAGAGGATTAGGTGCATATAATACATCGCATTCTCCAAAAGTTAGATCAGCAGAACAATGGGCATTTGCAAGGGTAAATGCTTTTTTATATTTATTAAAAAATGGCAGACCTGACAATCCTAAATATACATCAGATTATGATTTACTGCCTAAAGATCATCCAAAATTTCAAAATAGTTAAAAATGGACAAGAACAGTTTGGCAATGTGCTTTGCTACAATTATTGCAAAAATATTTGCAGATATAACAGTTAGTGATATTGGTAATTTAGTAACAATAGGAGTGGGACTTACTACAATAGTTTACAACTTATATAAAATAAAAGAGGGAAAAAAGAAATGAAGCAATTTTTTACAGAGAACAATGATAGGTTAAGTATGAAAAGACTGTGCGGTTTTGCCTGTACAATTGCCCTTTGTATAAAGGTTATTCATAATCCAACTGATGCACTTGTTTATACATTGGGTGGAATTGCTGCTGCTGCTTTAGGATTTACAACTGCTGAAAAGATATTTAAGAAAAATGAAACTGTCTGAACATCTTGAATTGTCGGAAGTGATTCGTTCTGAATCTGCCAAACGCAGGGGCATTTCCAATATGCCAACAGAAGAACACATTAAAAACCTGAAGCTGATAGCTGAAAAGGTATTCGAGCCAATACGTGCAAATTTCAGGCAGCCTATACGTATAAGTAGTGGTTACAGATCACAAACATTAAACGCAGCAATCGGTGGTGCAACACGTTCACAACACAGTACAGGTGAAGCATTGGATATTGACATGGATGGGACTGCACTTTCAAACAAAGAAATCTTCAACTTTATAAAAGAAAGATTACCATTCGATCAATTGATTTGGGAATTTGGCAACGAACATAATCCTGATTGGGTTCATGTAAGTTACAGAGCAGACAGTAATCAGAGGAAACAAGTTTTGAGAGCCATAAAAGAGAATGGCAAGACAAAATACAGTCCTTATAAATGACAAAAAGAAGGCGGTTATTTTTCGACATCGAAACAAGTCCGAATATCGGATTGTTTTGGGAAGCAGGATATAAAAAGAACATTGATTATTCCAACATAATAAAGGAAAGATCAATTATTTGTATTTGTTACAAGTGGGAAGATGAAAAGGAAGTTTATGGATTGACTTGGGACAGAAAGCAATCTGACAAAAAAATGCTGCAAGAATTTATTCAGGTAGCAAATCAGGCAACGGAAATGGTGGGGCACAATGGGGACAAGTTCGATTTGGCATGGATAAGAACACGATGCCTGTTTCATGGAATAGAAATGTTTCCAAAGTACACAACGATTGATACTCTGAAAGTAGCACGAAGTAAATTTAAGTTTAATTCAAACAGACTGAATTACATTGCAGGTTATTTGGGGATCGGAAGTAAAATAAAGACAGAGTTTGATTTGTGGAAAAGCATCTTGATGGATAATGATAAGGTGGCAATGGAAAAAATGGTAAAGTATTGTAAACATGATGTTGTACTTTTGGAAAAGGTTTTTAAGCATCTGAATACGCACATAGAAGCAAAGAGCCATTATGGTGTTTTGTTTGGTGCGTATCGTGGTACTTGTCCTGAATGTGGTAGCGATGATTTGATAAGGAGTACAGTTAGAACAACCGCAACAGGAATTGTGAAGGTTATGTATCAATGTAAAACTTGTAATAAATATCACACTAAAACCGAAAAATGATACCAAAAAAAATAAACAAAATGAGCATCGAAGAACAGGAAGTGTACTTGGTAAAGAAGCTGCAAGAAATTCATGTGAAAGAAACTATTTACAGAAGGGCACTTGCAAAGGTTCGAGGCAATCATAAAATAGAAGTATCTGAATTGGAAAGACCTGATTTACTTCAAATGAAAGATGAAGCTGCTGCTTAGAAATAGTAAACCGAAGATTAGAATTAAATACCGCAAACTTGGTAAAGAGAAAGCATGGGGTATTGCACATTCTGATGGGTTGATCGAAATTGATCCTTCGGTTAAATCTAAAAAACATTTAGAGATAGTGATACATGAAGTATTGCACATACTATTTACTGAAGCAAGTGAACAAGAGATAATAAATAAATCAATAACTTTAACCAAAATATTGTGGGCAGAACATTACAGAAGGGTTGAACCTGAAGTAAGTCAGCCTTTACAGGATGGCAGCAAATGAAAAAGCATACAAAGATATACATGAAATTTTTTGGATATGGAATCGAAGAATTTATTGGATGTGAAGTATGCGGTAATAAAGCTGTTGACATTCATCATATTAATAGCAGGGGCATGGGTGGCACACATGATCAAGACAAGATCGAAAACCTAATGGCGGTGTGCAGGATGTGCCATGAAAAGTATGGGGACAAGAAAGAGTACCTTGAACTGTTAAAACAAACACACAAAAGATTTATTGATATTTATGAAAAAATTTACTGATAAAGAATTTCTGCAATACGAGTTAGATCATGGAATCAAACTTGACAATCCGCAGTTTATGGATTTGGCAAAGCATACAATCAGCCAATTAAATGGCTACGGATCATCTGTTATTGACTACGGATGCGGAGTAGGTGCATACGCAAAGGCAGCAATGGATTATGGTTTGAAAGTTGAAGCCATTGAAAAGTTTAAAGTACACAGGGACTATTTAAAAATAAATATACCCGAACTGAAGATAATAAAGAAATTAAAGGATGTTGATATTATGCTATTTATAGAAGTAGCAGAGCACATGACAGACAACGAGATCGCAGCACTATTCGAGCAAGGACAACCTAAGTGGATTTTATTTAGCAGCACACCACATAAAGCTGCAAACGATAAAGAATGGGGACATATCAACATGAAGCAACCAAATGAATGGGATGAATTCTTTTTAGCATTAGGTTATCGTAAACATAAAGATTTAGCAATCCCAACTGAATGGGCAAAAATGTATCAAAGGATATGAAAAAAGGAAGTAGTGATAAAATAAAAGTTACCTTTGGTGAAAGAAAAAAGGGTAAAGCTAAAAAATCATTTAACAAACATGATAGGAAAGAAAGAAATTATCTTGGTCAAGGTAGGTGATATAAAACCTAACCCGAATAACCCACGAGTAATTAAAGATGACAAGTTCAAGAAACTTGTTAAATCCATTCAGGAGTTCCCACAGATGCTGAATATAAGACCGATTGTAGTTAATGATGATATGATCGTATTAGGTGGGAATATGAGATTAAAAGCCTGTAAAGAAGCAGGAATAAAAGAGATACCAATTATCAAGGCAAGTGAATTAACAAAAGAACAACAAAGAGAATTTATCATTAAAGATAATGTTGGGTTCGGTGAATGGGATTGGGATATGATTGCAAATGAATGGGATGCTATACAGTTAACGGAATGGGGTATGGATATACCTGATTTTAAAATAGATGAAAATGAAGCAGTAGAGGATGATTATGAAATACCAGATCAATTAAATACAGATATAGTTTTAGGAGATATATTTGAAATCGGGCAACACAGATTGATTTGTGGAGATAGCACACAAACTGATACATTTGAAAAATTATTTAATGGTGAATTGGCTGATCTTGTTGTAACAGATCCACCTTATAACGTAGCATACGAGGGTAAAACGAAAGATAAATTGACGATACAAAATGACAGTATGAAAGATGGAGATTTTTATCAGTTTCTATATGATTTTTATACTGCACTTGGATCTTATACTAAATCAGGAGGATCATGGTATGTTTGGCATGCCGATTCCGAAGGTGCTAATTTCAGAAAGGCTATGTCTGATTCAGGTATTATGGTCAAACAATGTCTTATATGGGTGAAAAATAGCATGGTAATGGGAAGGCAGGATTACCAATGGAGACATGAACCATGTTTATATGGTTGGAAAGAAGGTGCTGCACATGCTTGGTATTCAGATAGAAAGCAAACAACTATTCTTGAATTTGATAGACCGATCAGAAATACAGAACATCCAACAATGAAACCAATTCCATTAATTGCTTATCAAATTGGTAATAGCAGTAAACAAGGAGATATTGTTGCAGATGCGTTTGGTGGTTCAGGTACAACAATGATTGCAGCACATCAACTTGGGAGAAGAGGGTATTTAGTGGAATTTGATCCAAAGTATTGTCAAGTGATAGTAGATAGAATGATCAAACTTGATCCGAGTTTACAGATCAAAAGGAATGGTAAACCTTATGTTAAAACAACCGAATAGCAACCGATGGCAAACAAGTTAGATAATTTAAAAAAGGGGGATGGGTTTGACACACATCCTGAAAGAATAAACAGAGAAGGCAGACCAAGAAAGTATGTCAGTTTATTAAAGGAGCAAGGATATAAATTATCTGAAATAAACGATAGCATACAGGCAATGATGGCTATGGACTTAGAAGAACTGAAACAGGTATGGGATAACCCGAAGGCAACTGTGCTTGAAAAAACAATAGCCAATGCCATGAGAAAGAGCCTTGAAAAGGGCAGCCTGTATTCACTTGAAACATTATTGACAAGGGTATATGGTAAGCCTAAAGAACAAATGGATATTAACACAGATAACAAAGTCGAAGTGGTATTCATTGAAGGCAAGACAATACTATGAGAATTGAGTTTAGTGCTGCACATATCAACCAAAAGCCTATCCTTAATTCTGAATCAAGGTTTATCGTTGTTATGTGTGGGCGAAGATTTGGCAAGTCAGAGTTATGTCAGATTAAGTTAGTAAAGTCCGCAATTCAAGGTCAACAGATTGCATACATAACACCTACCTACAAATTAGCAAAACAGTTTTACGAAAAATTAGGATCAGCATTACCTTATCCGAAAAAAGATTTAAAGATATATTTCCCGAATGGGGGAATGGTTGAGTTTTTTACAGGGGAACGATTAGACAACCTGCGAGGCAGAAAGTTTAACGGAGTAATTATTGATGAAGCATCTTTCATTCCGAACCTTGAACAGGGGTGGTTAAATTCAATCAGACCTACCCTAACTGATTACAAAGGATGGGCGATGTTCTTATCAACACCACGTGGTAAGAATTACTTTTATAGCTTGTACATGAAGTCAGGCGAAAAGGACTGGCAAAGTTTCAAATATACAACATACGATAATCCCTACATTGATCCTGCGGAAATAGAGGATGCCAAAAGCCAATTACCAGCAGCAGTATTCGAGCAGGAGTACATGGCAAACCCTATGGAAAATGCAGCCAATCCATTCGGAACAGAACATATCAGAAAGTGCATCCGACCAATGAGCACAAAAGAGCCAATGTATTTTGGCATTGACTTGGCGAAGTCATACGATTGGACAGTTATAATAGGAATTGATTCTGATGGGGTTGTTTCGTACTTCGATAGGTTTCAAAGGGATTGGCACAGTACGAAGCAGGAGGTGCTTAAATTGCCTAAAAAGCCTATTATAATCGATTCTACAGGGGTTGGTGATCCGATCTTTGAGGACTTGCAAAGGGCAGGGATGATGATTCAGGGATTAAAATTTACCCAAAATTCAAAGCAGCAACTGATGACAGGGTTGCAGACTGCCATACAAACAGGTAGAATTGGTTATCCTAATGGTTTGATTGTCAATGAGTTAGAGATATTTCAGTACCAATATTCCGCATCAGGGGTTAAATATTCTGCACCTTCAGGCTTTCACGATGACTGCGTAATGGCACTTGCCCTTGCCTATCACAACATGACTTTCAAAGCAGGATCAGGCAGGTACAATTTTCTTTAAAAAAAAGTTTAAAAAATATTTGGTGGTATTAAAATAAGGTTTATATTTGTTATGTCAATATGACAAAACAAAAAACAACAAGTTATGAAAAACCAATTTAGAAAGTACAAACAAAATCTATCAATCGTTGAAGTAGACGGAGAAACATTTATTAAAAGTTATCAAACTCATGTTGCTAAAATTCAAGATCAAGATTTAAAGCAGCTTGGTTATTGGAGTAAAACAACACAAAAGCATATTAATTATGCTGCAAAAGAATTAAATTTAAATTTAGTATTACCTAAATAAAAATTTAATAAAGTGATAATTCAATCTATACATGAAATTCTAAACCCATTTGATGTAGAAACTCCTTTAGGATATGGAGTTGCTTTATTTATTATTTCAGGTTCTATTCATTCAAATCCACAGTTTATTGTCAGAATTTATAATAGTGGAATAATAAGGACAATAGACCAGAATGATATCCGCATCTATGGAAACCCAACAACAGGAGAACCTTTAAAACCAATATAATTTTATGAAAAAAGAAATATTAAACTTAATTTTAGCATTGATTATCGGATCATTCATTATTGGATTACTTCAAGATAATTATTGCTTATGAAACTACATAACAAAGAAGTTATTATTGATTTACTAATCCACAAAGATCATTTAAGGGACAATGATCAGGCATTGATAGCAAACATTTGGTGGAGGGAATTAACCACGATGGGTAAAGACAAGGCAAACGCATTCGAATTCCTGAAAATATTTTCTGAAGGCAAATTATCCAACCCTGAATCAATCCGAAGGTCAAGGCAGAAGATACAGGAAGAACAACCTGAATTACGTGGTGATAGTTATTATGCAAGACATAAGGAAGAAAAAAGATTCAGACAGGAAGAAATCAATTAAATTATTTGTTATATTTGTAAAAACCAACTATTATGAAAATCGAACTAATTAAAGAAACAAACTTCATTGGCGAACATTGGTATTATGTAAAACTTGATGAGCAGTATGTAACAGGATCAGGAACAAGCAAAGAAGATCAAGCAATCCAATGGTATGAGTTCATAAAGGAACACAAAGCCAATAAGACAAAAGAAGTCATTAAACAATCAGAAATATGATCGGACAATTATTGAAAGAAGAAAGAATCAAACTTAACCTAACGCAAAAGCAACTTGCACAAAAATCAGGTATTAGTTATGTATCAATCAACAGAATCGAAAACGGAAAGAACCCACGTTTATCGGTCATCCAAAAGCTATTTGGTGCGATGGACAAAGCGGTTATATATCAGATTGAGAATACAACGGATGTTGTATCTGATGTGGTTTCCAATTAGCATCATCATTTGTTTTCCAATTGTAGCAGTAGCAATTTATTCACTAATAGAACGTAAATGGAGTGGAAGGATTTAAACCTTTTTCAATATCAGCAGCTTGTAAAAGCATTGAGCATTGAAGATGAAATTGACAAATCAGTTAAACTTGTTTCAATTGTTACAGGATTAACAGAGAATGAAGTACTGTCTTTATCAATAGCTGACTTTAATAAGGAAAAGGCAAAGTTAAACTTTTTATCAGAGGACATTAAAGGCAAACCTGTTCAGCACATTCAAGTCAATGGCAGGAAATACGAGTGCATCTACGATGTGCGGAATATACCTGCTGCACGTTACATTGAATCAAAGGTGTTCGGGAATGATCTTGTAAACAACATACATAAGATCGCAGCCACAATGGTACTGCCAATGAAGAAAACAATTTTCGGATGGAAGCGTGATAAATACGATGCTTCCAAACACGAGGAATACGCACAGGATATGTTAGAAGCAAGGTTCGTTGATGTGTACCATTCCGCAGTTTTTTTTTTAAGTGTATATCTGAATTGGATAAAAGTTTCGCAGGGTTATTTGATACAGGAACTGAAGTCGAAGAAAATCCCTTCGGAGGAAATCGAAGCGGTTCAAGATTTCTTGAAGTATATGGATGGCACTATACCATATATGAAACTGCCCGACTCCACAATATCAAAGCTGATGAAGCATGGAATATGACAACAATCGAATACCTTAATACACTTGCATACCTGAAGGCATACAGAGATTATCAGAAATAAGTTTTTATAGCATAGCAATCGTTTCCCCCTACGTTTCCACGTGGGGGTTTTCAGTTATTTTACCCGAAATCAGTCATTTATAAGTGTGAGCATAAACAAAGAACAGGCTAAATTTTTATTGAATGGTTACCTACAATCATTAGGCAGTCAGTATAAAACTGATCCTGAAATAGGTAATGCAATCGAATACCTGTTGTTTCAATATGCCCTTGAATTTAACAAAGCAGCTAAAGCTAACCTACAAAAGGCAAAGGCAATAGCATCAGGACAATTAGCAGACATTGCAACACCTATTGTTAAACAGGATGCTGATGGGTACACGATTGAGTTTGGTTACCCAATCAGTTCGAAGGCAGCGAAGTATTATGACTTCGTAAACAAAGGGGTGCAAGGTGTAAACAATAAGAAAGCCAATGCAGGTGTATATAAGTTTAAAAATAAATATCCAAACAGAAAGATGGCAGCATCTATTTTTGCTTGGTTAAATACTGCACGTAAACAAGTGGCTAATGTACCACAGGCAACAACACCACTTGAAAAGAAAAGAAAAGGATTAAAGAAAATGTTAACCGATGCGGATAATAAACGCAGATTGGCTTATGCAATATCAAGTAAAATAAAGAGGGATGGATTACGTGCAACGTACTATATTGATAAAGCATTAAAGACAGTTTTCAATAAGGATTTCAGGGATGCAATCGGTGAAGCATTAGATACAGAAATAACAATTCAAATAAGAGCAATAAATGGCAGCAGTAATAAGTGAAGCACCATTGGATTATACTCCAATGCACGATGATTTATGGTTTAAGTTAACTTCTAACAATAGCGGGTCAACTAACTTTAAATTCGTTGTTGAAGTAATAGTAAACGGATCAACCGCTACAACAGTAAAACTATTCCCTGATGTTTCAGGTTATGGATTCTATAATGCAGCACCCGTAATCAGGACATTCGCACAGAATTACTTTGAGCCTTCAGGTAATTCAATCTTGGTCGCATCTAATGACAAATACAAGGTCAGTTATGTGATAGAGGCAGGTGAGGAAGTAAGCGGAGTGATTACAACCAATCAGGCATCAGGAACATACAAGGCAGCAAACTATTATCTTCCTTTATTTTCTGATTACTACGCATCAGGATCGCAGACATTCAGCACGTATTATGGTGCACCGCTTGGTCAATATGAAGATGATTTCCTTACTGAAAGGGATACAGTAATCAACGGAACATTTGATGACAAACTATTCGTTTCGTTCTTTAGAAAGAATACAGGAACTTACACCGCATATTGCGATGTTATAAATGAAGCAGGATCAACAGTAAGTTCACATTCAGCAACAATAACTTTAAACGAAAATAACTTAATAAACATTGGAGCAACAGCAATCAACACATGGGCAGGATCAAGTCTTATCAGTTCCAGTTCATACGGTTATAAGTTCTACATTAACAGGGCAGGACATAGTTCACGTAAGATTACTGTTCGAATTAAATGTTACCCAAAGTTTAAACCAATTAACGTTCACTTCATCAATCGCTTGGGTGGAATAGATACAATGATGTTTGCACTTGCAAATAAACGGACATCAAGTTTTGAAAAACAAACATATCAGAAACCGCAATGGCAAACAATAGGTGAAAGCAAAAAGATTGCAGACAGTTACAATAGGATTTCTGAAACCAATGTAAACTTTAATATAAGCCATAACAATAAACTTACTTTGATAAGTGATTGGATTAGCGAACAAGATTCTAATTGGGCACAACAACTGATTGCGAGTCCACAGGTTTACATTGAGCAGAATGGTGGATACTTTCCTGCAACCATTGATGACACAGGATATGAGTTTAAATACGATAACATCAATAAGACATTCAATATTCAATTAACTGCAACAATCGGAAGGGTAATAAATAGCCAATTCAGATGAGGACACAGATATTCATAAATAACGAGGAACTTGATTTGATGAATGACATTGATACCGAATTTACATTCGCTATTGATGACATAGCAGATTTTGGTAGTAAAAACACTACCTATTCCAAGACAATAAACATTGCAGGATCGGCACAGAATAACAAAGTATTCGGTTACATTTTCGATTTAGCAAATAGCAATTTCACAAATATATCCCTGCCGAATGTTAATTATAATTTTAACGCATCGCAGGTAGCACCTTGCAGAATATTTGTTGATGGCATTCAGATATTTAAAGGGGTATTGAGGTTGCTTGAGGTGGTCATTACAGGACAGGCAATCGAATATCAATGCAATGTGTATGGTGATCTTGGTGGGTTTATGTCTGCACTTGGAAACAAACGATTAGAAGATTTGGACTTTTCAGAATACGATGAAGATTGGACAGTCGCAAACATAACCGCATCATGGGACAATATAAACGCATCAGGTGTTTTTTATCCTTTGATAGATTACGGAAACGTAACAAGCAACAATACTGACTTTCAATTTAAGGCATTCAAACCTGCTTTGTATGTGAAAGAATATCTTAATAAAATTGTCGAAAATTCAGGATATACATGGAACTTTCCATTGCTTGATACGAACCTGTTAAAAAGAATGGTCATTCCATCTAACAAGGCAGTTTTGAGTAATTCAAGCACAAACGCATTTAATGCAGATGCAAATGCTGCAACATATAACACAGATAGTTACCCTGATTTTACAGTTACAACCGCAGGTGATTTTACATTGGTAGGTAATGCTTACAGATATAACGGAACACCACCCTTGAGTTGTACAATAACACTTGATTTGCGTGGTGATTTTATTAATGTGCAATCTGATGGAAGTAATTACTATGATGTAACAGTTGCTTTGCGTGTAAACAGTAGCGATGTTGCAACACAAATATTCCCAATTAGTTATTTACCATTAACATTTACAACAACTTTGCAATACACAACAACACTAAATACAAATGACACAGTTGATGTTTATGTTTATAGTGCTGCAACTGAATATAGTATAGATTCAGGGTTCTTAAAAATAGAAGCAGCAGGTGGTGTTGATGTACCTGTAAATTATGGAGAAGGTATTGTTTTAAATAATTCAATACCTAAAGGCATATTTCAAAGGGATTTCTTTTTATCAATTTGCAAAATGTTTAACCTGTATGTTTACGATGATCAATACGAAACAAACAAAATACACATTAAACCATACATTGACTTTTATGATGAATCATTTGTAGATTGGACAAACAAAGTTGACAGATCGCAACCGATGAGTATTAAACCAATGAGTGAAATCAATGCAAGATACTATCACTTTAAATATAAAGATGACAACGATTATTACAATGAAAATTACAGAAAGAAATACAACGAAGGTTATGCTGATCGCATATACGATACTGAATTTGATTTTGTTAAAGATACTGATTCGACTGAAATAATATTTGCACCAACAGTTTTATTTCAGGCAGAAAATAAAGATAAAATATACCCTGCTATTTACAAAAAATCAAATGAGAATACAAAGACTGATCCAATGGACTTTGTGATTAGGGTATTACAAGCAAAGAAATTAACAAATAAAACATCATACAAGATACAAGATGGTGCAACAGATAAGGCAACGTTAACATCATACGGATATGCAGGTCATGTTAATGATCCTGATGATCCAACAGATGATATAAATTTCGGTGCACCACGTGAAGTATATTTCGTTACTGATACATACCCAACAACAAATCTATTCAATGCGTATTATTCGGACTATATGGCTGAAATAACAGATAAGGATTCGAAGTTACTAACTTGCAACATACTATTAAATGCAGTTGATGTATTGAATTTGAATTTCGGGAAATTAGTGATGATTGATAACCAACTATTCAGAATAAACAAAATAGAAGGTTACAACAGTATTGATTATAAGACAAGTAAGATTGAATTATTGAAAGTAATAACAAAAGTATTCTAATGGCAGAAACATTAAATTTACAGATAAATATTGGCGGTAATGCATTTAAAAATTTAGGTGAAGTAAAGAAAGCCTTAAAAGAAGCAAATGCAGAATTAATTGCAGCACAAACTACATTTGGAGAATATAGTAAGGAAGCAGTTGCAGCAGCTAAAAAGGTAGCGTTATTCAAAGATGCTATACAAGAAGCAAGTGAAACTGCAAATTTATTTGATCCCGGTAAAAAGTTTCAAGCATTAAGTGGTGCATTAACCGCAGTTGCAGGTGGATTTACTGCGGTGCAAGGTGCAATAGGTTTATTTGGTGTTGAATCGAAGGAAGTAGAAAAACAATTGTTACGTGTACAATCAGCACTCGCATTATCACAAGGGTTATCAACAATAACAGATTCTGTCAAAGATTTTCAAAGACTTGCAGCAGTTATTAAGACACAGGTTGTTACTGCATTTAGTACACTTCGTGGTGCTATTGCTGCAACAGGAATAGGTTTATTGGCTATTGCAATTCCTTTGATTATACAAAACTTTGATAAATTAAAGGAAGCACTTTATAGACTGATACCTGCATTGAAACCTGTTGGTGATTTTCTTGGTAACATTATAGACAAAGCAGCAAAGTTTCTTGGGTTCAAAGATGAGGAAGTTAAAAAGGTAGAAAAAACAAATAAAAAAGTAGTTGATGATGAAGTAGAAAAGAATAAAAAACTTGAAGCAGAAAGACAAAGAGCAGCAGAAGAAAGAAAAAGAAAAATAGATCAGGAAAAGAAAGAGGAAGCTGCAAGATTACAAAAATATCGTGAAGATGAACTTGGAGCACAAAGAGCAGCATTCAGGCTTGAAATGCAATCACTTGAAAACAGAAGTCAGGAAGCTAAACGTATAGCAAAAGAAGAAGATGAAACTGTCGAAGGTTTATTTCAGCAAGAAGAACAAAGACAAGATCAATTACAAAAAACAAGAAGTGCAAATATTATCAAACAAAATGATGATCAAAAAAAATTAGCTGAAGATACTATTGCACGTGAACAGGCAAAACAGAATGCCTATTATATGACAGGCATAGCACTTGGTGAGTTGTCTGAATTAGTTGGTAAAAATACGGCAGCAGGTAAAGCATTAAGTTTAGCACAGGCAATTATCAATACATATACAGGTGTTACGGAGGTACTTGCAAATAAAACAACAATACCTGAACCCTTCGGAACAATACAGAAAGTTGCATCAGTTGCAACGATACTTGCATCGGGATTAAGTGCAGTAAAAAATATTGCTAAAACACCTATTCCAAGTAGAAGTGGTGCATCTGCTTCTATACCTTCAGGAATAAGTACGACTTCACCAATAAGTCCAACATCAAATATTGCAACAACAAGAATTGATCAGGCATCAATTAACGCAATCGGAAATCAGGCAATCAGGGCATACGTTGTTGAAACAGATATAAGTGCAAGTCAGAAAAGAATTGAAGCAATTAAACAAAAAGCTAAATTTGGTTAAGTAGATAATTACTAAAAATCAAAACATTTATTTTTATGGAATTACCATTGTACGAATTAATGATAAATGAGGATGTCGAAGATGATGCAGAAGTGAACTTCGTGGCATTAGTTGACAGACCTGCGATTCAAAGGAATTGGAATGCTTTTAAAGATAAACACGTATTTCAAATTGTTTCGGAAGATCAGCGTATTATCAGCGGTGCTCTTATGTTGGCTGATACACCTATTTTTCGCAGCGACAATACTCATGGCGATTACTATGTTACTTTCAGCAAAGATACTATTCTCAAAATTGCACAGAAGTTTTTTAAGAAAGGCTATCAAGCTAATGTTAACTTGGAGCATAATCCTGATTTTAAGGTTGAAGATATTGTTATGTTCGAGTCCTTTATATCTGACAAAGAACGTGGCATTCCACCAATGAAGGGTTTTGAAGATGCACCTGAAGGATCATGGTTTGGCTCTTTTAAAGTTTACAATGATGAGGTTTGGCAGAAGGTCAAGAATGGTGAAGTGAAGGGTTTTTCTGTTGAAGGTATCTTTGAATATAAGAAAGAACAATCAAAGGATCAGAAGATGATAGAAGATATAAAGCGAATTTTATCTTCTGTTAAGTGGTAATATAATTTGTTTATTCACATTTAAAATAAAAGTATGAATCCTAAAGAAGCAATACTAAAAATCAAGGCACTTTTCGAAGATATGCCTAAACCCGAAGAAGCACCTGTTGAGGAAGTTAAAGCTGCTGATTTCGCAGAATATACCCTTGCAGATGGCACGAAGGTTATGATTTCATCCCTTGAAGTAGGTGGTGAAGTAAAATTGGAAGATGGCTCAAACGCACCTGATGGTGAGCATCAATTGGCAGATGGTACACAGATTTCAACCCTTGAAGGTAAGATCGTTGAGATTGAGAAAGCTGAAGAACCAAGTCAAGAAAATGTTGAGGTTGAGTCAAAGAAAATGGACAAGAAAATAGAAGAAATGGCTGCTGAATTTCAGTCAAAAATTTCTAACATGGAAATTATTAACGCTGCTTTGATGGCGAAGATTGAGGCACTTGAAAGTAAATCTAAAACAGGATTTGCACAAGTGGTTGAACTGATCGAAGAAATGAGTAAAGTTCCACAGGCTGATCCGATTGAGATGCCACAGACTTTCAAGTTCGAAGCAACAAAAGACATTAAGTTTGAAAGACTTAATAAATATCGTAACGCAATTTTAAACAATAAAAATTAAAAAAAATGGCATTTGACGTATCAACCCTTGCAGCCTATACAGAGCAGAATGAAGCTCTTTTGGTTACATCATCTGTATTGGGTGCTAAAACTGCATCTTTGATTAAGAGTGCAGGTAACGTAATGGTCGGAGTAAAATCCGCAGAAACCATTAACATCATGGACACAGACGCAGTTTTTCAAGCAGGTGGATCATGCGGTTTTAACGCATCAGGTTCAACTTCTTTCACACAAAGAACTGTAACTGTTGGTAAAATTAAAGTTAATGAAGCACTTTGTCCGAAAGACTTGGAAGCTAAATACTTGCAGAAGGCTTTGCCAACTGGTTCAATGTATGATAGCATTCCATTCGAACAAGAGTTTGCTGACAAGAAAGCAAAGAGAATTGCATCACAACTTGAAACTGCTATTTGGCAGGGTGATACTGCATCAGCTAACGTAAACCTTAACAAATTTGATGGTTTGGTTAAGTTGATTGGTGCTGCGGCAGGTGTTGTAGATTCAAACGTATCAGCTTTTATTTCAGGTGCTCCTCTTTCTTCAATAACAGCAGGTAATGTAATTTCAATTTTTGATGGAATATATAAAGCAATTCCTGCACAGGTAGTAGCTGCTGATGATATGGCAATTTTCTGTGGTCAGGATTTGTTTAGAACATATACTGTTGCACTTAAAAATGCAAATCAGTTTCATTATTCAATTGATGTAAAAGCTGATAGCGAATTTATTTTGCCAGGTACACCAATAAAAGTTATTGCAGTACAAGGTTTGAACGGAACAAATAAAGCATACGCTTTGAGATTGAGCAATCTTTTTTTGGGTACAGACCTTTTGAATGAAGAAGAAAAATTTGAAATCTTCTATGCAAAAGAAGCTGATCAAGTACGTTTCGTATCTGAATTTAAGATGGGTGTTAACATCGCATTCCCTGATGAGATTGTTAAGTTCATCCTTGCATAATAAATGGGCAGGTAAAACTGCCCTTTTTATATAACAATTAAAATTAAATAATATGCCCTGTGCACTAACGCAAGGCTACACATTAGACTGTAAAGATTCACTTGGTGGTATAACTGAAGTTTACTTCATGGCATCATCAGATGTAAGTTCTTACACAGTTTCAGGTGGTGTTATGACTGCTCTAACTAAAAAGTCTGGAAAGAGATTTTACAAGTATGAGTTGGTTAAAGGCACATCAAGTTTTGTTGAGAATGTTAATGCTTCTGTTGAGAATGGAACAATTTTCTATCAGCAAGAATTGACAATCATCCTGAATAAACTTCAGGCAAATACAAGAAACGAAATCCTGTTATTGGCAAAGAATCTTTTAGTCTCAGTAGCAAAAGACAATAATGGTAAATGGTGGTATCTTGGACTGACAAAAGGAATAGATATTACAGGCGGTTCTGCTCAAAGCGGTGCTGCACTTGGTGATCGTTCAGGTTATTCTTTGACTTTCACAGGTCAGGAATCAGAACTTGCACCCGAAGTTAATTCAACTGTCGCAGGACAATTGGAAACCGCAGGTGCATAAGTAGTGAAGTTTGATGGTTAAGAATGCCCTTCCGATATGGTGGGGCATTTTTGTTAATATCCAACGTTTTTTACATTTATTGTTGTGATAGTACTAACAAAAGGACAAATTCAGAATGTATATTTTACTTTAACGGAGAAGCAAACTATATCTTCACCGAATTACCTATTTGTGTTTGAACAGAGGTCAACAAATACTGAAGTAAAATTTGTGCTAACTAACGCAAAAGATTTATCTTCATATAAGGATAGGTACAATAAATTCCTGTTGAATGTTAATCAATATTTTTTAAGTAAACTTAATGGTCAGTACACGTATTCCATATATCAGCAAACGAGTGCAACTAATACCACAACCACAGGTTTAACCCTTTTGGAAAGCGGTATTATGATGCTAAAGGAATCAGAGGAAGTATATACAGAATATTCTACAACTGACACATATAAAATAAGACAATGAGTTTAGAAAATCAATTTGTACTTGTTCAATTTGCAGAAGCAAAGCAGCCTGAATATATCGAAAAGAAAGGTGAAGGATGGATCGGTTATGGTCATCGTAATGATTATCCTAACTATCTTATGGAACTTTTTAACAAAAGTGCTAAACACAATTCGATTGTAAAGTCAAAGGTACATTACATCTGTGGGAATGGTTGGACAGGTAGCGAAGGATTCATTAAGAAGCCAAATAGAACCGAAAATTTGGATGATGTTACCCGAAAGGTATCATTGGACATCGAACTGTTTGGAGGTGCTTATTTGGAAGTTATTTGGGGAATAGGGCGAATCGCAGAAATATGGCATTGTGATTATACCAAATTCAGAACCAATAAGGATAATACTCAGTTTTGGTATAAAGAAGATTGGAAAGATAATAAAGAGAAATATAAAGTTTATCCTGTTTTTAACCCTAAAAACCCACAGGGAAAACAAATACTTTACATGAAGGAGTACAGACCTTTGTCGCAGGTATATGCTTTGCCTTCGTATTTTGGTGCATTAAACTATATTGAATCTGATATCGAGGTTTCAAAGCACGTTCTTGGTAATGCCAAAACAGGGTTTTCTGCAAGTAAACTTATCACACTTCCTAATGGTGAACCTTCACCTGATGAGCAAAGTGTAATTCATCGTAAATTTAAAAATACATATACAGGTGCTGATGGCATAAAATATATGTTGGCATTCGTTAATGATGCTTCACGTAAGCCAATCATTGATGATCTTGGTCAATCTGATTTGACAAAAGAGGACTTTGGAAGGGTTGACAGTTTAATACAGACCAATATTTTCAGCGGACACATGATCACAACACCGAGCATATTCGGTATTGCTGAAGCAGGTAAACTTGGAAGCAGAACAGAGATGCGTGATGGGTATGAGATTTTCAAGAATACTTATGTAAACGCAAAACAAATGTTCCTTGAATCAACATTCAATATGTTGGCAGGATATGCAGGTTATGCGGAAGATTTAAAGATTATTCCTACCGAACCAATCGGAATGGAATTAACAGAAGCAGCACTTCTGCAAATAGCACCTAAAGAATGGTTACTTGAAAAAGCAGGTATTGATATAAATAAATATCAGCAGCCTGTACCTGAATGTGAAAAGGTTGCATTGTCTGCACACTTTGATTTTAAATCATTAGATGAATTTGGGGAAAGTAGAAATAACTTTAACGTGTTTAAAAAACGTGCATACTTTCAGGAAACACAACTGTTTGAAGATGTAACACAGTTGCAGTCAAATATACTTGATCTGATTACTAAAGATAAAAGGATTACACCTGAAGTTATTGCAGAGGTTTTAAAGGAAGATGTGGGTGCGGTTAAACGTGTGATCGGAATACTTGAAGAAAAAGGATATTTGAAGTCAACTGAAACATCTATTGGTAAAGGAGATGATAAATCAATAATCATTGAACGTAAATTGACTGCACCAATTTCAGAGATCGTTGAATCAATGAAGCCGAAAACAACTGAATTTCTGATCAGGTATTCATACGAGTGGAGGCAGGGGTTTAATGATTCAGATTTAGTTACATCAAGGGAGTTCTGCAAATACTTTGTAACAACAGATAAAATGTATAGCAGAAGTGAAATAGAAGCGATGAGTGCAAGACTTGGATATGATGTATTTAGTAGAGGTGGAGGTTGGTACACAATA
>Ga0194115_10001146_pt1 | contig 35004 bp, 36 predicted proteins | sample TA2MahsurfametaG_3_FD_148656 | JGI IMG/M metagenome (GOLD analysis project Ga0194115, IMG submission 148656) | Freshwater microbial communities from Lake Tanganyika, Tanzania - TA2015002 Mahale S4 surface | ecosystem: Environmental > Aquatic > Freshwater > Lake | place: Tanzania: Lake... | reverse complement strand
CGGTCCATAAGGTTGTATTGATCTTGGCAGGCAACATAAGAGGCAAGTCCGTTAGCCTTCGAAATATCTAGCGATTCCTGAAGTCGAGCAGGAGTGAAGTTAGAAGCTGCGATGTAGCGCACCTTGCCGGATTTCACTAGGGAATCAAAAGTCTTTAGCGTTTCTTCGATTGGCGTGTCTGGATCATCTTGATGGGCGTAGTAGAGATCTATGTAATCAGTCTGAAGGCGACGAAGCGAATCATCACAAGCTGCGATTATGTTCGCAGGTTTTAAACCAGGACGAGAATCGAGTTTTGCAACCTTGGAGGCGATGATCATTTTGCTGCGATTTGCGCGGCGCTTCATCCAATTTCCAATAATTGTTTCGGATTCACCCCCAACATGTCCGGGAGCCCACTGGGAATACATATCCGCTGTATCAACAAAATTGCCGCCATTATCAAAGTAATAATCGAGCACTGCTTCTGAATTCTTAATATCTGCGCTAAAGCCAAAGACATTACCACCTAGGCAGAGCGGATAAACATTTAATGAGGTCTTAGGAAGAGTAATCATCGCGGCATCGTATAGCGATATAAAACATCGCGCCCCCACTCGGTAAAACCAAGTGATTGGTAGAGCTTGATTGCGCTCTGATTATCCGCATCGACATAGAGCATGGCGCTAAATATGCCGGCGTAGCGAAGGTGCTTTAAACCTGCGATTGTGACTGCACGCCCGATTCCCTTTCCTTGAAACTTTGGATTCACTCCCATTATGTAAATCTCACCGATTGGGTCGTGGTCATGTTCTGCTTCACCAGCCGAGTGTTTATGAGAATGGTCGCCGTGAATCTTGGTCCAACAAAATCCAGCCATTTCGCCTTCAATTTCGGCAATCAAGAATCCGCTGGGATCAAACCAACTCTCCCGGCTTCGAATCTCAAGGTCGCGCGGGAGCCAATTAGATTGCTCGGGATGGCCCTTAAAGGCAGCGTTATTGAGCTCCAACCAAGCGCGCTCATCTAGCCCCGGCAGAAAGCTTCTTATGGGGATTACAGGGTCAATTTCGGGGATTGGGTCGGTCAGTGAGCGGCGCATCTGGATAACGGTCCGAGAGTGGACGAGGCCATTTTTGAGGGCGAGGCTCTTTGCTCCGGGAAGATCGCCATGGGACCAAAGGCGCAAGCGCTGCCCGGCGAGAGTTTTCAATTCGGCGACTAATTGATTTCCAATTCCTTTACCGCGCTCTGAGGGTGCAATTACAACTTCGGCGCTTGGCCCTTCAATTTCATCGGTCATATCAAGATGGGCATAACCAAAAACTTCACCGTTCTCTTCAGCGACTAAATGAAAATCATCCTTATCGCCGCCATGACGGAGATAGAGCAATACGTGTTCAGCAACGACAGGAATACCGTCGTGATCTGTGGCAGATGCGATTAACTCAAGGATTTGTGATTGCGTTTTTGGATTTAGATGTTGGTAGCGCGTTATCAAGAGCGTTCATCTTGGAGCGCAGCATCGCGACTTGTATTGAAGCGATAGCCAACGTTGCGGACCGTTCCGATGATTGCTTCGAATTCTGGGCCGAGTTTTGAGCGGAGGCGGCGGACATGAACATCAACCGTGCGGGTACCGCCGAAATAGTCATAGCCCCAAATCTCTTGTAATAGTTGGGCGCGGGTAAAGACTCGGCCGGGATGTTGGGCAAGGTACTTCAACAATTCAAACTCTTTGAAAGTTAAATCAAGTGAGCGACCTTTAATTTTTGCGGTGTAACTCTTCTCATCGATAACTACTTCACCACTCTTGATCTCCCCAGAGCTGGGATCAGCTGCAATACGCGCTGCCTCGAACTTGCCAATTGCAACTCTAATTCGGGCATCAACTTCAGCTGGGCCAGCACCATCAAGAATTAGATCATCAAAGCCCCAATCTGCGCTCATCGCAGACATTCCACCTTCAGTAGCAATCAAGATAATTGGACAGCCAGCTCCAGTTGTTGCAATCAATTTTGTGAGCGATTTTGCAGCTGGAAGATCGCGGCGGGCATCTATAAAGAGGCAATCAACTTCCGGAATATCAACTAAAACTGAGCCAACAGCGGGCAAGATGCGAACTTGATGCTGGAGCAAAGAGAGTGCAGGAAGTACTTCAGCACTCGCTCCTTGCGAGTTCGTCAAAAGTAGAATGCGCGCCATAAGCCTGAAAGAATACTCGCGTGTCTGATTACCTTCCAATTCTCCTTATTTTCGCGCTCGCTAGTACGTATGGCATTTGGTACCAAGCGAGTCGGGGCAAGGTAAAAGCAAAGAAAAATCGCGCAACCAAGAATCCGCTTCTGGAAAATGAAGTTGGTGGCGAATTTGGAAGTCGCGCCACATTTATTCAATTCTCATCGGCATTCTGCACTCCATGCCGGGCAACCCGAGCGCTGCTCTCGGATATCACTGCCGATCTTGATGATGTCAAACATATTGAGATTGATGCTGAGAAGAATTTGGATTTAGTTAGAAAACTAGATATTCGCTCAACACCAACAACGTTGGTATTGGATCGCGAGGGCGTTGAGATTGGTCGCGCAATTGGAGCTCCTAAACGGGCTGAGATTCTCGCTACGTTGGATGCGCTCAAATAGCTGCAAATTATTTGCAACTCGCTGATTCAACTTTAGTCGGCTAGATTTCCACCTATGTGCCAGGGGTTATTCACCAAACGCCGCGTTATTGATTTCTGCCGCGTTACCTCTCAGCTCTGTCTTCTTTAAGTCGCAATTATTAATTCCAATCCACCGACCTTTAAGGAGAAAAGAATGTCTATCGCAAGCGTTTTAAGTTTTAAGACTAAAGAAGATGTAAAGTTAATTGATGCGCGCGGACCAAGATTTGGCGCGCTTATCACCACACTTGTTCTAACCGCATTTCTTATTAGTGAATTTGCGCCGTTGCTGTATTGGCAATTAGCGGTCTTCACCCTAGGCGCATTTGTTGGCGCAACTCCCTATAGTTTTATCTATAAGCGAGTTGTGAAACCAAAACTTAGCGGCGATGTTCCGACAGAGGATGTAAGGCCACCCCAATTTGCGCAACTCGTAGGTTTTTTATTCGCACTTAGCGCAACAATCGGTTATTTCTTCGGAGCGGATTCACTCGGATTTGTGATTGTGGGGTTTGCCTTAGCGGCAGCGCTTCTAAATGCGGCTTTTAATTTCTGCCTAGGCTGCGAGGTCTATCTCTTGATTGCGCGGGCGAAGGCAGCGGTTAGTTCACGCAAAACTAGGGAAGATTCATACAACTTACCTAGCCTCTAGAATTGCGGGGTGGCAGAGGCGAAAAAAGTGCGCGAGAACGAGCTACGCGAAAAAGGATTGCGGTTAACTCTGCAACGTGAATTAGTTCTTAGCGCTGTCCGTGAACTTGGCCATGCCACCCCAGAAGAAGTAGCTGAAAAGGTTCGCAAAACCCACCCTGGAATTAATCTCTCCACCGTTTATCGCAACCTCGAGACTCTTGAAAATGTTGGTTTAGTTCAACATACCCATCTTGGACATGGCGGTGCGACTTACTACGCGGCGGACGAGTTAACCCATTTACATCTAGTCTGTGGCAATTGCGGTTCAGTCGGTGATGCTCCGATTGAAATAGCAGCACAGTTTGTTAACACACTCGTTGATGAATATGGATTTAAAACTGATGTGACCCACTTTGCGATTTATGGAACCTGCCAGGCCTGCGCGAAGAAATGACCGCTGTATACGTAGAAGAAGGCCTTGACAAGGGGGCGGTTTGGCACTTCGGTGAAGTGGCAAAGGAACAACGAGCGCTTGCTGAAGGTAAAGCTTGGGCTGATCTCTCGCATCGCGCTGTAATCGAAATAAGTGGAGAAGATCGACTTACCTGGTTGCATTCTTTAACCACACAACATCTTGAGAATCTAAAGCCGGGTGAATGGAAAGAGGCGTTGATTCTTGATCCACAAGGACGCGTTGAGCAGCAACTCTTCCTTGTAGATGATGGGAATTCGGTATTTATTCATCTTGATCAAGAGCGAGTTGGTTCACTTCTTTCCTACCTTGAGAAGATGAAGTTCATGCTTAGAGTTGAAGTTAGAGATGGTGGAGATCAATTCGCAATTTTGCGAGCACCGGGGAAGACCGATGAACTCGGTGGGCCTTATGCGCTAGTTCCAAAGATTGAGCTGGCTGCAACAATTGCGGCATTTGATTCTTCAAATTTACAAGTTGGAACTTGGGCCCTTGAAGCAGAGCGGATTGCAAAGGGTAGAGCGCGAATAGGACTTGATACGGATCATAAATCGATTCCAAATGAGATTGGCGCGCTTAATAAATCAGTTCATATGAATAAAGGTTGCTATCGTGGACAAGAAACAGTTGCAAAGGTGTTTAACCTAGGGCACCCACCGCGCCGTTTGGTTCTGCTACATCTTGATGGCAGCGCGGTTGATCTTCCTAAGCATGGTGATGCCGTAACGCTTGCGGGCAAAGAGATTGGCTTTGTGGGCTCGGTTGCGCGCCACTATGAGCTCGGACCAATTGCACTTGCACTCATTAAGCGAACAACGCCAAGTGAGGCAACTTTGATGGCTGGAAATATCGCAGCAAGCCAAGAGATTCTGGTGCCCATTGATTAGAGCAAGGCGTTAAATGGAGATTATTACAACGGTGCTATTGATAATCGCTACCCTTTTCTTTGGACTTGCGTTACTTGGTTATGCCGCGCGGATGTGGCGTAAATTGAAACGAGGAGAGTAGTGGCCTTTCAAATCCCTGAAGGACTTCATCCCGATTTAAATCCGCTTGCTTGGATGGTTGGAACTTGGCGCGGAAAGGGACATGGTGACTATCCCGGATCAAGTTCATTTCAATTCGCCCAAGAAGTAACTTTTAGCCACGATGGCCGGCCATTTCTTACATATTTCTCGCGCACCTGGATCATCGATGACAACAGTGAGATTGTTAGTACTTCGGCATCTGAAACTGGTTTCTGGCGAGTAAAGCCAAATAATCAACTTGAGGTTGTTCTAGCACACTCAACTGGGATTGCTGAAGGTTGGGTCGGAAGATTCGAAGGACCCAAGATCCAATTAGTTATGGATAGTGGCTACGCCGCCCCAACTGCAAAGAGTGTGAGTGAAGGACAGCGCCTTTATGGACTTGTTGAGGGTGAACTTTTCTTTGCATATGACATGGCATTTGGCGGAAAGAAATTGCAAGCGCATGTCTGGTCAACTCTGCCGCGAGTAACTTCCTGATGCGCCAAGGGGAGATACTCCTTGAAGTAGTTCGAAATGAGATGGTCGAGTCGATTCACTCTGGCCACTTATTGGTTGCAGATAGCTCCGGGAATTCGATTCTAGAGTTGGGCGATCTTGATTCACCAATTTATCCGCGCTCTGCCATCAAAGCAATCCAGGCTTCGGCGATGCTCCGCGCAAATCTTAAAGTTTCAGCAAAACAACTAGCCCTTATATGCGCTAGCCATGCGGGAAGTGCTGAACATTTAGAAGTTGCACAATCGATTTTAAAGGGAGCTGGTTTAAACGAAGGCGATCTAAAAAATACTCCTGATAAACCGCTTGGAACCAACGAGCGCTTGGCTTGGGGAGATAAACCCGGGAGCTCGCTTGCGGCGAATTGCAGCGGTAAGCACTCCGGAATGTTGGCTACCTGCAGCGCAAATAATTGGGATATTGCAAGCTATAAAGATCCAATTCATCCGCTACAAGTTGCCATTAAAGATGAGTTTAAAAAATTGTCGGGCGAGCAAATTACAAAAGTCGGAGTGGATGGTTGTGGCGCGCCACTCTTTGCACTCTCTCTTCGCGCCATCGCTAAGTCATTTAGAAATCTTATGAAATCGGAGGTGAAGGTTCATAAAGAAGTAGTAAATGCTTGTTGCACTAATCCAATTATGGTTGCCGGGATTGGACGACTACCAACAATTTTGATGACAAAAGTTGAAGGGCTATTTGTTAAAGATGGCGCAGAAGGCGTGATGGTTATGGCGACGAAATCTGGTGAAGTTATTGTTTGGAAGATGAGCGATGGATCGCAGCGCGGCTCGATGACGCTCGCTCATGCAACCCTTTCGCATCTTGGAATTAATCTTGATTTCGAGCGAGAAACGGTCCTTGGCGGCGGGCAAGTTGTCGGAGAGATTTGCGCTAGTAAACTCGTGCGCCATGGCTAAACGCGCTAACCGGATTGCATCATTGATGCTCCACACCTCACCGCTGGAACAGGCGGGTACTGGTGATGCCGGGGGAATGAATGTCTACGTTGTCGAGAGCGCAAAGCGAATCGCAGAATCTGGAGTGCAGGTAGATATCTTCACCCGCGCTAATCGCCCAAATTTGCCGGAGAAAGTTGAAATTGCGGCGGGCGTAAATGTGGTTCACCTTGAGGCGGGGCCTTATGGCGCAGTCACTAAAGATGAACTTCCCTCACAAATTTGTGCGCTGATGTCCTCATATCTTCGCCATGAATTACAACAAGTACCTAACTATTACGATTTAGTGCATTCGCATTATTGGATCTCTGGGCAACTTGGCTGGTTAGTCTCAGAGCGCTACGGCATTCCACTAATACACACGATGCATACGATGGCCAAGGTAAAAAACCAATCACTTGCCGAGGGCGAGAATCCAGAACCACAATCTCGCGCAATTGGTGAAGAGCAAGTGGTTAAGGCCGCTTCAGCTTTGATCGCCAACACCGCTTCTGAGGCAGCGAGTTTGGTCTCACTTTATGATGCTTGTCCGGATAATGTTTTTGTTGTTTCTCCAGGCGTTGATCTCCGTACTTATAAAGTAAATGGCGGGAAGAGTGTTGCGCGCGAGCGATTGAAGATGGCGCAAGATCAACTTCTTCTTTTATTCGTGGGAAGAATCCAGCCTCATAAGGGACCTGAAGTTTTGATTCGCGCTGTTGCCGAGATGTTGCAACACACCCCGACTTTAAGAAGTAAATTGCGCGCAGTAATCATCGGTGGCCCTTCCGGAAATGGCTCAACTGAACCCGAACGGTTAGAAGGCTTAGCAAGATTCTTAGGCGTAAGCGAAATGATTCAATTTGTTCCGCCTGTTGCACATGAAGAGCTATCTGATTGGTATCGCGCTGCAGATTTAGTATGTGTCCCGTCATATTCAGAATCATTTGGTTTAGTTGCGCTAGAGGCGCAAGCTTGTGGAACACCCGTTGTAGCAACAGCTGTTGGTGGCCTTCGCGCAGCTGTGGCTGATGGAATCTCAGGTGTACTTGTAGATGGCCATAATCCAAAGGCCTGGTCAGCCACTTTGATGCGCCTTTTAATGGAGCCACAGCGAAGAGTGCTGCTCTCTATGGGCGCGGTGAAACATGCCTCCCACTTTGGTTGGGATGCAACAGCGCGCGGGATCCTTGATGTCTATGACTTCGTTCTCTCCAAAGGTTCGAACGCAAAACTAAGTGTGATCTAGTGAGTACCCGCGCAATGGCAATTGCGACCATCGAGGAATTTCTCGATTCGCATGTAATCGATAACGAGCGAACTAATGACTCTTTTTTATTGACCCTTCCGGGCGAGCGCAAACTCGAGACACATTGCGCACTCGTTGTCGGCGATCACTCGGTCAGCATCAACGCCTTTGTGATTCGAAAGCCCGATGAGAATGCAGATCAAGTACATGAATGGTTATTGAAGAAGAACGCGTCTATGTATTGCGTTGCCTTTGCGATAAATGAATTGGGCGATATTTATTTAGTTGGCAGGCTGCCCTTCAGCTCGATTACCGAACGCGAATTAGATCGAGTAATCGGTGCGGTTTTGCAATACTCGGATTCTTCCTTTAACCCACTTCTAGAGTTGGGCTATTCAAATGCGATTAGGCGTGAGTGGGCCTGGCGAGTATCACGCGGTGAATCTCTCGCAAATCTCAAAGCCTTTGAGCATTTGGTTCAGTAATCAATTAGAAATAGAATTTGGCTATGTTCAATCTAATCTTGCTCCGTCATGGTGAGAGCGAGTGGAATGCGAAGAATCTTTTCACAGGTTGGGTTGATGTCCGCCTCTCTCAAAAAGGTGAAGCTGAGGCAAAACGCGGTGGCGAGCTTCTAAAAGAGCGTGGGCTACTTCCTGACGTTCTTCATACTTCACTGCTGCGTCGCGCTATTCATACCGCGAACTTGGCGCTAGATGCATGTGATCGGCATTGGATCCCAGTCCAACGTTCATGGCGATTAAATGAACGCCACTATGGAGCCTTGCAAGGCAAAGATAAGGCAGAAACTCTCACCCAATATGGTGAAGCGCAATTCAAACTTTGGCGCCGTTCTTACGATGTTCCACCACCGCCAATTGATGACCAAAACCCATATTCACAAGCCCAAGATCCGCGTTATTTCGACTTAGGTAATTCCATGCCTAAGACCGAGTGCCTAAAAGATGTTGTCGCTCGCATGCTTCCATATTGGCAGAGCGCGATTTCGGCCGACCTAAAGGCGGGCGCAACCGTCTTGGTGGCCGCACATGGAAACTCCCTGCGCGCCCTTGTTAAGCATTTAGATGGAATTTCCGATGAAGAGATTGCAGAGCTAAATATTCCAACAGGTATTCCGCTTCACTATCAATTAGGTCAGGATCTAAAACCAATCAAGGCTGGAGAATATCTAGATCCTGTTGCGGCTGCTGATGCGATAAAGGCCGTTGCTAATCAGGGCAAGAAGTAGATATTTACTGGTTTGAGAATTTACCAGTAACTAAGAAATAAACGCGACGCGCAACTGAGACTGCGTGATCGGCAAATCTTTCGTAATAGCGACCAATCAGAGTTATATCAATTGCTGTTTCGGTTCCATGAGCCCAGTTATCGTCAAGAAGCGTTGTGAAAAGTTTGCGGTGCAACTTATCCATCTCATCATCATCACGCTCTAGTTCAAGTGCCTTATCAATATCGCGCGAATTAATAACCGAGCCAGCTTTATCCGCAATCAACTTTGCAACTTTGCCCATCTCTTCGATTGTTAGAAGGAGCTCTGATGGGACAGCAGCATTTGGGTGGCGCAGGCGAGTTATTTTTGCGACGTGGTGGGCCATATCGCCCATGCGCTCTAAGTCAGCGCTCATACGAAGTGCGGTTACAAGTGCGCGAAGATCAGAAGCAACTGGTTGCTGACGAGCGATGATATCGATGATGCGCGCATCTAAATCATGTTGAAGATTGTCTACTCGATCATCAGCTGCGATGACTTCCTCAGCTTCTGCGAGGCTTGCAGTTAGTAGGGCATGGGTTGCTTTATCGATAGCGCCAGAAACTATTGAAGAGAGTTCGACCAGGGTAGATGTAACGCCATCTAATTCATCCTGAAATGCGCTCCGTAACCAACCCATTGGGGAAGAGTAATTGCTCCAGGCTCCAATGGCCACGCTCACTCGTCGCAAAGGGTGAACTTAAGTTAGCCATCGGGTAAACATCCGGTAAATCAGTAAGAAGTGACCTCATCTATGGATTTTCGTACCATTGAGCCATGAGGTTTCGCAAAGATGCGAGCGATTTAGATGAGCGACTTGAGATTCCGGAGTTATTAATTCGGGCGCTTGATTCACTTGAATCGGAATCATTATTGGTTCTTCCCGGTGAAGTAATTCTCCACAAGAGTGAAGGTCTCGTTAATTTTGGCGTTCTTAAGGATGGCCGGATTGCAAGTGAAGATTTAATTGCACTTATTCGAGGTGTTCGACGTAGCAATGAAGCACGGCGCGGCTCAATTGAAATTGCACGTGGACCTATCGGGCAAGGAAAACGCGAGTTAAAGGTTTCTGTAACGCCACTCACCGAAGATGGATTGATACTCGTATTGGTCTCAGATGAGAGCGAGGCGCGCCGAATTGATGCGGTACGTCGCGATTTTGTTGCAAACGTTTCCCACGAATTGAAGACCCCAATCGGAGCACTCGGACTGCTCAGCGAGGCAATCCTTGGCGCTAAAGATCAACCAGAAGAGGTTGTCCGTTTTGCTACGAAGATGCAGAGTGAAGCAAAGCGCTTAGCAGACCTTGTCCAAGAGATCATTGATCTTTCAAGATTGCAGTCCAGCGACCCACTACAACGAGCATTCCCGGTTGAGATTGAAGATGTAATTAGAGAAGCGATTAATCAAGCACAAGTAAGTTCTGAGTCGCGCCGAATTTCTGTAGAAACGGGAGTAATCCAAGAGGCGACCGTGATTGGTGACCGCGATCAATTGATTGCAGCCGTACATAATCTGGTTGAGAATGCTGTTAATTACTCACCTGAAAATACAAAAGTTTCTGTTACTTCCCAACTCAAAGATGGTTTGATTGAGATAAAAGTGGCAGATCAAGGAATCGGTATTCCTGAATCAGAGTTAGGACGAATCTTTGAACGCTTCTACCGAGTTGATCCAGCGCGTTCGCGCGCAACGGGTGGCACTGGGCTGGGGCTATCAATTGTTAAGCACGTAGCTTTAAATCATGGTGGGGATGTAAAGGTGTGGAGCCAAGAAGGTGTTGGAAGCACATTTTCAATTCTGCTTCCAGTCGCTCCCGAAGTTGAATACGAAGATCCAATAATTGAGGAGAACTGATGACAAGAATCTTGGTGGTTGAGGATGAGAGCTCATTTTCAGAGGCGCTTGAATTTCTCCTTGGCAAAGAGGGATTTACTGTCGTTACTGCAGCAACTGGGACTGAGGCGCTTAAGAAATTTGATCAAGGCGGTATCGATTTGGTGCTACTAGATCTGATGTTGCCTGAAGTTTCGGGAACCGAAATTTGTCGCCAAATTCGCGCTAAATCAAAGGTGCCCATAATTATGTTGACCGCAAAAGATTCCGAGGTCGACAAAGTTGTGGGTCTTGAAATTGGCGCTGATGATTACGTGACCAAGCCGTATTCAGCGCGAGAGTTGGTCGCACGGATAAATGCGGTACTAAGGCGCAATGGCGGCGAAGGACTAATGGGCGATTCCGGCGTGCTAACCGTGCAAGGTATTCGGATGGATATTGATCGCCATCAAGTCTCCATAAATGGAATTCCAGCCTCGCTACCACTAAAAGAGTTTGAATTGCTTGAGTTCTTAATGCGTAATGCCGGTCGCGTACTTACTCGTATGCAACTTATCGATCGAGTGTGGGGTAGTGATTATGTTGGAGATACCAAGACGCTTGATGTTCATGTAAAACGGCTTAGAGCAAAGATTGAAGATGATCCAGCAAATCCAAAGGTAATCCAGACCGTGCGCGGTCTTGGTTACAAGATGGAGCTGTAAACCCCTTCGTTCTTCACAATGATTGCGCTTAAATCAATCTTTCCAGATTTTGCAAAGACCAAGGTGACGGGAACACGATAACCAGGTTTCTCGCCCAGAACCAAGACTTTTGCCTTGGCATTTGCATTCTCGCCTTCAAAATACATCGGCTTATTTTTCGCTAAGACTGCTTCAGTTGTTAACTCAACTGGTTGGTTATTAATTGTTAGCCCAATTAGTTGATCCACTTCATCGCCATGATTCACAATAAAGCCAACCAATGTTCCGCTGCCATCAGGTAGAGCTACGATCTTGATATTTCTAATTTTCAAATCGCTTAGGTCTTTTTCAACGCCATCTGTTACTTGCTTAATATTTCGAGTCTCAGCGCTTCCACCAGCAGCGCAACCTGTCAAAGTAAGAGATGTCAAGAGCAGAGAAAGAAAAAGGGCGACGTGGCGCGCTAACCGGTTAGAAATCACGGGTGAATAATGGCAGAAACCTATTGTTTTACGCCCACTTGGGCCGGTTTTTCGCATCGCCTTAACTCTGATAAAATCGCCCTCTAGCGAAAGGCAAAATCCCCAAATGACATTTAAGGTCGGCGAAACCGTTGTTTATCCCCATCATGGAGCGGCTCTAATCGAAGCAATAGAGACTCGAACGATCAAAGGTGAAGAGAAAATCTACTTAGTATTGAAGGTCGCAGCAGGCGATCTCACAGTGCGAGTACCAGCCGAGAATGTCGATCTAGTTGGGGTACGTGATGTCGTCGACTCAAGTGGTCTAGAGCGCGTCTTTGGTGTGCTGCGCCAGCCATACACAGAAGAGCCAACAAACTGGTCACGTCGCTATAAAGCAAATCTTGAGAAACTCGCATCTGGCGATGTTATTAAGGTCGCTGAAGTTGTACGCGATCTATATCGTCGCGATCTTGATCGCGGTCTATCTGCTGGTGAGAAGCGGATGCTCGCTAAAGCTCGCGCGATTTTGATCTCCGAACTTGCTCTCGCTGAGAACACAGATGAGACCAAGGCCGAATCAATTCTCGATGAGGTGCTCGCCTCCTAATCGGCTCGCATCATGAGCCAACCAAAATATGCTGCCATCATTGCTGGCGCGGGTCTTGGAAATAGATTGGGCGCAGAACTTCCGAAAGCGCTAATCCAAATCGAAGGTGTTTCACTTGTTGAACGCGCCTTTTCATCGCTATCAAAAGTTGTAGATGAAATTGTAATAACCGCCCCGGATGGCTTTGCAGATGAGTTTCGAAAAATCGTGGGGGATTCTGCAACGGTAATAACCGGCGGAGTTCTTAGAAGCGACTCAGTTAAATTAGCTCTTAAATCCCTATCCCCAAGCATTGAATATGTATTGGTTCATGATGCAGCGCGTGGCCTTGCCACCAGCGATTTGGCAAGCCGAGTTCTTAACGAACTTAAAAAGGGCGAGTTGGCGGTAATCCCAGCCCTTTCTGTTGTCGACACCATAAAGCAGGTCGATAGCGAAGGATTTGTTCGGAATACACCTGATAGAGGCTCACTTCGAGTGATACAAACCCCCCAAGGATTCGCACTCTCGGTTTTGAATCGCGCGCATGAGGCAAGTGAAGATGCAACTGATGATGCCGCTTTAGTAGAGGCAATTGGAATTAAAGTTAAAACAATTCAAGGTGAAGCGCTCGCAATGAAGGTAACTAATCCAGAAGATATCGCACTTGCTGCTGGCCTACTTAATCCAGATTCAAGAGAGCTGCGAGTTGGTTTTGGAACTGATGCGCATGCATATTCAAATGATCCCAATCGCGAATTATGGTTAGGTGCGATTTTGTGGCCAAATGAAATAGGAGTAGATGGCCACTCTGATGGTGATGTTGCGTCCCATGTAATATGCGATGCCTTATTTGCGGGAGCGAATATTGGTGATCTTGGTTCGAACTTTGGAACCTCAGATTCAAAATATAAGGGAGCTTCGGGCGCGCAATTGCTATCTGAAGCTTTAAAGAGAGTTCAAGCTGCTGGATTTGAGATAAATAATGTTTCGGTTCAAATTGTCTGCAACCGGCCCAAGATTGGAACTCGTCGCGCTGAAATCATAACTGCGCTATCGGCTGCATTGAATGGAGCGTCAGTCTCGGTCTCAGCAACCTCGACTGATGGTTTGGGATTTACTGGTGAAGGTAAGGGAATAGCAGCTGTCGCAACGGCACTATTAGTTAAGAAGAATTAGGATTCCGTGATGATTCGCCTATATGACACAGCAACTCGCGAAGTAAGTGAGTTCAAATCGATTGAGCCGGGCAAGGTCTCTATCTATGTCTGCGGCGCAACTGTTCAAGCAGCGCCTCACATTGGTCATATTAGAAGTGGCGTGAATTTCGATATTTTGCGGAGATGGCTTGAAGCCAGCGGAAATCAGGTCACTTTCATTCGTAACGTGACTGATATCGATGACAAGATTCTTCATAAGGCATTTCATGAAGAGATGCCCTGGTGGGCGCTTGCCATGAAATATGAGCGCGCCTTTTCTGATGCCTATAAAGCGCTAAATGTTATGGCGCCAACCTATGAACCTCGCGCAACTGGTCACATCACCCAGATGATTGAGCTGATGGAGAAACTAATCTCAAATGGTGCGGCTTATGCACCAGGAAATGGTGATGTCTATTTAGAGGTTCGAAAATTGAAACGCTATTTAACGCTCTCCAATCAAAAGTTAGATGATCTACAGAGCGCAGGTGATTCTGAAGATACTTTTAAACGCGATCCTAGAGACTTTGCTCTTTGGAAAGCATCGAAACCTGGTGAACCTTCTTGGCCAACTCCATGGGGACCAGGGCGTCCTGGTTGGCATCTTGAGTGCTCTGCGATGGCAAGCGCGTATCTTGGCGATGAGTTCGATATTCATGGCGGCGGACTTGACCTCATATTTCCGCATCATGAAAATGAAATTGCCCAATCTGAAGCGGCCGGTCAAAAGTTTGCACGGCGCTGGATGCATAATGCTTGGGTTACAACGAGCGGTGAGAAGATGAGCAAGTCACTTGGTAATTCGCTCATCGTTATGGAAGTACTAAAGCGGGTGCGCGGAATCGAACTTCGTTGGTATCTCGGCAGCGCTCACTATCGCTCTATGTTGGAATTCTCATTTGAGGCGCTAGATGAATCGGCAAGAGCGTTTCGCCGAATTGAAAATTTCTTAATTCGCGTGCGCGAAATCGAAGGTGACTTTCAGGGCGAGATTGCGCCTGAATTTAAAGCCGCACTCGATGATGATTTAGCTGTCCCACAAGCACTCGCCCATATCTCTGAGTGGTTAAGGGCTGGGAATACCGCAATCAGCGCGGGAAAGAGCGCAGTTCGTGAGGCCAAGAAGATTCGGGGTGCGCTCAACATCCTTGGTTGCGATCCATTTGACCCCGCATTTGGGGAATCTGGAAATAAGAAGTTGGATAAGGCGGTAGATGGCTTAATCACGCTACTTCTTGAGCAACGCGAGGCGGCGCGAGTTCGCAAAGATTTCGCCGCAGCTGATGCAATAAGAGATCGAATTGCTTCAATGGGAATCACCGTTGAAGACACCGCAAATGGAGCTAGATGGAGCGTGGAATAGATGGCAAAGCAACCTAAGCGGCGTGCTCTTCGCGGAAAAGGGCCAACGCCAAAGGCTGAGAATCGCCCCAACCACAAGCGCTATCGCGGTGGTGAAGATTCAACTCGAAAGCGAACGGAACGGAAGCGACTAGATTCTAAAAGAAGCGATCGCAAGCGCGACTTTCGCAGAGAGCCACGCGAACATCATGACACCGTTGCCGGAAGAAATGCCGTCGTGGAAGCGCTACGTGCTGGAATTCCAGCAAAGGAATTAGTTGTTGCAACTGGCGTTGATATTGATGAGCGGTTAGAAGAGAGCGTTCGCTTAGCCCAGAAAATGGGAATTGGAATTCGCGAAATCGAACGACGCCAGATTGAGAATATGACTGGTATTGCTAATCACCAGGGAATAGCTCTAGTTGCTAAACCTTTCCAATACTCATCCCAAAAAGAAATCTTTGCTCGCGCAAAGGAGCCGGCGCTCTTTGTAGCAGTAGATGGCGTTACTGATCCAAGAAATATCGGAGCGATTGCAAGAAGTGCCGCTGCTTTTGGCGCGGATGGATTATTAATTCCAGAGCGGCGCAATGCACCGCTGACTGCATCAGCATGGAAAGCATCGGCAGGAGCAGCCGCGCGGCTACCAATTGCTCAAGTTACAAACCTGGTGCGCTCAATGCAGGATGCAAAGGAATTTGGCTGCTTTATTGTGGGTCTTGATGGGGATGCCGATACTGCGGTTGAGGCGATGGAGATTGCAGACCAGCCAATCTATCTCGTCGTAGGTAGTGAAGGACGAGGACTTTCTAGGCTAGTTCGAGAGAACTGTGATTTGTTAATAAAGATTCCGATGAGCAATACCGTTGAATCACTAAACGCTAGTGTGGCGATGTCGATTGCTCTGTACGCAGTCGATAGGAAACGGAATGTCTTATAACCGTTTTGTAGCTCTTGGTGACTCGATGACTGAGGGCATGTCGGATGAAATATACGAAGGCAAGTATCGCGGCTGGGCCGATCGAGTTGCGGAAGTGATGTCTGCAAATTGGATCCAATTCACCTACGCAAATCTCGCGGTTCGTGGAAAACTTGTGGGGCAAGTTGTCAATGAGCAAATTCCAGTAGCAAAGAATTTTGTTCAAGGAAAATCAACTCTGGTTTCATTCCATGCTGGCGCTAATGATGTTATTCGACCCAAGTACGATCCAGCAAGAACAATTTCAACTTATAACTTTGGTGTTGATGAATTAGTCCGTTCGGGCGCAACGCTGATGCTCTTCTGTGTTTTAGAAGATAGCGGTGCAACGACTAGGGCGGCAAAGGTTTGGAAGGAGAGATTTAAAGAGTTCAACGAAAATGTTAGAAGACGCGCAGCCGCAGTAGATGCCATTCTCTTTGATCCAAATAATGATGAGTTCTGGCGCGATCCAAGATTTATCCATGAAGATCGGCTCCATCTAAATCATGAAGGACATCGACGGGTCGCTCAGGCAGTTCTCTCAAAATTTGACCTTCCGCACGATCAGGATTGGCGCAAGCCTTTACCTAAAGCAGCACCAATTACCCTGGCTGAGAAGTTACAAATCGATCTAAACTGGTTTGGAAAGTATGCGATTCCTTGGATGGGGCGAAGGCTAAGAGGTCGGTCATCAGGTGATGGAAGAAGCGCTAAATACCCATCTCCGGCGCCGTTTTCAGGCAAAGGTAGCTAGAAGCTAAGGGCGGTCCAACTCCACTTATAAGTGCCGGGTTTAATTTTGTATTTATCTAAAGTATCAGGACCACATGATGCAGTACCAACGCCACGTTGAATCGCATCGATTGTGACAACTGTATTTCCGCTCTCCTTTAGAAATACATTATGAGTTGCTTCGGCAATATCGGTAGAGCGATACGGCGTTACTGTGACCATCCGAGGTTTATCTAATTGGATATAAATCCCATGATTTGTGCGATTCGATAGCGAGAACCATCTAACGCCAACATGTCCGCCATTTTCTTGTGGCTTGATATAGGGAACATATTGCTCTGAGACTTTTGAACTCCAGCGATGAATCTTTCCAATGGAGCGATCTGGCATAGTTTCAAAAGGCCCGCTTCCAAAATAGACATATTGATCGAGATCACCACTTAGTTCAAAGTTAACTCCTACTCGAGCGACATCATCTAATTGCTTTGGAAGAGTCACGTTCTCGGTAACGCGAATTCCATCCTCAACTCGCTCAACAATTTGAGTGTGCTTAATTGAGATTCCGGCTGCGGTCTTCCAAACCGTAAGAATCCGGGAATTAGCGCCTTTGCGCGAAACTTGAGAATTGGTGCGAGTGAGGTCTCTAAGCCCCCACTTCTCCCATTTCTCAGCAATATGTCCGATGCGATCATTATCAGTTGGCGCTCGCCAAAGTGTCAGCTTCGGTTCAACTTCACAGTTAGGAAGATGAATCAGCCCATCGGTTGAGACAAATTCGTTAGCTGCTTTTGAAGGCTTAGCTTTAGGAAGTGCTTTACTTGCAAGAGCGAATTGGCATGAGGCAACTTCACTTCCAAGATGCGCCCAAGGTTTGCTGGTTGCGTACTCGAGAGTGAAATTAATAAAGCGTTCGCCCGCTCCTTCGCCAGCCCTAAGGGACTTGGCGGGCACGGCGAAAAGGGCGCTCTTTCGAGCTTTTAGCCGAGGTAATTTCACATCTCCGACCTGGGCAACCTTGCCATTTACTGTGATTTCATAGCGAAGTTTGTAATCTTTTAAGTCGTTAAAGAACTGCTTGTTAAAGATTTCAAAACGTCCCGTTTTTAAGTTCTTAGCTGAAATTTTTACGGGGGCCGCTATCGACTTAAACTCTTGAAGAGCTGGCTTTGGTGAACGGTCGGGAAAAAACATTCCGTCACATACAAAGTTGTCATCGTGGCGAGCTTCGCCGTAATCTCCACCGTACGCAGAGCGAATCGTCCCATCCTCAAGTCGTTGATTTAATCCGTGATCCCACATCTCCCAGATAAATCCACCTTGTAAACCTTTTAGAGCATGAACTGCATCCCAATACTCAGCAATGGTGCCGTTGCTATTTCCCATCGCATGGGAGTACTCACACATAATTAAAGGGCGAAGCGCCTTCTTGGATTTTGCATAAGAAATGATTGATGAAATCGCGGGATACATTGGACAGACAACATCGGTTAAATTATGATTAATCGTCCAATTACCACGGATTGCGCCCTCGTAGTGAAGCGGACGAGTTGGATCAAAGAATCTTGCATACTGCGCAGCTGCGCGATGATTTAACCCAGCGCCGGATTCATTGCCAAGTGACCACATAACGACCGATGGATGATGGATATCACGTTGAATCATTCGGGCTACTCGATCTACCCAGGCAACAAGATATTTCTGGTCATCGCAAAGCGTGTATTGGAATGCGTGCGACTCGATATTTGCCTCGCCCACAACATAAAAACCCAGTTCATCACAGAGATCAAGAAAAGCGGGATCATTTGGATAGTGCGAAGTACGGACCGCATTAAAATTCCAGCGCTTTAACTCAAGCAAGTCTTGTCGCATTAGATCTCTTGTCAGAACTCGCCCGGTTTCGCGATTGAAGTCATGGCGATTAATTCCGTAGAAGATGACAGGTTGGCCATTTACAAGGAGCTCGTTGCCCTTAATCTCAACCCTTCTAAAGCCAACTTTCTGTGTGGTTATTTCGATTACCTGTCCGGTTGGGTCTACTAACTCATATTCAACGTCATAAAGAGTCGGGGATTCAGCGCTCCAAGGCGAGATATTTGGAACTTTAATTGTGAATTCAAGGGGGCCAGGGATTACCGTTTCGGTTGCAAGGAAGGCCTCAAATTTGCCCTTCGGCATATTGCCATCCCAATACTTTCCATGAAAGTAATCATCTCCAGCGCGCTTTTCTTCCGCACTCTTCTCGGTCCATTGCGGTGCACGCTTAACTACAACCGGTGCAGCTTCGCTCGCGCCCTTTATTCCAATTACCTGGGCGCTAAGTTTGTAGTTTGCAATTGGTGCATTATTAATTGAATTTATATGTGCTCTTACGTGCAGTGTTCCGGTTTTGTTATCTGCTAATAATCCAGGAGTTGGATAGAGCCGTTCAATAAAGACTTCCTCGGTTGCATAAAGCTTCACCGAACGGGTAATACCTCCATGCCACCATTGATCTTGATCCTCAATAAATGTGGCATCGGACCACTTGACGACCTTTATCTGAATCTGATTTGAACCATTTCCAACAAAACAAGTGATATCAAATTCCGAAGCGAGCCTAGAATCTTTCGCCACTCCCACTTCTTGGCCATTAATTGAGAGAATTGCGACTGATTCAAAGCCACCGATAGAGAGCACAATTCGTTTGTTCTTCCACGAACTTGGTAGTGAGAATTCGCGTTCATAAACTCCGGTTGGATTATCTTCTGGAACGAGTGGCGGCAATTCATCAAATGGCATCTGCGTATTTGTGTAGATTGGCTTATCACCAAAAGGTTGTTCACCATTTATCATCGTCCATAATCCGGGAACTGGAATACTCTGCCAACGTTTACTAGGTTCTTGATCTGGGCGGTCTAATAGTTGAAAATTCCACTCGCCATCAAGAGAGATTGTCATTAGATGGCCAATATTGAGCATGGGAAGGCGATTTACTGAGGTTGTCTCAGGGCTTTTCCATACTGGGGTTTTCACGGGTCGAAATCTATCGGTCAGAAAAACAAATCACTCCTGACATAATTGGCAACCACCTCACGCCTCCCTAGCTCAGTGGTAGAGCATCCGCCTTGTAAGCGGAAGGTCGTCAGTTCAATCCTGACGGGGGGCTCCAATTATCCGACCGTCACCTTTGTTTTGGTTACCTTAATTGGGATTGAGCGAAGATCAGAAGTTGCAGGCCCCTTCGTAAGCTCTCCATTAAAGGCATATTCGGCTTGATGGCCGAGCGCACAAATCCACCCGGAAGAAGTCTGCTCGACTGTTACGCCTTGATGCGTGCACCTCAAGTTAATTGCTCGAAAACCCGAGGATGAGTTAGCAGTTCTAATTAATGCGATATCAGTGCCATTCTTATTCTTAAATTGGATAACTCCCCCCATTTTTTTCAATGAGGGGTTTTTAGCGATAGAAACTTCTACTTTTCCATTTGAAAGTACTTTAACCACTCCAGTTCCAATAGCTGAATCCGGAACAAGACCAAGGAAGATTGCTCCTAGTCCGCAAATTAAGGAGCGCCTTGATAAATCCATCTTCTCGCTCATTTACTCTCCCAACAGAATAATCAATACTAATTCCTCGAAACCGAGAGTACTCCCAGGCACATCTCGTCTGAAGAGCCCTCGCCCCAAGTCACATACCTTGGGGGTTGATTCTTAAGCGCAGGGAGTATTTGGCGAAGAATAGGATCGTGAGTGCATTCGAGCCTAATTACATCTCCGCGAGTTACTTCAACGGGTGTTTTCAGAAGAACAGGAGATTGATTATCAAAGTCATAGTTATCAACATTCAGGAGAATCTTCTCTCTTGTGGTTCCAGGATTCAAAATAATCCTCATTTTTCTCCCCAATAAATGCATATGAGGGGCGGCTGAAATGACGGTATAGCTCGAGTTAATGTTGCGATTGCAGGAAGTCAAGTTAGATGGAGTAACTTGGAGGGGGTTTCTTCCACAAATAGCCGCGATACCTAATGCCTCGATTGCATTTGTACTATCGGTGCGCTTTGCTAAATCCTTTAGAGACTCGCCTCGATCACAGAGAAGACCTGTGACACCTTGTGGGCAAGCTAATTCTACGGGTGCAGCAAAGAGTTCAATGTTTAGAGGCTTTATATTGGTACTAGATGCCGGTATGGCCTCCATCACTATCGTGGATTGATCAGTTTCGATTTTTCCATCTGGTGCAGCAAGGAGGTTGTAGTGGACTTGAAGAACAAATTGCTCGCCTTTGTTGAATGGGATTCCATAACCATCAGGGGAGAGATCTTTTCCTCGACCAGGTCCCCATGCGCTAATCCAGGGCGAGGTTACAAACGAAGAGACCATTCCCCCGAGACCAGAACCCCCAAAGCAAGACCAGCCAGTTCCAGATCTATCCCGTTCAATGGCTTCTGCAAGATTAGCTTTCGATACTCTAAAGATTATTGCGTGATGTACATAGTTTTTTTGCTGTGGAATAAATTCTATGGAGCGAACTATTGAATCTTCTGTGACTTTTGGGTCAAGTAGGAAGCATCTGTAATCATCCGTTCCACCCGGAGGTGCTTTTGGTAAGTGAGCCTTACTCATCTCAACTGAGTATTTCTTTGGTTGGTCTGAATAAGTTGCGGAGGAAGATGGAAGAGGCGTGGCCGAAGGTTTAGCGGATGGAGAGGCAAGCGCCTCTTTCTTGATCTCTACGCCCTTACTCCACACCAACTTCTTTCCGCTTTTCTTGCAATTGAATTGCTTATTCTTGTAAGTCATTGTTGCCCCAGATTTGGCACATGTAGCACCTTCTCTTGGGGGAGTTGCAGCTAGCGATGGAAGCATGGGAGGGAGTAAAGTTAGAGTGGAAATCAGGATTACCTTCCTCACAACGAGAATAATAGAGAGAAGAGGTTGTAGTTCTCAGACTCCACAAGGGCGCTACTAAGACTTCTCACTTCCCACCTTGGGGGGCTAAGGTCGGGGTATGAAGCGCGCCTTGATTCTGCTCTTATCTGTCGTCTTATTGGCTGGCTGCGCTTCGGGTAATGATGATCCGCTTTCTAATTACAGCAAGGCAGATATCAACTTTGCTGAGATGATGATTCCCCACCATGAACAGGGTTTAGAGATGGTTGCGTTAGCGCAAGCCAATACAACTAACCCAGATATCTTGGCGCTCGCCGATCAGATTCGCGGAGCACAAGAACCCGAAATAGTTTTGATGAAAACTTGGCCAGGTGTAGATCCCTCTAAACATGCGGGCCACACAATGGATGGAATGCTCCCCAAGAGCGAGATGGAGAAGTTGCGCTCTTCAAAGGGTGCTGACTTTGATCGCCTATTTCTTGAAGGAATGATTAAACATCATCAAGGCGCGATTGAGATGGCTAAGGAAGTAATGGACTCAAAGAATCAGAGCGTTATGAAGCTTGCTGGATGGATTGTTACTTCGCAAGCCCTTGAAATTGACACTATGAAGGAGTTGTTAAATAAGTAAACCAAGAGCCCCAAAATTCGCCGATGATTTTGATGTGGTCATCATCGGTTCTGGGTTTGGTGGCTCAGTAGCAGCGCTTCGCCTCACCGAGAAGGGCTATCGCGTAGCGGTTCTTGAAGCTGGGCGAAGATTTAGCGATAAGGACTTTCCAAAGACTTCTTGGCGGCTCTCCCGTTTTTTGTTTATGCCTCGCCTTGGGCTAAGAGGAATTCAGAGGATTCATGCACTTCCTGATGTTCTAGTGCTTGCCGGTGCTGGAGTTGGCGGTGGCTCACTTGTTTATGCAAATACTCTTTATCAACCACCTGATTCTTACTTTGAAGATGTCCAATGGCGCCACATAACAGATTGGAAAGAAGAATTACTTCCTTGGTATGACCAAGCATCGAGAATGCTTGGTGTAGCAAAGAATCCCTACTTCTCACCCTCTGATCAAGCGATGAAAGATGTAGCTGAGGAGATGGGAGTAGGTAATACATTCAAAATGGCGCCACTCGGTGTGCACTTTGGCGCTGGCCCAGGTGTTATTGAAAAGGATCCATATTTCGGTGGCGTGGGCCCCGATCGACATGGGTGCCAACAATGCGGTGGATGTATGACTGGATGCAGATTTAATGCGAAGAACACTCTTCCGAAAAATTATCTTGGATTAGCAGAGAGCGCTGGTGCGAAAGTCTTCCCGGAACATACTGTTGAATCTATTGAGGAATTGCCCGGTGGGGGTTGGAAAGTCAGAGCTCGAAAGAGCCGAGCTTGGTTTGGTGGGAAGCGAACATTTACTGCAGGTGAGGTAGTTGTGGCTGCGGGTACTTACAACACCCAGAAATTACTCCATAAGATGAAAGATTCTAAGAAGCTACCGAAACTCTCTAACTCACTTGGGAAACTATCACGGACTAATTCCGAATCTCTAGTTGGAGCGATCATGCCCCATAAGGGCGAAATCGATTTCTCTAAAGGTGCAGCAATCACCTCTTCATTCTTCCCAGATGAGCATACCCATGTCGAACCGGTTCGTTATGGAAAAGGCTCGAACTTCATGGGTTTATTGCAGACCGTCATGACTGATGGAGATTCATCAAAAGTGCGACGTCGCCAATGGTTGTTAACCCTTTTCACCAAACCTCATCTGGTTGCAAAGATCTTCGATGTTCGCCGCTGGAGCGAGCGGACAGTAATCGCTCTAGTGATGCAGAATGTTGATTCTTCTCTAGCAGTAAGAGGCAAGCGCGGAATGTTCGGCTGGCGATTAACTTCTAAGAACGATAGCGAACGTCCAAATGCAACTTACATACCAGCTGCAAATGAAGTTGCTCGAAGGATTGCAAAGAACCATGGCGGAACCCCAGGTGGTCATATTGGAGATTTAATTAATGCACCATTCACTGCTCACTTTGTGGGCGGATGTGTGATTAGTGATGATCCAGATAAAGGTGTGATTGATCCGTATCATCGAGTTTGGAACTACCCGACATTGCATGTTGTTGATGGCTCTAGCGTGACTGCAAACCTAGGAGTTAATCCTTCACTAACGATTACTGCACAAGCTGAGCGTGCCTTTTCGTTTTGGCCCAATAAAGGCGAGAGTGATGTAAGACCACCGCAAGGAAGCTCTTACAAAAAGATTCATGGTATAAAACCAAACTCACCATTTGTTCCAGCAGGTGCTTATGGAGCGCTTCGAAATTAACTTACATCCATGATGTGGCGATTGCCGCGATCAAAAGTTAAGTAATTCCAAGTCCAGTCCGCCATCGTGCCAATCTTGTTTCGCCCACCCAGTAAGTAAAAGAGATGTAGCCATAACCAGGCATACCAAGCCGGGATTCCCGCTAACTTCAGCGGCCCCACTTCGACAACTGCTTTATGGCGGCCAATAGTTGCCATGGAACCTTTGTCACGATACTTGAAGGGTGAAAGCGGCTTTTCTGCGAGCAAATTTGTGATTTGAGTCTTTAAGTGGCGACCCTGTTGCATAGCGACTGGTGCAACCATAGGCAAGAAGCGCCCATCTTCTCCCTTTGCGCCGGCAATATCTCCAATCGCAAAGATGTATGGATAGTTATTTACTTGCAGAGTTGGTTCAATTGAGATTCGACCGCGATCAATGGGCAGATTTAGTTTCCTCATGACTGGTTCTCCGGTTACCCCAGCCGCCCAAATCGTTAACTCAGATGGCAATTTAGATTTATCGCCAAGCAGAATCATCCTTGGCTTGACTTCACTTACTGAAGTATTTAGAAGCACGTTAACGCCAAGCTTCTCAAGATCGCGCTTGGTTCGATTTGATAAGAGTGGTGCGAATGAGGGAAGCAATCTTGGGCCAGCCTCAACAAGATTTACAGTAATATTCGCAGCAGCTTTGGCGTAATCCGATTTAAGAGGACCCTTTTTTAACTCTGCGATTGCACCGGCCATCTCAACGCCAGTTGGCCCACCGCCAACGACTGTGATTGCAAATTTTGTATCATCCTCAAAACGACAGAGATCTTCAAAGCGGCGCAAGATGGATGAGCGAATTTCGAGCGCTTCGGAAACGCTCTTCATACCAAGGGTATGTTCAGCAACTCCGGTAACACCAAAGTCATTTGTCGCAGATCCCATAGCGACTACTAGATAATCAAAATCTAGAACTTCACTTGAATCTAGTTTCACTGACTTGCTCTTATGATCAATCGTGATGGGTGAGCCCATTCGGAACTTAATCTTGGTCTTACGAAGTGCACCCCGAATTGGATGGGCGATGTGATCTGCGGCGAGGCCTGCTGTTGATACCTGATAGAGCAGCGGTAGGAAGGTCTGGAAATTATGGCGATCCACAAGGGTCACATCTGCGATGGAATCGAGCGCTTTGGCTGCCGTGAGCCCACCAAAGCCCGCCCCTAGAACAACTACTTTTGGCCGAGACACCCTCGGAAGTCTACTGTTTAACCATGCCAAACTCGCGCCGAATTCTCGTTACTGGAGCATCGGGTTATGTAGGTGGGCGACTTGTACGCGCGCTTTTAAATGAAGGTCTAACAGTCCGAGTTAATGTGCGCGATAAGAAGAAGATTTCAGGACAGATTTGGGTAAATGAAGTTGAAGTTTCAGTAGGCAACGCAACTAATTTTGAAGAGATGAAGCGCGCACTTGATGGTGTTCATACTGCTTTCTATTTGTTACATTCAATTGGCGTTGGAAGTGATTTTGATGAGTTAGAAGCTGAGATGGCGCGTAACTTTGCAAATGCCGCGGAGGCGAGTGGCGTAAAACAAATTATTTATCTCGGTGGAATCGCAAATGCTGCCAGGCAGAGTAAGCATCTAGCATCTCGAGCGCGCACTGGTGTTGAACTTGGTTCCACCTCAGTTCCAGTTCTTGAAATGCGCGCTGGAATAGTTATTGGTTCGGGATCGGCATCTTTTGAAATGCTTCGCCACCTAACGCATCGATTACCAATCATGACAACGCCCAAGTGGGTCTCAAATCGCACCCACCCAATCGCAATTCGAGATGTGCTCTGGTATCTGTGCAACGCTGCGAAATTAGAAACTCCAAAATCTGGAATCTTTGATATCGGTGGACCGGAAATACTCTCTTACGCTGACATGATGCAGAAATTTGCAAAGTGTTCGGGCTTAAGAAGGCGCTGGATCATAAGAGTTCCAGTATTAACCCCAAAGCTATCTAGCCTTTGGATTGGTTTTGTTACCCCTGTTCCAACGAGATTGGCTCGCCCACTTATCGGTTCGTTAATAAATGAGACTGTAGCGGATCCCGAGAAAAGCGTTGATGCCATCATTCCCAAGCCTCCTGAAGGGCTAATTGATGTAACTACCGCTATAAACCTTGCACTATCGCGCACAACCAGGAATCAAGTTGAAACTAGATGGTCGGATGCGAATGTAATTACTGCTCCGTGGCAAAAGGCCCAGAGCGATCCAGATTGGGCTGGTGAGATAACGCTTCGCGACAAGCGTGAAGTATTGACCGATGCTCCGATTGATTGCGTCTGGAAATCAATCGAACAGATTGGTGGGGATACAGGTTGGTATGGCGCTGACTTCTTATGGTGGGCGCGCGGAGTGATTGATCGAATTGTTGGTGGAGTTGGAATCAGGCGTGGCCGTCGCGATCCAAAGCATTTAAGAGTCGGAGATAGTCTAGATTTTTGGCGAGTAGAGGGGATTGAGAAAGAGAAAATACTGCGTCTATATGCTGAAATGATCCTTCCCGGTAAAGCCTGGTTAGAATTTAGAATCTCAAGTGAAGATGGAAAAATTCGGATTGTGCAAGAGGCAACATTCTCACCTCGCGGACTAGGCGGACAACTTTATTGGTATGCAGTTCTTCCACTTCATGCTTTTGTCTTCCCGACGATGCTTCGTAATATTGTGAGAAGTTCAAAGCGAAAGGCACTCTTCGGCGATGCATGAGTTTGATGAAGAGATTGATGCGCTAGCTGCAAAAATCCTCGAATACTCATTGATAAGACTTAAGAAAGATCCACCACTTGATGGACCGTGGACATACGACGAGTTGTATGCCGAATTGGGTGAGACCATAACCGAAGCAGGGCTTGGCGGTGAGCGGACCCTTGATCTCTTTAAACATGTTCTCTCGCAAGCATGTATTTCAACAGATCATCCGCGCTATCTAGCTTTCATTCCATCGGCACCAACCGAGTCTGCGAACTTATTTGATTTAGTCGTTGGCGCATCTGCGCTCTATGGCGGCTCGTGGCTAGAGGGAGCCGGGGCAGTTTTTGCCGAGAATCAGGCGCTTAAATGGCTTAGTGATCTCGCGGGATTGCCCAGTAGCGCTGGTGGAGTTTTTGTTCAAGGCGGAACAGTTGGAAATCTCTCCGCTCTAGTTGCAGCCCGCCATAACGCGCGAAAGCGAGAGTCCAAAATTGAGAAATGGGTGATTGCTTGTAGCGATGAGGCGCATTCTTCAATCAAGAGCGCTGCCAGCGTTATGGATGTAGAAATCCTCACCATAAAGTGCGATAAGAAACATCGACTTCAAGGTCGCGAAGTATCAAAAGCGATCGATGAATTTCATGGAAACAATCCAAAGAAACGAGTATTTGCAGTTGTTGCGACAGCGGGCACAACAAATCTTGGGATCATCGATGATTTAGATGGAATCGGTAGAGCGGCGAATCAACGCGGGATTTGGTATCACGTTGATGGCGCATATGGTCTTGCAGCTCTTGCTTCACCGAAGACAAAACCACTCTTCAAGGGCGTTGAATTAGCTGATTCCTTCATTGTCGATCCACATAAGTGGCTCTTTGCTCCATTTGATGCCTGTGCGCTTATCTACCGAAATCCTGAGATTGCACGCGAAGCACATACTCAACATGCTGGATATTTAGAGACTTTGAATAAGGGTGAGTGGAATCCATCGGATTATGCAATCCACTTAACGAGAAGGACGCGTGGACTTCCGTTCTGGTTCTCACTTGCCGCTCATGGAACCAATAAATATGCCGAATCTATGGATAAAACAATGGAGTTAGCACGGCAAAGTGCGGAGTTAATTAAGGAACATCCCAACTTGGATTTATTGATGGAACCAGAACTTTCAATCGTTGCTTTCACAAAGAAGGGTTGGGACACTACTGACTATCAACGCTGGAGTGATAAATTGTTAAATGATCAGATTGGTTTTGTTACTCCTTCAACGCATGAAGGAAAGCCGATCTTGAGATTTGCAATTGTGAATCCATGGACCACAATTACTGATATAAAAGTGATTCTGGCTACCCTCTAAATCCCAAGAATCTCCTACCTTTCTAGTTAAATATCGCGCTATGGAAGAGATCAAACTCGAGGCCTCGGTTGCCCTTAGCGACCTTGAGGTGCGAATTCTGGAATTCGAGCGTCTATGGTGGCGCTATGCCGGAGCAAAAGATGTCGGAATAAAGCAAGAGTTCAACCTCTCGGCCCGCGAGTACTACGAGCTGCTTAACAATTTGATTGATCGGCAGGATGCCCTCGCTGCCGCACCGCTTCTAATAAAACGCCTGCGCCGGCTCCGGGAAGCCCGGCTTGCAAAGCGAATTAGTTAATAAGTTCTAATCTAGAACCCCACTTACCAAGAACTCGTTCTTTAGAAGTTATCAGGACTTTTTCTAATAGAACTGCATAGATATCTCGAAAGTCCGTTGTAACAGCAAGATCATCATCTTTAAGTTTTTGTAGCGATGGTTGCTCGCCATAGAAACCACCTTTAACGCGTTCACCGAGTAAGAAGACCGGCCCTGAAGTTCCATGGTCAGTTCCCTGTGAAGCATTAGCGCGGACTCGTCGACCAAACTCGCTGTAAACAAGAACTGTCACGTCTTTGCTTCTATTTGTGGAGCGCATTTGTGACATGAATTTTGAAATCGAACCAGAAACAGCGCCAAGTAGGGCCGATTGTGCAGTGTTCTCATCGGCATGCGTATCAAAACCACCTAGTGAAACTGACCAGACCCGCGTTGGCGAACCAGCTGCAATTAGCTTTGCCACAATTTCTAATTGGGCTGAGAGATTTGAATCTCCACCAGCATTTCCACCCACAACGGTTGGTAAATCGTTTGCTGGAGGAGCTGGATCCTTTAATATCGGAGTTACTTCAGCAGATACCTCAAAAAGATTTCGCATAGTTCGAGCTGCCATCGCCGTTAATCGATCATCGCTGGGACTATTCATTGAGAGCTTTGCGCAATCACTCGCAAGCGATCCGGTGGGAACTTTCAAACCGCCTAACGGAAGAACTGAGCCAGATCTGCGATTTCCAGCGAGAAGTGGCGGTAGAACCGAGCCAAGACCAATTGCAAGGAGTGGATCCTCCTTCTGAGTTTCCACCCAACGACCTAGCCAACCGGTATTACTTGCAGTCAGAGAGGCGCTCTGCCAAATTGCCATGGATGAAAAGTGAGATCGATCTGAATTTGGATAACCAACTCCTCTAACGATTGCTAGTTGATTCATATCCCAGAGAGACTTGAATCCGCTCATTGCTCCATTTAGCGCAAGACCTTCGCCTATGGGAAGCACTTGACTCTCCTTATAAGCAAGTTGTGGCCTAAGAGATTGGTAAACCGAATCTTGATAAGGAACAACTGTGTTGAGTCCATCATTTCCACCGTACAAAGTAACGACAACGAGAATTGGAGTTCCAAGAGGTAGCGGTCTTGAGATTGCTGCATTTGCTATCTCTTCAATAGAAAGCGTATGTGCAGCTGCAGCTATCGCTCCCGCTCCAGTCATCTGGATGAATTTGCGTCTTGTTAATGTGTCCACTTTTCTCCTAACAACTTCATGCATTCACCAGATATTCAGGGCTACAGATTCCAAGTACTGCAAGTCGTTGAGGGTCACGAATTGCTCCATTAAGTGCTTGTCTTGTGCGCTCGCTCCAAGATGCAACCCCAAGCCAATTCGCCAGCCCTTCTAATCGCGCTGCTGCGCTCAAGTTAGATATCGGCGCAAGTTGACCTTTCTTAGCCAGATAGTCTGCTGCTGCGAGCCGTGTTTGAGTTGATGCCGCTGACAACCAGGCTTCATCTGCGGGCCAACCACCCACATTTGGCGGGAAATATGGTCTTTGGCCCAGGCCATTTAAGAGATTTATCAAGTAATCCGGCCGTTCAAATTGCGAGGGCGTTATCTCTAAAGCGCGAAGTACCGAAATGAGCCAATCAAGTGGCGATTTAACTTGGGTATTTACGGGGTCAATGAATCCTGGATGGGCAACGAGCGCTTGAACAGAAGAAAGGATGTTGCGATCTGCGAATGCATTTTCAATCGCAGAGTTATTAGGTAAATCCGAGGATGAATTTATAAATCGATACCAGAGTCGCTCTGGGATAAATCTTTGACAATCACGGCGGTTGACCAGAAAGTCCGTTAGAGAAATTGCATCAAATTTTCCAGATGTTCCTAGATATGAGATATCACCGGTAAAGCTCTGGCGTAAATTCCGCGAAACTAAACCAGAACTCTTCACCACTTTATATCCAGTAAGCGCTTTGGCAGTTTGCTTTACATCATCCTCGGTATAGCGATTTACGCCTAGGATAAATAACTCCATTAATTCTCTAGAAAGATTCTCGTTTGGAGCCGCTGAAGTGTTCTTTTGGCCATCAAGCCAGTAGATAAGCGCGCCATCGAGAACCATTGCTTTTGCCATGTCTCGGAAATTTCCAAGGGCACTTTTCCGCAGGGAATCAACATGATTAAACATGACAATTGGCTCATCAACTTTTGCATATGAAGTAGCCCAATGCCCATGCCAAAACCATGTCATTCGCTCTGTGATTGGATTTTCCTGAGTGACCATTTCATCTAGCCACCAAAGTGTCATAGTTCTTAATTGAAAACGTTTCTGCTCAACGTAATCAACAATTTCTGGAGAGTTTGGACGAGGTTGGTTGCCTAAATCCTTCAGGCCTAGCGAAGCTGCTAAATCAGGCGAAGCCGACTCTGCCTGTGCGAGCGCCCTTTCTGCTGATCTGTAGAACCCCAAAGAAAGTAGCTCTTCGAATTCACCCGGCTTTGGACCAAACCCAATCCGATGGCTCAGCCGAGCGAGGTTGCGCCGCTCCTCAATACTTACCGTCGCCATGCGAGCAAAGTAGAGGTTATGAGTGGCACATGGATGAATCGGGCCTGAAGGTTGCCTGATAATTCCGTTTAGGGCTCGATTAGGGCCGGATTTGAGGGAGGGATAACGCTGATTTGAGGTCGGGAATACACCCGCCTAGGCTTGGCGTTAGCACTCGTCGGGCGAGAGTGATAAGTCGCCCGAACCACCTCTACGAGCAGGGAGCGAAGAAGAACTATGGCAAAGATGATTGCCTTTAATGAAGAAGCACGCCGCGGTCTAGAGCGCGGGATGAATACCTTGGCGGATGCCGTAAAGGTAACCCTCGGGCCACGTGGACGAAATGTTGTCTTAGAGAAGAAGTGGGGCGCGCCCACAATCACAAACGATGGCGTCTCGATTGCAAAAGAGATCGAACTAGATGATCCATGGGAAAAGATTGGCGCCGAGCTCGTTAAGGAAGTTGCTAAGAAGACCGACGATGTCGCAGGAGATGGAACTACTACTGCAACCGTTCTTGCCCAAGCACTTGTCCGCGAGGGACTTCGCAACGTTGCTGCTGGCTCAAATCCGATGTCACTAAAGCGCGGAATTGAAAAGGCAGTCGAGGCAATTTCAGCCGAACTCTCCGCAATGGCAAAGCCAGTTGAGACTCAAGCACAGATTTCAGCAACCGCATCGATTTCAGCAGCTGATTCAACTATCGGCGAAATGATCGCTGAGGCGATGGAGAAGGTTGGCAAGGAAGGCGTAATCACCGTCGAAGAGAGCAATACATTCGGCCTTGAGTTAGAACTCACCGAAGGTATGCGTTTTGATAAGGGTTACATCTCTCCATACATGGTCACAGATACCGATCGGATGGAAGCTGTGCTTGAAGATCCATACATCTTGATTGCAAATTCGAAGATTGCAAATATCAAAGATTTAGTTCCATTACTTGAGAAGGTAATGCAAGGCGGTAAGCCACTTGCAATCATCGCTGAAGATGTTGAGGGCGAAGCTCTTGCAACTCTAGTTGTAAATAAGATTCGCGGAACATTCCGCTCCGTTGCTGTTAAGGCCCCAGGGTTTGGCGATCGCCGTAAAGCGATGCTCCAAGATATGGCGATTTTAACTGGCGGAACCGTAATTTCTGAGGAAGTTGGCTTGAAGCTTGATGCAACTACTTTGGATCTCTTGGGTAGAGCGCGCAAAGTCGTTGTAACCAAGGATGAGACCACCATCGTTGAAGGTTCCGGCGATGATGAGATGATCAAGGGTCGCGTCAACCAGATCCGCGCTGAAATTGAGAAGAGCGATTCTGATTACGACCGCGAGAAGCTCCAAGAGCGTCTAGCCAAGCTGGCTGGCGGCGTCGCTGTCATCAAGGCCGGCGCTGCGACTGAGGTTGAACTCAAAGAGCGCAAGCACAGAATCGAAGATGCGGTTCGTAACGCGAAGGCAGCTGTTGAAGAAGGAATCGTTGCCGGTGGTGGCGTTGCACTTCTACAAGCTTCGAAGAAAGCTTTCGAGAAATTGAAACTATCTGGCGATGAAGCAACTGGTGCAAAGATTGTTGAGTATGCAGTTGAAGCGCCGTTGAAGCAGATTGCAATTAATGCCGGACTTGAAGGCGGAGTTGTTGTTGAGAAAGTTCGCCATCTTGATCCAGGACATGGATTAAATGCTGCAACAGGTGAGTATGTCGACATGATTAAGTCCGGCATCATCGATCCAGCGAAAGTAACTCGTTCTGCACTACAGAACGCAGCATCAATCGCAGCCCTATTCCTAACTACAGAGGCTGTAATTGCAGATAAGCCAGAACCAAAGCCAGCTGTTCCTGCAGCACCTGGCGGAGATATGGACTTCTAAGAACGGTAGACTCGGCTTCATGTCTAGAGCGACAAAGAAGCCAAAGAACTCTAACGAGAGCGGCGGCGTCGATCCATTTGATGCCGCCGTTCTTGCACGTGGCGCCGCAATTGAAGATGCGAAGGATGAGAAGTACGTAGGAAATCTTCTTTCGACTGATACCGATGGCGATCATGTTGCTACTTATCTCTTTGAGGCGCACTTACCTGGTTATGTTGGTTGGCGTTGGGCGATAACAATTGCAAAAGTCGACCAAGATAGTTTCCCGACTGTCTGTGATGTCGTACTTCTACCTGGAACAGATTCGCTACTTGCTCCAGATTGGATTCCATATAGCAATCGCGTTACTAAAGAAGATGTCTCAGCCGGAACCATCGTTCCAACCGAAATTGATGACGCAAGACTTGTTCCTGCAAGCGCAGTTCTTCCGGAAGATGAAGAGTTAGATCTCCGAGAACTCTTTGAACTTGGCGCCGGACGCTTGCGTGTTCTATCAATTGAAGGTCGCGACCAAGCAGCCAAGCGTTGGATCGAAGGTGACCGCGGCCCAAATGTAGATATCGCGCGCTGGGCGCCTAAGAATTGTGGGAGCTGTGGTTTTTATCTACCAATTAGCGGCTCACTTCGCCAAGCCTTTGGCGTCTGCGCCAATGCAATTTCACCTGAGGATGCGCGCGTAGTTGCGGTAAATCATGGCTGCGGCGCTCACTCCGAGGCGATAAACTAGCTCCCTGTCCGCAAAGCGCGGCGCACACGACACCTAGATGATTTTTATGTAAAGGAGGCTCCTCCTATGCCAACCGGACGCGTTAAGTGGTTTAGCCTCGAAAAGGGTTTTGGATTTATCTCATCTGATGAAGGCGAAGATGTTTATATCGCTGCTTCTGCTCTCCCAGATGGCGTTGCAACTTTAAAACCTGGAACAAAATTAGAGTTCGGTGTTGCCGAAGGCCGCAAAGGTCCACAAGCTCTCTCGGTAAGAATTGTTGAAGCGCCACCATCACTTGCGGCTTCAAAATCAGGCGCTGATGATCTCGCTGTAATTATTGAAGAATCGATCAAGATGTTGGATCGAGTCGGAAATGGTTTGCGTCATGGTCGTTATCCAAGTGAGGCTGAAGCGACTCGCGTTGCCAAAGTATTACGTGGAATTGCGCAAGAAATAGAGGGGAAGTAAAGCTTTAGAGCCCTTCGCGTTTTGCGCGCCGTTTTGTGTAACGAATTCCAATAAGTCCAAGGGTTATACCGAGTAAGCAAGCAAGAATCACCTTTGCCATCGCGTTTGCGATTATTGCAATTACTAGCGCAATCGTCCAAAGAATTATTCCGATGATGATGACTGGAATAGCGCCACGCATGAAAAGAAGCATACTAGAATCAACTAGTGAGTACGTTGCGATCTTTTCGTCATCGCAACTTTAGAATACTTTTCGCAGCCAACTTCGTCTCAAATATAGGAACCTGGGCCCAAGGCGTTGCACAAGCCTGGTTAATCTTGGAACTAACAAATAGCGGTTCTTATCTTGGAATTGTCACTGCACTTCAATTTGCACCTACTCTTTTTTTCAGTATCTCCGGTGGGAAGATCGCAGATAAATTCAATAAGCGAAAAGTTTTGATCCTTACTAATTTAACTGGTGCGATTTCTGCGCTCTCGGTCGGAACCCTCGTTCTGCTAGACCAAATACAGATCTGGCATGTGATGTTCTTTGCCTTCTTACTTGGTATGGGAAATGCGATCGATGCCCCTACTCGCCAGAGTTTTAATGTTGAGGTTGTCGGTAAAGAAGATCTACCAAATGCCGTTGGTTTGAATTCAACAAACTTCAATATTGGCCGCTTGATTGGCCCCGGGCTCTCCGGAGTTTTGATTGCCGCTTACGGGACGGGATTCTCATTTATTTTAAATGGAATTTCCTACCTCGGAGTGATTATTTCGCTGCTATTCATTCGGGAGAGTGAGCTCTTCCGGGAAGAGATGAATCGCAGCTCCACCAAGATTCGCCAGGGACTTAACTATGTCCGCGCTCGCCCTGACATCCTTGCCGTGATGTTCACGGTCTTCTTTGCAACTAGCTTTGGATTAAATTTCAATATTTTCAACACGATGATGGCAACAGCTGTCTTTAATAAGAGCGCCGCCGAATATGGTGCGCTAGGTAGCATCCTTGCCATTGGTTCACTCAGTGGCGCTATCGTTTCGGCTCGACTTGAGCGAAAGCGAGACCCAAAGTTCGTAATGAGGGGCTCGATGCTCTTTAGCGTCGTATTGATTGCCTCAGCATTTGCACCTAACTACATCACTTATGCAATTTTCTTACCGCTAATTGGATTTATCGCCCTCATTACCTTTATCGCAGCAAACACAATGGTTCAACTTCGAACTGATTCGGCTATTCGTGGCCGTGTGATGGGAATTTATCTCACTGTTTTTCTTGGTGGAACTCCAATTGTCTCGCCGCTAATCGGCTGGATGACTCAAGAAATTGGTACTCGATACACAATCGCAATTTGTGGCGCTATCTCACTTACTGC
>Ga0194115_10001144_pt1 | contig 35045 bp, 43 predicted proteins | sample TA2MahsurfametaG_3_FD_148656 | JGI IMG/M metagenome (GOLD analysis project Ga0194115, IMG submission 148656) | Freshwater microbial communities from Lake Tanganyika, Tanzania - TA2015002 Mahale S4 surface | ecosystem: Environmental > Aquatic > Freshwater > Lake | place: Tanzania: Lake... | reverse complement strand
GACCTACTGGGCCAACTGGACCGACTGGTGCTACTGGTATAGGTGCTACTGGTGCTACTGGTGCTACTGGTGCTACTGGTGCTACTGGTGCTACTGGTTCTACCGGAGCAACAGGTTCTACAGGTCCAACTGGTGCTACTGGTCCACAAGGACCTGCATCAGCAGGTAATGCATATACACACTATCAAAACGTTGCATCATCAACATGGACTGTAAATCACAACTTAGGATGGCAGTGGGTCAATGTAGAAGTTATTGATGAAAATGGTTTCAGTTATGCAGGAAGATATGATTTCCCATCTATAGAATTTACAAGTTCAGATCAACTCATAATGGTTTGGACGTCACCTATAGCTGGCAAGGCATCTGTTACGTATGGCGGTCAAGGTGCTACAGGTGCTGCAGGTGCTACTGGAAGTGGTGCAACAGGTGCAACAGGTGCTACAGGTAGTGCAGGTGCTACTGGAGAGACTGGTGCTACAGGTGCAACAGGTGCAACAGGTGCTACAGGTGCTGCAGGTCCTACTGGCGCAACTGGACCTACAGGCGCTACTGGAGAAGGTGCTACTGGTGCTACTGGTCCTGTTGGTGCAACTGGTCCATCAGGTGATGCAGTAGTAGGTGCTACTGGTGCTACAGGTTTACGTGGAGCAACTGGCGCTACCGGTATAGGTGCTACTGGTGCTACTGGTCCACAAGGACCACCAGGCGATGCTATAGTAGGCGCTACAGGTTCTACTGGTGCAGGTGCAACTGGACCGACTGGACCTACTGGGCCAACTGGACCTACTGGGCCAACTGGACCGACTGGACCTACAGGTGCTACTGGTGCTACAGGACCAACTGGACCGACTGGTGCTACTGGTATAGGTGCTACTGGTGCTACTGGTCCTGTTGGTGCAACTGGTTCAGGATCATCTCTAGCATTATATCAAGAACCTGGTACACTGGTAGAAAATGTTGATTTAATAATTATTGATGGCTGCGCAACTTTATCACAAATACTACCAGGAACTGCTAAGATAGATGTAGAGTGTCCCTTTGACTTAATAATTCAGGATGAAGGTACCACTATTCAAACAGGAACTACAACTCTAAACTTTGTAGGTTCTGGCGTAACTGCTGCTGTAGACGGAGCAAACAAAGTAACAGTAACTATACCTGGCGGTGGAGGTGGAGCAGGTGGATGCTACACACATATTCAAAGTTCTGCCAATACAGTTTGGGACGTAACACACGATTTAAATGACCAATATGTAGTTGTAGAAATCATAGACACAGCCAACTATAGTTATGCTGGTCGTTATGACTATCCACAAATAGAGTTTTTAACTGCTAACACCGCACGTATAACATGGACCACTGCAATAGCAGGCAAGGCTGTATTTAGTTGCGGTGGTGTTGGTGCTACAGGAGCACAAGGCAATGCAGGTGCAACTGGCGCTACAGGGCTTACAGGTGCAACTGGTGCTACAGGTAGTGCAGGTGCAACAGGAGCCACTGGTGCAGGTGCTACTGGGGCTACAGGTCCAACTGGCGCTACAGGTACTGCAGGTGCTACAGGAGATAGTGGGGCAACTGGCGCTACAGGTGCTACTGGTATTGGTGCTACAGGTGCTACAGGTCCACAAGGTGCTACTGGTAATACTAACCTAACGGTATATCAACTTCCTGGAGTAGCAGTCCACGACGTAAGCACATTAGTATTTGCAGGAAACTGCGTAACAGTGAGTGAACTTTCACCAGGCACTGCACAGATTGAGATTGCATGTAGCAATGGCGGTGGTGAAGGCAATGGCTGCTTCCTATATACGCAATCAAGTGATGCTAGTGTATGGACAGTTAATCACAATCTAAATCAACAATATTTGAACGTTGAAATAATAGACGTTGATGATTATACATACGTTGGAAGATATGATTATCCAACAATATTATTCCAAGATGCTAATACATTAGTTATAACTTGGTCAGTACCGATGTCAGGTAAAGCAGCAATAACTGGTTGCGGCGGCGGCGGAAGCGGTGAGGTTGGTGCTACAGGTGCTACTGGTGCTACTGGCGCAACAGGTCCAACTGGCGCAACAGGTCCAACTGGCGCAACAGGTCCAACTGGCGGTTTATCATTACAAGAAATTATAGTTGATAATGGATACATAGTATGTGGTGCGGATCCAGTTACTGGCGTATCAATAATAATACAGTTTGGTAAAATTACACGCGGAGCAGCTAACTGGAATGAACCAAACACACCAACAGCAAGTTTTCCAATTGAATTCCCAACTGCTTGCTTAAGCATTTCTATGATCTATGACGGGGAGAATTCAGCATATGACTACTGGCCACAAGTATATGAGTTAACCACCTCTACATTTCAGTGGTTCTCACAAAGAGCAAGTAGTGGAGCAACACAAGCTAATCACCTATGGTACATAGCGATAGGATTCTAAAATGACAATTTTTTATAGCCCAAGTAAAAAAAGTTTTTTAGATAGTAACTTATCCTATAAATCTATGCCTACTGATTTAATTGAGGTTGATGTATCAACTCATAAAAAAATAGTTAATGAGTTACATAATAACAACAAAGAAATTAGTGTAGTCAATGGAAATATAACGCTAGTAGAAAAACAAGATCGTATTATTGAAAACAATTGGAATCATGTCAGATCCAAAAGAAAAAAATTATTAGCAGAATGTGATTACACACAACTTCCTGATTATCCTACAGATAAAAAATCAGAATGGGCTAATTATAGACAAAAGTTAAGAGATATACCTCAAAAGTATAAAAATATTACAGACATCATTTGGCCATCAAAGCCTGACTAAGTTATTAGGATAAGATTATGAATACATCAGAATTAAGTTTAGTAATAGGTAAAATAAAGTCAGATTATAAGAAACAAAAAATATCTGAGACTGCTGCAAAGACACAATTACAAAGTATAGATTGGAATAATATAGTAGAAGATACTGTATCAAAAACTCTATTACAAACTGTAGTTAAGGCTACAATATTAATACTTAATACACCTAAAGAATTATGAGTAGTGAAGATACTAACAAAGTTGTTGTTACTCTACAGAAAGGTGTAGATGTAGATGCCTTTATAGATGAGATGATTAGTAAAGGCAGTAGTAGTCCTTTTGTGCCATCTCGCCAGGTAGAAATTCATAATTTAAAAGAAGATAGTCTACGTAATGTAGATTTTATAATGACAAGAGCTGAGTGTCATGAATTAAGAAAGGATCCAAGAGTAATACATGCAAGATTTGGTAGTAAAGCAGAAAATGGAATATATCCTGAACTAGACACAGTTGATATTAGTAGAAGTTATTATAGAACTCAGAATTTTCATACAGGAAATATAGATCAAAGTTGGGGTATGCCTCAGACAAATTCAAGAACAAATCAATATCCGGATCCTGAGGTCAGGGTCGTAGAATATCAACAAATTTATACAAGTATGGGCATTGGTGTTGATTTTGTGATACAAGATACCGGATTACAAATTAATCATCCTGAGTTTACCAATACTTATAATAACGTAAGCAGAGTAAATGTTATTAATTGGTTTCAAGCCACCAGTATACCTGGCACTATGCCAGTGAATTTTTATACTGATACTAATGGTCACGGCACAAATGTATGTGGAATAACAGCAGGAAAAACATATGGATTGGCTAAAGGGGCCGCAATTTATGTAATGAATATATTAGGAAGTAATGCGGATTCTAGAATGCCGATTAGTCAATCTTTTAATTTGCTAAGAACATGGCATACCCAAAAGCCTGCTCAAACTAATGGTTTTTGGACTACGAAAAGACCAACTATTGTAAATATGAGTTGGGGTTTTAGAGGAAGTACATCACAGATTGCCGGTGGGGTTTATAGGGGCACAAGTTGGACAGGTAGTGGCGCTCAAAATCAATATGGCTTAGTAAATGGAAATGGAGGTGTTAATATAAGTGTTGAAAGCGTCAATGCAGATGTTTCAGATTGTTTAGATGCGGGTGTCATTTTAATAGCTGCTGCAGGCAATAGTAGCTATAAAATAGATGTACCTGGAGGATTAGATTACAACAATACAGTAAGGTTTGCGGGTGACCCTACACAGTATTATTATATGCGAGGAAGCACTCCTAATATAGATCCTAGATCAATCAGGGTTGGTGCTGTTGCATTACAACCTGTACCTGAAAGAAAAACTAACTTTAGTTGTACAGGACCCGGTGTTTGTATTTATACTGCAGGAGATTATGTTGTAGGTCCATGCAGTAATGTAAATGCATTTGAGGCCAGGGGGGTTTATCCTGTCGCAACATATCCTTATAATTCAAATTTTAAAAGTGTTAAGGTAAGTGGCACCAGTATGGCAAGTCCGAATGTAGCAGGTTTAGTTTGTTTATTATTACAGGCACGACCTTGGTATGACATGGGGAGGATTTATAATTGGATTAATGATAATGCTTCAATAAACAGATTAGCTAATAGTGGTGGTGGCTATACAGATTTTCAAAGTCTGCAGGGCGGACCAAACAGATATCTATATAATCCATGGGCTACAGGATCATTTCCCACAGTAATTTTACCTAATAGTGACGTAGAAATTTGGGCAAGGAAATTATAATATGGCACAGCCTAGATGGATAACCTCAGCAGGATCAATAGGTGTTTATCCTGCAAGTATTGAAATTAATTATCAATTTGAAGCTGTTGCTGTATTACCTTCTACCTCTATAACCTATAAATTATTAAGTGGTATATTACCTAATGGCCTATCTCTTGATGTGTTTGGTTTATTATCCGGCATACCTACTATAATATTTACTGATAAATTATATCAATTTGTAATAAGAGCTACTGATAATTTAGGAAATGTACTTGATAGAACTTTCACCATACAAATATTAGGTGTGGTAGCGCCAGAGTTTACAACTCCTTCAGGATCTTTGTTTACAGTTAATGATAGTATTTGGAAAGAATTTCAAGTTCAATATAGTAACCCTGTGCCTGAAAACGAAGTTGAAATAAGAGTTTTACAAGGAACCTTACCTCCAGGATTAGAAATTAATGAATTTGGTTTAATAAGAGGTTACGCACAACCACCTATTGTTACAACTAACTTAGGTTTAATTAATACTACTGCAACAGCTACCTTGATGACAACTAATTTAATTACTTGTTTATCGACTGAAGGCTTTGAGATAGGAAGACCAGTAATATTTAGCGGCGGGGTAATAGGTGGACTTACTGCAGGTTCAACATTTTACGTAAAAGAAATTATAAATTTAACTCAATTTTCTGTAAGCACTACTATAAACGGACCTGTATATATTTTAAATGAAGACGACGGCATAATGACTGTAACTCTTCCAAACGTTAGTGTAGGTGAACCTACAATAAGGACATTTAGTTTTACTTTAAAACTTGATAGTGCGTTAGGTAGTGATATACAAACTTATTTTATAACTATTAAAAATCAAAACACTCCAGTGACACAAGGCGGAGAGGGTAAACCTCAAAATACCAGAGAACCGGTAATATTTAATACAAGACCTCCAACATATAAAATTGAAGATAGTGTAAATTATAGATACTTTATTTTACCTGAATATGGTTTAATTACAGGAGCTACATATAATCCTAATCAATATGCCTATATTGGAAAATTCTATAGTGACAATTATTTTGCTTTTAAAATTTTAGGAAACGATTTTGATAATAATACATTATCATATTCTTTTGCTGGACTGCCATTAGGACTCTCAGGAGATAGTACTACAGGATGGATTACAGGAACACCTGTGATTGCTGACAATAGTATAAGTCAATTTAATTTTAGTGTTGCAGTTTTCAAAAGCGAGTTCCCGCTTATTCAAAGTCAATTCTATAATTTTGAATTTAGACTTAGTAATGGTATTGATGGAGTAATAGTTTGGGAAAGTCCATCTGATTTAGGTACATTAAGTAATAATCAACTTAGTTTAAAACGTGTCACTGCAGTTTCAGATGTTGAACTTTTTTATAGACTAACAAACGACAGTGGGGACTTACCACCTAATCTAACATTATTATCAAACGGTGAAATTACAGGCAGGGTCGCGTTTCAGCCTGAAAATTATATTACAACATTAAATGATATTAACACATTTACTTTTACAGTAGAAGCTTATAGTAATGAATACCCATTACTTACAAATACAAAAACTTTTACAATAAATGTATTGCAGGAAAATTTTCAACCTCTAGATACACTTTATGTTAAATGCACACCAAGTATTGAAGATAGATTAATTATTGATAGTTTGTTAACAGATGACACTTTAATACCGAGTGAATATTTGTATAGGCCAGAAGATGTTAATTTTGGTAAATCAACCTATGTAAGTTATGTTCACGCCTATGGTATTTTTGCTAGTAACTTAGATCAATATATAGCTGCTATCACTAAAAATCATTATTGGAAGTATTTAACTTTAGGATCGATTGAAACTGCAGTTGCTAAGGATGAAAATAACGAAGTAGTTTATGAAGTAGTTTATAGTAGAATTATTGATAACTTAGTAAGATATAGTCCGGAACAAGATGGATTCGCCAAAGATTATCTAAGTATAAGCAAAGAAGTTCGTTGGCCATTCCCAATCGATTTAGCATTGGGGCCTTGGTATACAAGTAGTACAACAATTTATACTAGCTATATTGATAATCAACCTTCAATTTTATATACTCAATATGGATATGATACAGCAACGCAATCTGAAAATGACATATTAGTAGAGCAGGGTGCACCATTATTTTATACAAGTTTAACACCAGGCTATGTTTTAAATTTATATCCTAATAGCTTGCCGAATATGAGAAAGCAAGTTGGAGATGTTTTAGGGCAAAATTATGACGCAAATATTTTACCATTATGGATGACTAGTCAACAGATTGACGGCAATACATTAGGATTTACTCCTGCTTGGGTGATTTGTTATACCAAACCTGGATTTTCACAAACTATTAAACGCAACATTGAAACTGAATGGGTAGATCCTATTAATAATAGTTATAAACTAAACAACATTAACTTTAGAATAGACAGGTTCACTGTTGATAAAAGTATGACTTATAATTATGAAAATTCATTTATACCACCTGCTTGGACTGGGCTGCCAAGTGCATACCCAACACCTGACCCTGTTGATAGTAAAGATTTTTACGTTTTATTCCCGCACAAGACAATTTTACCTAATGATCCTCAGGTTTACTAAATACAATGTAGGATTTTATAAATTATGAGTAATATTGACACTAACGGTATAGATGTAAATTATCCGATCCCTGGCGTGAACAACAGTACGCAGGGATTTAGAAGTAACTTTACAGCAATAAAAACTAACTTAGACACTGCAGGAACTGAGATCACAAACCTGCAGCAGAATGTTGTATTGAAAGCAGCATTAGCCAATTCAACATTAAACAACGACATGGCTAACACTCTTATTGCGAATGCCAGTACTCTTGCATTTAGATCAACAACTTACAATTTAGGTAACGCCTTAACCGGTACTGTTTTAATTAACGCAAGTATAGCCGACGTTCATTATGGACAAATAGCAAACAATATAACATTAAATACAAGCAGTTGGGCTCCTGTCAATACACAACAATCAATAGAAATTCAATTATCTACGAGCAATGCTGATGCGAATTATACTATAAGTTTTCCTGCTAACATAATTGCAACATCAAATAACTATGGCGCAACTATGCTTGAGAATTTTGCTAATGTAAGTAACGTCTCTCAAATATCATTTCCTTATGGCATCACACAACTTAACTTTAGAATTACAACGATTGATTGCGGAAATTCTATCTACATTGAACCTATCAATAGAAACTATCAGTCAACTCAGTTAGTTAAAAGAACTCCGCCAAGTACAGGACAACAAGGCGACAAAGTAGGTACTGTTTGCGTTGATAATACAACGTCAACGCAACTAAGTGTTAGTACCTTAGCAAATGATTTTATTATCACAAGCAATACATCAAGTTTATATAATGGTTTACCTGTAGTATTCACAGCAAGTAATGCTGCAGTTAGTACTGAAGCCAACTTAAATCTAGGTACAACTTATTATGTAAGCAATGTTGCTAACTCAACAGCATTTAAAGTTTCTGCGAATGCTAATATATCTGGTAACGTCGATTTAGCAGGAAACGTTGCCTATATGAATATGAACCCTGTCAGTTACATGTATGTTGCTGCAGCAAATTATAGTTCGAATTCATACAGTATTAATATTGACACAACCTCGGCGCCTAATATAATTAATGTAACTGGAGCAAACATTATTTACTTAGATGTAAATCAACCTGTTATATTTACGGGCGTCAGTGGTTTAAGTAACATAGGCGTGACTGCAAATACGCCATATTATGTAAAGTCATGGAGCAGTGGTACTGGAAATTTAACTGTAAGCTTGTTTAGAACTAATGGTGTAGCAGGCGTTGAATTTCAAGGTATAGAAACAACTACATTAACAAATGTAGATGTAGATATAACAAATTATGACGGTTTAGATATTTGGAGAAGGATACCTTTTAATCCTTTTTAATAAATGGAACATCCGTTTATACATAATCTTGATGAAAAAAGTTTAGAAGATTTGCAAAATATAATTTCAGATTTAAATAAAAAATTAACTTTTGCCTATAGAACTGGCAATCAGCCTTTGATACATCAACTACATATGGCTATAGATAGTCATAGAACTGCATATAATAAAAAGATGGACGATTTAATTAAGAAGCAAAATCTAAATATTAAAATCGATGTCAAAAAATGAATGTTAGAATAGAAAAAAGTTTTGTGTTTCAGGCTGCTATTCATTTTGAAGGCACATTTATGGTAAACACCTATGATATGAACTTGTTGATGACTGTGCTTACAGAAGATCAATGGGAACAAAAAATAGCTATTGAACGAATTAATTTTTATCTTCTTGAAAATTTAGAGCATAACATATTTGTACACAATAAGGATAAAAAAGCTATAGACAAGTATAGAAAAGCAGGCTTAAAAGTTATAGAATTACCTGAAGAGCCCTTCGATCAAATAATTGGTATAGTTTTAATGTTAAAATTTGATGCTATTATGGAAGGTAGAGTAGCTGTAGATGAGATAGTATTTGGAAGTAAATTAACTAGTAACATAAAGTTCCATACACTTTTTGAAGAGGCTGAGGCTACATATGCAGGTAATAACTGGTGGAATAATAACAGTTGTGTAATTACTACCACTAAAAAGGATAAAGTAGTAAAACTTTTTGATACTAACGATTGGAAAGATGTGGGCTTGACATGGAAGGCAAGTTAATTTAAACTAACTTAATGTTCAAAGACAAGTTTGGTCAAATAGTATTGTCAGAAAGTGACATACTTGATATCTATTATAAAAACCCAAATAAACAATTAGAAGCCTTGACAGATATAGAAATAACTTTTAATGGTGAGTTAGATGTAGTAGTGCCCAAACTTAAACCTTATAATAATTTAGATATTTCTATAAGTGAGTTTGACAGTATAAATCAATCTAATTGGCACATGCCTGATCTATATAAAGAAATGGACATTGCTAAATTTGTTTTGGAAAATTGTACAACAGAAGAAGAGTTACAACGAGCCGGTAAAGAATTATTGATGTTTCAAGAACGCAATATGTTTACATTATTGCAATATTTAAAATATTTGGTAGACACAATGAAAGCTAATAATATTGTGTATGGCGTAGGAAGAGGTTCCAGCGTATCAAGCTTTGTTTTATATATTATAGGAGTACATCGTATAAATAGCTTGTATTACGACTTGGATATAGAAGAATTTTTAAAATAGGAGTGGGATATGCCAAAACGTAGAACCGCGCAGGGAAAAATGATTGATATGGGTGCTTTGATTGCCAAAAATGAAAACGTCAGAGCAGTTGGCAACATGAAGGTAAATGCTAGAGGCGATCATATTGATAGCAATGGGAACGTTATTACTCCTGTTACTGAAAAGGTTGCTAAAGGCTATAGTAAGACTGTAGGACATAAATCTGCACAAGTAACAAATTATAAACGACCATCAGTAAAACGTGAACTAACTAAGGAAGAAATTGAGTTAGAACAACAGTTAGAAGCTGATTTTGAAGTAGAACAAATCAAAAAAACTAGTAAATAATATGAGCTTAAATATAAAACCTTATAATGTAAAAGATATACGTGCTATACACGACAATGTTATTGTAACCGATATGATTTTCGATGAACGTATTACATCAGGCGGCATAGTTTTAAGAAATGACGATATGAAAAGTCATGGAATTAGGCCGCGCTGGGCACAAGTTTTTAAGATTGGCCCAGAACAAAAGGAAATTAAAGTGGGTCAGTATGTTTTAATTGCACATGGACGTTGGACTCGAGGCATCAAAATAGAAACAGACAACGGAAATTATACAATTAGAAAAGTTGATAACAATGATATATTGTGTGTTAGTGATGACCCTGTATTTGATGAAACCCTTAGCGATAAGGATATCTAAATTCTTGACATGTGCCAAATTTATTGTTAGCATATAGTTATGAAAAATAAATTATGGGTAGAGGCATACAGACCTAAGTCCGTCGATGAATACGTTTTCGTCAATACACAGCAACGTGACCAAGTAAACAATTGGATTAAAGAAGAAACTATTCCACATTTGCTATTAAGTGGTGAACCGGGTACTGGCAAGACCACACTTGCTAAGGTTCTTATTAATGAATTACACGTTGAAGATTTTGATGTTCTTCAAATCAATGCATCTAGAACTAATAGCGTTGACGATGTAAGAGAAAAAATTAATTATTTCGTGCAGACTATGCCTTTTGGCAAGTTCAAGGTGGTGCTATTAGACGAAGCTGACTATCTAAGTCATAATGCGCAAGCAGCCTTGAGAAATGATATGGAAGCGTATCACATGACAGTGCGCTATATCCTAACTTGCAATTATCAACACAAGATCATTCCTGCACTCAAGTCACGCTGTCATGAATTTCATATTTCTAAGACTGATATGACTGAATTTACTGCAAGAGCAGCGACGGTACTTGTAAACGAAAATATAGAATTTGATCTAGAAGTATTAGATACATATGTTCGCGCTACATATCCTGATCTAAGAAAGTGTCTAAATCAACTACAAGTAAACAGTGTAAGTGGAAAACTTGTTGCACCAATAATTGGATCAGGTGGAGAAGATGAGTTGTTAGTTACAGCTATACATTTATTTAAATCTGGGAAAATACTTGAGGGACGACAACAGTTGATGCAATATATTAGTTTATATCCTACTCGTATTGAAGATACTTATAGATGGATGTATGACAATCTTGATCTTTGGGGTAACAGCAACGAAAAGAAAGATGCATCAATTGTTATCATTCGTAATGGCTTAGCTAATTTGTCACTAGTTGGTGTTCCAGAAATTAGCTTAGCCGCGACTTTAGTTGAGTTAACAACATGAGATACTTATTAATAACATTTTTTAGAAAGGCCGGCGGTCAAATAGACGAAATGGTAAAGGTATGTAAAAAAGTTAAGCCTGCAGATTATAGTACATGCAATGTAATCATGGACTATGCTATTCAAAATGTTGAAAAATGTGTAATTGAAGGCAAAGCCATTGATAAGGATTTTAATAGGTTAAATGAATACTATAGGAAGATTTATCCTTCACTAATTGAGCAGCTAATCAAGGATGCTCCTTTATCTCTTAAACAAAAAGTTAAAAAATAATTAACTATATAGTTCTAAAACATCCTCAATAATCTTATGTCTTCTAATATCTCTTATTTCAAATTTACAAACACCTATCCCTGCTGTAGGTTTCTTTAACAATCTATTTGTTAGATCGTAGATACCATTATCTACCATGCGTCTATCTGTTTGTTCAATATCACCTGTAATAACTATTTTACTACCTATCCCAATTCTAGTCAACAACATTTTTAATTGCGTTGGTGTAGCATTTTGTGCTTCGTCTAATATTACAAATGCTTTTTTAAAATTACGACCACGACAAAATGCTAGTGGAACGATTTCAATAATTTGTTCTTCAAGCATATAAGTTATTTCACGTAGTGAGTAAAATTCATTAAGCACATCTACTAAAGGTCGTACCCAAGGTTCCATCTTACTGTTTAGATCGCCAGGTAAGAAACCATGTTTTTCGTCATCAACCGCTACCGCAGGTCTAGTCAATATGATCTTATCGCAGTCTCCGTTTCTTAGGGACTTAATCGCGGCTAGCATCGCTAAGTACGTCTTACCGGTGCCAGCTGGACCGGATACAACTACGATGTCTAAGTCTCTGTCGATGAGTGATAGGATGTATTTTTCTTGATTGATTGACTGCGGTAGCAGTTCTATCTTTTTCTTATTTTTTCGATTGTCTTGATTAAAATCGATTGTTTTATTTTCATGGATATAAAATTTATGTGAATTATTGTTCATTTTACGTTGTTGTTCTTTTCTTAAAGCACCAGTTTTTCTCTTACTCAAGTCAAATCTCCTTTGTGATTTAAGTATTTACCTTATGTAATATCCTAATATAGTAGATACTTTACACGGTAAAATATGATAAATATACTACCCTGTCCTTTTTTATATAATCCTGTTAGATATAGTTTTTGATAAATACAATATGAACCGCATGCCCGCAAATGACTTTTTTAATGATATAGATTTTGTTAGTATAATCAATACTATAAAAGGTATCATGACTAGCGACGGATCCATGAGTATTTTATTAGATTATGAGCGTGTATTAGATGATGCGGACGTTTATGCATTTAAAAATTGGAAGTTAGGAGAGTTGGTTCAGGGCCCAGATACTGGACGTTACAGCGTAACTTGTACTTTTATGTGGCCTTTTAAATTAATGCCTGATCCACGAGCAGCAAAAAGATTACTAACTTTAGGTTGTAAGGTTTTCTATAGTAAACAAGAAATTGAAGTGCCCATTGAAGTAACAGGATATGATGATTTTGTTCAAGGAACAAACTACCCTAAAGGAATAATGCGTAAAGTTTGGTTTGTAAAAATAGAAATCCCATTAGAATTAATGGATGATATTAAAGAAGGTAGTATTGATCTGGCTGATAAAACTGTTGATTTGAGTGAAATAGAAGACGCTTACAATGATGACTTAGATAAAGAAGATGCCCAACAAAATACAGATATGGATAAAAAGATGAATATTAATAATCCTTTACCACCTTTACCGGGACCAGCTCCTTTAGCGCCTCTTCCAGGATTATAAAATGAAACAAATTAATGAAGGTTTAGATTATCATGATATGGTTGGTCAAGTAGAACCAACTGTAAGCATTGACGAATATAGTGCTAAAATGGGCAAAGATAGTGAATTAATTACCTTAGCATTTACTGTTAATAGCAAAATGGCCGGTGACGATTTAACAAGTTGGTTCGAAAAAGGATATGATTTTGTTTTAGATGCACAGATAAGCGACGGCGAGATAGTACCGGGTAAGTATTTGGTATTTGTGGAAATGAATAGAAGAAGTCATGCTCCAAAGAAAATAATTTCTATGCTTGACGATTTAAACACATTAACAGAATTAGATTTAGAAGATTGGAAAATTAAAATTAAAGATAAAATATATGATCCAAGTGAAGAGGTTATAAAAAACAATATAACATTAAGCCCACATGACTACAGAGTCCAAGAAGAAAAACAAGAAGAATTAAATGAAATTCGAACTTTGGCTAACCTACCCACTAAAAATGTATTTGAAGATGACCAATATACTAAATATGTGAAATCAATAGCAGGTATTTAATATGCAAACATTACGACAAGCAGCTTCTATAACCACAGAACCAACAGTAGAAGGAAAGGGATTTTTTCATAATCTTAAAACTATGCTAGCTGACAGTGATGATATATCAGCACTATCAACTAAGCGCGTAGTATCAATTCTTGCTTTCTTTTGCTGTATGGTTGGTTTTTTCGTAGATTTGTTTACTAATTTAGAAATATCATCAGAAATCTATAGTAGCATGATGTGGGTAGCAATAGCTGGAATGGGTTTCACTGGTTTCGAGAAGTTTGCTCCAAAGAAGTAATTTTTCTTTGCATGAGAAAAAAATTATAGTATAATAGAGCATGGATCTCTACTCTGTATTAGGCATATCAAAATCTGCAAATGCTGATGAAATAAAAAAAGCATATCGTAAGCTAGCAAGTCAGCACCATCCAGATAAGGGCGGAGATACTGCTAAATTTCAAAAAATTCAAGAAGCATATGCAATTCTAAGCGATCCTGAAAAGAAAGCCCAACATGATAACCCACAAACGCAGGGTATACATATGGGCCCAAATGGATTTTCTTTCCAAATGGGCGGTGATATAAATGATATTTTTAATCAAATATTTGAAGGGCGAAGAGGACCTTTTGGCTCAGGGCAAAGACAACATAGACAAATTTTAAGAACACAAGTCCAATTATCTTTACAGCAGGCATACACTGGTAATAGTCAGGTTTTAAGGCTAAGCACTAATAACGGTGCTAAGGTAATTAATATAGAGATACCTCCTGGGGTACTATCAGGGGATCAAGTAAAATATGACAATATAATTGATAATGCAACTCTATTGGTAGAATTTAAAGTTTTACCTGATTTAAGATTTGATAGAAAAAATCAAGATTTATATGCGTCACATACTATTTCGGTTCTTGATTTGATAGTTGGATGTAATTTTGAATTTACAACTATAAATGGTAAAACAATACAAGTAACAGTGCCACCAAAAACACAACCTTATATGCAATTAAAGTTAGCAGGATTTGGAATGCCTATTCCTAACACGACTTTTTACGGTGACCTTCTAGTATTGCTTAAACCCTATATACCAGATAATATACACCCTGAAATTTTAAACACAATTGACCAATATAAAAATGTCCATTAAGGTAACAATTTGCGAAGTATAGTGATATACTTTGTGATACAATATTTGATATATATACAAAAGGAAACATATGAACACATCACCGGAAATTGAAAATATTATTGAGCAATCTATTACGATTGCCAAAAAACACAATCATCAATATGTAACAGTTGAACATCTACTATTATCATTGATTAGTTTCCAACCGTTTAAAAGGTGCTTGAGCAGTTTTGGTGTAGACACAGAATTAATGATTGATGAGGTATCTGGATATGTTGCCTCACTTAATGCTATTAAAAGCCAAAATAGTGATGTTAACCCTAAAAAGACCAATAATTTAGAACGTGTAATGAACCGTTCGGTAACACAAGTGTTGTTTACTGGTCGCCGTCAAGTTACAACTATTGATATTTTTCTTAGCATGTGTGCAGAGGGAAATAGTCATGCTCATTACTTTTTGTTAAAATATGGTGTAAACAAGCAGGAGTTTTTAGTACACTGGCAAAAGCACTATAAGGGCGGTGAGTTTGTACAAAACTTAACTGACACTCAAGCTGATGAAATTTTGGAAGAATTTACAACCAATTTAACTGCACTTGCAAGACAGGACAAGCTTGAGCCAGTTATCGGACGCACACAAGAAATTGATGACATTGTTAATGTATTAGCAAAGCGTTTTAAATCTAATGTGTTGATGGTCGGTGACCCCGGTGTTGGCAAAACTGCAATTGCCGAAGGTATCGCACGTGCCATAGTTAATAAAGAAGTTCCCGAATTTCTTAATGGACATGAACTTTATAGTCTTGAAGTAGCAGGCTTATTAGCAGGAAGTCGTTATCGAGGTGACTTTGAAGAAAAGGTCAAGCAAGTTATCCAAGCCTTGACTACTAAAAAGAAGGTTATTTTGTTTATTGACGAAGCACATACAATGAAGAGTGCAGGTAACAGCGGCAACGGCAGTGTTGATTTTAGTAACATGATCAAACCTGCAATTACCAAGGGTAATTTAAAAGTTATTGCTAGTACAACTTGGGAAGATTTCTACGAAAGTTTTGAAAAGGATCGTGCATTAATGCGCCGTTTCTTTAAGATAACTGTAGATGAGCCTAGCGAAGAAAGCACAGTTAGAATTTTAAGTGGATTGGCCGCGCGCCTTAACGACTTCCATGAAGTTAACATTAGCATTGAGGCTATTAATTCAGCAGTAGAAAGTGCTACACGTTATATCCATGATCGTAAAAATCCTGATAAGAGTATTGATTTACTTGACGCAGCCTGTGCAAAACAAAGGGTATTAGGCAATAAAGATGTTGTGATTAATAAACAAATGATTTTTGATCAAGTAGAAAAATATACAGGTGTACCAGCAGATAAACTAAGCGGTGATAACTATGCTAAAATTAATAGTCTAGATACTAATATTAAGGCTAAGTTGTATGGACAAGATGAAGCTGTAGACAAAGTACTTGAACGTGTTTACGTAAGTTTTGCTGGTATTAATACTGAAACAAAACCTATTGCAAGTTTCTTGTTCTTAGGTCCAACAGGAACTGGTAAAACTGAAATGGCTAAGTTGTTAAGTAAAAACCTTGACATGCCTCTTCTCAAATACGACATGAGTGAGTATAGTGAAAAGTATACTGTAAGTTCATTAATTGGTCCTCCTCCTGGTTATGTTGGCTTTAGTGATAGTCAGGTACAAGGTGGTAGGTTAATTAGCGACCTTAGTAAAAACCCACACAGCGTAATGCTATTTGATGAGGTTGAAAAGGCACATCCAGATATCTTTAATATCTTCTTGCAAATCCTTGATGAAGGTCGTGTAACTGGAAGCAATGGCAAGGAAGTAAGTTGCAAAAACAGTATTATCATTTTAACAAGTAATCTTGGAAGTGCTGATGGAGAACGCAATAATATTGGGTTCGGCGATCTGCAAAAGACAGGAGAAGATGATAAGGCATTTAAAGATTTTTTCAAACCCGAGTTTAGAAACCGTCTTGATATGGTCTGCAAATTTCAAAAACTTGATATGCTTTCTATTAAAAAGATTGTTATTAAGTTTCTTGATGATGCCAAGAGGTTATTGCTCGAAAAGCATAACATCACATTAAATCTAACTGAAAATGTAATTGAATATCTTGCTGAAAAGGGTTACGATACTAAGATGGGCGCACGTCCTCTTGCACGTAAAATTGATGAATTAATTCGTGTACCTTTGTCTAAAAAGATTTTGTTTGAGAGAATTAATAATGCTAACATTATGGCAAATCTTGTAGACGGCGAAATACATTTTAATGTTACCAATAAAGTTAGTGCTGTTATTGGCGAAGATGGAATTATTCAAGTTGAAAATTGAAAAAAGAAATAAATTATATTATGGAAAATATCCATATAGAGCTACCCTTAAGGTAGTAGGATCTGCTTATACCTATTATAGTAAAAACTATGATGACTTTTGCGCACGTATGCAAAGACATAAAAATGATATTAACAAGTCACAGAATTATCATATTAAAGATCGTCATGAATATTGGGTAAAGTTTCTTGACAATATTAATTACTTAAAAATTAAAGAGTATTTTAAATGGCGAGAAAATAATGCCGATTACGTTACTATTAGGGTAGAGGGAGATAAGATTAGTGTATTTTGTTGTGATTTAAATTTACTTACTACTTTAGAAACTATTAATCCGCAAGTTACGTATACTAAGGCTATAGCATTAAAAACTGATACATTATACTTTAAAAAAACTCCTAAATTTAAGTATAGGACTTTTTTTAAAAGTAAACGTATAACTACAGAATTTGGACAAAATATCTTAGATTTTGCTAAAAGATATAATACAAGTACTGAGATTAAGTTAAGCTCATCTATAGTAAAATTTATAAAAGAACGTAATATTAACCGATATACTTATTTACATGGTAGCTACTTTATAGATTACAATAATGAAAGTGTAAAGTCATTAGTTTATATGTTTTTTGGAGAAATGTTGGGTAAAACGTATTACCTTGAAAAAGAGCCATAAAAGTGATAAATACTCTGTAAATATGGAGTATGTATGGCTAAGATTGTAGAGGACGTAGTCCTTATAAAATTCAGCAAAATCGTTAAAGACAATGAAAAAGAAAGTGAAGGGATAGCTGGCCCTGATATTCAACAAGCTTTAGAACAGGTAGCTCAAGAACTAGTAGGCGACGGCATAGTCGTTGAGGTTGTAAAAGGTAAATGAGCCAGCAAACAACACTAATTCTATTTCCAGCAACCACCTATGACGGCGGCGGTACTGCTAATGTTTATAATCTTACAAGTAATGCTCAACCTGCAGCAGCCTACTATTTAGGTAATCAAGACCTACAAACTATTAATATTAAAACTACAGATTTTACCGGCAATATAGTCATCGAAGCTACGCTTAGTGCAAATAGTTCAACTAATGAGTATTTTGAAGTATACAAATCAAGTAATAATGCTAACGCTAATTTAAGCATGTATACAAATATCGAAGGTAACTTTGTATACATGAGAGCAAAAATTGAAGATTTTGCAGGTGGTGTGTTAAATTTTGCTAAATTGAGTTATTAATATGAAAGAAATAGTCATCATGCCAGGTGGATTTCATCCTTTCCACGCAGGTCATTTTGCGTTATACCAAAGTGCTAAAAAAGCCTTTCCTAATGCTGATGTGTATGTCGCTGCTAGTAATGATACAAGTGAAAGACCTTTTCCCTTTGCGTTGAAAGAAAAACTAGCGAAACTTGCAGGAGTCGATGCCGACAGCTTTATTCAGGTAAAAAGCCCGTTCATACCAAAAGAAATAACACAAAACTATGATCCAGAAAATGATGTATTGATTTTCGTCCGTAGTGAAAAAGATCGTAATGAATACCCTAAACCTGGAGGTACTAAGAAAGACGGCAGTCCTAGTTACTTCCAACCTTATTCAGATAAAGATTTACAACCGTTCGGTAAACATGCTTATATAGATTATCTCCCCACTGTAGAATTCGGTCCTGGCTTAAAAAGCGCCACTGAGATACGTAATATTTGGCCAAAATTAAATGACAGAAGAAAACAAGCAATGGTTTTGAGTTTATATCCTGCCACTAAAGAAAATAAAAAGTTATTAAATGTTGCAGTAAAATTATTAGATGCAGGTATGTATGATAATAGCACTAAAGATGATAAACCAAAAGTGCCAAAAGTTTCTGAAAACATAGATTATCTTCCAGAAAAATAATTTACTATATTCCTCAGAATGTAAATATCTGTACATTTTCAAGAGGATAACATGGCAAAAAATAAATCTAAGGCACAAACCGAAAATACTGTACCAGTAGAAAAAGTGCAGGAAGTAGCAGAACAACAAGGCGCTCCCCCACCACCTCAACCATCCGAACCGCCTCCAGCAGGACAAAATCAAGTTCAAGTAAATGTAGACTTCCTTAAGACTACCAGGGTTCATATAGCAATGCCATGTTACGGTGGTATGCTTACCGAGTCTACATTTATGAGTTTTATTAAGTGGGCAAACACGGCTCGTCAATTAGGCATCGATTGGACATTAGAAACGATGGTCAATGAAAGTTTAATTAGTCGTGCCCGTAATACACTAACAGCAAAGTTTTTAGATATGCCAGACGCTACTCACTTATTCTTTGTTGACGCTGACATTGGTTGGGAACCATGGCACTTACTAGTTTTAATAAACAGAAATGTAGACGTTATCGGTGGACTGTACCCAATGAAGACTATGCCTATTAAGTGGGTAGTTAATGGATTTGAAGGCGCAGAAGAAGGCCCAGACGGTTTACAAGAAGTTAGCAAAGCTGGCACAGGTTTCTTATTGATGAAGAAACATGTATTTGGAAAATTGAATGCACATCCTGCTGTGAAGCAGTATAAGAATGATATAGGACTTGATCCTAAGTATGACAAACATCTTAAAACTTATTTCGATACAGCAGTACGTCAGAACCGTTATTATAGTGAAGATTGGACTTTCTGTGAAAACTGGCGTGATCTGGGCGGACGTATTTGGGTAGATAAGCGCGTACTATTACGTCATAGTGGAGCATATGTTTTTTGTATGGAAAATCAACAATATTTAAATGATAATATAGGACCTTTATATGTTGATGGCAAAAAACAACAAGGATTTACATTTAAAGATAAAGACGGCAATGACGCACGATAATAACAAGGGATTATTATCGTGGAAAGTCAAGACGTAAAATTTTTCAATACTTTTAGTTATGTAATAAGCATACTTTTTGTAGTTGCCATTTTATTGTTTACAGTAGCATGGCAAGTAGGAAAAAACACACAATCAACTTACAAATTTAGCGACCAAGAGTATATTAAACAGGTCGAAAGCAATCTTGCTATAGCCCGTGTAGCAGTTTCAGGTCAGGATAACTCATTACTAGCAATAGAAGCAGCAGAGGGCGCAGTAATAGTCGCTTTAGAAATACCATCAGATGGTATAGGTGTATATGAACAAGTATGCGCCGCTTGTCATCTTAATGGTCTTGCGGGTGCCCCTAGATCGGATGACAAAGCTGCATGGGCAGTCAGGATAGCGCAAGGTAAAGAAACACTATATAAACATGCTATAGAAGGCTATCAGGGACAGCAGGGAGTTATGCCTGCTAGGGGAGGTCGATCTGACTTATCGGATGATCTTGTTAAGGCTGCTGTAGATTATATGGTAGATAAATCGTCATAAAGATAAACGCAAAATAGCAAAGCCCCTAAAGGGGCTTTTCTCTTTTAATAAACGCTAATATTCTGATAAATACATATAATTATCGGATAGCTAGTATGAAAATCTCTCAAATTATTAATGAAACTACAGCGGGTGCTACAGCTAGTGGAAGTATTAGCAGTGTAGCAGGTTCTTTAGGTAAAATTCAGAAAAGAGCTGGTAGTTTATTTAAAGGCAAAAAAACAAAAAAGCCTTTTTATGAAGACGAAATTGTAGAACAAGACTTAATTATTGTTCCAGGCATGCGTCGTAGTAAAGATACTAGTTTTATTCCGCATGCTAAGGACCGCAGAGATCACGAAGTAGAAATGGCACGCAAGGACCTATATGCTGCTACAAAAAATGCTATGCGTATAATGAAACAAATACAAAATCGTAGCGAAGATGAAGGATTGATGGGTTGGCAGCAAAGTTACATCACATTAGCCAGCGATTACCTAAACAGTGTAGCAGATAGTTTGGCAGAACCATCATTAAATGAATTAAGTAAAGATACTTTACAAAGATACATATCTACATCATCAGCAGCAGCTAGAGGTGGCAGAGAGGATAAAAAATTAAAAAACGTTCCAAGTTGGAAAGTGGCTGCCGGTAAAGTAGCATCACCAGATAGCGTCATGGACAAATATGCCAAAGTTAAAGCAGGTGATATGCAACCTGTGGCGGAAGGCAAGCGTATAGCAAGAAAGCCAGGACAGCCTGCTAATAGCAAGAAGCATAGCGATTTATATACAGATGAAAATCCTAAGGGTACTATTACTGGATTAAAATTTGCTACAGCAGATGATGCTAGAGCAAGTGTTAGTAAAATTAGAAACAGCGGCCGCAGTCATGCTCACAAAATACAGGCTGCAGTTGCTATGGAACAACGAGCAAAAGCAGCAGGTAAAAGCGAAGCAGCAGGAGTTTATAGAAAATTTATTAATTCTATGAAGAAAAAAACTAAGGAAAACAGTTATGAGTAATATAATTAAGGGCTTAACAAAAGAAACAAATATACGCAGAGTAAATCCTGTGCCTCCGGTTGTAGTTAGACAAAATGTAAAAACTGAACCTAAACAAAACGTATATGACCCTAGTGCAAAAAAACAAAAACCTGAACAAGATAAAAAGCCTGTGGATGTAGATAATAGCTCTATAAATTTAATAGCTGAGAAAAAGAAAAAACCTAAACCAACAAGTCCTGATAAATGGGCAAGAGCAAAAGCAAAAGCCCGTAGTAAGTTTGATGTATATCCAAGTGCATATGCTAACGCTTATGCAAGTAAAGAATATAAAAAGATGGGCGGCGGTTGGCGCATGGGTGAAAGCTATGCAAGGATTTTAAATTATTTAAAAGAAAATCGATCAGATATTTTAGTTAAGTTTGATTTTAATCAAATCTTTACCGCTATAAATGAAAATATAAATGAAAACAAAATAAATCTACGTAGTGTGATAGCAGGACTTGAAATGGGTCATTATGATAACTTAAATGAAGATGAAAAAGATGTTGAAGAAGGACGATACAGTCGGTACTATAATCCTATGGACGATGAGCGCAAAGAACAAGACGCCATGGATAAAGAACGCAGAGACTTCAAACGCAGTGAAATGGAGTACGAATTACGCAACGAACCAAAAAATAACTATCAAGTAAAGATTAATGATAAACATTGGAAAGTATTTCCTAGCAAAGAGCAGGCTGAAAAAGCTGCTAGAACAATTGAAAGAAGATATAATAAAAAGGCCACAGTCCATTTAACTGGCTTAGCACCTACTAACGAAGATACTGAAGTACCAACACATAATATTAGATTAGGCAAACCTAGAAAAGAAGAAATTGATGATCCAAAAGACATAGTATATGAATATCCAATTTATAATAATGGTAAATTAATTGGTCAATTCACATTTAGCAAATTGTTTGGAGAATTTTATGGTAGTATGGGCGGTAAAATATTGCCAGATTTGCCTACAAAATTAGATGGCAGCGATCCTATGGTCGCAAACAAAATTTTTTACGATTATTTAGTAAGCCCAAGCGGTCAGAGGATCGTTAATACAATGAAATCTGCAACTCTTAAGCCGCAAGATCAAAGATACGATGTAGCGGAAGCTAACCCAGTTAATGTATGGGCTAGAAGAAGCGGAGGTCTTGGATCGGTGTCTGCTTTAGCTCCAGAATTAAGAGCAAGTGAACTACCAATCGATATAATAGGCGAACCAGATAGATATTTGGCACAAAAATTATATTATAATATTTCTAGAGGAAGAGCAGCAAGAGATTTGTTTTATAATACTCAGATAGATAAAGAAAACTTAGGTAAAGAATTAGAACAAATGGCACTTAAATTAAAATTGAAAAAAGATCCTAGTGGATTGTATGTTTATGATGTTTATAGCCCTGTTGGTCAAGGAACTAGAAATCATATTACTTACTTAGAATATCAATTCGGCAAACCAATGAAGAAAGAAAGATTTGCTAAAAAACCTAAAACACCTGACATTACATCAGAAGAGCAAGCACCTATGTTTACTCCTGAAGATGAACAATTAGATGAATTAAAATGTTGGCCTGGTTATACAAGAGTCCGCGGTGTACCTGCAGGGGCTGTTGGTAGTTGTAAGAAGAAAACAAAAGAAAGCGGTATAATGAAAGGTATTAGGAAGACATAATGTGGTTTTATAAAGAGAATTTTTTAGAAGAGACAGAATTTAAAAAATTATCAGAAAAAGTTATAAGTTATAAAAACTTAAGCAACGATGATAATGGAGTTTGGGATACAGTAGACAATTATTTAGATGATAAACATGGTAGATACTTAAAGGGTAAGGGAGAAAGAAGAGTAAAAAGATATAGGTACGATGGAAATTTTTATTATTATAACATAAAAAGTAATACAGTTAAATTTTTTGGCAGTGAATTTGAAAATCCATTACAAAAAATGTACAATTATTTTTATGAACAGGGATATAACGATGTAGTATTGCAAAACTTATGGCTTCAATATACTGACTATAACAGTGTATTTCATAGGCATAGAGATGGGGGTTTAGGAATATATGAAGCTGTAGATTGTTTTACAAGTATTTTGTTTACACATAATATATGGGAGGAAAGTTGGGAAGGTTCTATAAAGATAAGTGATAGCAGCAATATTGATATTGCAGAACTAAACGAAAATCAAGTTGAATATTTCCCTAAACCAAATACTTTAATAATATGGACAAGAGATCACCCACACTGGATGACTCCAATATTAAATAAAGATGTGACTAGAATATTTGTAGGGGGATGTTGGTACAGAGATGAGAGCAAAAGAATTCATAATTGAAGCAATTGATCCAAACATTAAGTTTGAATTAGATAAAATCCTTTCAAGAAATTGGAAAGGATCTGCTGCGGAAAAAATATTATTAGGACAATTTTTAAAAAGTGATAAGGGAACCTATGCTAGAAATGTTATAGGGAACAACAATCATAAAGAATTTATAGACCATATTACTGTTTGGTTAAAAAATAATCAACCTAAATTACAGCAACAATTTGATGAAGTAGATTTTACTGATCTTGAAAGTTTAGCATCTGACATGTATGTGAGTTATTTGGCTACACAAGGGCAGTTAGAAGAAGCTTATCAAGGTGGCCTACGTAAATGGTTTAAGCAAAAGTGGGTTAATCTTGCAAAGAAAAAGAAAGGGGGTCGAGGTTATGAACCGTGTGGTACTTCAGGTAAAACATCTGGATACGCAAAGTGCGTACCATCAAAAAAGGCATCGCAGATGTCAGACAAAGAAAAAAAGTCTGCCATCAGTCGTAAACGAACAGCACAACGCAAAGCAGGCAGACCCGGTAGGCAATCTGGTGGTAAAGGCCAAGCGCCTATTCTTGTAAAAACAAAAGTTAAAGAAGATTATAAATCAAATTTTGATCAAACTATTGATGACATGATTACAAAAATTTATGGTAAAGAAGCACAACGTAAAGTTGCTGATCTGCCAAGATATTTAGTATACAGTCAAAATTCAGGGTTAGAGATGGATACTAATAGTTTGAATGATGCAATTTATGCTGCTGAACTAATTGCAAACAGAGAGCTTGATAGTCCTTCACTAGTCTATGATAGAAAAACGAAATATCCTGTTGTAGCATACAATGGCAGTGAAGATGTATGGTATAAAACAAATCCTAGTAGTCCAAAACTTAACGAAGAAAATACTATCGATGAAGTATGGAGCAAAAAATATAAAAAATCAATTAATTGTAGTAATCCAAAAGGGTTTAGTCAAAAAGCACACTGTGCCGGACGAAAAGCAAGACAAGCCGGTAAACATACAAAGAGCAATAGTGTAAACAAATGACACATTTAGGCGATAATAATATAGGATACTTTAAACATTTATTTAGAGCATGGCGCTGGGCATTTATATTATTAGTACACGGTCTATTTCCTGAAATATGGAAGACAACCGTAAGCAGGGAAATTTGTAAAAATGAATAAGGTTGGTGAAGCAAAAAAGAAAGATGATGAAGTCACAACAAAGACTTATACTGACACACCTGCGGGTCCTGACATATTAACTCCAGATGATAAACCGCCCGCAACTGTTGAGCCAGAAGAACCTAAGTCAGAGCCAACTACATCAGATTTAAAGAAAGCAAGTCAAGGTGATACATTACGTGCTACTGCTGGTATCACACCAAGCGAGAGAATGCGTGATCTATTGTCACGTATGCGTAATATCGATATTGATCCAACTGATGCAGGATATCCTCCACCTGAGCCCGCTACTAATTTAAATGTTCGTGTAGATACAGAAAACTTGCCTGTACTTGCTAATAAAGCTATAGCAGCAGCAGGCAGAGTGGCACCAACATTCCATCAAGTAGCAAACTTACCTGGCAACATGAGCCGTAATATAAGAACTATGGGCAAACAATTGTTTCGTGTGTTTACACGCACTCCAACAGAAAATATATACATGATAGGTAATATAATGAACATGGGACCTAATAGTAGCCGTGAGATGAATGCTGTAGCAGGCTATCTGCGTGATAAAGGTCATAACATGGGGGTAGGCGATCTTGATTTTGAGCAGATAATACCTGGTTATCACGCTGATGTAAATCAATTCAAGGCAAATGGCATACGCTGGCTCGTAGTGCGTGATGAGTTTGGTGAATATGTTTATGCTTGGCCAGAAAGTGATAGCACTATGTTCAATGATAATACAAAAATGATAGGTAGGAACATATAATGTTAGCAGACAGTTTAAAACAATTATTAGCAAATAGTTATAGCTTTGTAATTAAAGCACAACAGTTTCATTGGAACGTAGAAGGTCCAGACTTTCCGCAGTACCATAAATTTTTTGGTAAATTATATACCGAAGTATACAATTCACTTGACCTGACAGCAGAGTATATTCGTACACTTGATGCCTATACACCAGGCAGCATGGAACGTTATATAGAACTAAGTCAAATCAAAGGTCAGACTATGATACCACGTGCTGAACTAATGTTTGCTGAGTTACAACAAGATAACGATATCGTCATAGGTTGCTTGCAAGAATGTATGCAACATGCAAAGAAAGAAGGCAACTATGGTATAGAGAACTATATCGCAGAACGATTAGACGCACATGCCAAACATGGTTGGATGATAAGAAGTATATTGAAAAAGGAACGTGCGTAAATACATATATGGCTAAGAAAGGACACTATCTATTTGCAAAGTTATGCGAAAGCATAATGAACGAGGTAAGCACTACTATTGATGCTATCAGAAAAGTGCCGGGCGGTACAGAGATCGGCAAATATATGCACAAGAACGCCGACATCCCACACAATGCCGACTTTAGACCTACAACTGACATCGTGCTTGGTCGTAGGGGTGCATATGACGGTGGTCGATGGTACATAATAGCCGGCGAGAAAGGTGCAGGTGCAATATTATATAATAATAATAATAGACAATATAGAGTAATATTACCAAGACCCTCAAATATACCTTTAGGACACGATTTTGGCAATAAATGGCTCGGTGATAAGGGTGATGAAAAATTCATAGATTTGATTACAAGCAGCGGTAACGGCGCTAAATTATTGATGAAAAAAGCTATAGGTAAAACTGTTGAGCTTTATACCGTAGGTGCCGGTGCAGGACGTGATTTACAAGGAAAGAAAACACAGCGCCAAGGATATAAACAGCCAAGCGCCACCGATACTTTATCATATGAAAACGCTGAACAGTTTTTATTGAAGAAGTTCAAGCCAACATTTTTGCGTACATTGAAACAAGCTGAAGCCGAATACAAAGGTATGCTTAACATAATGTTGAAAGGTGGCAGCTATAAAAAGATGGAAGAAAAGATACGTTATTTGCAAAAACTTGACGATTATATAGCAAGGCTTGAAGCAGGAAAATTATCTGACAGACAGATAATGGAAATTTTTGGTCACCCTATCAAACAGGCATTGATGATATCAGCACAACATTTTTATCCTGAAGTAACAGGTGGTATTGACCGTGTATTTGGAAGCGTTCGACTGGGTGACAAGCAGGGTTTATATGATCTTATTAATGATATAAGCAAGGGTGACACTAAGAAACTTAGCACTGTATTATCATATTTTAAAAATGCAATATTGGCAAAAAAAGATTTATGAAGATACAACAACTACTTGAAAGTCCGCAAAACTTTAAAAAAGCAAGCGAAGATCCACGTATTAGCAAACTATTAGGCATTGCTTTTATGCAGGATCGCACCATACCATTTAACACCCTGGCAAAGCTTGGACCAAAGCCTGATGATAAGTCTATAGTTCTCGCTCTTGGAGACTTAATAGATCAAGCATTCTCAAGCACAGATTTTGGTGATATCAGCAAAGACGGCAAGTTTGATGATTACATACTACGCCAATACATGAGTGGTGACTTAGACTATGAAGATATTAGCGGTGAAGCTGCTGATGCACTCGCTAAATGGAAGGCATTGAGCAAGCGTGGAATGTTGCAGCCAGAAGATCAAGACTTCAATAGATTTAAAAACATAGCAAGAATACAAGCAAAGATGGCAAGTATGCCCTATAGTGGGATGTTACAACAGATAGGAGTCCAAGAAAAACTTGAGAAGATGAAGCGTGATGCTAAGAGCGTAACATTGATAGACAATGACAGATTTTTCGTAGCTATACCAATGAATTATGGTGCTTGCTATATGTTTAATAATGCTCAAGGCACACAAGCATCATTCTGCACAGGTGGTAGCCATGGCGCTGATTGGTTCAAACGTTATGCTGATGAAGGCCCGGTCATAACAGTTTTCGATAAACAAAACATGGATGATATCAATGGTAAGTGGCAGATACATGCACCAACAAAGCAAATCGTCAATGCAAGACAGACTAATAGGTATAATGGAGAAGAACAGTTCGGACAATTATTTCCTGGCTTGATGGTCGATATAGTAAAAGCCATGACCAACAAAGCAGAAGAAATCAACCAAGCAAGCAAAATCGTACCTGGATTAAGAAAAGGTTATGATGTAGATAAAGATACTCAAGTGCTTAAAAATACATTCCAAAGGGCTTTTACATTAAAACCCGACCAAATAAAACAAAACCTAGAACAACCTGAGGCATAAGCTATGAGATACCGTGAGTTTCTCATAGAGTATAATCGTGATATCACTAAACGCCAGTTCGGTAAACAGGTTGCTGACAGATTACAAAATAGTCCTGACAGTGATTTATTTAATGCCTATTACAAATCTTTAGGAGAAAAGGGATATGCTATTGAAAAGATATTAGACACTATCGCTTCCAATATATTAACAAGTTTTGAGAATAACGATCCTACACCTAACAATCAATATACGCCTTGGATAGCCCGTGAGTATATCAAAGGTAAAATCAGACGCCTTGAAGATTTAAGCCGTATCAAAAATAGTCTTGAATTATTTCACAAATATAAGAATACAAATGCTTTTAAAGAGCTATTTAAATATAATGTAGGCTTCAATGATATAAGCAAACTCAGTGCCGATCAGATTGAAGGTATAGCAGAAAAGATCGATGATTATATAGCACCTAAAGATAAAGAAAAAGACAAGAACAAAGGTGATGCCGAAGTTGTTTATGACGGTCCAGATGCAAGAGTGATACATCCTAAAGACCAAGATGCTGCCTGCTATTATGGTCAAGGCACACGTTGGTGTACTGCTGCTACAAAAGGCGAAAACTATTTTGACAACTACAATAGAAATGGTCCATTATATATCATAATACCAAAGCAGCCTAAATATCAAGGTGAGAAATATCAACTACACATAAACGAAAAACAGTTTATGGATGAAAAAGATGATCCAGTAAGTCTAACAAAACTCAAAGACTATCCAGGATTTTTAAAATTACTAAAGAAAGAGTTAGACGATGAAGATTTGTTATTGTTTGTAGATCCAAAAGAAATCACTGATATCAATAAAATAGTTAGTGAATACCTCGGAGATATAGTCTGGGAAGCAGTCAGTGATATGGAAGCTGAAGATGATGGTTGGTATGAATATAGGGCAGAGGCTGCTATACAGAAAGGCTATGTAGATGAGAATGGTGAGATAGATTGGGATCGTGTATATGAAGATCCACAACTAAATGATTATGCTATGTATAATGATGATGTCAGACAGGCTTTACGTGATATAAAAGACCTTGAAAAAATACAAGGTGAACAGATATTAGCAGATATAGCAGATAAAGAACAGTTTGACTATGGTTGGGCTACTACGACCATGCTTGAAAAATATTATATAGATTGGATAGACAACACTCTCGGTGGTAACTATTGGAAACGATTCCATACTAACTTTGAGATGAGCAAGAACCCTGATGCTAACAAGTATAAAGGATTAAAGATAAAGTGGGTAGGAAAACTTGGTAACTACATTGTAGGATTTAGGCAAAACTAATGAGATATCGTGAATTCCTATTTGAATATAATCGTGACATTACCAAGAAAAACTTTGGTGAAAAACTTTTAATGGCATTAAAAAAAGAACGCCCAAAAGATGCTAATTTTAATTTATTAGACGACCCTGTTGGGAGACAACAATTAATTGATGATTTTATCAAGCAACTTGAAGACGCAGATCCAACACCAAACAAAGAATATGTGCAATGGATGGCACGTAAATATACAGATCCAAGAAACCTCGTAAAGTTTGAAGATTATATTGGACAATTACCTGAATATCTTGCAAAGTTTCATAAACTAAAACAACGCCGCATGATTGAAAATCCAAGAAATGATATTAACAGGTACGATAATGTTCCAGACTTTATGAACGTTATAGATGAATATCCTGATCCTGTTAAACCCGAAGACAGAGATAAGGGTCAAGCAAAAGTATTTTATGAAGATAACGATTTACGAATTATAGTACCACAAGACAAGGCTGCTGCTTGTTATTATGGACAGGGCACACGTTGGTGTACTGCGTCTACAGTAGGGATAAATCAGTTTGAAAGATATAATAGATTTGGACCATTATACATAGTGATACCCAAGAACCCAACATACAATGGTCAGAAATATCAATTTAGCTTTCCATATGGACAGTTCATGGATGAACGTGATAGGTCTATAGATAATGAGATAGGCAGAGAACTAGCACAAAAATATCCACAGCTTTATGAGATATTTAATAGTCAAATAGCAAAACATCACACTGGTTATTTTTTAGTATTGAAATTCACTAAAAAAGAATTAAATCAAATAATAAACGAGCTTAAAAAATATACAGTAGATATGCCGAACGGAAGCCATATTGTTTATATGAATGATCATCCTGACATCGAAGACATTGATATAGATAGAATTAAACTAGCAGAATTTCTTGTTCGTAGAAATAAAAGCAATATAAATGATGATTGGGAACCAAACGATACAAAGGGAGAATTACCTATATTAATGTTTGCTGTATTTAATAAAGACTATACTGATGTTGTATTCATTCAAGTGGATGTAAATACACATGACATAGCTTTTAGAACAATGGATAAAGAAAAAGATTTATCACCTGAAATAAAAAACGTACAAAAACTATTTTTAAAAACAATGGCTGATTATAGAAAAGATTATTCTCAAATATTCGATGATTTTACAAATAAATTTATACCACAACCTCTACGTATAGAAGCAGAAGAACTATAATGAGATACAGTGAATTTACCTCAGAAGGTTATAGTAACGGACAATACCGTATAAGAGCAATGACCTATGAGCAAAATCATAGCCCACCTCATGAATTACGTGCCTTTCTTGATATACCTGAAGTTAAGCAAGAATTGAATAAACTAAGGTTTGTTATAAAAAATACTCCTGCAAAACTATTGGCGACCTTGCCCAGAGCAGAACTTGTAAATGATCTTATGTTAAGATATAATGTACAACTCAGTCCTAGAGCCAAAGAGTTAGTTTATAACTACTTAAAGGGTAATGACCAATATCTTTAATGAGATAAATATTACTATGAGAATTCATGAAATACTGCTTGAGAAAAAGCTTAAAAAACTCACTAAAAAGCATGTCGATTTAGATGATGTTGAAGATAAACCAGAAGATCCAGAAATGGACAAAATACCCCATATTATAATGCAACTACGCAAAGCATTAGACGTAGATGGTGATTATTCAATTACTTTTAAAGACGGTAAAAAGGCTAAGTTGCAGATAGATCAAATAAAGCAATTTCTTAAAAAATATTCTGAATTAAAACCGGATGATAGAAGTCGTATGCAAGATATAGCTTCAGCTAATATTGAGGGATTTCATAAGGCATTAAACTTTAAGGGTAGTGAACCAGTAAAGTCGGCTATAAAAGGCAATCGTTATATGTCAACCTTGCCTGGAGATCGTGATGACAAATAATTAATATTAAAATATGATTTGCTGTCATAAACGCAAGTTTATTTTCTTTCATATACCTAAAACTGCCGGTTTATCAATTCACAATAGTTTGAATAAACATATAGACTTATCATTAATTACTGAATTAAAAAATCAATTAGTTAACAGTAAATTTATATTACCTAATGAAGAAATTCCAACACATATAAATCAAGAATTTTTAAAAAAAACTAACTATAATTTTACAAACTTTTTTGAGTTTGTATTTGTAAGAAACCCCTATACTAGATGTATTAGTTTAACACAACATTTAAATAATCAAGGAAAAAAATAAAACTTGATCAACTTTTAGACATATTTGAATTTAATACATCCGCGTCAGATTTATTCCTTAAAAATCAATTATATTGGACTAATAATAAGTTGTCAGCAAAACTACATATTTTTTATTATGAAAATCTTGAAAGTGATTTTAAAAAGATAAAAAATATATTAGACATCCCTTATAATCCCCGAGAAAATTTAATGCTATTTAATTATAGCCGTATAAAATCTAGTATTGAAATGTTAACCAAATTACAAAAAGCAAGAATATTTAATATTTTTAATGAGGAATTTAAAACATTTGGTTATAATAAATAGTTTTACGGGATATTATAATGAGTAACGGCACTAAGTTAGGATTAATTTTTGGGTTCTTATTTGGCTTCTTTATAAATGAAGCATTAGCCCAAACACTTTATAGTTATAAAGTTGTTAAAGTAAGTGACGGTGATACAGTACAATTTGAAGCACCTTTCATGCAACAACATCTTGGCTTAAAGCCAGTACTAGCATTGCGTGTATTGGGTGTTGATACACCTGAAAAAGGAAGTCGCGCTCAGTGTCCGGAGGAAAGTGCAAAGGCTAAACTTGCAAGTGAATTTACCAAAAAGGCTGTAGCAAAAGCAAAAACTATACAGTTTGAGATTAAAGACCACGATAAATTTGGTGGTCGTGTGTTAGGTGATGTATTCATTGACGGTAAGCGTCTATCAGAGATGCTTATCAAAAATGGTCATGCCCGTGCATATTTTGGTGAAAAGAAAGAGAGTTGGTGCAACTGATATATTGATATTGTTTTTAGACATGATATAATTGTATTATGAAATACGATTTTAGCAGATATAAGCCAAAAGGTATGACTAATAAAGTATTTGAAATTGCCCTTAAAACCGGTGGCAGCACTTTCCCTGAAGTCAATAGTCAACGTTTACAAAGTTTTGCTGAAAATATTATTGAAGAATGTGCTAAACTAGCAGACGAAAATACAAGTTATCCTTACAAAACTTTTGGAGATAAAATCAGATCACATTTTGGCCTTAAGGATTTTGTATGACAACTATCGATATACCAAAATTTAAATTTAAAAACGGCGACAAGGTTCGCAAAGTAGGCGGAAGTTATCAAGCTACAGGATATATTGTAGGCATTGCTGTCACTAGGACAGGCGATGTACGATATGTGTTTGAATTTGAAATGTTCCCAGGTATGCTGCATATTTTCAATGAAGGTCAGTTAGAGTTGGTAGAGGATTATGTCGCATCTTTTACACATGGTTAGATATTTGTTGAACTATAGAGTTAGTTTTAAAGCATTCGTATTAATCGTTATATTGTTTATTTTAGGACTTTCGTTTATAGTCTGATAAATAACTGTATGTATGACCCAAATGATATACACGATCAAGAAGTTAAAAAGATTATTCTTGATCTAAAAAGATTGTCTATGCAAGACACAGCCCAATATTACAGCGGCGGTGAAAAGGGTCTTACTGCAGTAGCAGCAAGCATACGTGACATAAGCCCTGTTTTCTTTCGTGATATGCTTGAGGCTATGAATAAAATATCACAGACAAATCCTGTAAAGCCCGGAACATGGGATAGTGGCAGATTGTAATATTATTACAATTTTTTAGGTCGTGATAACTCTGACTACTTTGTATAGTGAGTTCTTTATAAATATTTGTATATTCAGCAAACTAATCCAACTAAGTTTTATGTAAAAATTAAGTAGATTTACTATAAACAAAATACAGTCTACCGTTAGCTTCCTTTTTAAAAGTTTCTAATGTTAGATTAAACTTCTTAGCGAAATCATGTACGAGTTCAAATGACCACGCAAATACATCTACCCAAGGTCCTTTAATATGTTGTATTCCTGGATTAACTCTAAAAAACATCTTACCCTTAGGTGATAATAATTTAACACAATTTGCTAATCGTAATTCAATATCTTCTCTGCTGTTAAAGTTAATAGATCCCAATGCTATTATGACATCAAAACTTTCCTTAACTGCAGCAAACTCAAGTATGTCAACTTGATAATCAGCACAATTATTATAAGGATCAATACCTGTCAAGTTTTTAATACGGTCTTTAAACTGATTGTACCCGCAACCAACATCTAACACTTTTTTTGGATTTAACTTGTTTACTTCTTCTACAAGATTCCAACCTGTATAACTATAATCCTCAGTGTGAGGCTTCCAAATTTGTCCAAAAAATCTGTTACTATAACGTATATCTAAATCATTAGTGATTTCTTTAATAGAACCAATAAATTCACAGGATAGATCAAGTGTTTGTTCTATTTTAACTTTAAACTTTTCATATCTAGCAGGAGTCCAGGGTAAGTCCTGTACTATAGTATCCTGATTTAGATTATTACGAATTTCATCGTACTTAGGTAAATTTAGACTTTCTTCTAAATTTTTCATTATTAGTTGGAAAATTTTGCTATTCATATAAAAAATTTCACTTTTTATTAAAAATTTTGCGTACCCAGATAAATATTTGCGTAACACAACTACTTATCATGGAATATATCATTTCACTAATTTTAGGCACACTATACGGATTTTTATTCGGTGTTATTCCAGTAGCGGGCGCGGGTGTAGGATTAGTCACGATATTTGGTTTCCTAGATTATTTTAGAGCAGACCCATATCTCCTAGTTGTATTCACTACAAGCATGGTCGTAGCAGCAGCGATAGGTGATAGTTTTGCTAGTATTGTTATGAACATACCGGGTGCTGGCGGCAGTGCTGCTAGCATGGTAGATGGTTTCCCCATGACTAAAAGGGGAGAAGCCGCTAGAGCGTTAGGAGCAGCAATAAGCACTTCAACGGCTAACGGCTTACTTTGGGGATTTCTAGTGTTCTTGTTTTTACCTATGTACGCAACATTGGTATTAAAGTTAGCAACACCTGAAATCCTCGCGTTTTTAATATTAGCATTCGCTAGCGTAGTTTTCGTTAATAACAAATATTGGTTTCGTGGATTATTAGCATTAGCACTGGGTATATTTTTAGGGTTGATAGGACAAGATCCTATTACAGGTGCAGAAAGATATACA
>Ga0194115_10001143_pt1 | contig 35052 bp, 48 predicted proteins | sample TA2MahsurfametaG_3_FD_148656 | JGI IMG/M metagenome (GOLD analysis project Ga0194115, IMG submission 148656) | Freshwater microbial communities from Lake Tanganyika, Tanzania - TA2015002 Mahale S4 surface | ecosystem: Environmental > Aquatic > Freshwater > Lake | place: Tanzania: Lake... | reverse complement strand
AAGTCAAGGTCATTGAACGCTTGTTTGATGAGGTAGAAGAACTTAAGCAAATGATGAACGTCATCAAGAACCGTGATGCTGTTAAAGACATCAGCACTTGCTTTGATGAGGAGGCAGCATGATTCCAGAGATCGTTAAACGCACCATCGCTCAAGCGATTAAGTTGCTTGACGCGTCAGGTTGCAAATACAAGGTCATCGATCAGGATGGCAATGAGTATGGCGTGCTTACTGTCTCTGTGCCGAAGAAATTAAGCAAAACCTTTAAGCACCCACCAGGGACGATGCACAGGTTCTATTACCCACTTATCAAAGACATGCAACCTGGCGATGTTGTTGCCATTAAAAACTTTGATTTTGAACCAAGGGCGCTGCAAGGAGCAATCTCTGCATGGGCCTCAGGAAATTGGGGTAAAGGGGCTTACAAAACCTGTGTTGTTGGCCCTGACGTTGAAATCTTACGTTGTTATTAGGAGTCAATATGACCTGCCCACCTTGCAACCAAAACTGTAACCAAGGACGGTTATGCACAAACCAAACTTTCTGGACGATTTTGAAAAACCTATGGAGACGCAAGTGATCTTACCTGTACTTACTGAAGCAGAACTGACAAAACTGACATTAAACCAACCCTTGCAAGATTTCTCTTCAACCAACAGACGATCAGCAATCTGGGCAACAGATGCCAGAAAGATCGCTGACGGTAAGTCTTGTGAGGTCTACCTCGAGAAGATCGGGCAGACTGAACGTGAAGACATAAGCCACATCGAAGCAGTGCAGTGGGGACTGAAACTGCAAGACGTGATTGGCCGAGAAGTCTCTCACCGGCTAAAACTCAACATCAAAGAAGCTGACTACGAACTTCAGCACAAGAAGCACTCCTTCATGAAGTCTCACTTTGATTTCATCAGCGAGGATGGCAAGACGCTCATCGAAGTGAAGAACTACAACCAATCTAAACGCAACCAGTTTGATGAAACGCTTATGCCCTTGGCAGACCGTGCTCAGTGCATCCATGAAGCAGCAGTGCATGGTGTCAATCGAGTCATACTGGCTGTGCTCTTTGGAGGCCAGGAACTAGTCACTTTTGATCAAGCTATTCCTGAGCAAGAAATGGAAGAGCTAATTAAGACAGAAGCCGAGCTATGGGGTTTGATCCAGACCAGAACACCACCAACCCCTGATACACCAGAGTCTGCTCGCAAATTATGGCCTACAAGCAATGGACAGGCCACGATGGCTAATCAGTCTTTAGAAGATGCTTGCACGCGCCTGAAGGAGCTTAAAGCGCATCTAAAGCGCTATGAAGAAGAGGAAAGCAAACTGCAAGCAGAGATTCAAGCGACGATGCGTGAAGCAGGGACTCTGCTTACCTTTGACGGTCGAGTGCTTGCAACTTGGAATCAAGCCAAAGGGTCTGTTCGGTTTGATTCAACAGCCTTGCAGCGAGAAATGCCAGAGGTTTACCACCGCTTTCAAAGAGAACAACCTGGATCAAGGAGGTTTTTACTTAAATGAAAGATTTCATTGACGTTATGGATGCAATGATAGAGGTTGGATTTACTGATCAAGACATCGTTCGTCTTTTGCGTTCTTGCGAATCACAAGAAACTGCCATTGAATTTGGGAAGTTCTGCATCGAAGGTAAATTGCTTTGGAACAATATCGACCAAGTAAATCCAGAGAAAACAATGGTTGTTTCTACAAGCGGTGGCTTTATCTTGAACCCAAGAACCAAAGACAAAGTATCGGTATTTATGGAAGAAATCATGAGGAACATTCATGAGTAATTTAGTCGATCCAACAAAACTTGATCAGTCGATCATCGATTCAATCGTTCTTCGTGGAGACTTGAGTGGACTCAAAGAAGGCCAGCTTACGAGTTACTACAACTACCGGTGCCAGCAAGTTGGGCTCGATTCGTCAGCACAGCCGTTCAATTTACTATTACTTAATGGAAAAAAGGTGCTGTATGCAAACGCAGGATGCACACAGCAACTTGCCTCTGTGCATGGATTGTCCACTTCTATTATTTCAAAAGAACGATTTGATGGTGTCTATGTGGTATCTGTCCGAGTCACTGGCAAGGATGGAAGATTTACAGAGAATCAAGGAGCAGTACCAACTGAAGGTCTTTCAGGAGAAAAACTCTGCAACGCCTTCATGAAGGCAACAACTAAAGCCATTCGACGCACTGTCTTGGGCCACTGTGGATTGGGGATGCTCGATGAGACTGAACTGGACACGATTCCTAGCAACCAGTATCACAAGGTTGACCTGCCGCCTGTTACGCCTTTGCCACCGATTGATACGGTCATTGAGGCCAAGGAAGGTGCTTTCAAGCTGATGCTTCCAAACGGTGCAGTGCATGACTCTTTTGACGATGAAGAGGAATGGCAGGCAGGGTTCTTTGGGATGATCGGCAGGATTGCAAGCAACAAGAAGTTGGACACGGAGGCGAAGAATCAGAAACTTCGCGACTTCTTTCTCGCGAATGAATCAATCTACGATCAGTTTGTCGGGGATGCAAAAGAGCGCTTCATTAGGCGAGTTCAAGAAACGCACTGTGAAGAACTATTCCTCCCAAAAGTAGACACCCTGGTAGTGGACGTATGACGCAGACAGAGGCCGTTTTGGATTGGCTGCAACGCCGTCCCATTACGGCACTGGAAGCACTGAACCATCTAGGGTGCTTTCGGCTTGCTGCCAGGGTAGAGGAACTTCGCAGACAAGGTCACAACATCATCACCCGTGAATACCGTGCGGGACAGAAAACGGTAGCGCAATATTACTTATTCAAAGGAAACGAAGATGTCTGAATTTCTTAAGTCGCTTGAACCTGGATCAGGCGCATTGCTTTCTAAAGAAGTACCAGAAGGCAGCAAAGCACCAAATTTTAAGGGTGAGTATGTCTTTGATCGAGAAGTTACTTTCAAGCCCGGTGATCGTTTCAAAATTGCAGCATGGGGAAAGCAAACCAACTATGGCCTGCTCATCAGGCTTACAGAAGATTCCTTTGTCAAAGACCCAAACTATCGCAAACCCTATCAACCCAAGCCTGCTAAAGAGGTGACCTATGGCAAAGATGACTCAGACATCCCTTTCTGATCCTACAACAAGACTTGACTTCTTTGCAGGGCTGGCTATGCAAGCCATGATCATGCGAGGTTCTCTCACGGCATCACCACATACCACCGTGGCTGATGAGGCTTACAGGATGGCAATCGCCATGCTGGAGAGCAAGACCAAGGAGAAGTGGGAAGATGAAATGTCCAAAGTGTCACTCTAAGCAAGAGGATAACCAAACCATCGTGCTTGAGACTCGGCAATTCTTCTTGGAAAGCGATCCAGCGTTTTACTGGAACTTTCGCAGACGTAAGTGCAACGTCTGTGGGTTCCGGTTCTCGACCCATGAAGTCTTTGCTGATGACAGGCAAGTGCCCATTAGACTCAAGAAGGTGAGCTAAATGAACACAGTGGATGATGAGCGTGTGAAAACACTCCGAGCACTCAATGAGGAACTCAGAAGCCACTGTGCAAGGCTTGAGCACATGCTTAGGCAACGTGATGACTTCCTCCAAGCCTTATGTGATCCAGACATCTTTGGCTATGCCGTCAACAATGAAATCCGTGGACATGCCTATCGGTTATTAAGGAGCACCCACTTTTGAGCAAACTGGCAAAAGACCGTGGTGCTGCTTATGAGCGAGAGGTCTGTAAAACGCTTTCAGAGCGCCTGGGAACCAAAGTAATCCGTGTCCTTGGTCAAGCAAGGGATGGTGGCTCTGACATCGATCTAGGGCCATTTATGATCGAATGCAAGCGAAGGAGAAAGATTGGTGTTTACGAATGGATGCAGCAAGCTAAGACAAGTGCAGCAGCGACAGGCCAGACACCGGTGGTGGTATGCCGAGCAGATGGAGAAGAATCACTTTGCATCATGCGCCTTGACGATGCGATCAAACTACTCCAGAATGAACTCTAGTGTCTCCGCTGAGTCTGCCAGTAGGTTAGCGGTTGAGGCAACCGCAAGCAGATAGCCTCACTGAAGCTGTATCCTCTTTCCCCGACCTAGCGTCGGGGTTTTCTTTTGGCAGTCTTTGCCGATTGAATAAAAGCCTCTCTGGTCGGATAACCCTTCTGTCCTGGCTTCTTAGCTGGCAAGCCTAAACGCCTGCGCTTATTGATGTTGTAGTAAAGACCCTTTTTCATCGACACCCCCATCGCTTCAAAGAAGCTCTCGCCCTAGTTGCAGGGCCTTTAGATTTTCGAACAACACCCTTCATTCGAGCACAAAAGGACTTATGCCTTGGATTGCTTTTGTCTTTCGTTGGTGCTTTGAGTTTGCTTCCCGTGGCACGGTTGTACTTAGCCCTACCCTTGGCAGTCAGTCCAGCACCTTTGCTGACAGAGAGTTTCTCTCCCCTTCCAACGCTCAGATTCGTTCCTTTAGCCATGCTTACCTCATCATCATGCTTTCTGCCTGTCTGCGCCTTGTAAGTCCAGGAAGCACCCTTCCTGCCGCTTTATTCCACTTCAGGCACTCCTCTGCTGCACTAGACCAATCAGATGCGTCTATACGCTTCTTAAACGTGCTGATGCGGTAGTTGCCTAGACCAAGGTTATACGCCCAACTGATCACCGCGGCAATACGTCTAGGGCTTGCAGAAAGAAGCCTCGGTGAGAGTTTTACCAATCCGGATACGAAGTACCTGACATGCGCCTGAAGGGCATCTTCAGCTTGTTCTTTTGTCCAGACAGTATGTTGGCGAATATCACTGCCAGTGCTACCAAAACCAATAGTCCAAGGGTCGCCACCAGTAGCGGGGTCAGGATAAGCACAGCAACCACCATCAGGCATCTTTCGAGCATAGCCTTCAAAGGGCTTGATAAGCACATTGATGGCAAGCTCAAGCGCCTCATTCACTTGTACTTCTCGATGCTTCTGCCAACAAACCAAAATGTGAGAATCATGGTGAAGAGTCCAAAGTCATCTTCATCCCAAGTCTTTGTCAAGACCTCTGCCCATGACGCATCGCTTTGAAACGCAAGAGTAATCGCAGCCGCTTTGACGGCAGCGTACATACTGAATATTGCCCAGGTGATCCCAGGACGAACCAACGCAGAAATGCCAGCAACAAACCAACCTGCTGACTGAGCCGTCTGACTCTGCTCCTGCAAGGCCGCTTTGATGGTATCAAGTTGTTGCTCACTGTAGTCAACATACTTCTCCTCCATCCTGTACTGACCTTTAAGTTTCTCAAGATCAGTCTGTAATTGGAACATGGCTAACTCATGCTTACGCTCATTAGCCTTATCGAGAAGTTTTAAGATTTCTGGTGCTAACCTGAATAGGCCACCAAAGATAGAACCTAACAAGCCACCTGAAAGCAGATCAAACATTACTTATTAAGGATTTGATCAATGCGCGAATGCGCCTTATCTGTTGCACTATGCAGCACTTCAACCCTAGCCTTAAGTTCTGCAAGATCAGAACGGATCGCCACATAAGCACCAAAAGCACCAGCACCTGCGCCTATCAAGGCTTGCAAGACAACTGATAGCGAGATTTCCATTACAAACCCTCGCCTGGAGTAATGTAGATATACCCTGTTCCACTACCAACAATGCCAGATACATAAAGCGTTGACTGTGCAGTAATTGACGCTTGTGGCACGGTGAACACTTCTGTTTGATTGTTGTGAATGATTACAGAATCTGATGGCGTTCCTGATACGGGAAATGCCGCTGCTGCACCGGTCGTTTGAGAGAACCGAACCGCAACTTCTGCTGCTGTGCCGTTATGCACACGCACTTGATTGCAAGGCGTGTAAGCATTGATTGCCAACTCAGCAGATGATGTTGTGAGATTCAATCGATAGGTCTTGCCCATCGGTTGAAACGCAATATTATTTGCCATCTTTTTTTCCCCATTGCTCGGCAGCAGTCATGGTGCCGTAGCATGGCACTCCTGGTGCTGTGTACTTCTGCTTCATCAGCGGGAATGTGGGGAGGGCTGGCTTACGGTGCTCCATGCTCCCCACTTGGATCACTTGCTTGCTGACTTTGAGTTGAATCACGTTGCTTCTCCTTGATGAGCGCTGGCAAAAACACCAGCAGTGCAAAACCTGTTGCGATCACAATCCTTTCAATCACTGGTCCCCACATGGCCCAGCAAAAGAGCGAAAAGGACATCGCTAAAGCAAGTACGGTAAGAATCCTGTCTGTTAAAACGCCGATAGCCACCCTGATGATGGTGATTGGTGAAGTCATGATTAGCCCCTATTGGTGATATTGCAAGCACTATTCTATGACTCATCGTCATCACCATCAAGAAACCCACTACCCCAATCTTCAGATGTAGCCTTCAACCGTATCGCTTCTAACTTCAACGCACGGTCAATCACTCTCGACTTATCTGTCAATGATGCTGCCGGATCATCCATGACATCTTTCAAGAGTTTGGCAATCGCCGACTCTAGTGCTGGATTGATGCCGCTTTTCTTTCGACTCATAACTATTCCATCAATGCGCTAACACCGCGCTGAACACCAGGGGCTGCATAACTTGCAATCGCATTTCTAATCATGCGCTGTGCCATCGTAATGCGAGCCTTCTCTGCCATTGGCGTAACAAATATTTCTTGCAGGCGATCAACGATCTTATCGGCATCTGCCTGGGACATTAGACCATTGTCAACAAGTTTCTCTCGCATGAGCTTCATGTCGGCAATGGCACCTTTAAGGCTTTGCTCGGCACGGTTAGCAATAACCTGACTCACCGCATCAGCAAGTCGCTGCTGACCTCCAGGCGTGGATTTGATGATAGGACTGATCTGCGCCCATTCCTCAGCCTTAGCACCAAGCAAGAAGTCTCTTACCCTTTCAACGGGTGTCTGACCACCGAGAATTACTTTGACTTTTTGCTCTGCCGACTGACGAACGCCAGCGGCCTCTTTTGTTAATTCCCCAGCGGCTTCCCCTGCTTCTGTCAAACCTTTTCCACCCGCTGTTTTAGCTTCTTCTTCAATTCTTCCAGCTTGCCTTGCAACGGATTTAGCGGATTGGCGGACTTGCTTTTCTGTTCCTTTTGCAATATCTCCTGCTTTAGTCAAGGCTTCTGACTCAACTTTTCCTGCGGCTTCTTTTGCTTCAGACAAAAGACCTTTCGCAGCCTTTTCCCCCTCAGACTCTGCTCTTTGCGCTTCTCTTAGTGCAGTTTCTTCCGCTCTTTTCGCAGCAGGCCCAATCTGACCAAAACGCTCAGGGAACGTACCCATTTTGGTACGCAACGCCTTGGCTAATGACTCTCTCTTTCCTATTACACGCTCTTCAATGCCAACATTTCTTGCAGCCTGCACCAATTGATTCTGCAACGTAGGAAAGATGCCAATCCAATCTCGACTGTCATCAATAGCTTTTTGCACATCTTTCGCTGTGCCACCTCGAATGCGGTCAGCAAGAAAAGAACGTGCAAACTGTTCAGACGGTTGCTCGCCAATGGTGTTGATGAGCTGTCGCACCGTGCTTGCAGAACTAAATGCAGCACCAGCAAGTTTTGACGGGTCAGTAACGAATTGAGAGAAGTCAAAATCTTCTACACCAACCATTGCTTTGCCAAGTTTGTTCTTGAACTGATTTAATGGCTGACTGTCTTGTCGATACTGATCAAGATACTTTCTTAAACCTGGAGAAAAGTCTTCCATGATCTTTTCAACACGCTCGGCAAGCCTTCTCGCTTGCTGCTGGTTGATTGCATCGTAACCTTCTGCTGGCAAGCCAGACGCTCGATCACGCAACTGCCTTCTTAAGGTTTCCAAGCCATTAAAACTTAATGGTTGATATTTGATTTGATCTGTCTGAGGGTCTTTACGTCCAATACCTCTGACAAGTAAATCTCTTACTTTTGTTAACTGATCGCGTTGCTCTGGTATCGCTCTAGCAAGACCTGTTTGCGGGTCAACAATCTCATCAGTAATTTCTTGAATAATGTTATCGAATTCAGGAATTTGCTTGTATCGAGTCCCTGCCTGTTCTTTCGCTAACGCAGCAGAAAATGCTTCGTCTTTGTACTTTTTAACATTAGCTTCGCGTACCGCCTTGAGTTCACCAAAAACTTTGGAAAACTGATCACGTAATTGCGTTCCAAGGTCTGTAGGCGTTACCCGTTGACCAACAGCACCAATCTCTTGCCCAGCCGCTTCTCTTCTTGCTGGAATGCTTTTAAGCAAACTATCTCTTGTTTCGCTCAATCGTTGCAACTGTTGCTTTGCTTGAGCAGTCAAATCGTCAGCCTGTTTCCTTCCGGCAGCGATTATCTGATCGGCCTGAGTTTTTGCTGCAGCTTGAACTTCAGGGGCCTTGCTAGCAGCCGCATCACGAAGTTCTTTAGCAGTTGCATTAGCTTGATCAATGACAAATTCACCTTGCTTTTTTGCTCGCTCTCGCACACGGTCAGCGGCTTCGTTAAACTGACCCTGCAACTTACTGATGCGCATCATTGCATCTTGCGTCATACGGCCACCAGCAAACTGCGCTTGCGCTATTAACTTCTGGCCTTCAGCCTCTAATCCTTTAGCCTGTTCGTCAGCATCACGAATAATCTTTTGAGAGGCTTGCTGCAACATGCTCATGATGTCTTTCATGGGCTGCGTCGTTTCTGCGCCACCTCTAATTGACTGAATCTTTTGCTGCACAAACTCGCGCTGACGCTGTGTCAAATTGGCATCTGTGACACCTTTTTCTTGCAGCATCTGCCCTATGGTTCTTGCGGTTGTACCTATAGGAACGCCTAACTTATTAGCCAATAAAGAAAGGCCATAACCACCTGCTGCGGTAAACGGTCTTGTAACTTGGAATAGGGCTTCTGGGCCAGCCATCCCGCCAACAAACCTTGCAGCCTCTGCTTGCGTAGGTGTGCCGCCATAGGCTTCTACTGCTTGCCCAGCGGTTTCTCCAATTGTCCCGCCAATCCCGCCTGCAACAGAGCCTTTGGCGCGTGGTGCTAGACCTTTCATTGACCTCCCAGCCTCAATGACGGGCGGTGCAAATCGCTGCAATTGAGGAATTGCCATCATGCCGTATCCAGCACCCTTGACAATTTCTGGCGTGAAAATGCCTGCTAAACCACCTGTTAACCCTGCTTTTCCAACCTCCTTAATACCACCAAGCAAATCATAAGTCTGCTTTTTTGGCTCATTAGACGGTGGAATTTCTGCTTCGCGGGAAGGTTTTTGCCCTAAATAAGCATCTGGATCAAACCCAGCAGAAGGTTTTTGCGACAAATAAGCATCTGGATCAAAAGCCATTATTGAACTCCTAATCTTGCCTTAATCGCCGCTGATCTTGGGTCTGACGGGTTAGCATTCGCCCAGGTTAGAGCAGCTTGGTCTTGTTCACTCAATTGCTTAGACGGCGCACTTGGTTCCGCAGCATCACCTCGAAACGCTTTGTTGTAGGCTTCCAAGTAAGGATAGGTTTTCTCTAATCCAGCCTGCTCTTGCTTAAGAGTTTTCAATCCTTGACTCATAGCATTACGCATACCTTCGTAAACACGCAAGTCGCCACGAACAATCGGCGCAAGAATTTGATCTTCTTTTCGAGTGAGCGCTTTACCAGCAGTTTCAAACTCTTTTGATCTAAAGTAAGCAAGCGTGAGTATTAAGTTCAGCGCTTCAGGATCATCTTTGAACGTCGCTTCTGCGGCGTTAGTTCCATACTGGCCTAGCGCTAGCAACGTCGTCATCGTGCTCCACTTACCCTCTTTATTCATCCTGTCAAGAACGGGCAAGGCCTCTTCCAACTTTGGTATTAACGAATTACGCAATTGATTCTGCGCAACAATTTCTTTTGGAGGTGGTTTCAGATTTTTTTCTGGACTTTTTTCCTTTTTTTCTTGTACAGCGACGTTTCTTTCTCTTAATGACAACATAGCATTTTGAAAAGCAATCCTGTCTTTTCTAGCCTCTTCTCTCTCTGCGCTTCTAGCCATCGCAGCCTCATGAGACGATATTCTTTTTTCCATTCCATTTTGCAAGTTTGTTAGAGTTTTTTCTGCCGCATCAAGTTCATTCATGCGCAACTGAGCAGCAAGAATTCCACCACTATCAATAGCAATTTGTTGACTTTTTTCAGCCAAAAACTCATCGGTTTTCGCGACTAAGTTTTCTTTCATTCTGGCTAAAGCATCTAAAGCCTGCTTGTTTTTTTCTTGCACAGACTTTATGGCTTTATCAAACTCTAGCGCTTGCTGCTTGAATAAGTCAGCACGGCCTTTGTTATACCCAGACATCATGCCGTTAAGCGCACTAAGGGCATACATTGCAGACCCTTTTCCACCAGCGCCAAAGATTGCTGCCGCACCAACAAGCAAGCCTGCTAGGGCCTTGTAATCCTCCATTTCCATGCGCGTAGGCTTAAACTCAATAGTCTCTTGTTGCACTTCTGGCGCTTCGTAAATCTTTTCTAGCCCTACGCGCTTCATTGTTTCGGCTTCTTTTTGCGCCTCAGCTTTTGCTACTGTCTGCGCCTGGGTGCCACGCAAAAATTCTTCTTGAGCCTTAGCTCTTAACTGAGGCAATTCAGAAAGCGCACTTTCTACTTGTGGAAGTCGTGCTACATCTCTTGTATAACCTGTTGGTTCAGAAGAAAACTCTCCTCCAGCAGGAAAATTTGGAGGTGGCGCTTGAGGAGGTTTGCGAGCACTGCTTAACACTTTTGCAATATCGTCGCCTAACCCTGTCATTCGATCTATAGCATTGCTTGATGTAGTCATGACTTCCCTGGCCTAGCGGTCGTTGTCGTGTAAGGTTGTTGTTGCTCGCCCATTTTGGCTAACATTTGCATGTAATTTGTTGCAAAACTACCGAGTAATTTTCTGCCTTCGGCGTTAGCCTGAAGCGCAGCAGCCATACCTCGCTCGATGTAAGCATTGCCTTGAGCAATTTCTCGATAGCCTTGGTTAAGCAAATCATCAATCATTTTAGCCTTCTGAGCTTGCAACTGATTCTCAACCTGCTGCATTGCTGTCGCATCAGTAACACCACGCCTTTGCAAATTCTGCATGGCTGCAAGACGTTGTGCTTCAAGCGATTGCCGTTGAGCAGCCGTAAGCTGACCTGCCTGAGCTTGAGCAATTTTTGCTTGACCGGCTTCTCGAATTGGCTGACCTAATGCTGCAAGTTCACGCTGTGTGGCCGCTGCACCTCGTCTTGCTTGAGCCGCTAGCAACGCAGAAGGGATGCCGCCTGCTAATGCGCTTATTCCTAATGGCGACTTTAATGCGTCACCTGCTTTCCCTAACAAACCTTGCAAATCTGTTTTTTCTTGGGGGGCGGCAGCGGCTTCTATAATTTGCTGAGAAGGTGCTCTGGCCCCAAAGCCTTGGTCAATGTCCAAGCCATTAAAACTTCCTCTGGGCATTGCTTTACCGTAGTTCATAGAAGGCCTGTATGAAGGCGTAGTGTCAAGAATTTGATCAACCGCACCAAGTTTTTGACCAAAGCTACGCGTGCCTTGCGCATTAGTTAACGCAGTTGCGCCACCGCTCTCAGGTATTGGCTCGTTTGTGTTTGTTGGATCGTTATATATGAGCGCATTGCTGATATTAACGGGCTGCGTAAAGTCTGCCGTTGGCTGCTGAGTCAAATAAGAATATTCAAACTCATCTTCCGGCTCAAACTCAAGCAACCCTGTTTGCGGATTGATAGAGCCACGGCCACCTCTTGCTTTGAGTAGCGCAGCCTCTTTTGGCGTGATGTGCGCAAGCATGGTATCTCGACCTCGACCGGCGCGTCTCACCTCTTCTGCCATGCGCGACAGATCGGTTCTTAGTAATGCAGCAAGCTGTGCCATATCAAATCCTTAATGCTCTTCTGAGCTTCAATGAACGTATATTCCAGACAGGGTCTTGCTCCTCTTCTGGTGTACCGTAAACGTCGTCACCTGAACCTTCTGACAATGCTACTCGCGTTGGCAATATGCTGGTAGTATCTTGCACACGTTGACCTGCCGGAACCCTTACAGGCAGTGTTGAAACAACCCTTGGCGTTATGGTCAATCGCGTGTCTTCTGTAGGAAGCCCGCCCTCACCCTCTTCTTCTACTCCGCGATCTGCCTCAACGCCACCAGCAAGGCTATCAGTAATGAGTTGTAATATTTCATCGTCAGTAATGTCACCAGAATCATAAATTTCTTCTGGGGGGAGAACAGAAGGTTCCTCCGCAAGTTGACCACCTGTGTCCCCAACACCTGCTGTGTCAGTTGGCAATCCTGCATCTATTGCGCCCAGGTCACCCCCTAGATCACCCCCTAGATCACCCCCTAGGTCACCTCCTAGGTCACCTCCTAGGTCACCTCCAGGCAAGCCGCCTATATCACCGCCCGCTTGCTCACCTACTTCGCCAACATCTACCGCCCCTCCAGGCTCACCGCCAACAACGCCACCAACGTCTGTGCTTGGCAAGCCTCCTCCAGTTGTATCAACAACCGCTGTGCCGGTGCTTGGCGCTTCACCGCCAATAGCAACCTGCGTTGTATCAACAGCACCAGTATCAGTGACTCCAGTGTCAACAGGAGCAGTGACTCCAGTGTCAACAACACCAGTGTCAACAGGTGTGCCACTTACTACATCAGTAGCAGGACTGCCTGCGACCGTTGCTTGATCAGTAGTCAACGAATTGTCTTGCGTTAAGGTTACCGCCTCACCCGTATTGACAGGATTCCCTGTAGCACTATCAATAGCAGGTACAACAGACGTATTACCACTCGCATCAATCACAAGCGCTGCGTTGTTAACTGGGTCAACCGCAACAACAACAACAGACTCTCCAACCAACCCTTGTGCAGAGTCAACAACGGGAGCAGGTGGTAGCGTTCTATCTTGTGCTGCTACATTCAAATTACCGAACCTACCGAACCTACCGACCCTACGAAACGATTGAAAGGTCGAATCAGGCGGTGGTTGTGTAACCGTAGGCGTTGTTGTTGCCGCAGAAGGCGGTATGTAAGTTTGTTCTTGACCACCAATCTGGTCTTCACCACCATCATTAACAACTTGTGTTACATCTTGTGCAACTGGCATTGGCACTTGCGCCGTTATTTGAGGCGGTTCGCTAACAAGTCCTTGGCCACGCTGTATTTGCTCTAAAACATCTTGATCAATCTGACTAAGTTGCGGTTGCCCAGCCGTGGCAGTATCTGTTTTAGCCTCTTCTTGCTCACCCGCTTCAACAGCAGCACCTTCTGCTGTCAGTATCGGATTGCCTTGTGAATCTCTGGCAATATTGCCGGATTGGTCTGTTACATAATATGTAGGTGGTTGTTGTGAAACACGCACAACAATTTGATCGCCTGCCTCTTCAACTCTGCGATAGTCAACCTTGCCTGTTTGTAAGTCTCTAAAAACACTAAATTTTAATACATTGCCATCGCTATCAACATCAGTAATGTCAATCGCTTCTGCATAAGGTTGATTGGTTTCTCTGTCATAAACCAATCGAGGGGCAGATGCTGTTTGATTCGGCGTTAACGAATAAACGCCAAAGATTTTGTCACCACCCGCTTGCCCACCAAAAATTGTGTCTTGTCCCGTCAATCCAGAAACAGTGTCCATTCCAGTTTGTAGCAACCCACCTTCGCCAAACTGACCACCTGTTACGCCTTGCGCAACTATTCGTGGATCAATAGCAGGCTCTGCATTTGATTGTTTACTACTCAAATATCTTTCTGCTTCTTCTTTTGTTTTAATGCCAATTGAATCTGGATTTATTCCGGTGTCTCGCATGAAATATTCTTTCCATGCTGTCGGGTGATCTTCCGATTTGAGCAACTCTCCGCTTGGCAAAGAAGACGGCCAATGGTATCTATTTTGATCGTATGGGTCGCGTTCAGGTACTACGCCAGCTTTCCAAGCAGCACGGTAATCGTAATCTTTTGTATTGAGATCAGGCTCTTCTCCATATTCATTTACAAACTCTTTGAACCAATCTGTACTACGAATCCATGTTTGAAAAGCCGCCTCGCTAGTTGCATCTAAATTTGTAGGCTGTGTTTGATTAGCAATTTGCTCTTGCGCCAGAATATTCAAGACATCATCTTGAGATGCTCCTGCATTAACACTATCAACACCAATCCCACTCGTTGCCGTGTCATTACCTGTAGCACCTGTAACATTAGTTGGTTCAGTTACAACCTCGCCAACAAACCCAGCACCAGATCGTGCTGACTCTGCCATTCTTTCTTCTTTAGTAATCTGTCCGCTTGTGCCAGCGGCAAACCCTTTTGCAATCGATTGGGCAACATCCCCATCCGTCGCAGCAGCCATTACGCCACTTGTAATTGCAGAGGCAATACCGCTATCAACCGTTGCATTACCTGTAAAAGAAACATTGCCCAAAACTTCATTACCACCCGTTGCTATCAATGAATTAGCAAGCGCCTTTTCAACATCCCCGCCAGTAAGCGTTGCCGTAGCAACCGACCTAACAGCATTGTCAACAAATGAATTGCTAGATAGGTTTGGAACTAATTGAGATACGCCTAAAGAAGCTGCTGCATTTGTAAGCGCTTGTTCAACAGGGGCACCTGCCGCAACTTGCAAGCCAGCGTTAACAACAGCATTGCCTACAGCAGTCGCCGTTGCCGCTGACACACCTGTAGGAAGAATCGCAGAACCAATGGCTTGTCCAATTCCAGGTATCGCTAACAACGCAATTGAAATGATAGGAAGTATGGTTCCTAAATCACTCGAATCTTCACCTGTTGTTTTAATAACAGGCCTGTCGTCTTTGAATGTAAGTGACGTATTTGTCCAGCCTGGGCCTTCACCGTAACCACCGAGCGTACCGTTAAATTTGACAGCCTTGCCTGTATCTTTGTTGTAGTAGCCTTCACGCCCCACTACTACGTCTGCTGTATACCTACCATTACCAACATCTTTAACAGTTTTAATTTCTTGAGGTGTTAAACCACGGTAGCCACCCGCAACAAGAAAACCGTTTTGATCTACTTCAAAATCAGCCGTTGGAGTAACCCATTGATATCCAGTTGGGACGAAGTCTTCATCGTAACCTGTAGGCTGTTGAACAACCGAGGCATTTTCAGGCGTATTTATCTTTCCGTAACCCAGCTTGTTCAGGTCGGTAAGCCCTGTCTGGTTGATAAAGTTTTCTGCCATAACTCGCAAAAAACCTTCAGGACCATAACCTGGGCCACTGCTTTTCCCTGATTGTGTAGTCCAAGCACCACCAAAAGATGATGGGTCTATGTATTGGGCAAGTTGTGCCGCGACTTTACTTATTGGATCAGCGACGGCAAATGTAGCCATATTAAAGCCCTAAACGATTGATAATTGATTGATGAACACTTAGATGTCCTTGCAACCATTCATAGAAATCATCTTCCTGGTTCCAATCAGTGTCAAACAAATCAAACGGATTCTCTAGACTCAATCTGTTTGCAAGCGCTTCATGCTCTTGGTAGTGCGACCAGAGCCAGTCATCAAGATCATCTAAGTCAGCATCACCCATTGGATACTGAGGGATGATGATATCTTGATCTAACAGTTGTAGGTAGAACGTACGATGCTGCTGTGCGTTTTCAAAGATCATCTCTCGCAAGCCGTCTGCGTCACCAAAAACAACATTGGAGAGGTTGTCTAGGTTCATGGGTAATAAGGACTGCTTGCTTGCACTGTTACATTTGACGATGTAATTGACCAGGCACTACCGCTATTAGCCGTACTGTTGTCAACAATCGTAGAGTTGCGGCAGGTCAGTAACTTCGTGTTGGTAATGTTTTGCAATGGCGACGTAGGAACTGTTGAACTTGTAATGCCTGTTCCTATGCGATACCGTAAGTTGCTTATCTGTCCATTCAAATAGTTTGTGGAACCGCAACGTCCTATGATAGGCGCTCTATTCAAAGAGAGCGCATTGCTCATCGAGGTTGCAGCGTATTGAGTACCACCTATGAAAATGTAGATCGTATTGCCCGATCTTGATACAGCCACAAAGTTCCATGCGTTTAGTGTGACTGAAGCTGAACTGTTTATGTTTGAATAAACTGCACCAGATGTAACCCTGCGCCAGTTCACTTTACCGGCATTGTCTATACCAATACCCCATGCGCCTGCGCTACCAAGATTGTCATCGCCAAGTGAAAGAATGGCATAACGATTGCCAGAACCGCTACCTGGATTGGCAGTGATGTAAACCCAAAACTCAACAGTTAAATTATTGCTGCCAGCGGTAAACGCAGCATTGGTTGGATAACTAACAACTGAAGTAGACCCATTAAAACTATAGGCATACTCACCTTGTTGAATACCACTGCTGCCAGCAACAGGACCGCCTATTGCTCTAGCCGCTCCAAATGCTGACAAGATAGGCATTATGCGTACTTTGTTTGGCTTGCAAAAACGGTAAATGAACCACTACCAGTCTTAACTAAGGTATAGGTGTAAGCATCCACGCTGTTCACATTGCCTGACGTTGGCGCAGAACCACCTGACCACTTAGGTGTGACGCTAGTACCGTCTACAGTTACCGCTGAGTTGTAGTAAGCGGTACTACCTTGGGTTACCAAGTGAGTAATGGTTATGCTCTGCCCATTGCTCATAAGGCTATTGAGCGTTACTGAACTAGACCCACGGATGTTTAACGTCCAGTTAGCAGATGCGTTGCTTGTAAAGTACAAGATTGACTGTGTTGCCACATCGTAGTTAACCGTACCCGTGGCGGCTGTTGCTGCAATAGTCACGGTTTCCAGTGCGGCAGCAAGTGTAAGTTCTACGGTCGTGCCAGCTACACCGAGATTCAGCGTCTGTGCAAACGATACGTTCTGGCTGCTATCTATGCTTATTGCATTCGTGCCATTGGTTTGCAGGATGAGTTCATTGGTGTTGTCTGCTGTGGAGACAATCCCAATGCCAGATGTGGCGTTGATGGTGTTAGCCATTTTGTGCTACCCAAGAAGTGGTTGCTTCATCCCATGAATACATCTCACCATCCGTTGGCATAGCGCTAGGCGCTTCCCAAAGGCATGAGCCTGCATTCAATATCCAACTTTCAAACGGCTTAGGAGGAATAAAAGCATCGCGTTGTGAATCGTATGTGTAACCAATTCCTGCATAGTTCTTGCGAAACGGTGTACCACCATTGTTGTGAATACCACCAATTGTGTTGTAGCTCGTACGCTTGCAAATATGACCGCGAAAGTCGCCGTACCATTGCTCCCAATCAACACCGTCTTCGCCTTCGTTTTTTCCAACAATGACTTCAGTGACGATATTGTTTTCATCTAAAAAAGCGTAATGAGCCATACCTATTTCCTATGCCCAAGATACATTGCCAGTACCAGCAGTAATTGTGGTTGTTTTGTACCCACCAGCAGACGAGGTTGACCCAGTCAATCCAGCGCCAATCGTAATAGTGTATGAGTCTGGATATTTCAATATCACAACGCCACTTCCCCCAGCGCCTCCATTTAAGTGGCTCGACACATAACCACCACCTCCACCACCGCCACCACGGTTTGCAGTACCAGCAGTGCCACCAGTCGTTACACCACCTGCGCCACCACCACCAGAACCACCGGCTCCTGCGCTGCCATAACCACTTTGCGTCGAACCACCTCCACCACCCGCATAAGTAGTGCCATTCCAAGTTGTACCATCTCCACCTTTACCGCCTTGGTTAGAAGCAGCATTTGCACCTGCTTGAGATGCTCCACCACCACCTGGAGATGGTTGAGCTTGCGCTCCTGTACCAGTACCACCATTATTACCCTGACCTGATGTACCAGTACCAAAGTTACTTCCTCCGCGATTACCGCCGCCACCAGAACCACCATTACCTGGAGCGCCGCTACCTGAAGTTACATCACCACCGCCTCGCCCACCACCGGTACTTGTTGTGGCGTTAAACGAACTATCTGATCCATTTGTTTGTGCGCCACTAAGATTTCCAGCAGCACCACCAGCACCAACAGTCGTTGAATAATTTGTTGATACAGTTAAGAGCGTTGTCCCTGACTGAAGACCGCCTGCACCGCCCCCGCCGCCCATTGTTCCACCACCGCCACCACCAGCGACTATTAACCACTCTACATCTAGCGGAAGAATTGCAGCAGTAGTCTTTGCCCCTAACAAAGAAAGCAAAACCCCTGTCATGATACGTTCCCAGAAACTACGCAAACCGTACCAGAGATAAAGAGGATCGTAGCCACCCCTCTTGTTGCTAGCGTCATCGTGGCTTTGTCTGTATCCGTTCCTGCTATATACGCTGTGGTAATCGTACAAGTGATCGTAATTCCGCCTGTCGTGTTGTTGAACAACGAAATAACGTCACCCTCAGCAAACGTTGCATCAGGGATCGTAATTGATCCACCGGAACCAATCTGCACATACTTACCAACATCACCTACTGCTAGCGAGTAACTACCGGTTTTTGTACCTACAGCAGGCACATTTCGATAACCAACCGTAAATGTTTCATCAGGAAACGTCACCGTCCTGTTAGCAGATAAAGTTGTTGGCGTTAGTGTCACCGCATAAGAACTTGTACCTCCTGCTCTGCCTGCAACCACGATTGCATCTTGTGTACTAGCCGCTTCTGATCTAACCGCACTAGCCGCTCTAAACGTCTGAGCCGCTGTAAACGTATTTGCCGCACCAGTGGCCGCAGCACCAATGGTGTTGTAGCTAATCGTCTTAGCCGCAGAACCATTGAACGTAGCTCCTGACGCATCACCAGCGCCGCCACTGTTCATAGTCAAGGCATTGGTTGTTGTACCACCTACGGTCGCAAAACTCAGCGTCCCTGAACCGTCAGTGACTAATCCCTGCCCGTTCGTTCCATCTGTACCAGGAAGCGTGAACGTCGTGTTAGAAGATGTGTTGGCAGACTGAAACGTCGTCGTCCCAGTGCCACTTGCATTACCTTGGAATTTGATCTTACTCATCTCGCTTCCTTAACCTAAAATCATCCAGGCTTGGCCCGTACCAACAGTAACCGCATAACCTGCCGCCACTGTTACAGGTGACACTGATAACCCATTTGTATTGCTTGAAAATGTGTAGTTCTGGCTAATCACAATCTGTGATTCAAGCACTGGACCGCCCGATCCACCACCACCACCAGATGCCCAACTTAACGCACCAGCGCCATCCGTCGTTAGGAACTGACCGCCAGAGCCATAATCCGTTGGGAATGTGTAAGTCTGCGTTGACGTTGTAGCTGCATTACTTGGCTGAATGCGTAATGTTTTGGTACCAGAACCTGCGTCATTAGACTGAAGCTCTAAGTAGCCTGATGTACCAGCACCTGTATTAGCCGTAACCTGTGCATAACCAACAAACGATGCCTGACCAATATCGGTGATCGTTGCACTAGAGTTCTGCAATAACTTGCCAGTCGTCGAATCAAACCGAGCAATTGCATTGTCAGTTGAACTTGCAGGCCCATTAACATCACCTGCCGTCAGTGTTGCAAATTCAAGCGCACTGCCACCGCTATTGACCTTTAGGTACTGATTAGCTGTACCTATGGCTGTCAGACCTGTACCACCGTTGGCAACACCTAACGTACCAGTAATCCCTGTTGATAAAGGTAGTCCTGTTGCATTGGTAAGGTTTGCTGCCGAAGGAGTACCAGCATCACCATCATAAGTAACAACGCCACCCGCAGTGCCAGCAGTAAATCCTAATGCGGTTGCAACACCAGTGCCAAGGCCAGATACGCCAGTAGTGATTGGCAAGCCAGTCGCATTAGTAAGCGTACCGCTTGATGGTGTTCCTAATGCGCCGTTGAATAGAACCGGTGCGCCAGCAGTGCCTACCGATTGGCCTAGCGCTGTTGCAATACCAGTCCCCAAACCAGCAACACCCGTTGAGATCGGAAGACCAGTCGTGTTGGTTAATGTGCCTGATGAAGGTGTACCAAGTGCTCCACCTGGTGCAACGTAATCGGTGCCAGCAACAGCGGCTGCAATAACACCGCTTGTCGCTTTAACCACGCCTGTGGTTGTTGCTGCCTGAATCAACTTACCAGTCGTTCCACTGTATAAGGCAATCTGTGCATTGACTGACGATGCTGGCCCAACAACATCACCCGTTCCAGTTACCGCACCGTATTCTAGTGCTGTACCGCCTGCATTAACTTGCAGCACCTGACCGGCAGTGCCTAATGCTGTCAATCCAGTACCACCGGAAGTAATTGGTATAGCCGTACCGGAATAAGTCAGTGTGATGTTTCCAGCACTTGTGACTGGCGAGCCTGCCGTCAAGAATGCTGGTGGGCTAATACCAACCGACGTAACAGTTCCAGAACCCGTTGAAGTAAACCACTTCACGCCTTCAGTCGTGGTTGAATCCGCAACCAGTATCTGACCGTCAGTACCAACAGGTAAACGAACATTGTCCGTTCCTGTGTAGACAATCATGTCGCCCTTGGTTGTATTAGGCGCTAGGGCATCAAACGCTGAAGTCTTATCGCTTTGACCTGTACCGCCCTGACTGATTGCAAGCGTACCTGTGATCTTAGTTGCGGCAAGTGCTGTAATCCATGCAGGATTTGAATAACTGCCCGTGGTGTAGACACCGTTGGTTACAGTGCCTGCATTACCAAGAACATCAATGTTCCATGTTCCGGTTGCACCTGTACCTCCTGTAGGAACAAATGCACCGCTTGATCCAATAGCGGTTTGTAAGGCAGTAAGTACGCCAGAACCGAGTCCGGTAATGCTTCCAGAAGGAAGGTTAGTACAGTTTGATAGATCGCCAGAAGATGGTGTGCCAAGTGCGCCGCCAGGAACAAGATAATCAGTCCCACTTGTTGCAGCCGACAATACGCCAGCCGTTGCTTTAAGAATACCGGTTGTAGTTGCTCGCTTGATGACCTTACCCGTTGTACTTGAGTAAAGCGCAATCTCATCATCAACCGATGCCGCAGGGCCATTGACATCGCCAGCACCAATCGTGACGCGAATGCCAGCAGCGGTGGTTGCACCTGTACCACCATTGGCAATTGGCAGTGGTGTGCCAGAGTAACTAACCGCTAAAGTGCCAGACGTTGTGATTGGTGTGCCAGAAACCGATAAGAAGGCAGGAACCGACATCGCAACAGATGAAACACTACCACCTCCTCCGCCGCCCCCTGCTGCATTCTTGACCGACAGCAACTGAAAGCTAGACCCGTCATACATGAGCGAGCAAATTGCACCAACAACAATGGCATTGGCTGACAAAGTGCTGCCATCAGGGTAAATGATGTTCTTAGCACCTTGGCCGTTGACGTTTAAGGTACAGGTTCCAGTGTTTGCACTGGTTGCCTGAAACTGAATCGCAAGACCTGCCTGGTACGTCGTTGATAGCCCAGAAAGCGAAACCACATAGGCATTAGTTGTGCCTGAATCTAAAGCATAGTTGCTATAGGTCGATGCGTCATTGAGTGCCGTTGCAACCGTGGTGAAATCAGCATCCAGGTTGGCAAGCGGGATGGATGTCGTCGCCGTGGCAAATGTATTCGGGATTGTTACTGGCTTTGCCATCAGAACCTCGCTCTTAATTCATGTTCAAGCTGGAAGCCGTTGAAGGTAAATGCTGGTGCCGTGGATGTTACCGTCATGCCAAGGTATTTGCCATACATCTGAGCATCGTACTTCAGTAACTTGTACCCTTCTGTGAGTTGATACCCAGAAGAAACCCACTGCAACGTGCTTCCTGCGTTATTTGTCCACGCAATATTGTAAAAACTGTTGTTCTGCCATGCAACTGCATTACCAAGCGCAATTGATGTCGATGCTCTTGACTCACTATCAATCGAAATATTCAATGAACCTGCTACTGACACAGGAAACGTCGCTTCAACACCAAGTTTGAGCGCTTGCTTATCCCGAATCGGGTCTTTCAAGTCCCAAAGCGCTGTGACAACCTCAGTGGCAATATTTGCCGTCTGATCTTCGTACAGTCTGTAAAACGCACCACCTGATTCAACGCCATAGGCATTGATCAAACCATCAACAGGTGATGAGTTGATGTGCGTGAGATTGCCTTGATAGCTAATAAACCACTTGCGATCAAAGAAAACCAACTGGACACGCCTGTAAGTGCCGTTATCGTTGTACCTGACGTTCCATGCAGACACCAAGATGTTGTAGATCAGAGTCTGGCAACCCGTAACTGTCGAACTAAAGTCAATATTCGGGAAGATGCCGTCAAGCGCATCGCTAATCTTGGTTGTTGTTGCGCCAACCAAAGCATAAACGCCGTACCTGTTGATGAACAGAATGCTTCTAAAGTAGGCAAAGATACCTAGAAACAGTTCTGTGCCAATGGATGCGCTGATATTGGTGTTGGTGAAGAGTGTCTCACCAAGCGTATTGACGCGAACGTCTGAAAACACGTTGATGGATGACTCACCAAACACGTACAAGAAGTTGTTTGCAGCAATGATCTGCGTGATGTCGCCATAAAGCGTCGCATCAACCAGCGTAATATTGCCAGCAGAGATGCTTGTAAAGTCGTTGTAGCTGTCTGCTGCGGTGTAGTAGATGGTTCTACCATCAGCAATCCATACTCGACCTGAAAATGACTGGATTGATGTACCAGGCTGGCTAATAATCGTTGCCGTTGCCGTCGCTGCGCCACTTGAAAACGTGATTGCAGGGGCAGAGGTGTAACCAGTACCAGGCTCAGTAATCGTAATCGCAGTGACAATCCCACCAGAGATCGTAGCTTCTGCGGTTGCTTGAACGCCACCTGTTTGATTAGGAGCGCCAATCGTTACTGTCGGTGCTGATGAGTAGCCTGAGCCACCTGCGGTGACTTCGATGGTGGCAACCGAACCGATCCGAACGAGATTCGTCCCGTCGAACGTAGCGTATCCATAAGTTGTGTCAATGATGAGGATTCGCTCATTCTTCCATTGACTAATCTGAGTTCTTGTTCCGCTGAATGTCCCAGACGCTGCCAGCGTAACGGGTGCGGTTGGCGTTTCCAGGTTGACATACTGCGCACCTCCATTGGTGAAGAACGCAAACATATAGGCAACACCGCCAATATTGGCTGGTGCCATGTAATGCACTGTGCCGCCCCATGTAAAACTGGTACTGCTGTAAGTAACACGCTTTTCTTTAGGAATGACCTTCAGGTTGGAGTACCCGATAGGCATGACGTTTTCTATCCAAGCAAACTCATTTTCCTGGATGGCCGTACGATTGGCCTTCGTATTGATGCCCTTGAAGTCCTTGGTTACATGGTAGGACTTTCGCTGTTCCGTTTGGGCCATGATTAGTAAGGCTGCGAGAATGACGTTGGCATACGGCGCGTCATTGAAGAAGCAATAACTGAACGTGCTTGCTTTTCATATTCCGCTTTGAATATCTCTGCTTCCCCATAACTCTGTTCTTTGTACTTAGCAAGGTAAGCAGCATAGAACTTGACGGGTGATGTGTAGGGTGACGGGATTGGCTCTGTCTGAGAGTCGCTTAATAAGGCAATAGGCAAGACAATCGTATCAAGTTCAATTTGATAGTTTTGGTCTGGCACAGGGCCAAAGTAAATGGTGTTCAAACCATAAAGGGAAAAGCCAATAGGACGGCCTGTGTAGTTCTGCCAAAATCGCAACTGTGCATTAAAGTCTGTCCAGGCTAAGTAACGCAAAGGAATGCGTGTATTGCCCCAGTAAAGATTTAGGTTGAGCACATCAAGAATGCTTGCGCCATAGCTTGGCAACGTGATTGTTGTCAGATCAAGCGTTTCTTGATTGTAGGTGGCAGTGCTTGGAGCGAGATAGCGTAGACAACCAGTGTCACGCACAATGCGATCACGGGCAGAGTTGATGTAGTCGGTCAGCTCTGTGTCTGACCAAAAAACTCCGGTAGCATCATGCAAAAGCCTTCTGACTTCTGCAATATAGCCCGTAAACGTGGCTGCCATGAACGCTCCATCTACTTAAGTAGCCTGCTCTTGGAATTTCGCCCCGACCTTTGGCCGACGACCCAAAGGAGGGGCTACTCGTTCCACCAGCGGGGCTAACGACTGGCCTGTGCGAATTGGCTCTTTGGTAAACTGAAACTGGTTGAGCCGCTCTATCGCTCGATCCCAATCAGTGCTCATGCGCAACCAACCAAGCCTAATCAAGTACGGTTCTTTGTTGTCATCACCATACCCAAAAATATGTCGTGCCACTTCAAGCGGCACAGGTATTGAACGATCTGGAGGAAAGTCAAACTTCTGATTGCAGAACCTGCCCTCAGCGTGTTGACCCCCTCTGTTCGTTACGTAAATCACGCTTCAAGTATGTCGCCGTAAACGTATACATCAGCAGTCGCTGCACCACCTTGCGCCGTCGTAAGCGATAGGTACAGGTTAGGCACTGACGACTTCACGGTGATGTTTGCGTTACCTGCCGTGTTCAGCGTTAAGTCTAAAAACAGCGCTGACGTTGTAAGCGTTGAGTAAGCCTGGGCCGCTGCAACAACTGCTGTACCACCCTTGCTGACAGCGGTATAAACGCCGCCAGCAGCCGTGGTCAGTGACGTTGAAGCATTGGTCACCACAATCCTTCTTAGCACAAACTTAGAGGGATTACTAAACATGGTGATCTGTTGATCGGTGGTCACATTCATGTTCGCAGCGATCAACTTCCCAAGCAGGATACCTCCGAACTGTTGCGGCAATAAACTGCCGACTTTGTTGGCATCCATGCTTAACTCCTATTACGATGCGTTGTAAGTACCGCTTACTGCCAAACCACCATTGATTGTTGCCAACTGCATGGTTGCAGCCTGCGCCGTCGAGGTGTTTGAAAAGCGTACGTTAATACCGTCTGAGAACAACACACCACCGACGTTAACGGCAATAGTGTCTGTCCAAGTCGGCGTGTCATTAAACGTCGTCTGAACTTTTACACTTGCATTGGGTTGAAACAGGTACATACCTGCTGGAACCAATGCGGTGCCACTAGCAGCAATAGAAACGGTTTGCGCGTCAAGGTAAGCGCCTGCGGTATCCGCATTTGGGGAACTTGACGCAAGTATGAGCTTAGGTAAACCAAGTGCCATGATCTGCTCCTTACAGCGTGAGACTGTTGTAACCGGTCACTTTGGTCATGGACTTGGGCTTGGTGCTTACCATTTCAGCAATGGTCAACACAGCACCCACATAACCAATCTGCCAGTTGGGAAGGGTTGATTCAAAACCAGTGAACGCAAACTGCGCTTGGTTGTGAATGTACATGCTCAGGTAATTGCTGTTGAGCAAGTAAAGCGTACCCTCTGGGCAATAAGGATCAGGGTAGATCGGCACACCAGCAACCATCAACGCGCGAAAGGCAGAACCTGGGCCATCTTCACCGGTAGCAAAGTTGCTTCCAGGCGTGATCATGTAAGTCTCTTGGCCAACAAAGTCTTGTGCCAAAAGCGTCCATGTGCCAAAGCCGCATACGCCAAAGGTTGGCATTTCAGCAGCCTTCTTAACTGTCCCGCTGATGTACTGAAGCACGTTCTGACGGGTCGGATTAACCGAGCCAGCAGCGTACTCACTTGATGCCCACCAAGTGTAGGTCGAGCGGCTCAAGCCTGCATAAGTACCAGCACTATCAACAGCAATGGGCAGGCCCGTGAACTGTTGCGAGTAAGCACCCGTACCATCAGAGGTATAGAGCGACGTTGCCATAGCATCCATCATGACGTTGGTCGCATCGTTCATGCGAGCCTCAATCAAAGGAATCACAGCATAGTCTTGCTGTACTGCACCTTCCATACCGAGGAAGGGAACCGGTGCAATCATCAGTTTCAGATTCCACTCAGCATTCCATGCACCTTGCTGCACGGAGGGCTGGGCAAACGAACCTGAGTAGTCTGACCACTGGGCATTCACAAATTGTGAACCTTGCACAGGAACAGTAACTGAGGAAACGCCACCAGAGGCTGTCTGGCTGTTAGCAAGCAGTGCCGCCAACAAAGGGGTTGAGTTGTAAAGCTGGACGATCAGTTTGGGAATGAACGCCCTACGGGTGACGTATGTCAGTTCGTTATACTGACTCGTACCCGTTGCTGGGATAATACCGCCACCAATAGGCATGATTGAATCCTTCTAAAAAACTAGCCCCTAGTTGTACATCACAAACCTATTGGTCGCCTCGGACTGCGAAGCTCATTCAAGGCTTGCATTGCATTCTCCCGCGCAGCATTCTGCGGGTTCTTAAAGTAGTTCTTCAAATCAAAGTTATTAAGCACAGGCGATCCTTGAAAGATCGGGGTAGGCTTATCAACTTCGGCTTGTTTCATCCAATTAAAGTAGTCAGCAGCCGTTTCATGGTCGGCAATTTTCTTTTCAACCATCAGCTTCTCAACTTCTTTAATCTCGTCATCAGACGATACTTTACCTTTTGACTTCAAAGCATTGCGCCTTTCTTCCAACGTCTTGCGAGCGTCGTTTTCTCGCAACTTGGCTTCAAGGGCATCAATCTTTGATTGCATGTGAGCGCGAGTCTTTTCAACCGTATCTTGCAAGTCCAACTCAGGAATCGGCAAATCTTGCCGGATTTTCTTCGTCAAACGCAGCGCGTCACGGCGCGTATCCGGATTGTCGTGCAACTCCTTAGCAAGGAGTGCCAACTCTCGAATCTCGCCATCAGATAAGTTTTCAAGTGACATGACTTAGCCCCTTTGTCTTTAGATCACTTTTTTGGTATCACCAGGATTGCTCAAGGTCATTTTGTTCTTTGACCCCGCTTTGGCAGCAGAACTTAAGCCGCCAAAATCCGAGTAACGGTATGGGTTAACAATCTGGCCGTTCTCTTTCTTGTTGTCCAGAGGACGGCGAATGGTTTGTGCGCCTCTCGGCTTAAATAAATCCATCATTAACTCCTAGATCGGAATGGGAGGGGATTGTGTACCCCCAATGGGTGCTTTGGCAATAACGCGCATCTCTGGAGATGCACCGCCAGCTTGCGGCAGCGATTGAATCATCTGAATAATCTCGGCAGGAATCAATTCCTTGGTCTTGGCTTCTGTTTCACCAAAGACCCTTGCGAGACTTCCTAACACCTGAAGAATTCTTTTGCCCTCTTCAGATTCAGAACCAAAAGCAGGTAATGCCTGCTGCATCAAGTCCATTGCCATTTGCACATTAATCTTTGCACTGGCTTGATCGCCTTTCTTGTCTTCAGGCGTGAGCATGGGCGAAGCCATCGGCGGCGTTTCAGCACCCGACAACGCAGGTTTCGTCGTGTCGTCATCGGGCATCTGGCCTTTAGCCTGATCGCTACGAATCATTTCCATCAGTTTGTCTGCTGGGACACTCATTGCATATGCTCATTCAATATTAATCGATGGGGGATAGTTTTGACTCCCTCCCCCTGGAGAGAGCGGAATTACTTCCGACGGCCTTTACGTCCTTTGCGTGCCATGATTTTTCTCCTATCAAGGCGCGGCCACTTAGTTAATCGGGCAAGCAGCCATACCCTTTTGTCGCTAAGGATGGGGTTAGCGACGGGTCTTGCGTGAACGCTTCATCATACGTGCGTACATGGCATATTCCTTTAACGTGAAGATTGTCGAGTACCACTAGATCGCACTTTACCTTGTATTGCACTGCGATTGTATTGCAATGAAGGGGGGCGATTCGTTTCTTTCATTAAGTCTTTAGTCATTCTGGGTTGATCACCCGCTGTTCGATAGGCTTCTTTTTGCATTACTTTACCTGTTTAAGTGGCATATTGGCAGGGCCAGCAGAACTCTGGGGCGTAGGAACTTGAGAAGGAGCCGTTGTTTGTTGCTGCTGTGCAGCATTAAACTCTTGCTTCTTCAAATCATCCTTAAGCAATTGTTTCATAGGTGGTTCAAGCAAATCAATTAAACGCTCTTTTGAAATGGCTTGTGCTTTGAAAAGACTGAAGGCTAACTGGCGCGTATCCTCCATAAAAATCGGCGAATTACTATGCGCATCGACTTTTACCACGAAATCATTGCTAAATTGTTCGGCCATAAAAGGCATATTGTAAATGTCTTTGTAACTACGATCTTCATATCTGCGCATGAGCTTGAGATACATCGTCGCTACTTTCTCAAGAGCATCTTCCACCACTAAAGCCCTTCGTTTGGCACGGGACGCACCCATGCGAGCCAACTGAGAGGCATGACCTGCTGATCGCACACCTGTTTCACCACGACCTTGCAAGACAGAAACAATGCCAGACGCTTCAGCAAACATGTTGTCAATCTGGTCAATCTCACGAAATAGGTCATTAGGGATTTGCGGGGCAAGTTGCTCAACCTTCGCATTAGGCGAGTCGGTGTAAAGCAAGCCGCCAGCACGGTTTAATGCAAAGTTCTTTTCATCCGGTATGCCCATAAAGCCTACCAAGGCTGTTGGTGGACTTACTTGTTTATTAAGCAAATCAAGAATCTCACTCATGCGTTTATTGCGCATTTGCTGCAAGCAAACTAGTCTGCTAACCTCAGAGATTCCCCAGTAATAGTCATACTGTGGGTTTGGGCAGACCTGAATAAGCGGCACCTCACCTTTGAGATACACACTTGCTATTTCACGGTCATAAATGACGACATCTGGGCATGCAATGGTGACAAACTGATAGTCATCAATTTCATCATTCCAAATGTAGAGTTCTTTCATTTCGACAAGTTCTTCAGCCACCCTTGCCCTGTAACGCGACACGCCACCTAAGTCCAAATTGACATTACCGTACATGGTGGGGTTGACTTGCGACATGATGAGTCGCTCAACACCTTGCGGCATTTCTTGTGAAGACTTCTCTGTCGCATTTACACGCCTGACAATCTCTTCACGTTTTGGATGCTTGTAGAGCCGATTGTAGAGTTCGCTCTTTGTGATGTAGTACCACTGGCATATAGCCTCTTGCCGATCCGTGTGCGCACTGTCTTCACGCAAGACACCCACAGTTCCTGGCTCAACAACATAAGGATGAATGCCTTTGTTGTAGACCAGTTTGATAAACATGGAATTGAAACACAATGACCATGACAAAGCTTGAGAAAAGATTTGATCGGCGTTGCTGTTAATCCACTCATCATTGAGTGCTTGCGTTAGTACAGGGACTTTCGTTTGTTCTTCTTGGTTGACCGAGGCACCTAGGGTAATGGAAAACCGTGTGGTTTCTGCTGAGTAAAGAAAGCTAGCAAGCTGATCAATGTGCGGGAATATTTTGTTGAAATGTGCAGGGGCTTCGTCTGGCCCAGAACCAAACAAGTAAAAAGAGCGCAGCGTCTGATAGTCAGCCTTACGTTCATTCAAACTGACCATGCACTTATTGGCAATGTCATTGTAGAAAAACTCACGCTCAATCGGATTGACAGGTATACGCATTAGGTTTTGACTTGTAAGTTTTCGTGATCTCTAATGACCGTGGAAGGACGCAATTTAGGCAACGATACACCCGATTCTCTCATGCTTGCAAGTCCTTGCACCTGTTCACCTTTGATTGAATTTAAATTAAAACCGCCAATCTCTGTAGGATTACCCCACTTTAACGCAAAAGGATGGTCTTTACGGGCTGCTTGTTTGTTGTTTAATAAAGCATGAGGCTGGGCTTCACCTTCACGCACTGACTTAATATCACCCATGCTGTAATCCTTAGCCAATTGACGCATGGTGGTATCAGCGTGTTTGGTGCTATCAGATTTCAACCCAACGGGTTGCAAGAACACCAGTTGCACATCATCACAGCCGTGAGGACATACCGGTTGATTGCTTTCAAAGAATCCGTGTGCTGGACATTTGTAATCATGAACGACGGCCATAACGACTCCTTATTTGTTCTTCGAGGGTTGGTTGGGTGTAATCACCTTTGAGCTGCACCCCTGTTTTGATTTGAAAACCGTCAGCAGTGAGTACCAACTGGGTGTTACGTCTTAACTTAAGTTGCGGTTCTTTGCGGTATTCAACATAGCGTTTATTGCCCTTAGCCATGACACGCACCTCACCTTTTCTTACATGCTCGTAAGCCTTACCAACACGGTGTTGCACATAAACACTCAAGGGTACGGTTTTGTAAAGAAAAACATCCCTTAACGTGTAAAGCGATATGCCAGCAAGTTCAGCAAACCGTGCCATTGAAATACCACGATTAGGGTCATCAAGAAAACGCTTCATAATGCGTTTAAGCGCTTCTTTAGTGTACGGATTAGTTTGCACTTTGCTTAATTCCAAGGTATTGCAAATAGTTGTTGATCTGCCTGCCAACAACTTGTGACTCAGGCGGGGTTCTTGCTTGCAGTGCAACAACCTTGCGTGTCACGCGAGCAGCCAACAATCTTGGTTGCACTTGCTCTGCATAAGCTACACAGGCTAACGCTGTTGCCATCACCCGATCATCTTTGTTGCGCCCATAGGCTGCAATGCTTGAGCCATCTCTGACAATCGACTTCATTTCTTCAATGGTGTCTTCAGAGTACACACCCATCATGCCACGTTCAAAATAATCCTTGAAGTAAGCCATCATGCGTTCTTTGGTTGCTGCAGTTGTCATATACCCAATGGAGTTAGACCAACCACCCATCGAGTCATTACGCCGCCATAAGTAATGTTGCATGTTAGAGAGCACCGCAAATAACCCTGTCCCATATTTTTCTGGCAGGGTTGCTGCCTGTCGCTTGAGATTTTTGATCTCATTGATTACCGCCTGCCCTGGCCCATTAACTTCCAGGTTTAAGGTTGAGTTCCTATATGCGCCAGCAAAATAACAAATGATCCATGCAAACTGATAGGTGTTAAGTTCAGAGGTCGCAAACTCTGCTACCTGATCTAAACCATCTGCATAGCAACGATAGACCTGTAAACAAAAACGATCTGCCCAATCCGATGACCCATAGGCTGGATCAGCACCAATCACGTAATAGCCTTCGGCCTTGGGTTCTTCCCAAACCTTGACGGTTGCTAAGCGCTCAGTCGAACGCATAAGCGTTGTGTCTTCAAAGTATTGACCAATATCAAAGCGGTAACTATCTACATTGGTTTTTTTTGCCACCTTCATGGCATCTGTACAACGACTCGTTGAAAAGAACGAACTACCCGTCATGACAAAGGCATAGTCTTCAGTGGGAGGAAACTCCTGATACATCAAAGCTTCGTCTTTTATACCCTCAGCCATCTTCCATCGCCACCAAGCAATTTGCCTCGTATTGATCTCAACCTGATAGAGTTTTCTAATCTCTTTCGTCCAATCCTTTTCTTCAGGACTTAACTTGCCATCCCAATAGACTTTGTAAATCGGATTGGTCGCTTCAACCTGATACAACTCATTGCGCCACCATCCGCAAAAGATCGCATGTTGTGTTTTAGCCCTCTTTGCCGTGATGTACATGTCATGAAACATATTGAATCCACGGGCCGTGCTCTCAAACAAATAAAGCCTTGCAGGATTACGCTCGGCAAGCGAAGCCAACAACGATGCCAATCCTTCCTCATCACCCCATGACGATGTCTCTGTGCCATGCAAATACGTAATCGCCTTACCACGCCCCAGTGACCCTTTGCTTCGCAAACCGGCTACCTGATAAAACAATCTTGATCGATTCTTCAAAACCAATTGATTTCTGTTATGACTCATTAACGGAATCTTGTACTCAGGTGGCAAACCATCCATGTACATCGCTAATGTCGTTCTGAACTGGTCTCTGTTCTCTTCCGTATCAGTAGTAAGCGTCCCCTGAAACCCAGGGTGTAAGAAGTGCCAGTAAAGGTCTAATGCTAGTGAGATCGTAGTAATCCCTAACTGCCTGCCCTTAAGAATCACAAAGAAATGCTTGTCCTCTTGCAAACCCTTAGCAATCTCTTGCATCACATAGGTTTGGGTTCCTAAGAGTTTGGTGCCTAACTTCTGCATTCCCATCTCTTTTGTCTCTACCGTTAACTCACGGCAAAAACGACTGAACTTATCTAAGTCAAACTTCATCAGCGTTTGTCCCTGGCTCATACTCATACTTTGAACATCGTTCCTCAGCCCATCGCTGATGCAACCTGCACATCAACAACATCCTCACCTCACCCGTCTCATACGAAATTTGTCCCGCATGATGACTGTGACGGCAACTCGCACACTCACTCACTTTTGTCCAAACCATAAGTCTTCTCCAACCACATCATCACCTTAACCTCACCCTTATTCAAGGGCCTTTTCATCTGCTCCTCCCGATACCACATCATTGCCTGATACGGATATGTTTTGTCACCCTCCGTATATCGCTCTATCCACTTTTTTAACTTTTCAAAGCTCAATCAATCCTCCATACCCTTATACCACCGTCTTGCTTTCTTGCAGTAAACTTCACACCATGTTTACTACCATACCTGTAATTGGCATTGCATATCGTCTGTAATGCCACATCTTTAATAAAGAAACTGTCCCCTACATCCATCTGTGCATATGGATACGATAACCGCTTCCTCTCACTAGGCACATCTACACCTTTCTCAATCTTCATATCACCTCCTAAGCAAAACCTCAGCATACCAAAAAGCATTTTTCTTTGGGGGGAAGAGCGTTGGGGGGCCACCTCCCGTCCGGTCCCAAGCCCCATTGGATCGACCGATTGCCGATGCCGATCTGATGCAGCGTATCGATCATGCCCATACCCATGATGACTACGCATACGCATGGTTGGACGTGGGGGTGATGACAGTCATGGCGAGCACATGGCGACCCCATTGATATCGAGAACACCGATAGGAGGGCGGATGGTTGATCGTATTCCACGATATCAACATCCGGTCATGGTCAAGGTCATAGGTATGGTTAGACATATAAAAGGGCATACATATACATATATGTATAAAAAATAGGCATGGAACATATAGGTTATATGTAAGCAATTATTACCATATGTACACTATGCTACATAAGTAGCATATGACATATACCGCATATGCTTAATATCCTAATTACCTACTAATCACATGGAGCATATAAAAATGGATATCGCACAATATATAACCGATCGCATCATTGCTGAACTCGAAAAAGGCGTTGCACCTTGGGTCAAACCCTGGCATGAGGATTGCGAGTCATACAATCCGATTTCAGGCACTGTATATCGGGGCATGAATCAACTTTGGCTTGGCATGGCAGGCCTTGGCAAGTCGAATGCTTGGCTCACGTTCAAGCAAGCAAGCGATGCAGGCATGAGCGTTAAAAAGGGTTCTAAAGGCGTTCCTATCATCTTTTGGAAGCAACTTTCAATCAGTAAAAAAGATGATCTCGGCAATGATGTTAACGCCACTATTCCAATGCTCAAGCATTACTTCGTCTTCAATGCTTCTGACATCGAAGGCGCAACATTCTCGAAAGGCTCAGGCAAGCTAGAGGGTTCGATTGACTCTAGAGTGCAGGTTGTAGTTGATCGCCTTGCTCTTACTGGTGGTGTACAGCAAGCTAGCAGTGCGTTCTATCAGGCTTCCAAGGATGCAATCGGTATGCCTGCACTTAGTAGCTTTAGATCACTTGCTGATTACCATGCAACGCTTTTACATGAGTGCATCCATGCAACCGGAGCAAAAACAAGGCTCGATCGGCAATTGTTGAATCGCTTTGGTTCCGAAGCCTATGCTTTCGAGGAGCTAATTGCTGAATTAGGTGCAGCCATGCTTTGCATGAAAACTGGCGTTGATGGTCAGTTGCAACATGCCAGTTACATCGAATCCTGGCTCAAAGTCTTAAAGCAAGATAAAAACGCCATTATCAAAGCAGCAAGCAAGGCTCAGGCTGCAATGGATTACTTGATCGATACCAAAGTTGCAGAAGAGCAAATGCCACTAGCCGCATGATTTCAGCCTATAGCCCATTGCAACCAGTGGGCTATGGGATGCGATCAGCATCACAACCACGGAGATAAACATCATGTACATAATCTTCTATTGGGACGCCTACGGCGAACCGCATCAAACTGAGCGTATGACAAAAGAGCAAGCAGACATTGTCGTTGCGACAATGACTCTGTTCGGCCAAGAACCTTACCTTGTTTACGTGCGTTAACCATGCAAAGCCTAATCGACTGGTTCATTGCTGCCACTTTCGGCATTGCCTTCGCTTGCGCAGTATTTTTTAACTTATAGGGGTACATCATGGATGATCATTTATTTGTCGATACCAATGACAACATGGCATGTCACGTCTACTACGTCTCAGGCAGTCTGCCCTGGGCGGTTCGATTGATCGATACTGATAGCGATAACACGGTAACCCTTCGCCGTTTTATCGATATCGAACATGCTCACGCATTTGTCCGCGAATGCTTGCCAGATCTAACCGTTTAACCCGCTATCAATGCCCCTGGAAGCCCTTTAGAGGGCTTTTGGGGCGTTTTCTCTACCTTACTGGAGTCAACATACATGGAAGACAAACAAATGCCCTCATGGGCTGATCTTATTGACCATCAAATTCCACCGGATAGATGGTTTCGTCCCGTTGAAGCTATTTGGCGGGAACATGGTTGGAAGCCACCTTCGACTGAATGCAGAGAGACTATGGCAAAGCACAAGGCATTCAGGACATGGCATCTGACAACACCCGCCGGTGAGTCCAATGAGTAAAAAGAAACTTAAAGACCTGGAAACCCAGGCATCAATCGACCGATGGCAAGAAGAACTGGCAAGACATGTCGCCTATCTACCCATCCTTTGTGAGCTAGCAGGGGTTGATGAGATGGAATTACATCGAGCAATAGAGATTCACTTCTACGTCAGGTCAATGAGCAGAGGGGCTATGCAATGAGTAAGGAAATCGATTTAGCAAAGGTTGGGGAGGTTGGCGTGTGGGGTGATGTTGAGCCAGTGGCTTGGGCAAGTAGTCTTGATTTTGATGACGATGACCAAGAAATCATTTCAGCAAAACACAAGGGAAAGTTGGGTACGAGCAATTGCGATATACCCCTCTACGCCGCACCACCAAAGACAGAGCAAGAGCAGGTTGAGTGCCTGTGCGGCATATGCAAGCTAGGCAAGCGTGAATGGGTTGGGCTGACGGATCGAGAAGTATGGGATGCGATTGAGGATGTACTCGAAGGCGGGGGTTGGC